>Ga0101944_10004296_pt1 | contig 17919 bp, 13 predicted proteins | sample DewCreD2012metaG_FD_75245 | JGI IMG/M metagenome (GOLD analysis project Ga0101944, IMG submission 75245) | Hot spring sediment bacterial and archeal communities from British Columbia, Canada, to study Microbial Dark Matter (Phase II) - Dewar... ... | reverse complement strand
CCATCCGATTGGATGCACCGGTGCCCGCCAGATGGTCACCGGCATGTACCAGATGCAGCGTAAAGGCTACCGAACAGGGCTCATTTCGATGTGCATCGGCGGCGGTATGGGAATGGCGATGGTAATTGAGCGGGCTTGAACCCGGTATAATCTGAAATCGTAACAATTCCAGCAGATCGGAACAGAAAGGAACCTTCCATGGATGTCAGCAGAAAATTGGGAATTCTGGTGTTCTGTATGGTGCCTGCCATCGTCGGAGGCGGGATCGTGTACGGATTTGCGCACAATTACATAGCTGTCGCCGTTTGGGAAGTACTGGTGTTGGGGGTTGCCGGCATGTTCGTTTCTCGATAGGCGTAAGAAGGCCTTGCGGATCTTTCTCCAAACAAAAGCGCCCCCTCTTTTGCAAAAAGATCCCCAACAGATCAGCGGGCTTTTGCGCCAGCCACCTCCTGGACAAGGCAACGAGTTCATGCCCCGGGGGGTGGCGCCCTAAGACGGTAGTGGGCAGTCGGCAGTCGGCGGTGTTTTACGGTCCATTTCTATCGGCGGAATTCCGAACCTTCATCATGAACATTTTTATCCGAAGGTGCCATCCGCCTTTCTTCTGGCTTCTGAGACCTGACTCCTGATTTCCGAATCGACGATCACCAAACGCAAATGCATCTCCCATAGGCTGTCACCTTTTCTCTTGCCTCGACGTCCAACACCATGGCCAAGAAAACCTCCAAAACACCCATGCCATTCACAGGCCCCCGCCACGATACGGTCCTGTGGTTTTTTCTCTTTCTCTTCGCCATTGCCGGAGGGCTTGTCCTGTGGTTGTTCTGGCCGTTTCTGTCGGTTCTCGTTTTTTCGGGGATCATGGCCAGCGTCTTTCAGCCGATCTATCTACAGCTGACCCGAAGGACAAAGCCGCATTTGGCCGCAACCATCACCTGCGCCATCATTTTCCTGGCCGTATTCATACCGATTGTCTTCGGAGTGGGAGCGCTTTCCAGGGAGGCCTATTCCCTGTATCAGATGGGAAAGAACGCCATCATCAGCGATCAGGTCCGCTCCCTGATCGAGGAGTCCACCATCCTCGAGAGGATCAATCAGGTCCTTGAACCCTTTCATCTCCATGTCACTGGAGAACAGGTGAACCAGGCCGCTTCGGAACTCGGAAAGTCGATCGGCCTCTTTCTATATCAACAGGCCGGGACCATCGCCGGAAACATCATGCGGTTTCTCTTCTATTTCTTCTTTCTACTGCTCATCGTTTTCTTCTTCTTCGTGGATGGCAACCGCCTGATCGAATACCTCACCGCCCTTTCCCCCCTGCCGCAGGACCAAGACATCCGCCTGCTCAACCGGTTCAAGGACATGGCAGGAGCCATCCTGATCGGAAACGGCCTGGGCGGCCTCATTCAGGGGGTCGTTGTCGGAATTCTCTTTGCCTTGTTCGACTTGAAATCCCCCATTCTCTGGGGCTTCATGTCGTTGATCGCCTCCTTTGTACCCATCGTGGGAACCGGAATTGTGTACATTCCCACCATCGTCTATCTGGTTCTGATTGATCGGGTTGCAGCAGGGATCATCTTTGGTGTATTCTTCCTATTGAGTTTCGGGGCCGTGGAATACTGGATGAAACCCACTCTTGTCGGCAAGCGGGTCAACATGCATACCCTGCTTGTCTTCCTGTCTCTTCTGGGAGGCGTCAATTTGTTCGGGGTCCTTGGCATCGTGTACGGTCCGCTGGTGCTGACGGGCTTTCTGACCTTGACCGACATTTACCTGGATCATTACCAGAAATGGGTGGAAGAGGAGCGGTGATCCGATTTTCCCAATGCCTCATTCCATTCCATCATGAAAAAACCGGACGGGGAATTCCCGTCCTTTTGAAAGCATGGACATGACAGACGAAGTGATCGAAGAACGATTTCCGGAAGTCCGGATCGACAGTGAACTGAAAAAATCCTATCTCGACTATGCCATGAGTGTCATCATCGGCCGGGCGCTTCCTGATGTACGGGATGGGCTAAAACCCGTGCATCGTCGCGTGCTCTTCGCCATGCACGAGATGAAGAACGACTGGAACAGGCCCTACAAGAAATCGGCCCGTATCGTCGGTGATGTCATCGGTAAGTACCATCCCCACGGCGACAGCGCCGTCTACGATACCATTGTTCGGATGGCCCAGGACTTTTCGATGCGCTATCCCCTCGTGGACGGACAGGGGAATTTCGGCTCCGTGGACGGGGATCCACCGGCTGCCATGCGGTACACCGAAATCCGCATGAAGCGTTTGGCCCACCACCTGCTGGACGACATCGAAAAAGAGACCGTCGATTTTGGACCGAACTACGACGACTCCCTCACCGAGCCACTCGTATTGCCGTGCAAGTTTCCCAACCTCCTGGTAAACGGCTCATCCGGAATCGCTGTCGGCATGGCAACGAACATCCCCCCGCACAACCTCGGGGAGACGATCGACGCCATCCATGCTCTCATCGACAATCCGGCGATCGACATTGCGGAATTGATGGAAATTCTGCCTGGACCCGATTTCCCGACTGCAGGAATCATTTACGGCAGAACCGGCATTCGGGAAGCCTATGAAACCGGAAAGGGCATCATTCGGATCCGGGCCAGGGTACAGGTCGAGGAAGAAAAGAAATCGGGTACGGAAACGATCGTCGTCACCGAACTCCCCTATCAGGTGAACAAGGCCAAACTGATCGAATCGATATCCGAGCTCGTGAAGGAAAAACAGATCGAAGGCATCCGGTACGTCCGGGATGAATCCGATCGCGAAGGCATGCGGATCGCCATCGGTCTCAAGCGGGATCAGCCGGCAGAAGTCATCATCAACCAGCTGTTCAAGCACACCCGGATGGAATCGACCTTTGGAATCATTTTTCTGGCAGTGGTCAACAACCGGCCGGAGCTGCTCAACCTTAAACAGATTCTGGAGCATTTCATCCGGCACCGCCGGGAAGTCATTCTCAGACGCACCCGCTATGATCTGCGGAAAGCGGAAGAACGCGCCCATATCCTGCTCGGTTTGAAAATCGCCTTGGAAAACCTGGACGACGTGGTTGCGCTGATTCGTGCATCGGCTTCCCCCGCAGCCGCCAAGGCCGGACTGATCGAACGCTTCCAGCTCAGCGCAGCCCAGGCCCAAGCCATTCTCGACATGCGGCTGCAGCGATTGACCGCCCTTGAACAGAACAAGATCGTCGAAGAATACGACCATCTGATGAAGGACATTGCCTGGTACCGCCAGATTCTGGGAAGCGACCGGATCGTGCTCGATCTCATCAAGGAAGAGCTTAAGGTCCTGCGAACGGATTTCGGGGACGATCGGCGGACCGAAATCACGGACGAAGTCGGGGAGATCACCGAGGAAGCCCTGATTGCAGAAGAAGATATTGTCGTCACCATTTCCAACAGTGGATACATCAAGCGAACGCCCCTAAGCGTTTACAACTCCCAGAAACGGGGGGGGAAGGGGAAAACCGCTATGACCACCCGGGATGACGACTTCGTGGAACACCTGTTTGTGGCTTCGACACACCACATCTTCCTGTTCTTTACGAATCTGGGCAGAATGTACCGCTGCAAAGGATATGAAATTCCCCAGGCGACCCGTACCAGCCGTGGCAAAGCCATCGTCAACCTGTTCCAGTTTCAGGCGGGTGAAAAATTGACGGCCGTTTTCGCCATCCCCGATTTCAAACCCGACTGCCATATCCTGCTGGCCACCCGTTCGGGGCTCATCAAGAAGACGGACCTGATGGAATTCAGCAAGAGCCGTTCGAACGGGATCATCGCCATTCACCTCCAACCGAATGATGAGTTGATCGGTGTCCGGCTGACGGACGGTACGATGAACGTGTTCCTGGGAACAGCGGAAGGGAAATCCATCCGGTTTCACGAATCGGATGTCCGGCCCACGGGCCGCGTTTCGATGGGTGTGAAGGGCATGACCTTTGCAGAAACGGATCGGCTGGTGAGCATGGAAGTGTTGAGCCATGGTCAGACTCTTCTGACGGTTACCCAAAACGGCTTCGGAAAACGCACGTCGATCGACGAATATCCGGTGCAGCATCGGGGTGGAAAAGGGGTCATCACCATCAAGACGACGGAACGAAACGGTTCTGTCGTTGCCATCCTCGTTGTGGCCGAAGACGATGAAATCATGCTGATGACCGACGGCGGGAAACTCATCCGGATGCCGATCCGCGGCATTTCGGTGATCAGCCGGAACACCCATGGGGTCAAGCTCATGGATCTGGACCCCAACGAAAAGGTGACCGGTGTTGTTCGCATCGCCGAAAAGGAGGAGGCACAGGAAGGATGAAGAGGGCCTTTTCTGTCGATCGGGCTGCCGGGATGCATATTGGAGTGGTGGGGGCCGGAAGCTGGGGAACGGCTTTGGCGAATCTGCTGGCCCAAAAAGGATACCGGATCGATCTGTGGGTGTATGAACCCGAGGTTCGGGATTCCATCGAAAAGGAACGCGAAAATCCGGTGTTTCTGCCGGGAATCCGGTTGTCGGAGAACCTCTTCCCCACCTGTGATCTGAAGACCGTCCTTCTGGGAAAGGACCTTGTTCTGGTGGTCGTTCCATCGCATGTCATGCGTACCACTGCCATGCGGATGGCCGGATGCATCGCACCGGATACGATCGTCGTTTCGGCTTCCAAAGGCATCGAAAACGACACCCTGATGACCATGACGCAGGTCCTAGCGGAAACACTCGGCCTGCCCGGCGATAGGCTGGCCGTTCTGTCCGGGCCGAGTTTCGCGAGAGAAGTGGCCAACCATGTTCCGACTCTCGTCACTGTCGCTTCGAGAAGCATCCATACAGCCACCATCGTTCAGCATGTGTTTGCGACCCCATCTTTTCGGGTGTACACGAACACCGACGTGATCGGTGTCGAATTGGGGGGATCCGTCAAGAACGTCATCGCCATTGCCGCAGGAATCATCGATGGCATGGCCCTGGGACTCGACACGCGGGCTGCGCTCATTACACGGGGGCTTGCTGAAATCCGGCGGCTTGGGCTGAAGATGGGTGCGAACCCCCATACCTTCGCCGGACTGGCCGGGGTCGGAGACCTCATCCTGACCTGCACAGGAGAGCTCAGCCGCAACCATACGGTCGGAAAGAAACTCGGACAGGGGATGCAGCTGACGGAAATCCTTTCGGAAATGAAAATGGTGGCCGAAGGCATCAAGACCAGCCGTTCGGTAGTGGCATTGGCTCGGAAAATGGATGTTGAAATGCCCATATCGACGGAAGTATACAACATCCTGTACGAAAATGCTTCGCCCAAGGACGCCCTGTTCCGGTTGATGACCCGGGACCTCAAACCGGAATATGATGAAGCGTAACGTAGATATCCGGGTGCACTCAGGGTTCGAGAGGATGGAAAGCGATCGATGGCACAGGCTCGTGAATTCCAGGATGTGCAGGCTGCACCGAGCATCCCCATCGAAGGGGAATCCATAAAACCCCTTCGCAAGCGCCACAAAGGAGAGGGACACCGCAGGCGGCTTCGGGAAAAATTCCTGTCCTCCGGTCTTGAGGGGTTTCAGGATTACGAAATCGTCGAACTGCTGCTGACCCTCGGAACCCCCCGAAAAGACTGCAAGGACAGGGCCAAGGAAGCCATCAAGCGGTTCAAGACCCTTCAGGGTGTTCTGGAAGCCGAGGATGCGCAATTGATGGCCATTCCCGACATCGGACCAAACAACATCTTCGGTATCCGACTGGTTCGGGCCGTTGCGGAGCGGTATCTTGAACAACGCATCGTCAACCGAACACTCATCCACAATTCCCGGGAGCTCTTCGACTACCTGTACATGGTGATGCGGGACAAGGCGCGGGAACGCTTCATGGTGATCTATCTTGACGCCAAGAACCGGGTTATCGATACCGAAACCCTCTTCGAAGGATCCCTGACCTCGACATCCGTGTACCCACGCGAAGTCGTCGCATCCGCCCTTCGGCACAAGGCTGCGGCCCTGATCTTCGCTCACAACCACCCTTCCGGAGATCCCCAACCTTCGGCCGACGACATTTCCATCACCCATCAGCTGGTTGCAGCATGCAAACTCGTTTCCATCACCGTTCACGAACACCTCATCATCGGAAACAACCAGTACTTCAGTTTTGCAGACAACGGATACATCCAGGACGCCTATCGGGCCTGCGAACGGATGGGAAGATGAGGTGAAGCCTGATGACTGAGAGCAATGCATCCAAACCCTGTTTCGGCGACTTGAACGTCGTTTTTCCCAAGGGAGAGGACGGGCTGCCCCACAGCCCGGAAACCTGCCTGGCCTGCCCGGACAAGACCCGATGTCTGCGCGTAGCCCTTCAAAGCAGAGACGGCATCGAATGGCAGACCGAGCGGATCGACCAAGCCTATACATCCGGTCTGATGAGCTTCTGGAGCAGGTGGAGTCGAAAGAAGACGCTGGATCGAAAGCGGAAACATCGTGGTTGAATGCGATTTTCGTTGTTGCGACCGTCAACATGAAGGAGCAGGTATGAAAACGATCAAGGATGTCGATGTGACACAAAAGCGGGTGTTTCTTCGGGTGGACTTCAACGTGCCCCTCGATGCACAGGGGCAGGTCTCCGACGACGCCCGGATTCGGGCCGCCCTGCCGACCATTTCCTATGCCATCGAAAAGGGGGCAAAGCTGATCGTTGCCTCCCATTTGGGCAGGCCAAAAGGAAAGGCGGTTGCCGCCTACAGTTTGAAGCCGGCTGCCGAGCGGCTTTCCGCGCTGCTGAACCGTCCCGTGACGTTGTTGGATGACTGTGTCGGAGATGCCGTGAGGTCGGCCATTGACCGAATGAAGCCTCAGGATGTGGTGATGTTGGAAAACCTGCGCTTTCACCCGGAAGAAGAGAAGAACGACGATGCTTTCGGAAGAGCCCTTGCCGAGCTCTGCGATGTGTATGTCAACGATGCCTTTGCCGTTTCCCATCGGGCGAATGCCTCTGTCGAGGCCATGGTGCGTCATGCACCGGTTGCATGCGCAGGCTTTCTTCTCGAAAAGGAAATGACCTATTTCCGAATGGCCCTTCTCGATCCCAAGCGTCCCCTGGTCGCCATTGTCGGCGGGGCCAAGGTGTCGAGCAAGATCGGCCTGCTGAAAAACCTCCTTGACAAGGTGGACAAACTCCTCATTGGAGGCGCGATGGCCAACACCTTTTTCCGGGCCATGGGATACGCCACCGGAAAATCACTCGTCGAAGAAGACCTGATCGCTACGGCCTCAGACGTTTTGAAGGCAGCCAGGGAACGGGGAATTCCTCTGTATCTGCCTGTGGATGTGGTGACGGCCCCCCGTATGGAAGCCGATGCCCCGATCCGGCACGTTCCGGTTCCCGAGATCGGAGCCGAGGAGATGGCGCTCGATGTGGGTCCTGCCACCGGCCTGCTGTTCGCCGAAGCCCTTCAGGATGCAGCCACCATCGTCTGGAACGGTCCGATCGGAGCATTTGAAATTCCAGCCTTCAGCCGGGGAACCCTTTCGCTGGTGGACCATGTGGCAACCAGCACAGCCATCAGCATCATCGGAGGTGGAGATACGGGGGCTGCGGTTCATCTTTCCGGTAAGGCCGATCGCATGACCTACATTTCTACCGGAGGCGGCGCGTTTCTCGAACTTCTCGAGGGCAAGGCACTGCCCGGTGTCGTGGCGCTCGAGTCGGTTTCGTGAAACCGGTCCATTGGGTTCTCCTGTGCGCGGCTTTCGCCCTGGCGGCATCGCTCGGATGGTATTTCTGGCCCCAGATCGCCGCAACTTCCCTGTGGAGGACCCTCACCGATCAGCAAAAGCTCGAGGTTCTGATCCGTTCATTCGGGCCGTGGGCGCCCGCGATCTTTATCGGCTTACAGGTCCTGCAGGTCATTTTCGCTCCCGTTCCCGGTGAACTCACGGGATTTTTGGGCGGATACGTCTTCGGCGCGGCCCTTGGGCTGGTGTATTCGACTATCGGCCTTTCCGTCGGCTCGGTTCTGAATTTTTACATCGGCAGGCTGCTGGGGCAGGGCATCGTCTTCCGAATCGTTCCTCGACAACAGGTTGAAAAACTGGCCTATCTCGTCAGACCCAAGGCTGTGCTGGGGCTTTTTCTGCTCTTTGTGTTTCCAGGATTTCCAAAGGACTACCTGTGTCTGTTTCTGGGACTGACCACGATGCGGTTTCCCCTGTTCTTCTGGATTGCAGCCGTAGGGAGGATTCCTGGCACCCTGATGTTGAGCCTCCAGGGCGCATCGCTCATGCAGCGCAACTATACCATGTTCCTGTGGCTGGCTCTCTGTTGTGCCCTTCTGGCCTGGCTGAGCTATCGATATCGGGAGCCGCTCCTTCGATGGATCGAACGGTACAGTGAGGGAACAAAACAGCCGAAAATCGGATAACCTTGCTTATCATATCCAACTCCAATTTTTAAGCTGAGGTACTGATTTTCCGGAAGAGCTGTAAAAAAGAGCGTCATAGACAAAGGCTTTTCCTGTTTGTTCCATGCTTGACACCGAAATCAGCTCCCGGTATAGTGCCCCCCAAATTTCATGGCAGAAGCCATGAACCCCTGATCGACCATAACCTACCTGATCGGGAAGATCCCGAAATCTCGGAAGCTTCCCATCGTTTTCACTCAAGCCACGAAGGCTCGTGTTTTCTTTCAAAGAAAACTTTAGGGCCTCGTGGCTTTTTTGTTTCTGTGGCATTTCGTGAAGACAACCGCTCAAAAGCGATTTATTCAGGAAAGGATTGGGCCTGCCTATCGACCGGCATATTGGAACCATCGTTTTCAAACAACGATAGACCCTTCCACACGATGGGATTTTTCCGATGAAGAAACCCTTCTTTGTTTTTGTCATCAACGCGGCACAAACGGAATTGCTGGCATCCGCCCATGCACTGTTCCGAAAAGAACACGGCGATCGAATTCGAATCCACTTCTTTGCAACACACGATATCGAAGAAGAAACGGTTTCTGCCACGACGGTCATCGAAAACCTTCGGCGTGCAGATATGGTATTTTTGGATGTTCGAGGCGGCGGAAAAACGTCCGGACTATGTCATGCCGCTTTGGCTGCAACCAACCAGCCGGTCGCTTTGCTGTTGGGGGGCTCCCCCGAGTTGATGTCCCTGGTGCGTTTGGGATCGTTCACCCTGCAATCCATCATGAAGCGCGGCCACACACAACCAGGGCGCGCCCCATCCGCCACCAACATCTCTTTTTTTCAGCGGCTCATGGCGATGATCGAAAAGGGGGGCCGGGTGCTTCCCATCGGGAAGCTGAAGCATGCCGGCAATTGGGCGCGCATGATGCGGTATTGGTATCAGGGCGGCGTCGAAAACATCAAAAACCTTTTGGCATTCGCGGCCAAAGAATACGCAGATCTTAACTTCTCCCATATCCCGGCTCCTATCGAATTTCCGGAATATGGGATTTACGACACCGTAAACGACCGCTTGGTCGATTCGTTGGAAGACGATAAACAACGTTTATCACTTCATCCGAAAACACCTGCCATCGGTTTGCTTTTTTATGGGGGAATGCATTTCGATCAAAGCCTGATTCCCGCCAAGGCTCTGGCCTCCCGCCTGATCTCAGACGGCTTGAACGTACTTCCCGTGTATGCCACAGCCGCCAACAACCTGAAAGCCATTCAGAAATACTTCGCGGCGAACGGCACACCGATCGTGGATGCCATCGTGTACTTTCAGTGGTTTCAGTTGACATCCTTTTCCGATGCATCTTCGGATGCTGCCGTTCAGCTATTGAAACAAATGGGGGTTCCGGTGTTCAGCGCCTGTCCGATGTATGGACGGGAAGTCGAGAAGTGGCGGAACAGTGATCAAGGGCTTTCCCCCATCGAAGCGCTGACGACGGTAATTTTGCCCGAGCTGGATGGGATGATCGAGCCCATTCCGACCGCAGGCCTTGTCATCCATGACGATGCATCGGGTGAAGGAAGACGCCAACGGGTTGTTCCCATCGAAGACAGGCTGGAGCGCATGAATCGAAGGATCCAGAAATGGGTCGCGCTTCGCCGGAAAAGCAACGCTGAAAAACGCGTTGCCTTTGTCATTTACGACAATCCCCCCGGGGAAGCCCATCTGGGTTCTGCGGCCTATTTGGACACTTTTGCTTCCCTCAAGCGCCTTTTAGCCGAAATGGCGGACCGGGGTTACCAACTGAAAGACCTTCCTGAAAACGAAGACTATCTCGATGTGTTTCTGTCCCGCCGTTTGATCAACTGTCCGCAATGGAGCGAGCTGAAACAAACGCTCAGAGAAGGTCAATCCATCGATACGAACGACTACAAGGATCTATTGACCCGGATGGTGGCTGGAAATGAAGTCGTTCAACAATGGGGCGCTCCCCCTGGGCAGATCATGACGGAGGAGAACCGGTTGATCTTCCCGGTGGCCGTTTTCGGTAATGTATTGATCGGACTTCAACCCGTCCGGGGATTTCATTCGGATCCAGATACCATCACCCATGACAAGACGCTTCCACCCCATCACCAATATGTCGCCTTTTATCGGTGGTTGGAAGATGTTTGGCAGGCGGATTGTATTGTTCATGTGGGAACTCACGGCACCCTTGAATTTCTCAAGGGAAAAGAAATGGGAGTCAGTTCCCGGTGTTTCCCGGAGGCATTGGTCGGAAACATACCGCATTTGTATTTCTACCATATCTTGAACGCTTCAGAAGCGACCATTGCCAAACGAAGAAGCCTCGGTGTTCTGGTGAACTACAATTCCCCATCCTTTACCGTGAGCGGACTTTACGACGATTATAAGGTACTGGCCGACTGGATCGAAGAGTGCTTGGAGGCGCGTGTGATCGAACCGAACAGGGCCGTTCGGTTGGAAAGGGAGATTCTTCAAAAAGCGGCCGCACTCCATCTGACATCGACCCATCTGGAGGCTGTCCAAGAGGAAATTTCGAGAATGCAGCGATCGCTCATCCCCAAGGGACTGCACGTTTTGGGAGAGGATGTGAGCGAAAACGATCGGTTGGAATTTGCGGTAAACTACCTGCGCTACGATCGCGATATCCCTTCTTTGTATCGCATCCTCTTTGAGAAGCAGGGGATCGACTACGAGGACGCACTGTGCCCATCCCGCTGCGGGAAACCATCGAAGGGTTCTCAAGCCGGTCGATTGAAAGCGATGGATGAAACTGTGAAACAATTGGTTCACCGGGCATGGTATGAAGGGATTCTTCCAAAAACCGAACCGGAGAGGACCGCAATTTCAAAAGCCCTTCAGGTTGCCGGGTTGCTCGGGGGAAAGCTGGAAATTTCGAATTTTTTAGACGGACTCGACGGCCGCTACATCGAACCGGGCCTTGGAGGAGATCCCCTGCGATCACCGGAAGTTCTGCCTTCAGGTCGCAATTCGTATCAATTCGATCCTCGATTGGTCCCTTCGGAGGAGGCCTGCCGTCGGGGGCGTGAAATCGCGGAAAATACCCTTTCCCATTATCGACGTCAGCATCAACACCATCCTTCCAGTGCGGCGGTCATTCTGTGGGGGTTTGAAACGACCAAAACGCGCGGGGAAACCGTCGGGCAAATTTTGGCATATCTGGGGGTTCGTGTCGTTCAAAGCTCCAACCCCTACTATAAAAAAATCGACATCATACCGCTCGCCGAATTGGGGCGCCCAAGAATCGATTGTTTTGTTCAGATATGCGGTTTCTTTAGAGACATGTATCCAAATGTGTTGGAACTTCTCCATCGAGCCTTCCGGATGGTATCGGATCTGGACGAACCTCCGGAAGATAACTTTGTCCGAAAGAACACGCTGCAGCAACGCGCTGTACTGGAAGGCAAGGTAGCTGCCGATGAACTGAATGCCATTGCATCGGGGCGCATTTTCGGACCAAGGCCCGGGGAATACGGGACGCGCACGACCCATCTGATCGAAACCGCTTCCTGGAAAAGCGAAGAGGAAATCGCGGCCCTGTTTGCTTCCTCCATGAGCCATCTCTACACAGATACCCTTCACGGCAAACGGGTTCCGGACGCCTACCGTCAGCGCCTTTCCCAAGTGGACCTGGTCAGTCAAATCAGAGACAGCCATGAATATGAGCTCGTGGATTTGGATCATTATTATGAATTTTTCGGTGGACTCTGTCGGACGGTGGAATCCGTCCGCGGTCAAGCGCCCACCATGTTGATCACGGATACCACCAAGGAAGTTCTTCTTACGGAAACGGTGGGGGAATCGCTGAAACGCGGCGTGATCACCCGTCTGCTGAACCCGAAATGGATTGATGGATTGCTCCACCACAATTTTCACGGCGCGCAAAAAATCGCGGATCGGGTGCAATACCTCATCGGATTTGCAGCGACCACCCATGCGGTTGAAACCTGGGTATGGTCGGCAATCCTCGACCGATATGTACGAGACGACAAGCTTTTCGAACGCATGACGGAAAACAACCGATTCGCTACGGCCGAGCTGCTCAAACGATTGAGAGAAGCCGAGATCCGCGGTTATTGGCAAGCCACAGAGGAAGAACGAACCCTGTTGCAGGATCGGTATTTGGAAGTTGAAGGAACCATCGAGGAGAAAAACGATCCGTGAAAGAACCCTACTGGACAACTCGTGAATATGTATTCGCCGCCATGATTTCGGTTTCGCTCTTGTTGGTGGCAAGCATCGAAATTCCCTTTACATTGCCGCTTCGCATTCCAGGCCTGACGAATTCCGTCAATGGCCTCTTTGGCTCTTTTTTTGTCACCATCGGGCTTCTTCGGTTGAAAAAATCCGGCTCCCTTTTGCTGATCACCGGAATTTACGCCTTGGTCTGCCTGTCCATTTCCCCCATCATCTTCGGTTTTGTTCTGTTCGGAGGATTGTTTGCAGAAGTCATCTGCACCTTGTTGTTCCAGGGATATTCCGGAAAGGTGGCGCCTGTCTGTGGCGCCGTGCTCTATGAGATGGGCATGTTTCCAGCTGCGATGGTCTTGTCCTATTTTTTTCTTCCGGATCGCTATTCCCATATGGCGATTTGGATATTCGTTGCAGCGGAAGCGGCGATTTTGACGACTTCTTTGATCGGCGCCCTGATGGGGTTGAAAGTGGCCAAGGAACTGGCGCGAGCCGGACGCTTGCGCTTGGAGGAGTGAATGTTTCCGCAACAGGACAGGAGGTGGACCTGGATTCATCGGCTGCACCCCTTCACCAAAATGGCAGTCGGAATCGGGTTTTCCTTTTTGGCGCTCTTCATGAACAATCCTTGGTCCCTTTCCCTCATCCAAGCCTTTTTGATCGCTGTTGGTTGGATGGCCGGTTTGCGGATATCCGTTAACCATCTGATCGCAGCATCGGCTTTCCTGATTGGATTTATCCTGTTGACCTTCTCGGCCGGTTCCACTGCAACCCATGCCGTCGTGTACACGCTGCGACTGGTCGTTCTGATCAGCGCCACTCCGATTTTCGCGCAAACCACTTCCCCCCAAGATTTAACCAGAAGTCTGTCTTCGCTGTCGCTTCCGCAAGGCGTCCTGATGGCGCTTGTTCTGGTTTGGCGGTTTTTCCCCATGATGCGAAAAGACATGCTTGTCATCCGACAGGCCGCCCATCTACGAGGCATCGACCAGGGACCATGGATGCAGCGAATCTTTCGAGGAACCCTCATTCCCCTCATCTTTTGTGCAATGGACTATACCGAACGGTTGTCCTTGGCATTGGAACTGAGAGGGTTTTCTCCCGATGCCCTTCGAACAAGCCGATGGATTCCCAAGGCCCAATGGACGGATCTCCTGTTTTCCCTATCGGCGATCATTTGTAGCGTCGTATCGGTTTTGCTTCAATGGAGGCTGCGATGATCCGGGCCGATCGCTTGTCGTTTCGGTATCCGAATCAGTCAATCGAGGCGCTTTCAGACATCCATTTCAGTGTCCGCCAAGGAGAGATCTTGCTCATCAGCGGTCCGACGGGCTGCGGAAAATCCACCTTGGCCATGGCTCTCTGCGGTGCGATCCCGCATCTCATCGCCGGCGAGCTCTCCGGTAGCGTGATGATCAACGAAATATCCTCCTTCGATCGGCCGGTACACGAAACGGCACGTGATCTGGGAATGTTGCTCCAAGACGTCACCGATCAAGCGTTCACCGACCGGGTTTCAGATGAAATCGCTTTTGGTTTGGAGAATTTTTGCATCCCACAGGATCAAATCGAAAGACGCATTTCGGATGCCTTGGAGCTTGTCTCTGCCTGCCACCTCCAATTGCGGTCGCTGTCCACCCTGTCTTCCGGGGAACGCCAGCGCATCATGCTGGCCGCGTTGCTTGCCCTCGATCAGCCGGCCCTCGTACTGGATGAACCCCTTGCCTATTTGGATACCCATTCGCGACATCGTCTGCTCGATCTTTTGTGTCGACTTGCGAAGCGGGGAAAGGCGATTCTCGTTTTCGAGCATCGAAGAGACATCGTCCTTTGCACAGGATGCAGCGAACTTTACCTGGACCATGGCCGACCAACGGACCCACCGGCGCCAAGACCGATTTTTCAGATCCATCCTTCCAGCGCGGGAGCTCCGCGTTTGATTCTGGAAGACGTCACCTTTCGATGGGATGCCGACACCCCACCGCTGTTTTCCAAGCTGTCGCTCTTGGTCAGGGCGGGAGAAAGTACGGTATTGAAGGGAGAAAACGGAAGTGGAAAGACAACGCTGTTGCTGATGGCCATGGGACTGATCCGCCCGGACAAGGGCCGAATCCTTACATGTGGGATCGAGGTGAATCCTCGATCTCGAGCCGAAGTCTTGAAAAAAGCCGCCTTGGTCCTCCAACACCCTGACCACCAATTGTTCCTTCCTACCGTTTTGGAAGAGGTGTGCATGCAAGGAATCGGCGCCGACAGTTGCGCTGCGGAATTGGAGAACATGGGGTTAAAGGGACTTCAGCAACGGCACCCACGCAGTCTTTCCATGGGGCAAAAAAGACGATTGACGATCGCCTCTGCCTTGGCGAAGCGACCGGAATTGATTCTCCTGGACGAGCCATCCGTGGGTCAAGACGATCATTCCTTATCGCTGATCCTCAAACGCCTGGATCAATTCGTCCAGGACGGCGGGGCACTGCTGGTCACCACCCATGATGAGCGTGTCAGCCGGGCGTTGGGGCATCAAATCCTTCAGCTGAGCCATGGAAACATCCTTATAGAAAGACAATCTATGTAACTCGGCCTGCAAAAGCGTCGGAAGGAAGCGATGACATGACCGATCTTTTCCGGTCCAACCTTGTTTCAAAGAATTTCGGACGGAAAGACGACAAGAAAATCGTTTCAATTCTGTTTTTCGAGGGTTTTGGAAAAGCAACACGACATGATTCATCAACCAAGGAGGAAAACATGCAACGATCGATTTTCGTCATGGGGGTACTCTGGCTTTGTCTGACACTGGGAGGGTATCCATTTGTCAACGCTGCGGAAAACGAAACCGAACTCGAAACGATTGTGGTGACCGCCACCAAAACACCCAAGAAACTGGAACATATTCCTGCCGTAGTGACGGTGATCGGCAAAGAAGACATCGAAACCATGCCGGCCAAAACCGTATCGGATCTGCTGGCGAATCTGCCTGGGGTATATGTTCACGAACCTCAGGGGGTCGGCTTGGTGACGCCCCAATCCACCCAGCTTTCCGGAAACGGATTTCCGGCTGCGAATCTCGTTCTGTTGGATGGTCAGAAGATCAACGTTCCTTTTACGGATTACGCCTATTTGACCACCATCCCGCTTCGAGCGGTTGAACGGATCGAAGTGATTCGGGGGCCTTTTTCGGCACTGTATGGATCTTCAGCGGGCGGAGGGATCATCAACATCATCACCAAAGATGGCGGAAAAAAACCCTATGTCACCCCCTGGGGAAGCGCCGGTGACTTTGGAAGGTTCGATGGAGGGGTCGATATGGGGATTGTATGGAAAGAACATTCGCTTGGTATCTTTTACGATTACAGAGAAGTTGACAACTATTGGTTGTATGACGATCAAAATGTAGATGACAGGAATCGAGACTACCGACACAACCGGTTTCACAGCAAACTAACCGGAATGTTTTCCAACAGCACAAGCTATTCCCTGTCAGGAGGCACGATCGAAGGCAAAACCGGATTTGGCCTTTCATCGACGTACAAATTGGAGAATTATCAAGACATTCAACAACCCTATATCAATTTTCAAATCGCCAACCGGCCGAATCAACATTTGGAACTGAAGGCCCAGGTAGACGCCCTGCATACCGAACATCAGTATTATGGAGAAACCCTGGAAAGCATTACCTATCCGATATTCGGCCCTCCAGTGCCCAAATTCACCTATAAGCCTTCGATCAACGATACAAAGGCGAATCGATACCGAGCCGATGTTTCCGGAAATTATACGATCAATGACCAAAGCATCTTGACCGTCGGTGTTGAAACCGTCCGAACCGATGCCACCAAAGCCATTTACGATCAAAATACCGGGAATTTGCTTGCGGTTCAAGGACGCCCCGGCGAAAAAGCCGATAAAAGCGATACCTTATATTCATTTTATACGCAGTACGACCTCCTGTTCGCCGAGGATTTCGAATTGGTCATTGGCGGCCGTTACGATGATTATGACAGCTATGGAAGCGAGTTGTCCCCGAAAGGCACCTTTTGCTGGAACTATTCTCCCACTGGAAACGTGAAATTTTCTGTCGGAAAAGGCTTCAGAGCCCCCAATTTGAACGAGTTGTATTCTCCACCCTGGTCCATTGCCCCGTTCATCGTTTACATGGGCAATCCCAACCTGAAAGCCGAAACCACGTGGTCGTATCAGCTGTCAGCAGAACAACGTTTCTGGGACAAAAAATTCTACGTTCGGCTGACCCCCTATGCCACAGATGGCGAGAATTTCATCACTTCCGTCCGAAGACCCGATCCATCCAATCCGGGTGGTCAAATCATGATGCCTGAAAACATCAATGAGGTTCAGATACGAGGAACCGACGTCGAGACCGGTTACGACGTCCATAAGCATCTGACATTCTATATCAATTATACCTACAACGAAACGCGAAACGGCAAAACCGACAACATCTTGGATGGATACCCCAGAAACAGCGGGGCGATCGGTTTTCGGCACCGCTACCCGATCAATGAAGATTGGCGGGTTGTCGATTCGTATGCCATTCGATATCGGGGGGAATATACGGACACTACATGGTCGAATCCTCCTGTGATCGGCGAGGTTGGAGATTACCTGTTTCATACCGCTCGTCTCGGCCTCATCTGGAAAGACATGGTTCATCTGGATGTCGATTTGTACAACATCTTCAACAACCGCTCCGAAACAGGGGTCAATGTCTATTTACCCGAGTTCAATTACATGGTCTCTCTTTCGGTACAATTTGTATTTTGAAACAGGAGGAAGAAGTCAGGGGTCAGGAGCCAGAAAAATAGTCGGCAGTGGGCAGTCGGCAGTGGGCAGTGGGCAGTGAGCAGTGAGCAGTTTTTTAGGCCTATTTTCATTCCCGGGGGCGACGTTCCACGCCATGAGCATTTATCGTGAAAATGTGTCCGCCCCCGCGTGATGCCCCTCGTTGGCGGTGAGGGCGCAACGGGCTCCAGTGTCAGCCACCCCGGCGAGATGTTCGTCTCAGGCGGGGAAGGTGCGTCGGGTCTTTTGGCGAATGCCGGAAACGCTTGTTTGAATGTGCCGGGCCTCGTTGGGCTGGACAAATGAAGTTCCTTTGGCATGAAGCGGGCGAGTCTGCATGTCGAAAACCAATGGCCTCCCCGGAGCGGGTGTGGCCATTGTCCAGCCTTACGAGGCCGGGCACATGAGTTCGTTTTCGGCTTCGCCAAACAGATCCGGTGCACCTGAACCAGCCACGACGGGCCTATCTTC
>Ga0101944_10004295_pt1 | contig 17919 bp, 15 predicted proteins | sample DewCreD2012metaG_FD_75245 | JGI IMG/M metagenome (GOLD analysis project Ga0101944, IMG submission 75245) | Hot spring sediment bacterial and archeal communities from British Columbia, Canada, to study Microbial Dark Matter (Phase II) - Dewar... ... | reverse complement strand
TGGAAGGCAAGAGGGGTGTTGCTGTAGGTGGCACACATGGAAAAACAACGACAACGACATTTATCGCTCTTCTCTGTAAACATGCGGGACTAAATCCATCATGGTGCATTGGCGGCGAACCACCGGGGCTAGACGGAATTGCCGGAACGGGAAAAAGTGATGTTGTTGTTGTAGAGGCTGATGAGAGCGACGGCACAATTGCCTTTTACCATCCTGAAATAGCTGTCATAACCAATATAGATTTTGATCATATGGAGCATTTTGCCGATGAAGAATCTTTTCGTGTCTGTTTTCTTTCTTTCGCGGCAAATGCAAAAAAAGTGGTTTATTGCGCTGATGATATTCAAGCAAGTCGCCTTTTGGCAGGATCTCCGCACGGAATATCTTATGGCATTAGTTCACCAGCTTATATCCGTGCTCGTGTGCTTGAAGAAACATCAACCGGAAGTGTTTTTGATATTGTTATTGATGGCAAAAATATTGGCACAGCACGTTTGAATGTGCCGGGACGGCAAAATATACTGAACGCTTTAGGTGCTTTTGCAACTTGTCTGGCATTGGGTGTTTCACCTGTAGTTTTGTTGGAAGGAATAAACTTGCTTGCCTTGCCGGGACGGCGGTTTGAAATGATAGTGAACGATAAAAAATGCAGGATAATTTCAGATTATGGGCACCACCCGTCTGAAATAGCGGCAGTGGTGAAAACAGCTGGATTGTTCAATTCGGAGAGAATTCTGGCAGTTTTTCAACCGCATCGTTATACGAGAACTGCGGCATTAGGCAAGAATTTCCCTTCTGCTTTTGCTGATATTGAGGAACTTGTTCTTTTACCTATTTATGCCGCTTCCGAAAAACCGATTCAGGGTGGTGAATGGTGGGATTTGTATTCTTGTTTCCGCGATGGAAAACAAAAAACGGCAAAAAAAGTTTATTTTGCCGATTCGCTTGAACAGGCGTGGCAATATTTTAAAGGTAAGTTGAAAAGTGGAGACATGTTTTTAATCATAGGAGCCGGCAGTGTTGGTAAAATGGCCGCGATGGCAAAAAAAGATTTTGCGGAAAATGCCGACAATGCGATGTTGAGCGAAAAAATAAAACAGAACATCCCATGTCTGACGGAATCTTCGCGACTTGTCTTTGACGAACCACTTGGCCCGAAAACTACAATGGGAGTGGGTGGGAAAGCTGATATCTGGGTTGATCTTGGCGAGGAACAGGATTTGATAGACCTTTTCAGATGGGCGAAAGAAAACGATATACCTTTTAATGTGATTAGTGGCGGAAGCAATGTGTTGGTGAGTGATCTTGGTGTTCGCGGGGTTGTGGTAAGGTTAAGTGGTTCTGCTTTCCGGCGAATAGAAGAAAAAGACGGAACGATAGTTGTAGGATGCGGTACAAGTATTTCGCATCTTCTTTCATGGATGGAGGAGCGCGGATATGGAGGATTGGAATTTCTCGCCGGCATTCCTGCGATGGTTGGCGGCGCTTTATATATGAATGCGGGCGCATGGGGAAAAGCTATTTGGGAACATGTAGAATGGATAAGGTATCTGAATGAAGATGGAGTTATTGTTGTTGTGCAAGCGAAGGACATAAAATATACCTATAGAAGTTGTGAATCGCTTGAAAAATGCGTTGCACTAACAGCGGCTTTCAGAATGGAGAAGAAAAATGCCGTAGAAATTAAAAACGCAGTTCGGGAGGCAAGAAGCAAACGCGCGTGGATGTTTGCCGGCAGATGCGCTGGTTCGGTTTTTAAAAATCCTGCTGGAGATTTTGCTGGCAAATTGATAGAAGAAAGTGGGTTGAAAAACAAACGGATAGGTGGAGCGGAAGTTTCGTCGGTACATGGTAATGTTATCTTTGTAGATAGAGGAGCGGCTGCGTCAGATGTATTGGCACTTATCAGTTTGATACAGGATAAGGTAAAAAGAAACAAAGGAATAATCCTAGAACCAGAGATCAAGTTTTTGAAGTAAAATTGTGAAGATGACAGATGCCATTCGGAGAGAAAAGTGAAATTTAGAGTAGTTTGTTTGATAAGGATTACAGATTGAAATAAAAACATGGTGCTTACAGATAATAACGCAAAAAGAAAGTTTAAGAAGGTTGCAGTTTTGCTTGGAGGAATTTCGTCGGAAAGAGAAGTTTCCATCAGGTCAGGTAAAGCTGTCGCCACTGCTTTAGCAGGAGAGGGATATGAGGTTGCTGAAATTGATGTTGTAAGACACTTCACCCATCTAGCCTCTAGACAGATATGCATAGACAGCAGTTTTTATCCGCTCGGTTCATGCACGATGAAATACAATCCCAAAGTAAACGAGCGCACTGCGTCGCTTGAAGGATTCACAAACCTGCATCCTCTTCAGCCCGAAGACACGTGCCAAGGCGCGCTTAGAATAATGTATGAGCTGGGGAACTACTTGGCTGAAATTGGCGGCATGGACTCAGTAACGCTTCAGCCAGCCGCAGGTGCGCTTGGCGAGCTGTGCGGCATAATGATGATAAAAGCCTACCATATATCGCGCGGCGATTCAGCTCGCAGGGTGATACTCGTACCTGATTCGGCTCACGGCACTAATCCCGCCACGGCGGCTATGGCTGGTTTTCAGATAAAAAAAGTGCCTTCAAACGACCGCGGCACGGTGGATATAGCCGAGCTTGAGAATGCTCTTGGAGACGATGTGGCAGGCATGATGCTCACCAATCCAAATACGCTCGGCATATTCGAGTCCGACGTAGAGACAATATGCAGACTTGTGCACGAAGCCGGCGGTTTGATGTACGGCGATGGCGCAAACATGAACGCTGTTCTTGGCAAATACAGACCAGGCGATGTAGGCTTCGACGCAATGCATTTTAATCTGCACAAGACTTTCTCGACGCCGCACGGAGGAGGCGGTCCGGGGTCTGGTCCGGTTGGGGTTAAATCTCATCTGGAGCCGTTCTTGCCAGCGCCTGTTGTGATCAAGAATGAAGACACATACACTCTGGACTACAATAGGCCGCAGTCTATAGGCAGACTTCATAGTTTCTATGGAAACTTCTTGGTCATGGTTCGCGCTTACACATATATCCGATCGCTTGGACCGGAGGGGCTTCGCCAAGTCGCCGAAAGCGCCGTAGTAAACGCGAATTATCTTATGGCAAAACTTCGAGAAGTTTACGAAGTTCCATACGATCACTTCTGCATGCATGAATTCGTAGCAAGCGCGTCGGAACATAAGAAATTAGGCGTGCGCGCGCTGGATATAGCAAAAAGACTGCTGGATATGGGTTTTCATGCGCCAACTGTATATTTCCCTCTGATCGTAGAAGAAGCCCTTATGATCGAGCCGACGGAAACCGAGAGCAAAGAGACGCTCGATGAGTTCATAAGCGCAATGCTTCAGATAGACAGGGAAGCAAGAGAATCACCGGATATACTAAAAACCGCTCCGCACAATATGCCGGTAAGCCGCGTTGACGAAACTACCGCCGCTAGGAGGCCTAATCTAGCGTGGAGTGGCGAGTAATCAAATACGCCGAGTACGATGCCGCGTTCAATATGGCGATAGATGAAGCCATCCTCGAAAACTGCATGTGCGGTGGATGCGCGCCTACAATCCGCTTCTACGGCTGGAAACAACCTTCAATCACTATAGGCAGACTTCAGCGCGATTACAAAGCACCTTACGGCTGGAGCGGCTCTATAGTAAGAAGACCGACCGGCGGACGCGCGGTTTATCATGGATCGGATCTTACTTTCAGCGTTGTTGTAGAAGCAGAGCTGCTCGGCTCGCCCATAGCAGAGTCTTATCGGATAGTTGGAGAAGCGGCGGCGGAGGCGCTTAGGTCGTTAGGCGTGCCGGCTGAGTTTATACGCAGAAGAACGCCGTCTGCTTCGATGAGAGGTATTGATGACTGCTTCAAATTAAGCACAGAATACGAACTTGAAGCAGGCGGCATAAAAGTGCTAGGCAGCGCTCAGATGAGACGCGCAGGCTACGTGCTTCAGCAAAACTCGCTGGCGCCGGCGGCGGGGATTGACTGGCCGCCGAAAGAAAAAATAGCAGACGCAATAACCTATGCTTTATCCAAAAAGATTGGGGCGGATTTCAGACCAGCCAATTTTCTGCCAAACGAGATGACGCGCGCCGAAGAGCTTGTGCGTATAAAATACGGATGCGACGAGTGGAACGCGCACTGCATAAATCCGGAGAACATGACTAAGGCGCAAGTAGAGTAAACGGATACACCGGAATATTGCGAGTAACCCAAAAAACCATTATCAAAACGAGCACAAACAGTGAAAACCTGCTTCCCAAATCCAGCTTCGGCACATGCCAACTCGTAAAATTCCGAATAAACGACAGAATTATCGCGCCCGCTATAAAAGGCATCGCAACAACTGCCAGTAAATTAAAACCCAGCGCTCGAACAATATCGCCGTGAAGCAGCGCATGCATCGCTCTTGTGGAGCCGCAGCCTGGGCAGTAAAGTCCAGTAACAGTGTGAAATATGCAGGGCGGAATTATATGAACTCTGCTGGGGTCATAGCTGTAAACCAGCCACAAGTAAAATCCCGCCGCCACAAATATAACAGCCGCAGCTAAAATAGAAACCGCTCGAGAAGAAATCCGACATATGCCGGATGCTTTATTCTCTGATGCGCAGTTCACAACAAGCCTCTTATTATTTCTATTCCGTCCAAATCTTATCCGCGCCCAGTATATCAACAAGCTCGCTAAATAGCGTATCGCTCAGATCTACGCGAAACGGCAGGCGCACACATGTGCGGTCGCCATTGTCACTTACATGCAGATAAACATCAGTATCACCTGGATATCTGATAATTATATCGCGAAGCCGAGAAATCAACTGCCCAGCGCCTTCGCGAACTCTTATATGCACCGCACCTGCTTTGATGGACGGCTTCTCGCAAACTTCAACCTTGGCAGGCTCCGGCGATGCGGCGGGATCAGCAGAAGCAGGATTGACATCCTCTATAGGCACAATGCTTTCGGCTTTAACAACCATCTCATTTTCGCCGCCTTCACCTGACTTATTCCTGTAATCCACTCTTCCGCGCACAATCACAATCTTGTCGCGCATCAAACAGTCCACGCATTCTTTATAAACCGAAGGAAAAACGGTAACGGAAACAGAGCCTGTCAAATCCTCAATCTTTGCAGAAGCCATCCTTTCGCCGGTTCTTCTTGTCAAAAAACTTCGGACTTCGGTTATAACGCCGCCAACCACACACTCCTGATCCTCCGAAAGCTCCTGCAGCTTATCAGCCGTAACGCTTATCTTGGCGTCGAGAACATCTCCGACATGCTTCAGCGGATGATCAGAGATATACAGCCCAAGCAGGTCGCGCTCCATCTCCAGAAGCTCCTGCTTATTGAACTCTTCAATATTCGCGTATTTAGAGATGTCAATCACATGACCATCCGAAACAACAGCGCCAAACAATCCTTCCTGACCATTAATTCTGTCCTTATGCGCAGCCTCGGCTAAACTAATTGCTTCATCCATCATAGCCAGCGCCTGACGCCTATTTGGCACAATCGAAGCGAACGCTCCTGCCTTGATAAGCGTCTCAATAGCATTCCTGCCAACCTGACTGCAGCCAGCCACTCGATCACAGAAATCAGCCAGCGACTTAAACTCTCCCCCGCTCTCCCTCGCGCTTATCACAGCGTCCACCACTGCTTTGCCAAGGTTCTTTATAGCCGCCAGCCCAAACCTAATCTTCCCATCCTGCACTCTAAAGTCGGCGTCGCTACAGTTCACGTCAGGCGGCAGCACTTCTATCCCGACTTTACGGCATTCTTCTACGTAAAACGTAACCTTATCTCTATTATCAAGATGCGCGGCGAGCACAGCTGCAAAATATTCAACCGGATAATGAGCCTTTAAATACGCTGTCTGATAAGCGATATGAGCGTAACAAACGGCGTGCGCCTTGTTAAAAGCGTAGCCGGCAAACGGTTCTATAAGGTTGAATATCTCTACCGCTTTCTTCTCAGATATGCCCTTCGCTTTTGCGCCTGCGATAAAGTTCTGCCGCTGGCGCTTCATCTCTTCCTTATCCTTCCTTCCCATAGCGCGCCGAAGTATATCAGCCTGTCCAAGCGTATATCCAGCAACTGCACGCACTATGTGAAGCACTTGATCTTGATAGACGATAACCCCATAAGTCTCGCGAAGTATGGGTTCAAGCAGCTCAATCGGATAAGTTATAGGCTCGCGGCCAAACTTGGAGTTAATATATTTCGGTATATGCGCCATAGGTCCAGGTCTGTAAAGCGCAATCATAGCCGCCAGTTCGGCGATAGAGTTCGGCTTAAGCTCCTGAATATAACGGCGCATCCCAGAGCTTTCAAGTTGGAAAACGCCGGTGGTGTCACCTTTGCCCAGCATTTCAAATGTCTTTGCATCATCTTTGGGTATTTGCTGAAGATCAATCTCTATCCCACAGCTCCGGCGGATATTTTCAACAGTTCTGGCAAGGATTGTCAGGTTCGCAAGCCCAAGAAAATCCATCTTGAGCAAACCGACCTTCTTCAAACTGTCAGCGTCGTATTGAGTAACAACCTCTTCATGCGCGCCTTTCATAACAGGCACATGCTCCATAAGCGGATCTCTTGAAATGATAACGCCTGCCGCATGCACGCTGGAATGTCGAGATATGCCTTCCAGCCGCTTCGCCATATCAACCATGCGCCGAACATCGGACTGCTGCCTATACAAATCAGCCAAATCCGGCACTCCCTTAACCGCATCCTCTATGGTAATCCCAACAGGCACAGTCGGTATAAGCTTGCAGACCTTATCTATAAGCTGGGACTGAACGCCGAGCACTTTGCCTACATCGCGTATCGCAGCCTTTGCGCCGAGCGTTCCAAACGTAACTATCTGAGCCACCCTGTCAGAACCGTGCTTTTCAGTAACCCAGCGAATAACTTCATCGCGGCGGTCGTCCTGAAAGTCCATGTCAATATCCGGCATCTCTCGGCGCTCTATGTTAAGGAACCGCTCGAAGGTAAGTCCGAATTCTATCGGGTCGAAATCGGTAATATCCAAACAGTAGCACGCCAAACTACCCGCCGCCGACCCGCGGATCCCCATATATATCCCCTGCTCTCTAGCAAACTTGGCATACTCTCTTACAATAAGCATGTAGCGAGAGAACTGGCAGGTCTGAAGAGTTTCTATCTCATAGCGCAGCCGCTCCTTATATTCTTCAGGCGCATCCGGCTTCTTGCGCTCAAGCCCTTCCCAGCAGAGCCGTTCCATATACGAATCGTCATCCATGCCTTCAGGAATAGATACAGCCGGAAGCTGAAGACGCGAAAAATCGAACTCAAGGCTGCAGCGTTCGGCGATCTCAATAGTGTTTTCGAGCGCACCCCGAACGCCCGCAAAAACCTCCGCCATCTCCTTGCCGCTCTTCATAAAGAATTCCTGAGAGCTGAATCGCAGCCGATTAGGATCATTAAATGCGGCGCCGGTCTGTATGCACAGCAGCACGTCGTGAGCGCTTGCATCCTTGTGTTTTATGTAATGAACATCGTTAGTGGCGACAACAGGCACATTGAGACGCGAAGAGAGATCTATCAACGCATCGTTGACGATCTTCTGCTCTGGAAGCCCTTGGTCTTGAAGCTCCAAATAAACATTGTCCGCGCCAAATATCTCTCTGTAGCGGGATATCTTCTCTTCCGCCTTCTGGATGTCTCCCGAAAGACACATCTTAGGCACTTCCCCTGCTATGCATGCCGTAAGCGCAATCAACCCTTCCGAATGCTCAGCTAGAAGTTCATCGTCAACGCGCGGTTTGTAATAAAACCCTTCCAAATGTGCCCTGCTTGTAAGCTTCAGTAAGTTGCGATAGCCAGCTTCGTTCTCTGCAAGCAAAACAAGGTGATACTGGTCTGCGTCAACACGCGGAGATTTAGATAAACGCGATCTTGTGGCTACATAAACCTCGCAGCCGATTATGGGCTTTATTCCAGACTTCTTGCACTGCTCGTAAAACCCAATCGCGCCAAACATAACCCCATGATCGGTTATGGCGAGCGCAGGCATCTCAAGCTCAACAGCTCTAGACACCAAATCTGGAATCCTGCAGGCGCCATCAAGCAGACTGTATTCGGAATGCGTATGAAGATGAACAAAACCAGGGTTATCCACTGAACAATCCGAACCTCTCAGCTCAATATATAGCGCGGCGGACAGATACTGCACCCAACATATAGTACAATCCAGCCGTTGGATATTCTAACACTGCAGGGGATTACTTTCAACGACAAAATTAGTCAAGCTGCGTCAAAAATGGAGATTTTCTACCCAATAAAAAACCGCAGAGCCGCACCAAAAATCAGCGCGGCTCTGCGGACGGTTTGGTTTTTACTACCACCTCAATCGGCGAGCGTGGACTCGATAGGTATCAAACCCAATCTTGTCGCACGCCGAAAAGCTTGGACTCTGTTCGATACCTGAAGCTTATCGTATATATTCGCCAGGTGGAAATCTACGGTACGCTTGCTAACATAGAGGGCGTCCGCAACATCTTTGCTGCTGCGTCCCTCGACTACCAGCTTCAGAACCTCCAGTTCTCGCTTTGTCAGTCGAACGGTCCGGTTCTCCTGGACGTCGGGCATTCTCATAGCAGCCGCCATATACCGTGGTCTCCTTTCCCTGCTCGCCTCTCACTCTATTCTTTCCACGTAATTTGCACGGTATGAGACGCGAATTTGAGAAATTTCGGATTTATTTTTCGGGTAAGCGGCTGTATGGGGAATAAACTCAGGTTCCCAGCCTAACAGCTACCGGCCTGTGATCCGCTATCTGGCTGTCTATAACCCAAGCTTCGGACACTGAAAACTCGCCGGCGCCCAAAATATAATCCCTCCTAACATCCGGCGCGCTCGATGGAAACGTAGGCAAAGAACACCCAGCCGAAGCCGGCAAATCTATTAATCCAGTCTCTTCGATTAGTCTGCCGACCGCCGAACCTGTTTCGTTCTCAACTAAATCGCCGCACAGGATGCGCGCGTCTGGACAGAACTTAACAATCTCAGCAGTCTCAGCCGCCTGCTTCATACGCACCGCACTATCTTCCGACCACCGAGTGCAAAAAACACTCAGCGTCCCACTCGGCGCCGACAAAGACGCCTCCAAAAGCCCTCCATCGGCAAGCGCATGAAGATAGGTGCTTGTAACGGTATATTTGCTTAGCAGCAGATTGCCGCTTCTGCCGTGATAAACAAACTCCATCCCGAGCCGCTCACCGAGCCATACTGGCTGACTGCCGGTAAAGCCAATAAAAGAACCCTGCTTAACACCCTGGAGACACGCTATGTCGGCGCGAGAAGCGCGTATAACATCGCCTATTCCGGCAAGAAACCGTCTGTTCTTGCTCTTCCTGCTCGAGATGTTATAAGAAAGTATCACCATGTGAGGAATAAGAGCCGCCCACCGTGCTAAGATGTGTTTGGCTCTATCATCGTGCCTATGCCGGTATCAGTGAAGATTTCCATCAACAGCGCATGCGGCAGTGTGCCATCAATGATATGTGCGCGTTCTACTCCGCCTTCCAGCGCCTCGATACACGCCTCGACCTTTGGAATCATCCCTTTGTCAACTTTGCCCGAGCGTATCATCTCTGCCGCTTCGTCAGCGCTTAGCACACTGCGGAGAGTTGAAGGATCATCCTTGTCGTCAAAAATGCCTTTTACATCGGTCATCATAATCAGTTTGGCGGCTTTGAGCACAGCGGCGATTGTGCCTGCAGAGTGATCCGCGTTAACATTGAAGCTTTCGCCGTTTTCTCCAATGGCTACAGACGATATAACCGGTATATATCCATCGCGAACCAGAGACTCCAATATGCCTGCATTTATCTGCTTGACTCTGCCAACAAATCCCAGGTCAGCTTCGGATTCGTACTTCTCAGCCACAATAAGATTGGCGTCCTTCCCCGAAAGCCCCACAGCTAGTCCGCCAAGAGTATTTATAATAGAGACTATGCTTTTGTTGGTCTTGCCAGAGAGCGCCATCTCAACTATCTCCATAGTCTCGGCGTCGGTAACTCTAAGCCCTCCAACAAACTTCGGCTCCTTACCAACCTTTTTCATCATCTCGCTTATCTCAGGTCCGCCGCCGTGCACAAGCACAGGATTCATCCCCACGAACCGAAGCAGAACAACATCCCGCAGCACAGAACGCTTAATCTCTTCGTCCTGCATCGCGTTGCCGCCGTACTTGATTACAATGGTCTTTCCGCAGTAGCGCTGTATATAAGGCAGCGCCTGAACCAAAATCTTTGCCTGTTCAGATGAATAACTCACTGCACTTTCACCCATATATGCCGAGTGCGCGGGCCATCGAACTCACAGAAGTATATCCCCTGCCAAGTTCCAAGCGCAAGTCTGCCGCTTTCAACAAAAACCTGCACAGACGATCCCATCAAACTCGCCTTAATATGCGAATCGGCATTGCCTTCGCTGTGCGTATATCCTACGCCAGCTGGCACAAGCTTCTCAAGCGTTGATAATATATCACGCACAACGCTTGGGTCAGCGTTTTCATTTATCGTAACTCCAGCCGTTGTATGAGGCACGAACACAGTAACTACGCCGTCCACAACGCCGGATTCTCTCACAACCTGCGCCACTTCAGCCGTTATATCAACAAACTCCGATCTCCTGCTTGTCCGGATTGTAATGCTGTTCACCGCAGCCTGCCTCTCAATCGTTCAAGCAAAATCTTCGGGTTTTGTAAAAGCGTTTCTTCGACTTCCTGTTCATCAAGACCAGCGGATCTCGCCACAGCAGCCGCTTTGTCCCTATTAAGCAAATCACCAGGCGCATGAGCATCGGTATTCACCAAAAACTTTGCCCCAGCCTCCCTGCCTACCTTCACAACATGTCCGTTCGATAAGCTGTGCCCTTTTCTGCAGCTTATCTCAAGAAACACTCCGTTCTCAGCCGCAATTCTGGCTTCTTCAAGCGTAATAAGTCCAGGGTGAGCTAAAACATCAACGCATCCTGACTCCACCGCCGCGCGGTTTGTGCCAGGCTCAACCGGCTCAACAATAGTTTCGCCGTGCACCACAACTATCTCCGCCCCAACTTCATAAGCCGCGCGAGCGGCGTCAGCTATAGCCGCCGCAGGAACATGCGTAAGCTCAACCCCTGCAAACACTTCTATCTCCCAGCACTTTCTGGCGGCTTCGGCGTCGCGCTTTACCTCAGCCGCCACCCGCTCCATAGTAGAAAAACTAGCGTGATCGGTTATCCCAATCGCACTGCAGCCGTTCACCAAGCACCTGCGTATAAGCTCCATCGGCAGCAGTTCGCCGTCGGAAAGAAATGTGTGAGTGTGGAAGTCGCAGAGCATAGCCTACTACCACCTAGTAGAAAAGCGAAGTTATGGACAAATCTTCGTGCACGCGTCTTACCGCCTCGCCAAAAAGCGGCGCAACCGAAAGCACCCTAAGCCTTTCGATCATGCCAGCCGGAGGCGCGGGCACGGTGTCGGTGATAATAACCTCTTTTATCTCAGGTCTGTTCAATCTGTCAAAAGAGGCTTCGGTAAGCACGCCGTGAGTGGCGGCAACATATATCTCAGGACTGCAGTCATGCTCAAGCAGGGCATCGATGCATTCTGTAATGCTTCCGCCGGTAGTTATTATGTCTTCGACTATAATCGGTATCTTGCCCTTGACGTCGCCGGCGAGGTGTGTCATCTCGGTTTTTTGATGCTCTGGGTGATATTTGTAACCTACGGCAATCGGCGCGCCCAACCTGCTGGACACCTGACGCACAGTTTTCACGCGGCCTTCGTCGGTCGAAACGATAACTATATTCTGAAGCCCTTTTTCCTTTATGTAGGATGAAATTAGCGGTATAGCCGTAAGGTGATCAACAGGTATGTTAAAAAACCCCTGTATAGCGCCTGCATGCAGATCCATCGTAACAATGCGATTTGCGCCAGCCACAGTAAGAATATCGGCGATCAACTTTGCCGTAATCGGCTCGCGCGGCGCATCCTTTTTCTCCTGCCTGGCATAGCCGTAATAAGGAATAACCGCCGTTATGCTGGCAGCTGAAGCTCGCTTCAGCGCATCAATCATTATAAGCAGCTCTACAAGATTTGTATCTACAGGTGGACACGTGGGCTGGATAACAAATGCGTCAACACCGCGCACGCTCTCGCAGAACTTCACATAGCATTCGCCGTCGCTAAACCGAGAAATTGAAACTTCGCCAAGCTGCAGCCCCAAGTAGCCGGCTATGGCTTCAGCCAGCGGCCTATTGCCCGTGCCGGCGAAGAGCTTCATACCATTTTTCATTCGCCCCTCCGTGTCCTAAACGCAAAAAAGAGAAAAGACAAATGCAAATTAAACCTACACCACGCCTGCCAGATTATACAATCAAAACAAACCACCGCGCAACGAAAAAACAGCCCCGCTAACAGCCCTCATAACCGCCGAGCCGATAGGCTTAAGCGTGCCAGTCAACATCCTCAAAGTCAACTTCGTGCGACTCGATAAACTGCTTTCTCGGCTCTACTTTATCTCCCATCAAAATCGTGAATATTTCATCCGCTTCCATCGCATCTTCAATCGTAACTTGGGCTATTATGCGATTCTCCGGATTCATTGTTGTCTCATGAAGCTGGTCAGGATTCATCTCTCCAAGACCTTTGAACCTCTGCACAATAACATCCTTCTGTCTGCCGAGCGATTTTAGCACATCGTCGCGATCTTTTTCCGTCCTGCAGTACCACTGCTTATCCTTGCCAGCGCGTATCCTAAAAAGCGGCGGCTTAGCGATATACACATGGCCGTGCTCAATAAGAGGCGTCATATATCTGAAGAAGAACGTAAGCAGAAGCGTGCGAATGTGATCGCCGTCAACGTCGGCATCTGTCATTATAATAATCCTGTTATAGCGCAGCCTGGAAAGGTCAAAGCGATTTGTATCCTTCCCATTCCCATTGCCGTTTCCGCCGCCATTGCCATTGCCGCCGTTTTCGTCTTCTCCATCATCTGAAACAGCATCAGCGACTGCGCTCTTTGAAATGCCAGTGCCAAGAGCAGTTATAAGCGCTTTTATTTCTTCGTTTTCAAGTACGCGGTCAATGCGCGTTTTCTCGACATTTAGAATCTTACCCCTAAGCGGCAGAACTGCTTGATACCTGCGATCTCTACCCTGCTTAGCCGAACCGCCCGCCGAATCTCCCTCAACAAGATATATCTCGCACTTCGAAGGGTCTTTCTCGGTGCAGTCGGCAAGCTTGCCAGGCAGAGAAGAGTTCTCAAGCGCATTCTGGCGTTTTATTAGATCCGCGGCTTTCCGAGCGGCTTCCCTAGCTCTTGCGGCAGTAAGCGCCTTCTCGACTATCCTTTTGGCGACGTGCGGATTCTCTTCAAGAAACTCCGACAACCCCTCGCCTACTATCGAGTTGACCAGACCTTCAACCTCAGCGTTGGTAAGCCTAATCTTGGTCTGCGACTCGAACTGCGGCTGAAGCACCTTGACAGCTATAACCGCCGTCAACCCTTCGCGCACATCGTCACCTGATAGGTTCGGGTCTTTTTCCTTTAGAGATCCTATCTTCCTGGCATAGGCGTTTATAACGCGAGTAAGAGCCGTCTTAAACCCCGATAGATGAGTACCGCCCTCGGTGGTGTGTATATTGTTAGCGAACGAGAATATACTCTCTTGAAACGTATTGTTATATTGAATCGCTATCTCTACTTCAGTGTCTTCGCGCTTCCTGCATATATATACCGGCTTGTGCAGCGGATCCTTGTTTTTGTTCAAATCCTGAACGAAAGCAACAAGTCCATCCTTGTGATGAAACTCCAGTGTCTCGCCGGTGTTCTCATCGGTGAACGTGAGCTTCACCTTCGGGTTAAGATATGAAAGCTCCCTCAACCGCTGGACGATCACGTCGCGGTGATACTCAATCGGACCAAAAATCTGCTCGTCCGCAAGCCAAGTAACCTTAGATCCTGTGCGTCTGCTTTTTCCAATAACAGCAAGATCTGTGACCGGCTCGCCGCGCTCAAATCGCTGATGATAAACCTTGCCGCCCCTGCAGACTTCCACTTCCAGCCATTCCGAAAGCGCGTTAACCGCCGACACGCCTATTCCATGCAGTCCGCCGCTGAACTTATAGCCGCCCTGCTCAAACTTTCCGCCAGCATGCAGCATCGTAAGCGCAACTGTAACGCCAGGCAGTCCAGTTTCCTTGTTTATGTCAACCGGAAATCCGCGGCCATTATCTATAACTGTCAGGCTCTTGTCTTTGTGAAGAATAACGTCTATCTGATCGCAGTAGCCTGCCAGCGCTTCGTCTATACTGTTATCTACAACTTCGACGAACAAATGATGCAGTCCCTGCGCTCCAGTGCCGCCAATGTACATAGCCGGACGGCGGCGTACGCCTTCCAGCCCCTTAAGCACTGTTATCTGATCTGCATCGTATTTGCCTTCGACCTTCTCAGTCTCGAGGTTGGATTCTTCCTGTTTCTCGTCCATCTCTTCGTCAATCGCCAATTGAAGCTCCTATCTTGGAGAGTTTTATCATCGGAACAGCAGCCAGCCTCTGCGCCGACATATCTCGACGCAGCCCGCACCGCGATCCTAAACGGCAGCTAGAGGATGCTGGAACAAACATTGTCATATCCAGCCAAGCGCTCACCGATTTCAGACAAGATATTTTATCATTTACAGCCATTCACGGTCAAGCACAGCCAGGCCTGCATTCACTTCCAGCGGCGATATGGAAGCCCAAGTTCCTGCAGGCGCACTCTCATAGCAGCCGAAGACACACCAAACCGCTCAGCCATTATCGCAACCCTGTTCTCTCGATTCGCGCTGAGTTCCCCAAACCACAATCTAACCATCTCCTCCGGCATCAAGAGCAGCGCGGCAAACCTGTCGCAGGCTTTCTCAAGCAGGCTTCTTCTGGTATCAGCCCCATCAATAAAGAACACTTTCGACCCGCGCACAAACCTCCCGCTCAACAGATGATGTCCAATCTCATGCGCTATAGTAAACCTCTGCCTCGCCGCAGGCTTAAATGGGCTCGAGTTAACAGCCACAATGGGCGGCGCGCCTGGGATCTGAAGATAAAGCCCATCAATCTCTTCGACAAACTGCTCGCGATAAATGCGCAGCCCCAGTTTTCCTGCCACCAGATCCAAATCCACCGGCGGCGTCAAAGCAAGCGACTTCCAAGCCTGATATGCAAACCGCTCGGCTTCGCTCTCAAACCTAACAGATGCCACAAGTTAACTCCGATCGCTGTATTCGGCTTGAATTTTGCGCACAAAATCCAAAATCTGTCTCTTGCCTTCCTCCGGTATGCTGCGATGCCCTCTAAGCGCAAACTCAACAGCCTTCACAGCATCCGAACGATCCGCCAGCGGAGCATAACCAGCCGCAAGCCGAAGCTCGTTCTCATCTATTTCATCAAACGATGAAGATATCCGCGCAATTACTTCTTCAGACGGCACCCTGCCATCCGCCATATCCTTCCAGTAAGCCGCGCTGATTCCGGACACAAACCCAGCCGCCCGAAAAGTAAGCCCCCTGCTCTTTAGAATATCTCTTATCAACCTGCCGAATTCCTGAGATACTTTGCTCATAATATCGCCTCTGTTCACTATTATCTGACAAAATACAGTTTTCGGTCAAGTCTACAACTTTCTCACGCAGAAATTTTCCACCCCCCCGCACTTATACCTGTTTGCCGAAAAACAAGTATTAATACCTGCCGCGTTTTATACATCCGGCACGGCTTATGCATCAGTCTAATAAATGGGAGAGGAATTTTGGTTGGAGGTGAACGCTTATGAAAACCGCTTACATCGCAGTTTTGTTATGCGCGACCTGCTCTGTCTGCGCTGGTTCATCAAGCGTCGCCTACACAAAAACAACCGTATCTTCAGTGCCAGTGCACGTTGTGACAGCTAATTTGAACAGCGGCTGCGTCAGGGTGTCAGTTGTTATGCCAACTAGAGGCAGAGGCAGCGCAGAGCCGGCTTCCAAGCTTGTTTCGCGATCAAGCCCGCGCGCGGCGCTTACAGGCACTTTCTTTGACACAAAATCGCTGCTGCCTACCGGCGACATAGTAATAAACGGAGTTCGCGCTCACAAAGGCTCCGTAGGTTCGGCGCTCTGCATAACCAAAGATAACAAGGCAAAGATAGTGCCAGCCAAATATAGAAGCCATTTCGATGAAAGCGCTTTTGAAACAGTGCTCGCCGGCGGCCTTACGCTTGTTTACGACGGGAAAATATCGCTAAACCCGCGTGCCGAAGGCTTCTCAGACCCTCATCTGTTTAGATACAATCGGCGGACGGCTGTTGGCGTAACCAAGTCAAACAAACTGCTTATGGTATCGGTGACGAAGCGCATAAGCCTGAATAAACTCGCTAAAATAATGAAAGAATTAGGCGCCTGCGAAGCAATGCTGCTGGACGGCGGCTCGTCAACAGCAATGTTCGCAAACGGACACTTCGTCTGCGAGCCGACGAGACGGCTTACAAACCTGCTTGTGGTTTATGACACTGCAAAAACTGAAACCAGCAAGAAAAACGTAGATGTCACCGCAGAAAAACCAGACACAGAGACGCCTCTTCGCTGAAAATTTATTGTCTCAAAATTGCGCCCAACCCCACCTGCTGGTATAATGGTTCGACAGCCAGCCGAAACTTCGGAATATAACGTTGTAAACGGTGGTGATTTTATTTGCGCTGTCTTAGTCTAATTATTTTGCTCGCGTTTATCGCGCTTTTGGCTGCTACAGCCTACAACTACATACAAATCGAACAGATTAAGTCCGAACTCTCAAAGGTAAAAGCCAGCGCTGGAAGCCGTACACCATCCGCCGACGAAATCAAAACACTAAACACAGCGCTTGCGCGCGCAAAAGAACATTTGTCGAATGCGAGGAAGCTTTCAGAAAAAGGCGAAAAAATCAAAGCCATACACAAACTGGATGAAGCTCTGCGGCAGATCGAAACAGCTTCGAATATCGCCAAAAATACTGCGTCTGATACTAGTAGCAGAATAACCGAAGCCTGGGATAAAATGAGAAAGGAGGGACGAAACGTGGCTCGAAAAATGATTAAACTGATTACCGCGTTCGTCCTAATGACGCTTGTAGCCGGATGTAACACTGCAGGACTTGTATCAACACAGGACGAGGTGGATATAGGCAAGCAGGCAGCTAAGGAAGTCGAGCAGAAATATCCGGTGAGCAAAGACGCAAATGCGGCGGCGAGGGTGAACAAGATCGCTCAAGAAATCCTTGCCCATGCGAATCCGCGGAAAGGCATAGAATATCAATTTAAAGTATTGGATATAGATGATATTAACGCATTTGCGCTGCCTGGCGGCTGGATATATATAAATAAAGGACTGCTGGACGCAGTAAAAAATGATGACGACCAGCTTGCCGGAGTCATAGCGCATGAGATCGGGCATGTTCAACTGCGGCATCACGCCAAGATGATGGGAAGACAGACGATTTATGGAATAGCTATAGGCACTCTAACCAAAGGCAATGCGCAGCAGTGGGCAAACATTTTTGCGAACCTTGATCTCTTAAGCTGGAGCAGAAAAGAAGAGTACGAAGCCGACCGAGCCGCTATAGACTATACCTTCGCCTCGACTTACAATCCCGACGGCATCATAACGTTCTTCAACTACTTGATGTCAAAAAACAAAGAGTCGCGCGCGCTTCCATTCCTTAGAACTCACCCGCTCACCGAAAATAGGATTGCGCGCGCACAGGACTATCTGAGTGCAAAGCGAGCTGGAAAGACGACAGGAAATTAGGACTTTTTATGAAGAGGACAGCGGTTTGAAAGTTTCGGCGATAGTGCCTGCTTATAACGAAGCCAAA
>Ga0101944_10004293_pt1 | contig 17929 bp, 15 predicted proteins | sample DewCreD2012metaG_FD_75245 | JGI IMG/M metagenome (GOLD analysis project Ga0101944, IMG submission 75245) | Hot spring sediment bacterial and archeal communities from British Columbia, Canada, to study Microbial Dark Matter (Phase II) - Dewar... ... | reverse complement strand
AAACCTGGCCGCGCTCGTGACGGCCTTCGCCCGCGCGCGCCAGACCGCTCCGTTTCCGCTGCGGCTGCGCCTCGCCGGCACGCCCGACCCGCGCTATCCCGAACCGCTTGCCCGCGCCGCGGACCTGGGCCTGGCCGAACACGTCCAGTGGACCGGCCCGCTGAGCGAAGACGAACTCATCGCCGCCTACCGCGAGGCCGACGTGCTGGCCCATCCTTCCCGCTACGAGGGCTTCGGACTGCAAATCGTCGAAGCCATGGCCTGCGGACTGCCCGTGGTTTGCAGCCGCGCGGCCTCGCTCCCCGAAGTGGCCGGCGACGCGGCGCTGCTCGTCGATCCCGACGATTCGGACGGCCTGGCGGAACGGCTGGTCGCGGTCCTCACCCGCCCCGAACTGGCCGCCGAATTGCGCCGCAAAGGGCTGCGCCAGGCCGCTCGTTTTCCCTGGAGCCGCGCGGCCGAACAAACTCTGGAAATCTACTGCCGCTGCGCGGACGCGGCAGCGGGAGGTGCGACATGAGCGCCGGCCCCTTCCCCCCGGCCTGGGAGCGCCTGCGGGTGGTGCTCAGCCACGACTGGCTCACCGGCATGCGCGGCGGCGAGCGCGTGCTCGAAATTCTCTGCCAGGGGTTTCCCCGGGCGCCGATTTTCACGCTGATTCACAATCCCGCGGCCGTGTCCGCCGTCATCAATGCGCACCCGATCGTCTGCTCCTGGCTGCAAGACGTGCCGGCCATCACCCGCTGCTATCGCCACTTCCTGCCGCTGTTTCCGGCGGCAGTGGCCGGCCTGCGTCCGCCGCCGGCGGACTTGCTGATCAGCGCCAGCCACTGCGTCGCCAAGGGTCTGCGTCCGCCGCCGGGCGCCCGCCACCTGTGTTATTGCTTTACCCCCATGCGCTACGCCTGGACGTTCCGCCGCGAATATTTCGGCGCCCGCTCGGTCCGCGCGCTCCTGGCCCGGCCGCTCCTGGCCGCGCTGCGCCGCTGGGATCGCCGCGCCTCGGGCCGCGTGGATCGCTTCGTCGCGATCAGCCGCCACGTGCAATCGCGCATTCGCGCCTTCTACGGCCGCGAGGCCGACGTGGTTTACCCGCCGGTGGACACGGAGCGCCTGACGCCCGCCGCGGATCCCGCGCGGGGCTTCGATTTGATCGTCTCGGCGCTGGTGCCCTACAAGCGCGTGGACCTGGCCGTCGCCGCCTACGGGCGGCTCGGCTTTCCGTTGAAGATCGTCGGCACGGGCACGGAACTGCGCCGCCTGCGCGCCGCGGCGCCGCCGAACGTGGAGTTTCTCGGCTGGCGCCCGGACGGCGAGGTGCTGGAATTGTACCGCCACTGCCGCCTGCTCGTTTTCCCCGGCGAAGAGGATTTCGGCATCGTGCCGCTCGAAGCCCAGGCCTGCGGTCGGCCGGTCGTGGCTTTCGCCCGGGGCGGCGCGCTGGAAACCGTCGTTCCCGACGTCAGCGGCGTGCTGTTCCAGCCGCAAACCGAAGAAGCGCTCCGCGACGCCGTGCGCTCCTGCGCGGCGCGCTCCTGGAGCGCCGCCGACATCCGCACCCACGCCGAGCGTTTCGCCGTGCCGCGCTTCATTCGCGAACTGGCCGCCGCGATCGACCGTTGCCTGTCTCAGAGCCCATCCCGCCAGGCGGGAACTTAGCCTTCAGCCCTGAACCCGCGGCGGCCCCCGGCTTTCGCCCGATTTCCGCCGTTGCCCCCAAGCGGGGACACGCTGCGGGCCGTCAAGTTCTACGGCTTCTCCGCCTCGTAGCGCAGTCCGATCGCCGCCCGCCAGGCGTCCTGGGTCCGCAGATTGCCCAGCGTATCCGCCCAGCTCATGGCGGGCGCCGGAGCTTCCTGTAATCCGGACCGAATCGCGCGGCCGCATACGTCCGCTTCGTGCGTAAAACTGGTCACGGGCGAATCGACGGCGATTTCCAACGGCGCGCTGGCGCCGCGTTTTTGCACGACAATCCGGCCCGGCGCCGCCCCGCCGCGCGCGGTCAGGTAAGGGTTCGGCAGCGTCATCTGGCCCGCGCTCCCGTAAATCCGCACCGTATTCTCCTGAGCCACGCCGAGCCCCGTGCTGACCTGCGCCACGATGCCGCCGTCGAATTTCAGGGTTCCGACCGCCCAGGCGTCCACGCCGGTCTGCGGATGCAGGTGGCCCGCCCCCGTCACGGCCAGGGGATCCGCGAACGGCCGGCCCAGCGCGGCGCCGGCGATCAGCCGCGCCAGGCTGGTCGTGTATCCGCCGACGTCCAGAATGGCGCCCCCGCCCAAGGCCTTGTTCCACAATCGGCCTTCGGGATTGAAATCGGCGTGGAAGGAAAACGTGGCCGCGATGACGCAGACGTCGCCGATTTCCCGTTGGCGCAGCAGCTCGATCAGCCGGGCTGTCTGCGGATGGCAGCGATACATGTACGCCTCCATGAGAAACACGCGATTCGCCCTCGCCGCCTCGATCATGAGCTGGCCTTCGTACTCGTTCATCGCCAGGGGCTTTTCGACCAGCAGATGTTTTCCGGCCTCGGCCGCTTTGATTGCCCATTCGGCATGGAGCGGGTGCGGCGTAGAAATGTACACCGCTTCCACATCGCGGTCGGCGAGCAGCTCTTCGTAAGAGCCGTAGCGGCGCGGAACATTGAACTCGGCGCCGAAAGCCTCGGCTTTTGCCCGGGCGCGCGATCCCACGGCCAAAAGTTCGCCGGTCTGCGAATGTTGAATTCCCCGCGCGAACGCCCGCGCAATCGCGCCCGTGGCCAGCAAACCCCACCGCACCTTCCCCTTCATTCGTCCGTACTCCTCTGGTCAGTTCCGCGGGCGGAAACTTTCTCCACCCCGACCTGCGGGTTCCGCCGACATGGATTGAGGCCCGCCGCCTCAGCTCTTGGCGGCCTTTTCGTCGAGCTGGGCGCGGATGCGGGCAATCGTGGCATCGAATTCGGATGGCAGCGTAAGGAAAAAGTGGCAGCGCCGGCCCGCCAAAGCTTCCACATCGTCACGCAAGGCGCGGTTGTAGGGATTCATCACGACCAGCAGCGCCTCGGGTCCGATGAAGCCAAAACACAACACCCCTCGCCGCACCATGAAGTCCAGCGGCAGCAAGGTCATGCTTTCCACCGACAGACCGAAAGAGCTGAGCGCGATCAACGGCGTGCCGCACTCTCGCGAGACATAGTGCAGGATGCGCTCGAGATTCTTCGCGGCGCGGAACTGTAAAACGTGCAAAACGGATACCGTGCCGGCGTTCTCCTGGCTGGACATTTCCGCCAGGTCATGGACCACGGCGGCGTACTCTTCCGCGCTGAGCTGCTGCGCTTCGTGCAGCGCCCAGGCCATCGACACCTCGTCCTGAATGCTGAAGCCACCCGGCGCGCGCCGCTGCCGCTCCGCGGTCGCACCCTCGGCAGCGCCGGTTTCTGGAGGCGCAGCGGCCTTCGCCTCGCGAATGCGCTGCACCAGCTCCCGCACCTCGGGATCCTGCTCCGTGTAGCTGTCGAGTTTTTCGACCAGGTGCCGGGCGGCCTCCGCGTCGCCTTCCTTCAACAGGGCTTCGGCTAACCGCACCAGATAGTCCTTGGCCCGGGCCAGATCGCCGATCTGTTCGTAGGCGTGCGCCAGCGCCTCCAGTGAAGCGAGGTCGCTCGGCATCGCCTCCAGAATCTGCTCGAACGCCGCAATCGCCACCAGGACTTCCTGATCGGCCTGCTTGACTCCTTCGCCTTTGTCGGCGTCGCGTGGCATAGCTTCGATCCTGACGCGGTTCGAACCGCCTGCTTTTATGCTAGGAATACCCTACCTCCAGGCTGGAAGTCAAAATCCGAAATTGAAAAACTGCCTGGGCGGTCGTGCCGCGCCTGGGCCTGCGAATCCCGTTCAATAGAACCGGCGCGCCGGAGTCGGATGCGCAGTCCAACGGCGGAGCGCGCCTGTTCCGCCCCGTGCTCGCAGCCCGTCAGGCAAAACGCAACGGCCATCGTCTTATCAGCCTACGGCCCAAGAGACGTCCGGCGCATCGCTGCCGATCGGATCGCTGCCGAGCGTTGACACGTGGCATGTTTTCTGCTTTTTACTGCCCCGTTCCAATAGCGGGGGGTACCGCATGGCCAAACGTAACTTTTCCGGCAGAATCAAGGACATCCTCCTCGCGCGCAACGTCATTGACGGCAAGACCCTGGAAGAAGCCGAGGAACAAGCCGCCTTGCAGGGCCAGAGGTTGGAGAAGTACTTGATCGAAAAGAAGCTCGTCAAGAGCGTCGATATGACCCTCGCCCTGGCGGAATACCTGCGCATGACGCCCGTCTCGCTGGCCCAATTCACGCCGGATAACCAACTGCTGGAACTCCTGCCGCGGGAAACCATGGTCAAGCGCCTCGTCGTTCCGATCGCCAAAGTCGGCAAAGCGCTCACACTGGCGCTGGGAGATCCGTTCGACTTGATGGCCATCGATGAGATCGGCACCTTGACCGGCCTCGAAATCACCCCGGTGACCGCCCAGGAACATGAAATCAACGCCGTCCTGACCAAGGCCTTCGAACAGCAATCGCCAGGCTTCAACATGGAAGAACTGCTCAAGGACACCGAGAGCGACGTCGAGGTGGTCGAAGGCCAGGAGGAAGAGGAAGTCAGTCTGGACGAGATGCTGGAAAGCGCCGAAGGCGCTCCGGTGATCCGGATGGTGAACATGATCCTGGTCGAGGCCCTGCGGATGGGAGCCAGCGACATTCACATCGAACCGATGGAAAAACGTCTGCGCCTGCGCTATCGCGTGGACGGTCAGCTGGTCGAACGGCCCAGTCCGCCGAAAAACCTCCAGGCGGCGGTGATCTCGCGCATCAAGATCATGGCGGACCTGGACATCGCCGAACGGCGCATTCCGCAGGACGGCCGCTTCAACATCAAAGCCCTCGGCAAGGAAGTGGACCTGCGCGTCAGCGTCCTGCCCGCGTCCCACGGCGAGAAGGTCGTCATGCGCATCCTCGACAAGAGCTCGCTGGCCCCCAGCCTGTCCGCCCTGGGGTTGGACGAACACTCGCAAAAGGCGATGGAGTACGCCATCAAGCAACCTCATGGGATCATTCTGGTCACCGGCCCCACCGGCAGCGGCAAGACGACCACGCTCTACTCCTGCCTGCAAGACTTGAACACGCCGGACGTCAACATCATCACCTGCGAGGACCCCGTCGAGTATCAGCTCGAGGGGATCAACCAGGTGCAGATTAACGCCGACGTTGGCCTGACCTTCGCTTCCGCGCTGCGTTCGATTCTGCGGCAGGATCCCGACATCGTGCTGGTGGGAGAAATCCGCGATGGCGAAACCGCGGAAATCGCCATCAAAGCCGCGCTGACAGGCCACCTCGTGCTCAGCACGCTGCACACCAACGACGCGCCCGGCGCGGTGTCGCGTTTGCTGGACATGGGCATCGAACCGTTCATGCTCGGTTCCTGTCTGGTGCTGGCGCAGGCGCAGCGTCTGTTCCGAAAACTGTGCACCGCTTGCCGCGCGCCCACCGAAATGCCGCCGCACGTGCTCGAGGTGAACCATATCGATCCGCAGTTCTTCGCCGGAGCGAAGATTTTCAAGGCCGTCGGGTGCCCCCGCTGCTCCAACGGCTACAAGGGCCGCGGCGCGATCATGGAGGTGTTGCTGGTCAACGACGCCCTGCGGCAAGCCGTGCTCGCCGGCGCCAATACCAGCGAGATTCGCGAGATTGCCCGGCGCAACGGCATGATCACCCTGAAGGAAGCCGGTCTCATGCGGGTCCGGGAAGGCATTACGAGCATCGAAGCCGCGCTCGAAGTCACCGGCGGCGAGTAGCAGGGAGGTTGTCGCGATGAGTCCAGTTGTCCGCGCTCCGAAACGGGAGGCCGCTGCCGCCCCGCGTTCTGCCCGTCCGGCAGCCCCTCAGCGCGCCGCCGCGGCCGCCGCTGCGGCCGGGGCCCCCAAGGCTTTTCGCCTGGGCCGGGACGGCAAAATGCGGGTGGCCGGCTCCAAGAAGATCGTCAACACCCTCCTCCCCCCTTTCTCGCGGCAGTTGGGCGCCATGCTCTCCGCAGGAATGCCGATCGTCAGTTCGCTGGAAGCCCTCGAAGAACAAGCGGATAATCCGAATTTCAAGGCCGTCATCCGCCAAGTGCGCAAGAATATCGAAAACGGCTCCCCGTTTTCCGATGCCTTGCGGCAGTTTCCTTCCGTCTTCAACGATCTGTATTGCAATATGGTGCACGGCGGAGAAGCCGGAGGACAGTTGGCAGAGACCGTGGCCCGGCTTGCGTCCTTCCTGGAAAGCTCCCAGAAGCTTCGGCGCAAAATCAAATCCGCGATGATGTATCCCACCATCGTCCTGTGCGTCGCGCTGCTGATCGCGACCGGCATGATCCTCTTCATCGTGCCGGTGTTCGGTCAGATGTTCGCGGACTTCGGCAAGGACCTGCCCAAACCCACGCAGTTTCTCCTGGACACGAGCGCGTTCATGAAACGCTACGGCATTTTCATCCTGGTCGGCCTCATCGGCGGCGTCGTGGCCTTCCGTAAGTGGAAAGCCACCCCCCATGGCGCCCTCGCCTTTGACCGCTTCGTCCTGCGCTCTCCCGTGTTCGGAGAACTGACGCGCAAGGTGGCCGCCGCGCGCTTCGCTCGCACCTTGGGCGAATTGATCCGCAGCGGCATCCCCATCCTGAATGCGCTGGAGATCGTGGCCGGCGCCACCGGCAACCTCGTCTTCGGCAACGCCATCATGGCGCTGCGCAGCGCCGTCGAACGCGGCGAGCCCGTTTCGAACGCCATGAACAGCCAGAGCGCCTTTCCAATCATGCTGGTCCGCATGATGCAGGCCGGCGAGAAGACCGGAAAAATGGACGAGATGCTCAACAGTATCGCCGACTTCTACGACGACGAGGTCGAAACCATGCTGGCGGGGCTGACCTCTCTCATGGAACCCTTGCTCATGGTCTTCCTCGGCGTGATTATTGGCGGCATCGTGCTCTGCATGTTTCTGCCGATCTTCAAGATGGCTGAGGTGGTGTCCGGCTAACCCCCCGAGCCGACTCAACCTCGTCCCGCAGCCCGCCGTCCCCACCCAACGGCGGGCTGCCCTTTAATAGCGCTTTACAAGCGCCCCTCCGCGTGCCTTAATACGCCCCAGTGGACGCCTTCGCAAAAATGTGAGGAGACCCCCATGGCCCGTATTCTTCTGGTCGATGACGAACCGAGCATCCTCAGCGTGCTCACCACGTTGCTCAAAGCGGAAAACTACGAGGTCGTACCCGTCCTGGGCGGCGAAAAAGCCCGGGATGTCATGCGCAACGAGAAATTCGACCTCCTGATTTCCGATATCCGGATGAGTCCGGTCAATGGCATGGAGCTGCTTAAGCAAGCCCACGACGAGTGTCCCCAGATGCCGGTTATCATGCTGACCGCCTACGGCTCCGTGGAGACGGCCATCGAAGCGCTGAAACTTGGCGCCTTTGACTATGTGACTAAACCCTTCAAGGTGGACGAACTGCTGATCACCGTCCAGCGGGCGCTCGACTACAGCAGCACCTTGCTGGAAAACGCCAAGCTCAAGGCCCAGTTGGGCACGCGTTACCAGCTTGAGAATATCGTGGCCGAAAGCCCGGCCATGAAGAACGTGTGCGAGATGATCCGCAAGGTGGCGCCCACCGATGCCACGGTTCTGATTTACGGCGAAAGCGGCACCGGCAAGGAGGTGGTTGCCAAGGCCATCCACGCCTACAGCCTCAGAAAAAAGAAGCCCTTCCTGGCTGTCAACTGCGCCGCCCTTCCCGAACCGCTGCTCGAGTCGGAGATGTTCGGCCACGTCAAAGGCGCCTTTACCGGCGCCTCCGCCAACAAGGAAGGCCTTTTCGAGACCGTGGCCGGCGGCACCATCTTTCTGGACGAAATAGGATCAATGCCCCTGAGCATCCAAGGCAAACTGCTCCGCGTGCTCCAGGAAAAAGAAATCCGCCGCGTCGGGAGCAACGAAAATATCTCCATCGACGCCCGCGTTCTGGCTGCCACGAATGTGAGGCTCGAAAAGCTCCTTCAAGAGGGTAAGTTCCGCGAGGACCTGTACTATCGCCTCAGCGTTATCCCTATCGAGATCAAGCCGTTGCGCGAGAGGATAGAAGACATTATGCCTCTGGTTTACCATGTCATCCGTCAGGAGACAAAGGATTCGAAGAAAAGCGTATCCCTTGAACAGGAGGTCTGTGCCATCCTGGAGTCGTATTCCTGGCCCGGCAACGTTCGGGAGCTGGAAAATGCAATCAAACACGCCCTCACGTTTGCCAGGGATAACGTGATTACCAAAGACGTCCTCCCTGCACGAATGATTGCTGAGACCGATGCCAATGGACTGAAGGTTTCCGCTGCTTCCTCAGCACTGGACCTGGAGAAATGCAAGTCGCTCAAAGCGTTCCTCAGGCAGAAGGAACAGGAATACCTTAAGCAAATACTCACCTTCACAAAGGGCGACAAGGAAAAGGCCGCAAAGGCGTTGAGGATTAGTCTGGCAACTCTTTACCGCAAATTGCCAGATTCTCACGAATTGGAATCTTGATATCAGATTCTAAAACCAGTTTCCCGATAACTTGTTTCTGATAATAGCTTGCAGGCGGAAGTTTCGAAAAGAGACTACATTTAGACTGAAAAGCCTACCTAGAGGTGCATATTTCAGTATCATATAACCTGTAGTTCAGACCTTGGCACGCCCGTTGCTTATTACCCCGCCATGAGCGGTAAGCAACACGGGCAAGGTCGCAGCCCAAAAACCGAAAGGAGGAATGCGATGAACAGTAAGAAGAGAGGTTTCACGTTGGTGGAGATCATGATCGTTGTGGCCATCATCGGTCTGTTGGCGGCCATTGCGATCCCGTCCTTCGTGAAGGCGCGCGCCGATTCGCAGCAGAAGGCGTGCATCAACAACCTGCGCATCATGGACGATGCAAAGGAACAGGCTGCCCTGGCCAACAAGTGGACCACGGGCGAGGCAGTGACGACCGGCTCCGCGGCCGAAACGAACGTGCTGGCCTATGTGAAGGGCAACAAGGTTCCGGATTGCCCGGCGGGCGGCACCTATACGTGGAATGTCATTGGCACCCTGCCGGCCTGCACGGTCAGCGGCCACGTGCTCAGTCGCTAACCGCAGTTGCAGCGATACTACCGAAGAACCCCGCGTAAGATCGCGGGGTTCTTCTTTTTTCGTAGGGAGAAACCCGACCAAATGGTCCGGGGACGGCGTCCGTGTCAACCCCGGGTTCTTGTCTCTGAGCAGTTGCCTTCGTAACCGCTGCTACTCGTAAGCCGGCAAGTGGCCGTTTTCGCAGACGTATTCCAGAACGTCCCGTGGAATCGGACCCTGACCTTTCCACTTCACAACGCGGCGCGACCCCCAGCCGTCGCCCAAGGCAAAAGCGACTGGCCCGACCGGCAGTGGAATGTAAGGCGGCATCTCTCCGTGATTGGCCCGGGCATAGGCTTCGAGCTCCGGGTGCGGCTTGGGGCCGCCATCATGTTGAACATAGACCCCGCTGCGAATGCAGTACAACCGCTGCTCGCGACGATGCGGCGCCGGTTCTGAAGCCCGTTCCTTTTCGCGAACTTCGCGCCGTTCTTTGCTTCCCCGGTAGATCGCCCAGGTAAAACCCAAGGCCTCTAGACGCCGGATTCGGTCGCGCTCCAGACGGCCCCGCTTCTTGGCCAGACGCTGCCTCTGAACCCAGTCCGCCAAGCGCGGATCGTGCGCCCACTTGGTCGGCACCTCGCAGTGTCCTTCGCGTTGCCGGAACTTCGCCAACTCGGCAAACATCGTCTCCCAAGCGTGGGCGGATGGCGACCAGAGAAAGCCCAGGGCGTCCAAGGCGGCAATCCGCGACGCCGAAAGCAGTCCCACTCGACGCCGGTGGCGTTGCGCCGCGACCCACCGGCCCAGCGCCGGATCCTGCTGGTAGTTGGTCGGAACGGCACAGTGCCGATGCCTCTTGGCAAACTGCACCAGCTTCCGCAGCATTCGCTCCCACGTCGAATCGGCTTCGTTCACGCCGCCCATTGTACTCAACCTCTCGATTCACGGGCAAGACTTCAAAACGAACAAACCCGCCGAGCCTTCAGCGCACCGTTCTGCCGCATCCCGCTCGCCGGCCGAGAATCTGGCAGCGCGGACAAAAGTGTGTGCCCCGCTGCGCGAGGACTATCCGCTGCACCGCCGTCCCGCACCGCCGACAGGGTTCGCCCGTTCGCCCGTAGACTCGCAACAACCGCTGGTAACCACCGCGGCGCTCCCCTAAACCTCGGAAGTTGGTTTGCCCGTCGCCCAACGAAGTCCCGCGCGCCGCCACCGCCCGCCGCAGCACGGTGCGCATGGCCGCGTGCAGCCGCCGCAATTCCGCCGCGCTCAGATTGCCCGCGGAACGGGCCGGATGCAACCGCGCCACCCACAGCGACTCGTCCGCGTATATGTTGCCCAGCCCCGCCACGATCGCCTGGTTGAGGAGCAGCGGCTTCAAACGTCCGCGCCGCCCGCGCAACGCCGCTTGCAGCCGGCCGGCGCTGAAGTCCGGCGCCAGCGGCTCCGGACCAAGTCTCGCCAACCGCGCGCCGGCATCCCGGACGAGCTGCCAGCGGCCGAACTTGCGCGTGTCTCGGAAGCGCAACTCCCGCCCGTCATCCAATACCAACGCCGCGCGCTCATGCGGCGCGCGCGGCTCTCGGGAAGGCAGCAGCTCGAATTGGCCGGTCATGCGCAAATGCGCCAGCAGCGTCCAACCGCCGCTCAGCTCGAACCGGATGAACTTGCCGCGGCGCGCGATCGCTCGAATCCGTCGTCCCCGCACCAACCGGCAAAACCGGGCCGCGTCGCCGCCGTCAATCATTCCCGGCCAGTGCAAGAGCGCGCGCCGAATCGTCCGACCTTCCAATCCGGCCGCGCGCAAGTCCCGGACGACCGTCTCCACTTCCGGGAGTTCAGGCATGCGCCGGGCCCTTCAACCGCTGCACCTCGGCCAGGCACTCCGCCAATTCTCGCCGCACGCGCTCAAGCTCGCTGTGCAGCTTCCGGTGATCTTCCGTCAGTTGCGCCAACCGGCGTTCCAGCGTCGCCGCCGCTTCGGATACCGCATTCGGCGCGGCGGCGGCCGTTGCCGCGGGAACTTCCGCCGCCGGTCCCTCCTCTGCGGGCACGGTCAGAACATCCTCGCAGCCGGGACATTTGATCTTCTTGCCCGTCAGCAGCCGCATGACGCTGATGCGGCGGCCGCACTTGGCACAGGAAAACTGGATCGCCGACGCTGCGCCTCCCTTGGTTCCCCCCTCGCCCCCCGCCGAATCGGGGCCCACCGGAATGGGCTGACGGCATTTGGCGCAACGCACCTCCTTCATCATCTTCAATACCGCGGTCTTGATCCTTAGCTTGGCGCCGCAAAGGGCGCAGTTCAGAGTGGTTTCCATGTGGCTCCTTTAAACCGCCAGCCTTGCCGCCTGTCCCTTGGCCGTGTGTGAAGCGAGATATACCCGCGGCTTTCCCTTCGAGTCAAGTTTGGGAAGGCCGCAGCGCCGGCGCCTCCGCGCGCCGCTCGCTCAGAATCGCCTCCGCCACCCGCGCGCGCTCGTCCGGCGGCAACGCGGGAAAGTCGTAGTGCGTCTCGAATAGCTCGACCACGCGGGCACACATGCGTTCCTCGTCCGGCCCGCAAACGCGAATCCGCACGTTTTGCCCTTGCTCCAAGCCCAGTGCCACCAGGGCGATCAGCGAGCGTAAGTCGGTCGCGCCCGTATCGGACTGCACCTGGACCTTGCCGCGATAGCCGCGCAGGGCCTGGACGATCATAGCCGAAGGCCGACAGTGAATCCCAGCCGCGTTCAGCACCGTCGCCGTTCGTTCCACCATAAAAACTTTTCTCCCTCCCGCCGCCGCACACCCCCAATGATGCACCAGGCCGGCCTCCAAATCAACCCGCCTCGATAAGCGGGCGGCAATTTTCACGATTCCGTTGTTCCGTTTCGACAGGCTTCTCAGAAGCGTCCATCTTTCCGGACGAACAGCGCACACTGCACATCCAACGTCAAAGTTCCGAAGTCTGACGTTCGATGTTCGATGTTTACTTCACCTTTTGAGCTTTCCATTGCCGTCGTTTCCGGAAAAAATGCGCCCACGCTGTATGACCCTGCTTCGCATCGATGACCTGACGGTGACCTTCCAGGGTGACGAGGGCCTGGTAACGGCGGTGGAACGGGTTTCGCTCGACATCGCTCCCGGCGAAGCCCTGGGTTTGGTCGGCGAATCCGGCTGCGGAAAGACCGTTACGGCCTTGAGCATCCTGTGCCTGGTTCCCAGGCCGCCGGGCCGGATCGTGTCCGGCAGAATCTGGTTTCACGGCCGGGACCTGCTGAGCCTGCCCCTCGCCGAGTTGCGCGCCATTCGCGGCCGGGCGATCAGCATGATCTTTCAGGAGCCCATGACGGCCCTCTCGCCGCTCCAGCGCATCGGGCGGCAGTTGGCGGAAACCTTGTTGCTGCATCGCCCCCTCAGCCGCTCCGAAGCCCGCCGCTGCGCCATGGACTGGCTGCGCCGGGTGGGCATTCCCGATCCGCCCGCCGCCATGCAGTCCTATCCCTTCCAACTCTCGGGCGGCATGCGCCAGCGGGTCATGATCGCCATGGCGCTCATGTTGGACCCCGAATTGCTGATTGCCGACGAGCCGACCACGGCGCTCGACGTCACGATCCAGGCCCAGATCTTCGATTTGATCCGCGCACGACGCCGGAGCGACACCGCGCTGCTGCTCATTACCCATGACCTGGGCGTGGTCTGGGAAATGTGCAGCCGCGTCGCGGTGATGTATGCCGGCGAGATTGTCGAGACCGCGCCGGCGGCCGATCTGTTCCGGCAACCGCTGCACCCCTACACCGCCGCCCTGCTGGCTTCGCTGCCGGCGCTCGTGCCGCCTGGCGCGCGCCTGCGGCCGATCCCCGGCCAGGTCCCCTCCCCCCTGGCATACCCCGCCGGCTGCCGCTTCCGCGAACGCTGTCCCCTGGCCTTCGAACGCTGCGCCGAACACCCGCCGCTGCGGCAGGCGGCGCAGCGGCTGGCACGCTGCTGGCTGGTGAACGAAGACCCGGAAACAACCCCATAGACGAAGCGTCCCTTCCCCATGCCCCCTCTGCTCTCCATTCGCGACCTGCGCACCTGGTTCCCGATCCGCCGCGGCCTTCTGGCCCGCACCGTGGGCTACGTGCGCGCCGTGGACGGCATCTCGCTGGACGTCGCGGAGCGGGAAACGCTCGGTTTGGTCGGCGAATCCGGCTGCGGCAAAACGACGCTCGCGCGCACCGTGCTGCGCCTCGATCCCGCCCGCTCCGGCGAAGTCTTCTTCGAGGGCCGCGACCTGCTGCGCCTCTCCGGCCGGGATCTGAACTGCGCGCGGCGACGCCTGCAAATCGTCTTCCAAGATCCCTTCGCCTCGCTGAACCCGCGCCTGACGGTCATGGATCTTCTCACCGAAGGCTTGCTGCACCACGGTCTGATCCGCCGCCGCCAGAAGGCCGAGGCAGCAGCCGCGTTGCTGAACGATGTGGGCCTGTCTCCCGACGCTCTGCACCGCTACCCCCACGAATTTTCGGGAGGACAACGCCAGCGCCTCAGCGTCGCGCGCGCCCTGTCGCTGCGTCCCCGCCTGGTCATTTGCGACGAAGCCGTCAGCGCGCTCGATGTGTCCGTGCAGGCGCAGGTGTTGAATCTGCTCCTGGAGCTGCGGGAACGGCACGGGTTGGCGTACTTGTTCATTTCCCACGACCTCAGCGTTGTCCGGCACCTGTCGCACCGGGTGGCCGTGATGTATCTGGGCCGCATCGTGGAACTGGGCCGCGCCAGCGACGTCATCGAGCGCCCCCGCCACCCTTACACCCGAGCGCTCGTTTCCGCCATTCCCCGCGTGGGCTGCGACGGCCGCTCGCGCATCGTGTTGCAGGGGGATGTCCCCTCCCCCGCCAACCCGCCGCCAGGCTGCGTCTTCCACCCGCGTTGTCCCTGCGCCGTCCCCCGCTGCTCCCAAACGACGCCGCCCCTCGAACCGTTGGCCGACGAACCCGATTCTGGCCGCCTGGTCGCCTGTCTGCGCGCCGCCGAAATTTGAAGCCTCGGCGTTGTCGTTGCCGTTTGACAAGCGCGGCGGCCTATGCTCAACTACGCCCCTGTTTCGGCCGCGTCTGCTGCGCGGCCACAGCGCGCATGAGCAACGTCATTCTCGAAAAACAGCAGCTATCGGACGAAGTGTTTCTGATGCGGATCGAGGCGCCGCTGATCGCCAGCGAACGCCAACCCGGCCAGTTCGTCATTGTGCAACTCGACAGCCGCTTCGGCGAACGCATCCCCCTCACCGTCGCCGACGCCGATCCCCAGGCGGGCTGGATCATGCTGATCTTCCAGACCGTGGGCAAAACCACGCACCGCCTCGCCAAGCTGAACGTGGGCGACCGCATCGAAAACCTGCTGGGGCCGCTCGGCCGGCCCACCCATATCGCGCGCTTCGGCACGGTCGTCTGCGTCGGCGGCGGCATCGGCGTGGCGCCGCTGCACCCCATCGCCAAGGCCATGCACGCCGCCGGCAATCGGGTCGAGGTGATTATCGGCGCCCGCACCCGCCAGCTCCTGATTCTCGAAGACCGCCTGCGCGCGTTCGCCGCGGAACTGACCGTTTGCACCGACGACGGCTCCTACGGCCGCAAGGCGCTGGTCACCGCCCCGCTCCGGGAGCGCTGCGAGCGCCTGCCGCGGCCCGATCTGGTGGTGGCGATCGGCCCGCCGATCATGATGAAGTTCTGCGCGGAAACCACCCGCCCCTACGCCGTGCCCACCATCGTCTCGCTCAATACGATCATGGTGGACGGCACCGGCATGTGCGGCGGCTGCCGCGTCACCGTCGGCAAGGAAACCAAGTTCGTTTGTGTGGATGGGCCGGAATTCGACGGCCATCTGGTCGATTTCGACAACATGATCAAACGCCTCAGCGCCTACCGCCGCCAGGAGGAGGCCGCCCACGAACGCTGCCATCTCGAAGAGGCCGCCGCCCGGCTGGCGGCGCGCGGCAAGCCGCCGTCATGAGCCATCCCTCCCCCGCTGACCTTGCCGCCGCCGCCGAGCGAGAATTGGCCGGGCTTCTCGCCCGGTCCGCGCCGCTCAGCCGCAAGGAACGCCTGGCGCTGCCGCCCCAGGAAATGCCCGCCCAGGACCCGGCCGTGCGCATCCGGAACATGGACGAGGTGGCCTTGGGCTACGCGCCCGCCCAGGCCCGCCTGGAAGCCATGCGCTGCCTCCAGTGCCCCAAGGCCCCTTGCGTCCAGGGCTGTCCGGTGCGCATCGACATTCCCGCCTTCCTCGCCGCGGCCGCCGCGGGCGATTTTGCCCGCGCCAGCGCCATCATCAAACGCAGCAGCTTGTTGCCCGCCGTCTGCGGCCGCGTCTGTCCTCAGGAAAACCAATGCCAGTTGCCCTGCACCGTGGGCAAGGCCCTCCAGGATGTCAACCGCGCCGTCTCCATCGGCCGCGTCGAACGCTTCGTCGCCGACTGGGAACGGGAAGGCCGCCAGGCCGCGCCCCCGACGGTGAAACCCGACACCGGCCGCCGCGTGGCGGTCATCGGCTCGGGACCGGCCGGCATCACCGTCGCCGCCGACGTGCGCCGCGAGGGCCATGCCGTCACGCTCTTCGAGGCCTTCCACAAGCCCGGCGGCGTGATGATGTACGGCATCCCGGAGTTTCGATTGCCTAAGCGCATCGTCGAACGGGAAATCGAAACCCTGCGCGCCATGGGCGTGGAAATCCGCCCCAATTTCCTCGTCGGCCGCACCCGCAAGCTCAAGGACCTGCTGGACCGCGACGGCTTCGACGCCGTGTTCATCGGTTCCGGCGCCGGCCTGCCCAAGTTCATGAACATCGAAGGCGAAAACCTCGTCGGCGTCTTCTCGGCCAACGAGTTTCTGACCCGCGCCAACCTCATGCGCGCCTACGACCGCGAGCGGGCCGACACGCCGATCATCGACTCGCGCCGCACCGCGGTATTGGGCGGCGGCAACGTCGCCATGGACGCCGCGCGCACGGCGCTGCGCCTCGGCGCCGCGGAAGTGCGCCTTATTTATCGCCGCACGGAAGCGGAAATGCCCGCCCGTGTCGAAGAGGTGCGCCACGCCAAGGAAGAGGGCGTCATCTTCCACCTGCTCCAAAACCCCGTGCGCATTCTGGGCGACGACAGCGGCCGCGTCCGCGCCCTGGAATGCCTGCGCTACGAACTGGGCGAGCCGGACGATTCCGGCCGCCGCCGCCCCGTCCCGATTGCCGGCAGCGAATTCGTCCTGGAAGCGGATACCGTGATCGTCGCGATCGGCAACGATTCCAATCCCTTGATCAAACAGACGACGCCCGAAATCGCCACCGATCGTTGGGGTCATATCCTCGTTGACGAGCGCGGACAAACCTCCCTGCCGCGCGTGTTTGCCGGCGGCGACATCGTGCTCGGCTCCGCGACCGTCATCCTCGCCATGGGCCAGGGCCGCATCGCCGCGGCCGCGATCAACGAGCTCCTGCGCCAGTCGCCGGCCGGCCCGCCTCCATGCACCCCTCCGCCAATCGCCTGACCGAAGGCCCCCTCGCCCGCGGGCTCCTGCGGCTCGCCGGCCCCATGTTCGTCAGCGCCATCCTGCAGAACGCCCAGAGCCTCATCGACCTGTTCTGGGTGGGCCGCATCGGTTCCCACGCCGTCGCGGCTCTGGCCGTTAGCGGAACGATTTTGATGACGCTGTTTCCGATCGTGATGGGAATGTCCGCAGGCACTGTGGCGTATATCTCGCGCCACGTCGGCGCCGGTCGGCACGACGACGCCTCCGCCGTGGCCGGGCAGTCCCTGGCCCTGGCCCTGCTCCTCGGACTGGCAGCCGGCGCGGCCGGCGCCTTCCTGGCGCGGCGGCTGTGCTCCCTGCTCGGCGCCGGACCGGACATCATCGAGTATGCCGCCGCCTACCTCCAAATCTCCTTCCTGGGCAGCTTCACGGTCTTTCTGCTGTTTGTCGGAAACAGCATCCTGCAAAGCGCGGGGAATGCCGTGCTGCCCATGACGGCCATGATCCTGGCCAATCTGCTGAACATGATTCTCGATCCCCTCCTGATCTTCGGTTTCGGCCCGCTGCCGTCTCTGGGCGTCTCCGGCGCCGCCGCGGCCACGGTGCTCTCCCAGGCCGCCGCCGCCGCCCTGGTCCTGCGTCGCCTGACGCGCGGCGTCGCCGGTCTGCATGCGCACCGGGCGCGCTGGCGTTTGCAGGCGCCCCTGGCTTGGAGTATCCTGCGGATCGGACTGCCGAGTTCCGGCCAGATGCTCTCGCGCACCCTGATGTCGCTGGTTCTGATGCGCATTGTCGCCGCTTGCGGCACGGCGGCGGTTGCCGGCTACGGCATCGGCACCCGCTTTCACATGATCCTCTTAATGCCGTCCTTCACCCTGGGCAACGCCGCCGCCACGCTAGTCGGGCAGAATCTCGGCGCCGGCAGTCCCCGCCGCGCTCAATCCGCGGCCTGGCTGGCCGCCGCCCTCGGCGCGGCGATCATGGCGGCCTCGGCTCTATGCCTCTACCTCTTCGCCGCCCCGCTCGTGCGCGTCTTCGACGCTTCGACGCCGGTCGTTTCGGTCGGCGTCTCCTTCCTGCGCACGGTTTCGCCCTTCTATGTGTTCGCCACGCTGGGCATCGTGCTCGGGCGGGCGCTCATCGGCGCCGGCGACACCTTGGCGCCCATGATCGCCACCATCCTCGGTCTCTGGGGGATCCAGATTCCCCTCGCCCTCTGGCTTTCCCGAGTGGTTCAACCGCCCACGGCCGGCATCTGGATCGCCATCGCCGCCGCTCTGACCGCCAACGGCCTCATGACCGCCGGCTGGTTCAT
>Ga0101944_10002160_pt2 | contig 17930 bp, 18 predicted proteins | sample DewCreD2012metaG_FD_75245 | JGI IMG/M metagenome (GOLD analysis project Ga0101944, IMG submission 75245) | Hot spring sediment bacterial and archeal communities from British Columbia, Canada, to study Microbial Dark Matter (Phase II) - Dewar... ... | reverse complement strand
TCGGTCATATAGATACCGACGCCTATGCCTATAATCCTGCTAAAGCCAAACAACTGCTGGTGGAAGCTGGCTATCCCAACGGATTTACTACAACAATTATTACCTCAAATACCTTCGCTCAGGAACCGCTGCTTGCAATCCAGGCAAACCTGGCAGCAATTGGTATCAATGCCAAGCTGGATGTAGTTGCCAATGCGAGCTGGAACGAGAAAGTCATGAAGGGCTGGGATAATGCTCTGATTTACGTAACCCAGGGCGTCACCCAGACCAACTATGCTTCATTCCTTTCACTGTATTTTGGAGCTTCGGCGACCCGGTATCCGGTTTTACAGAAGCCTGCTGGTCTAACCGACCTGATAGACAAAGCACTGGCAGCCAGGGATTTTGAGACTGAAAAAGCACTGTGCCAGCAGGCGGTTAAAATGCTGGTAGATGATTGCACCACAATCCCGCTTTATATCATGAGTGAAAACTATATTCTCCAGGATTATGTTCACGATACGTATTTCAGCAATCTGGGAGGATCAGGTTTCCGCTGGTCGCCACAAACTGCCTGGATGGAAAAAGTTTCCAAATAAGCCCTGATTAACTCGGTAATATCAGGCTGTCTCCGCGGAGGCAGCCTGATATTTATTTGGAAAATGCTCGCAATCGATTTATACAATTTATTGCCCTAAGTGTTAAAGTTGGATATGTCAGAATGTGTCAGGAGGGGAAAATGACATATCTGGTAACAGGCGGTACTGGTTTTATCGGTTCAAGGGTAGTGCGTGATCTGGTTACAGATGGAGAGCAGGTAATTGTTTATGACTGGTTGCCGGACAGGTTGATGTTGCAAAGATTTTTGAATTCGGAGCAGATCGAAAAACAGGTTAAAATAATTCAGGGTGATATAACCGATTTTGCTCGTCTTGCCGGAACGATCAAAGAATATGGAGTGGAGAAGATAATCCATACTGCTGCTTTGCTCTTGCATGACGTCAATGCCAACCCTTTTCTGGGAATCAGGGTAAACTGCGATGGCACAGTGGCAGTTTTTGAGGCAGCCCGGCTTCTTGGGGTTAAAAAGGTGGTCTGGATCAGTTCCGGCTCGGTATTCGGTCCGCCGGAGGCTTACAGGGAAGAATATATCCCGAATGATGCCCCGCATTATCCCCAGAATCTTTATGGAGCCACCAAATCAATTGATGAACATTTTGCGAATTATTATGCAGACACCTATAACATGGACATCGTTGCAATACGACTGGTGCTGGTTTATGGCGCCTGGCAATCCCGCGGCAGAACTGCACGTATTATCCAGCAGATGGTGATTAACCCGGCTCTGGGCTTACCTGGAAAGGTACCGGCTGCAAGAGATAATGTTCTTGGCTGGACATATGTTGAGGATGCTGCTCGGGCTATTTTGCTGGCAGCAAAAAGTGGAAAAACCAGAACGCGGGCTTTCTCGGTGAGGGGTAATATACACAGCGTGGGAGAAATCGCCGATTACGTGAAAGAGCTGATTCCATCTGCCGACATTACTCTATTGCCTCTGGAAAAATCCAGAAGTCATCTGATCATGACCTGCAAATATGATACTTCACACATTGAGGAAGAACTGGGGTTTCATCTGCAGTGGACCATGAAAGAGGGTATCCGGGAGACAATTAATCAGGTAAGAGGAGAAAGGGAGCTTCATCCTGTTTAGCGCTTTTGCATCCTGAGTGAATATCAGTAATAATAAGCATGGGATAATCGTTGCAATCCAGAGGTTCGGGTAATGAGCGAAAAGGATCTGGTTCCGCCAGGGTTAAATTACCTGGCGGATAATATTAAACGCCGAGATAATATACTGGGAGTTTCCAAGCAGGAGGGTGCGAAATGGGCGGAGGGATTGAATCTGCTTAAAGAGGGGGCGACCTTCTTTTTTGCTGGATGCGGTTATCAATTTGAAAGCAAACTTGAGTCCCTGATGGGAATTATCCGTAAGATGGATAAAAGTGCCATCGGTACAGGTGGAGCCATGAAACTGGCCGGGTTGCAAAAAAGCCTGAGGCTGGATGGGGTATTTTTAAAGATGGTAGGCAGGAATGGAAACAGGGATGGTCAACCTCTGCGTGATGCTATCAAAGTACTGCGTCGTCTCGGCATAAATCCGGGCTATCTGGCTGAAGATGAACCCTGTTGTGGTGGTCTCCTGTATTATATGGGTGAAAAGAGCGAGTTTGATCGTCACTCCAGAGAAGTACAGGCAAGATTCAAGGCTAGAGGCATCCGCGAAATTATCAGTATGGTTCCTTCCTGTACTTACACCCTGCGCGTCCTGATGAGAGAAGCTGGCAATGGGCAGGATTTGAAGGTCAGGCATTTCTGTGAGATACTGGCTGAAAGAATTACTGATTTGAGACTGCGTTTCCCCAAACAGGTTAAAATTACCTACCATGATCCGTGTCAGCTTGTACGTTACCTTGGGCTGGTTGAAGAACCGCGGAAAATTCTCAGGGCGATCAAAAACATCGAGCTGGTTGAACCGGTCTGGACCTGCGGCGAGTGGGCTACCTGCTGTGGGGGTGGAGGAGGATTTGAGGCTGTTTTCCCCGAAATCAGCGAGATGCTGGCGAAAAACCGGGTTAAAGAATTGCTCGAAACTGGAGCCAGCATCATTGTTACCCACTGCCCCGGTTGCATTATGCAACTTGAAGCCGGGTTAAAAGCTCTGAAGATAGAGAATGTGCAGGTATATGACCTTGCCAGTATGGTAGCGATGTCCCTCGAAGGAGAATCAGCGGATGTCAGAATTTAAAGAATACAGAAAAGAAATAATGGAAGCGGCTCATAATGAGCGCATTACGCTAGCCTTATCACGTGCTATTGCCAGTTACCGGAATAACATCAACGAGGCAATTAAACGCTTTCCCCATACAATTGAAATGGCAAAGGAAGTTCGTGAAATCAAGAAGAAATCCATTGCCAGCATGGAGTCACTGGCTGAGCAGGCTTGTGAATCCATTGAATATAACAAAGGGAAAGCTTATATTGCCCGAACTGTGCAGGACTGCCTGAACATTGTGGACAGGCTCGTGGGTACCGGTAAGTTGATTGTGAAGGGTAAAAGCATGACCGGTGAGGAAATTGAAATCCGCGAGCATCTCGAGAAAACCGGCAACGAAGTATATGAGACCGATCTTGGCGAGTTCATCATTCAGAAACTTCACTCCAGACCGATGCATATTCTTTCACCCGCTGTGCACGTACCCAAAGAAGATGTAGCGAAGCTGTTCTCGGAATTAACCGGAGAGAAACTGCCACCGGATGATATTGGCAAACTTGTGGCTACTGCCCGGAAATTACTGCGGGAAAAATTCATTGCTGCCGACATCGGTTTGAGCGGTGCCAATGTGGTTGCAGCAGATACAGGGACATTGTTTCTAATCGAAAATGAGGGCAATATCAGGCTGGCAACCAGTCTCCCGTCCATTCATATTGCTATCATAGGGATGGAAAAGCTGGTACCTACTCTACATGATGCGTACAAGGTTGCCGAAGTTACCTGGCGTTATGCTAATTATACTGTGCCAGGATATGTAAGCATGATTTCCAGCCCGAGTAAAACCGGAGATATTGAAAAGGTTACAACCTTCGGTGCTCATGGGCCTGCAGAATTGCATGTGATTTTTTTGGATGGCGGCCGCACTGAACTGGCAAAAAACCCGGTGTTAAGCCAGGCGCTGTACTGTTTGCGCTGTGGCGGGTGCCTTTACGAGTGCCCGGTTTTTGCCCTGACAGCCGGGCATTTCGGCGATAAATATTTTGCTGCCAATGGAGCCGTCTGGGCGGCTACCATCAGCCATAATCTGGAAAGGGCTGCTGCGGTAGCTTACACCTGTTTAACCTGTGGACGTTGCAAGATCAGATGCCCGATGCAGATTGATGGACCAGCAATGTCCATCGAAGTGAGAAGACTGGCTGCCGAAAAAGATAAGTCCTGACTTATCTTCACCTTTCGCTCCGCTATTTTCATAAATGATATTCCGGCAGCTTAGATTTTCTTACGTTTCCAGCGCCCGGATTTAAAGTAAATGATGAATATTATCGCAGATGAGACGGTATCGGCTACCAGTGCCCAGCGCACGCCATAAACTCCCAGGTTTGCTATGCGTGGTAGCAGGATTGCCAGCGGGACCCGGATGCCCCACATTGTTCCGATGTCAATGAACATCGCGATCAGCGTATCACCAACATTGTTCATCACATTCATCATAACGATCATCAGACCGTTAAGCATATAGGTTACGATCTGTATCTTCAAGAATTTACTCGCCATATCCACCAGGTCCGGCTCTGTATTAAAAATACGGATGACCTGCTCTGACCATGTCCACATCACCAGGGAGAGAACGAACATGATGGCGGTAAACCAGCCAATGGCTATCCAGGTGGTTTTTGCCGAACGGTCTGGTTGACCGGCTCCCAGGTTTTGGGCGGCCAGAATACCGGCAGCCGAACCCAGACCCATCGCTGGCATGATCACAAAGCTATCCAGCCTTGAGATGAGAGTGTGACCAGCCACTGCTTGTGTACCAAATGGAGCGATAAACCAGATAAATACGATGTTGCCGATATTGAAATGTATGCCACTTAATGAAGCTGGGATGCCGATTTTAACCATGCGCCAGATAATGTTCCCATTGAAAGTGAAGTTTCTCAGAGTGGGACGCAGGCGTGTTCTGCCGCTGAAAACTATCCACAGGGCGAGCGCTCCTGCACATGCCTGTACTATCACATCGGTTAAAGCGGCTCCGCTTACACCGAGACGAGGAAAAAACAGCCAGCCGAAGATCAGGAATGGACAGAGGACAATGTGAGCAATACGCATTCCAATGCTGATTCTCATCGGTGTTTGTGCATCACCTGATGCCTGCATGATATTCTGGGCAATCATAACAAAGGACATGGTAAATATGCCGATAAGCTGAATGCGCATATAAGCAGCGCCTTCGGCAACCACCGCATCATCCACGCCGAGCAGCTTTAGAATTGGTTCTGCCAGAAAAAGCCCAATACCTGCCACGATGATTGAAAAAGCAACTCCGACTACAAAAGCTTGCTGGGCAACCACGTTGGCGGTTTTTTCGTCTTTAGCTCCCACAAAACGGGCAACCATGGCGCGTAATCCAGTAAATAAACCCATGATCAGGGAATTGATGAGCATGACTACAATTGCCGAGACTCCAACCCCCGCGATTGAGGCTTCTCCCAGTTTTCCTATCCAGACCATATCGATCGTGGGGCCGATCATCATCACCGCACTGCTGATAGTCATCGGCCAGGACAGAGACCACAGGTTGCCAGCAATGCTACCTTTGGTCCAGTCTCTTTTTGCAGGGCTTTGCTTTTCCTCCCGGGTACTTAATGCGTTATCTTCAGCCACAGAATTACTCCTGATCGCAAATAATCGAATTTACTTTTCATTCTGCTGGTTAAATAAGTAGTCAATTACGCGGCCAGCGATTTAAGAAGGTTTACATACGCAGGCTGGATTTATCTCGAGCCGAATTGATTGAAGAAAACTATTTCGGATATATCTTTACGCGGTCTGGCAGCGGGTGATTCATCCGGATAGCCCAGCGGAGTTAATGCAACTACCACGCACCCTGAAGGCACCTTAAGAACATCGGCGGCTTTTTGTGCATCAAAAGCACCGATAATGACTGTACCCAATCCGAAAGAATACGCCGAAAGACAGAAATTTTCCATTGCCAGAGCAACATCAAACATGAACCAGAATTCTCCTTTGTCTGTGACAGGTTCTCGCGGTTCCCTGAAAGAATAACCGGATTTTCCAAGTTCAGCACAGAATGCCACGGCAATGGGGGCGATTTTCATTGCTTCTGCGGTTGGATTACCCCTGCCAGCAAAGGTGAACATGGTATCTGCCAGCCTGCTTTTGATCTCCTGATCTTTGACTACCACCAGCCTCCAGCACTGCGTGTTTGCCCAGGATGGAGCCTGGCGGGCGGCTTCCAGAACCTGGTTTAAAATCTTTTCATCCACCGGATCCGGTTTGTATTTTCTGATGCTCCTCCGTCCAAGAATAGCGGCTTTAACTTCCATGATTCCTCCTCATTATCAGACATGAATATATGGCTGAATTTTAACATGCCACCGGGTATTCATTCCAGTACGAATGAAAAAGGTGATTTATTAACTTTCCAAAGAGAATCAGAGTATAAGATCCAGCAAGCGGCTGGCAATTCCACCTATCGCGATTGCCATCAAAATTTCTGTTATCACCATGACGATAGTTGCCTTCAAGCCGGTTTCCCGGATCAGCACAGCAATCGTCGATATGCAGGGAATATACAGCATGATCACCAGAGAAAAGACCACCATCTGTAAGGGTGACATAACGTCAGTAATTGCAGATCCGCCGGAAAAGGTGATCAGAAGAGCCAGTGCAGCTTCTTTTCTCAGAATTCCAAAGATAAGCAGAACACCGGTGAAAGCAGGCAGACCCAGCCAGGTCACGGTTAAAGGTGAGATAAACCGGGTAATCATGTCCATATAGTTAAATACTCTGAGGGTTTCGATTATGGCGCTGCCAGCCACGATGAGCGGGACGCCGATTATCAGAAAATCTTTAAACTTCTTCCACGCCTGCTGGAAGATGATTCCTGGTGAAGGTATGCGGTATTCAGGGATTTCCATAATAATCCCGGGCGATGAGCTCGGCATCAGGCGGTTCAGTATTCTGCCAATCAGCGCAATCAGTAAAAACTGAAAGGCGAAAATCCCGATTGCCCAATAAATTCCAACAAAAGCCCCTACCAGTCCCAGAATAACCGAAGTTCTGGCGGAGCAGGGTACAAGAGTGGTCAGGAAGATGGCAATCAGCCTGTCCCTGCGGTTTTCCATAATCCGGCAGGAAAGGCAAGCCGGTACATTGCAACCCAATGCCAGCAAAAGAGGTAAACTTGCCTGTCCATGTAAACCGAGCGTATGACATGGTCTGTCCATTAAAAAAGCGATTCTGGGTAAATAGCCGCATTCTGCAAGGGCACCCAGAATTAAGTAGAAAGGGAAGATAAATCCAAGTGCTACTGAAAGAGATGCGTATAACCCGACTACTCCTCCTTCCCATACTATTGATATCAGCGGCGAGGATAATTCGGGTTTAAAGAGGTTAAAAAAGCGTGGTATTATTTCCGAAACCCAGCCTCCGAAAAATGAGATAATTACCAGGATTGAAAGTAGAAGCACAAAGAGAACAATGTACCCTGTGATCGGATGCAGGCTGAGATTATCTATTTTTTGCGCCAGGGTCGGGATAAATTGAGACTCGGCTTTTCTAACCTGCCTCGATATACGGGCAGACATCGCGTATCTCTCAGAGACAATTACTGCGGGGGCATCTTCTCCGTGCATTTTTGCAATTTCGCCAGCGAGTGCTTGTGATAGTTGTGCTATTTCTGGGTGACTGCGGGTAATTTCCTGAACGATTTCCTGATCATCTTCCAGCAGTTTTATTGCTACCCACCGATGGGGCATTTCTAGGCCTGTGCTTTTCAAAGCCTCAATCAGCGAAGAGAGTCTTTCTTCTATTTCACGACCGTATTTGATATCAGAGGGTCTGATAATCTGATTTTTATCTGCAAGGTTGATTGCCAGATCTACCATTTCATGAATACCAATGCCTTTGATAGCAACAGTATTGACGACAGGTACGCCGAACACTTTTCTCAGTTCATCTGCATCTATGTGAATGTGCTTTTTTGCGGCAACATCAGCAAAGTTCAGGGCGATGACAAAAGGAATCCCCATTTCAGCAAGCTGGAGAGTAAAATACAGGTTCCTTTCAAGTGCTGTGGCATCAATCACGTTAATCACGATTTCAGGATGCCGGGTAAGAATAAATTTGCGGGTTATCATTTCTTCTGGAGAGTATGTTGAGAAAGAATAAATCCCTGGCAGATCAACGATTCTGATCTTTCTTCCGTGATGAACCAGTATTCCCTCGGCAGCTTCGATGGTTTTACCAGGCCAGTTACCGGTTTCCTGCCTTACTCCAATTAGCTGGTTGAAAATCGCGCTCTTACCGACATTGGCATTCCCTGCCAGAGCGATTGTCAGCATCTCAGGCAGATTATTATGATTTCTGTTCTTTATTTTATTGCTGCTTTTTTGCATAATAATGAAGTTAAATCAAAAATGCGGTGAAATTATGAGCCCATGCCAGATAAAATATTACCAGCTTCCTGGAATAAAATACAGGGCGATTGATTTTTATTCGGTAACCTGATATCATGATAATGAGCATATGCTCATATAGGAGGAGTTGTGGCAAGGCCGGTCAAATGTAGAAGAATTGAATTTCTGCCAGATGTCACCTATTTCAAACCCGCTGGGATACCCCTGAGAGATCTGCAAGAAGTTAATTTAACTCTTGAAGAAACGGAAGCTATACGTCTGCATGATCTTGAAGGTCTGGAGCAAGAAGAGGGAGCCCAGAAAATGAATATTTCCCGTCCGACTTTTCAGAGAGTGCTGTCCTCGGCCCGCAAGAAAATAGCTGAAGCGCTTGTAACTGGCAAGGCTATCCGCATTGAAGGCGGCAATTTTGAGCTATTTCAAAGATGGTTTAGATGCAAGAATGACCATGTTTGGGAGGAGAAGGAAGCAGGGGGTGAAAAATCAGCTCTTCTTTGTCCGGTATGTAATTCCTCTGATGTGAGAGCTGAGGAGGCACCAGTGAATTTAAGAGGCAGGGGGGTTGGCAGGTGGCGGCGGGGACGGCGGGTTTAAGGAGATAGGCTTTGCTGGGAGGACGCAGTTTGCTTGTAAGGTCGGGATGCAGAGTATGTCTGGCTGATGTGAGAAATGCGTTCGATTAAAGGAGGCAAGATGAATCTTAATATCACGGTACTCAGCGAAAATACTGCTAGCATGGGTGATTTCCTGGCTGAATGGGGTTTAAGCGTCTTTATCGAGACTGGCGAAATCAGGATTCTCCTGGATACCGGAGCGGGCATTGCGGCGGTACATAATGCGGATGCCTTGGGAATTGATTTAAAAACGGTTGATAAAATTGTGCTAAGTCATGGGCATAATGATCACACGGGTGGATTACGTGAAATATTAAACAGGATGAAGAAAAGGGTAGAGATTATTGCTCATCCAGATATCTGGCAGAAAAAATACCATCGGAGGAAAGATGATCCGGAAAGGTTTATCGGAATCCCATTTCAGAGGGAAGAATTGGAGAGTGCCGGAGCAGATTTTAATCTTTCGAATCAACCGATTATGATTACTGAGAATCTGCTTACCACTGGCGAAATCCCGATGATCACTGATTACGAGACAATTGATCCTGGTTTGTTTACCAGAGAGGGGCAGGAGTTTCAACCGGATCAACTTAAAGACGACCGTGCGGTTATTATCAAAACAGAGAAAGGATTAGTAATTATTCTGGGCTGCGCCCATCGCGGGATGATTAATACTGTTTATCATGCGCAGAAAATAACAGGTATTCAGGAAGTTTACGCTATTATCGGCGGCTCTCATCTCATTGGTGCCTCTGAAGAAAGACTTTGGCTGAGCATCAATGCCTTGAAAGAGCTTGGTGTGCAGAAGCTGGGTCTCTGTCACTGTACCGATTTACCGGTAATCAGTATCCTTTCGCAGGAATTTGGAGAAAATTATATTTTCGTGAAATCCGGTCTGAGCCTTGATTTGACATGAATGCATAAAATGAGCATCAGTACGGATGGAGGTTATACCAAAGCTGAAAATCATGCAGGTGGAACGGGAATGGACGCGGATATTCAGAAATACAGATGCAGCAATTGCGGGGAAATCTTTGCAATAACCGAGCCTCCTTTTGCACAGGTTTCAGCTTGTCCGAGGTGTCTAAGCTCGGATTTCTCAGAATACAATGCCTGTAATCTGGAAGTCATGCCGCCACCGTGGGAATACCGGTGCAATACATGTGGTACAAAATTCCAGGTGGAATCTCCCAGTGGTCCGGATGAGGCTAAAGCGTTCAGGTGCCCAGTCTGCCGCAGCCGGGAGGTTCGCTGGCTGGCTCTGGCTTCCTTTACCTGTGCTACAGGAGGCTGATAATAATCACTGGAGGCAGGGTGCCACCTGAAATGGAAAATAATTCACTTGAGAGATAGATGGAGGATCACTTGATGAAAATAGCTGTAGTAACTGAAGATGGAATAAACGTCAGCCAGCATTTTGGCAGGGCTCCTTATTATCTGGTGGTCGATGTTGAGGGCGGAAAAATTACTGGTAGGATTCAGCGACCTAAAACCGGTCACCAGCATTTTGCCGGACATGGAGAAACGGCAGGTGCTCGCCATGGTTTTGATGCCGCCTCGCAAGCCCGTCACGCCAGTATGATCGATACTATTGCTGATTGCCAGGTTGTGATAGCTGGTGGAATGGGCTGGGGAGCATATGAGAGTTTGAAAAACCGTTCCTTGGAGGTGGTTGTGACCGATGTGCCGAAAATTGACGAAGCAGTTAATCTTTATATCCAGGGTAAATTGCCCAATCTAATGGAGCGGCTCCATTAAAAATTAAATGGAATCTCTTGCGACAGGAAACCAGGTTTTCGGCTTCACCTTTTCCACCAGCTTTTAATTTTTTAAACGCAACAGAGTAATCTGATCACTGAATTTTAGCCTTTTGCGGGTTTCGCAAGCCTTATCCCAGGTTTTTGAATTGCCAGGTGAGTAAATGAAGATTTTTCCGTGGCACCATGCCAGTGTACCTCACCGGGTTTAATTAAAATAAACGTTCCGGGTGTTACCTTTTTCTCTTCATCTGGAGTAGCTACGATGCCTTCACCATCGGTTACAAAAAGAATTTGCTCTGAATCGTGGACATGATAATTCAACTTTGCTCCTGGGGCAAAAGTAACCAGCAGAATACCGTAACCACCCGTATCTCTGGGTTCTGCCAGAACTTTGCGATAAACAGGGCCCTTACCCACGATTTCATCCTTCGTCTGGACGCTCTCTACAGCGTTGCTGTTAACGACTATCATGTTGTTTCCTCGCTTTCATCAATTATTTCCCAGAATAAATTTCAAGGAGATTTGGTTTAATCCCCATTAACTCGTACTTTTACGCCGGCGGCTTTTTCCATGGGCAGTATCACAGCATCGACATCCTTGTCTGAAAAATCCTCTTCCATGGCTTTTTGCAACTCTTTCTTCACTTCGATTGCCAGCGGCAGAGAAATGCCGGTTTCATTGCCCAGATTAATTGCCAGTCCGATGTCTTTGTAGGCCAGACTAATTTTGAATCCGGGTTCAAAATTACCTTTGAAGGTGGTATTTGGATATCGCCGCACGCACCAGTTGTCACCCGTGCTGGAGGTAACAATTTCCCACAACACTTTCGGATTGATCCCGGCTTTTTTCCCCAGTAAAAATGCTTCAGCGGAGACCGAGTTGCAAACCAGGGAAATCATGTTATTAATCAGCTTGGCGATATTACCGCAACCGACATCACCAACATGGACGATTTTCTTCCCCATTGTTTCCAGGATACCTCTAACTTTATTCAGCGCAGAGGGGTCTCCGCCGACCATAATGGTCAATGTTCCTGCCTTTGCGCCCGTCGTGCCGCCGCTTACAGGAGCATCAAGAACCGTTACTCCCGAAAGCCGGGCATCCTGAGCTATCCTCCTGATAAGGGAAGGGGAGTTGGTGCTCATGTCAATATAAATATCTCCCTGTTTCCAGCCGTCTTTCAGTCCGTTTTTGCCGTAAACCACTTCTTCTACACTTTGCGGAGTCGGCAGACAGGTAATAACGACATCACACATAGAGGCAACCTGCGCCGGAGTGTCCACCCATTCGGCACCTTCTTTAATCAGTGAAGAGGCTGCCTCTTTGCGGATATCATGGACAATGAGAGGGTAGTTTCCTTTGTGGAGAATATTGGTTGCCATGTGATGACCCATCTGTCCGAGGCCAATAAAACCTGCTTTCATAATGAATTCCTCCAATCATGTGAATATAAAGGGAAGATGTTGTATTTCATTTCAATAATTATTTCATTAAGCCGGGCAAGAAGAGAGCAATTTTTGGGAAAATTATGAGAAGTATTGCACAGATAATCTCGGCATAAAGGAAGGGAAAGATTCCCCTGAATATGGTTTGAAGAGGTACGTCTTTGGCCACTCCTTTAATCACATACACATTTACTCCAACCGGTGGAGTGATCACTCCCATTTCTGCAACAAGTACGATAATCACGCCGAACCAGATTGGATTAAAGCCCAAATTGGTAATAACCGGATAGAGAATCGGGATTGTCAGCGTAATTAGTGCCAGTGAGTCCATAAAACAACCGCCAATCAGATAGAGTAATATGATTAGCAGCATTACAGCCATCGGCGGTATTGATAGTCCGCCAACAAATTCTGAAAGTGTGAAGGGTGCCCGTGTTATCGCCATAAAATGCCCGAAGATGGTTGCACCGGCGATGATCAGAAAAACCATCGCTGTTATCTGCGTGGTATCTTCAAGTGCATGCCAGAACCCCTGCCAGCTTAAAGTCCTTCTCACCAATGCAATTGCAAGAGCACCGGCAGCTCCGATCGCGCCTGCCTCGGTAGGAGTAAACCAGCCGACGAACAATCCCCCCATCACCAGGACAAAAAGCAGGAGCATTTCGATAATCCCTGATAGCGATTTAAGTTTTTCCATCCAGGTCGAGCCGGCAGCAGGAGGAGCCAGTCCGGGTTTTAGTCGGCAGAGTATTACTATTGTTAAAGCGAAGAGAATGGTGAGTAGAATACCGGGCAGGATACCTGCCAGGAAAAGTTTACCGATGGACTCCTGCACCATTACCCCGTACAGAATCAGAACTGTGCTCGGTGGAATCATAATCGCCAAACTCCCTGCGGCCGCAACGCAGCCTGTCGCCAGCGAGTCATCGTATTTATACCTTTTCATTTCAGGAAGGGTCACTTTGCCCATGGCAGCAGCTTCGGCATTGGTTGATCCACACATGGCGCCAAAACCAGCGCAGGCAAAAACTGTGGCGAGAGCAAGTCCTCCTGGCAAACGTCCCAGAAATTTGTGAGCTGCATCGAAAAGGCGTCCGCTGGTACCGGAGTAGAACGCAACGGTGCCCATGAAGATAAACATTGGTACCACGGATAAAGAGTAAGAAGAAAAAGTCGCCCAGATGTCTTTTGCCACAATCCTGAAGGATCCTTCGATTGAGGAAGCCAGGGCAAATCCGACCATGCCGACCAGTCCCATGGCATAGGCTACGGGCATGCGTAGCAGAAAAATAATGATTACAAGAACTATACCGATAATGGCAATAGTTGATTGACTCATTTACCCATTGCCTTTCCCACAGATTTAAAAAACTGAAGCAGAATTACCAGCATCAGAAGACCACAGCAAAAAGCTATCAGATATAAGTAGGGATGAAAGGGCAGGTACAGGGTCATAGTGGTTTCACCTTTCTGTCTCATTTCATTGCCCAGTAAAACCAGTTGCCAGGCAACAATCGAGAAAAATCCCAGGCTAAGAAGGTTTACAATACTGCCGATTATTCCCTGTATGCGCTCAGGGAGTTGTGACATGAGTATTTCAATTTCGATGTGACCCTTTTTATAGCCGCAATATGCCAGTGCGAGGGCGACCAGTACAGCTCCGATAATGCAGACATAATCATACGTGCCAACGATGGATTTCCAGACAATACGAAGTATCACATTCGCTACCACAAGAATCATCATCGCCAGCACGCCAAACCGGGCGACGTAGTCAAAGAACCTGCTTATCCTCTTAACAAATCGCTCGAAGGTCTCCATGGTGGTCAGGTCTAAACCTCACAATTTTTCATGCCGGGAAAGTATTTAACAACCGGTTAAGCCTTCGTAACGGGCGCCCGGATCATGGACCGGGACACCCGTTTACTTGATTTACCGGTGATCATGGCTGCCAGGGAGCATATTGTTGCTGATTGCACTCGTTCACGATTCTCTGGGTTTCACTGATAATTTCTTCTCCGGGAAGACCCTGTTCTTTCAGGAAAGCAAGGTATTGATCGCGAATCGGTTTGATGATTTCTACCAGTTTTGCAGCTTCAGCATCGGAGAGAGTCAGGAATTGATGTCCGCCGGGCTGCGATTTGGCATACTCTTTAGCATGCTCGTGGATGTAGTCCCACATGGCTCCAGCGCGTATGGCTGCCTGAACAGAAACCGACTCAAAGGCCGCCTTAAGGTCATCCGGGAGTGAATTCCACTTATTCAGATTCATCGTGACGAAGAAAATATCAGAAGCATAGATATATGGCACAAAGGTTGAGTAATCAAAGAGTTCTGCGTGCTTCCAGCCTTCCAGCGTTTCTGCCGGGGAAACCAGGATTTCAATAATACCTTTCTGCGCGGCTTCATAAACATCTCCCATCGGCATGGCTACTGGATCGCCACCAATCAACTTGATAGCCTCAACCCCAACGCCGGAGACTCTGATTTTCTTGCCTTTCATCTGATCAACGGTAGTAATTGGCGACTTGGCGTGCATCCATCCCGGACCGGTGGGATAAAAGTAAAGAATGTGGGTATCACTGAATTCCTTGGGGTTATACTTTTTGTAGAGTTGCATTACGGCATTGGCAGCAGCACTGGCACTTTTTGGAGGAGCTATGCCGGGTTGACTGAGTGTAAGGAGCAGGGGGAATCGCTTTGGAGTGTACGCGGTGGATGATTGTCCTGCATCAACCACTCCCTTTACAATGCCATCGTAAATGTCTGCTCCAGCCAGCAGCGTATTAACGGGATAATACTGGATATCAAAAGCATATTTCCCGCCAGCTGCTTCCTCCACCATTTTGAAGAAACCGGGGAAATTTTTGGTCATATCGGTGTGAGTCGGACCTTTTTCGCTGGCAAAGGTCAGCTTAATTGTAATTGGTGTGCCCGGTTTTGCGGTTGTCTGAGTGGCTACTGGAGAAGCACTGGGTGAGGTTTTGAGTGGTGTGGTTGCCTGAGAGCCGCATCCGGTAAAAATCAAGATGGTTATGATTGACATGGACAAGAGTAACCAGAAAAGCTTTCTCATTTTTAACCTAATCCTCCTTCCCAATATCGAGTAAATAACACTGGAAATGGCTCAGGTTGAGCTTCTTATTCCAGGGGTGTTCTTCCCTTCGCATTTTCAAAACGTGCTAAGACATTACCGGGAGTAATGTTTTAGTTTTAAAGTCCTGGGAGTACTTGTTGAATTATCTGGCAAAATCATCATCTGTCATGTTGAAATCTTGCGTGTGCGTTGATCGCTTTGACCAGGTGAATTCCTGTAATTTGCGCTCATTATAATTCATAGCATTTTGATGTGTCAAGGATTTTGACGTTCACATAAGCTCCGATTCGAGAAGTATAACGGAGTTTGCGGCTCAATTTTTACTTTTGAGTCAGTTTTTTGCAGGTTTCAAGCAATTATTGAAAGATCGGGTTGGCGTACTCTGAAAAAGACAGGTATGCCTGGGAAATTGCTCTGCTTTCTGGAAAGCAGAATTTTCAACAGGATAAAAGAGTCTGTTCCGAACAATCAAGCTCATTGCGTTGAGTAAGCTTTGTTCTTTGCGTGGAATCTGTACCTCCGGGCTGATGCCAGCTTAAGGTGTTACATCAAAGGGCTCGCTTTTGGCTGAAGTAAGCCCCCGGCTGGTAGCAATCAACACATAGCCCGTACCAGCCTTGTCGATGGATAGATCTTTAAAAGTTGCCAGCCCACCTACAACGTCCACAGTAGTCGTGCCGTAAATCGAACCACCGGGGCCGGAGTATACGATAATAGTGACGGACGTCGCCTGTGCATCAACTTTATTACCATCGGCGTCCTGAACCATTATTACCGGCTGGGTATTGAATGGGACACCTGCCTTCGCCCCCGCCGGTTGGGTAACAAAGACCAGTTTAACCGGTATGCCGGCTTTACTGGTTCCACCAGAAGATATCTGAGTAGCTTTTGTGGTTGCAGGTTGGCTTCCTCCACAGCCTGTTGAAAGGGAAATAGCCAATATCAGGAAGGCAACTAAACCGGCTAAAAATGCTTTATTCATGGTATCCTCCGAAACATGAATTTGCTGTTTTTACCCGGATTGCGAGGTCGCTTAAAATTATCATCGCTAAAGATATACGCAAATAAGTACATATTATGCGTAATCTTTCCGGTATTTTCAAGAGGGTAAGCGAAACTATATAGTATCGCGGTTCAGAAAGCTGTACTGTTGTTTGATAATTCGTGCCTGGATTATTGCTCAGCGTCAGCGGATTGCGCCGGTTTTCTTCTGATAAACCAGATAAAAACAATGGCTGTCAAAACAATCACTCCAATGGCTGTAAGCTGGGCTTGCTTGAGTCCGGCAAAAATTATCACATTATCACGCCAGAAAAAGACAATGATCTGGCTTAATGAATAGGCGAAGATGTAGATGAAAAAGAGGTAACCGGCTTTGACTTTATTCCGGATGCTCCAGAGAGTGCTGAACAGGATAATATTGATAATAGCTTCATAAACGGCTGCCGGATGGTAGGCGATATCATGACGTGGAGCAAAAGAATTGGGATGGACGTAAATAAAACCCCAGGGCAAGCTGGTTGGATATCCGATCACATCTCCGTTGATTATATTACCGATTCGTCCGAAAAACTGTCCTGCTGAGGCAAAGATTGCCGAAGTATCCAGTAACTTCCAGATGGGAATGTGCATCTTCAGGGCAGAGATAATGATGGCAAGTACTACTGCAAACACAGCTCCGTAAAATGCCATGCCACCTTCCCAGAAGGCAAAAATTCGCCAGGGTTCAGCCAGATACGGTCCCAGTGGCTGCTGTAGCACATAATACAATCTGGCACCAACCAGTCCAGCTGGAATCGCGATTGCCGCAATGTTAAATATCTGATCACCGGTGATTCCTCTGGATCTAGCATACGGCAGGGCAATTGCCAATCCAACCGTGATTCCAACCAGATACATTAATCCATACCAGCGTACTTCCAGCGGACCGATGGAGAAAGCTACCGGATTAATATTAATTACAATCATTCAATCTTCCAGAGTTCTGAGTGTGGATGGGTTTTTCTGTAGGATGTTTTACGGTAATAGAGCAGATTAGGTTGTTCCACCTTATTGACAATGATTTTCATTTATCATATATTATAGATTAATTGAAACGGAGTTTCAATTAGATGAAGCTGGAAGAAATCAAGGAATGCCTGCGTAAATCCGGATACAGGGTTACACCTCAGAGGATGGCCATTATCCGGGTAATGCTGGCAAGCCCGGAGCATCTTACTCCGGCTGCATTATATAAAAAGGTCAGTCAGATCGATCCAGAGGTCGGTGAGGTAACAGTTTACCGGACTCTGAATATGCTGGAGTCATTGGGGCTGGTTTGCCTGGTGCATACCGGAGAAAATACTCACGGTTACATCAGCCGCCCGGCTGAACATCACGGACATCTAATCTGTTCTGAGTGTGGCAAAGTGATTAATTTTACCGGCTGTAATGTTTCCAGTCTGGAGAAAAGGCTGGCGAAGGAAACCGGATTTGTCATCCAGAACCACCGTCTTGATTTTTACGGCAGGTGTCGTGATTGTGCGGCGAGTAGCAGATCTGATTCAGAAAAAGAGATAACATTAAATTAAAGAGGTTCTCGGTGAAACTTTTTTCTTCAGTCATCTGGATATCGGTTTGCATTATTTTCATCGTTTCTTCACTGGCATCTCTGGCATGTGTTGAAAAGAAACCCGAAACTGCTACCAGCCAAAAATCCATCGTGGTGACTTACTCCATTTTAGGTTCGGTTGTCAAAGAATTAATCGGTGATCAGGCAAACGTGACCGTATTAATGCCGAACGGTATCGATCCGCATGATTGGGAACCTTCTGCAAAGGATATT
>Ga0101944_10004292_pt1 | contig 17931 bp, 19 predicted proteins | sample DewCreD2012metaG_FD_75245 | JGI IMG/M metagenome (GOLD analysis project Ga0101944, IMG submission 75245) | Hot spring sediment bacterial and archeal communities from British Columbia, Canada, to study Microbial Dark Matter (Phase II) - Dewar... ... | reverse complement strand
GTCAACTCTTTGATCTTGTCCGCCAAATCCGTCACCCGGTAGGGTTTCTCGATATATCCTTTGGCCCCGATGGCTTTGATGTCGAGGTCGAGGTCTGCAATGTCGGAGCCCGTGGAAATGATCACCGTCAAGTTGGGATCCAGACTGAGCAAATCCCGCGTCACATCCACACCCGACCGGTCCGGCATGCTCAAATCAACGATGGCCACTCCAATACTGTCCTTGTTCGCCTTTAATACATCCACCGCCTGCTTGCCGCAGATGATGAGATCCACGCTCCCCAGCTTGCGCACCGCGGCGGCGAGCGTCGTGGAGGTCGCCCACGTGTCGGCGCCAGCGAATGCACGATCACTCAACAGAACGGCGTCATCCACCCCGCGGGAGAGGGTTTCCCGCAGTGCTTCGTCGGCCTGCGGCGGCCCCATGGTCATGACCGTCACCCGTGTGGCGCCATCGACATCCTTGATTTTCAGGGCCGCCTCGACGGCAAAAAGGTCGAAGGGGTTGATGATGGATTCCACCCCCTGCCGGACCAGCGTGTTGGTGTTGGGGTCGATGCGCACGTTCTTGGCATCCGGAACCTGTTTGATGCACACCGCTATATGCATGGGTTTCCATTCCTTGTCCGGGTGAGTCCTTTTCTAGAAGAAGCTTTCCTTGAGTCTCCCATATTCCTTGTTCAATTCCTGTCCGATGATGTTTCGCTGAATCTCGTTGGTGCCCTCATATATCTGCAGAATCTTGGCATCCCGCATCATCTTCTCGACGGGATAATCCTGCATGTAGCCATAACCTCCCAGAACCTGGACCGCTTCCGTGGTCACGTACATGGCGACGTCTCCCGGAAACAGCTTGCACATGGCGGCGACCTTGCTCATGTCGCCCGGCTCAGAATCCAGGTATCGGGCCCCGGCATAGACCAGTGCACGGGCGGCCTCGGTCTGAGTCGCCATGTTGGCCAGCTTGTGCTGAATGGCCTGGAAACTGATGATGGGCTTGCCAAACTGGACGCGTTTGCGCGCGTACTCGACGGAGATGTCCAATGCCCCCTGAGCGAGCCCGACACCCAAGGCACCAATGCCGGGACGAGATTTGTCGAAGGTTTTCATGGCCACGATGAAGCCCATGCCCTCCCGGCCGATGATGCGGTCCCGGGGAATCCTGCAGTCCTGGAAGACGAGCTCGCGGGTGGCGGATGCCCGAAGTCCCAGCTTTTTCTCCTTCTTTCCGAAAGTGAACCCGGGGTCGCCCTTCTCCACCACGAAAAAGGTGGCCCCTCGTGGCCCTTTGGAACGATCGGTGATCGCCAGAACCGAATAGATTTCAGCTTCGCCTCCGTTGGTGATCCACTGCTTCGTGCCATTGAGAATGTAATCGTCGCCGTCACGGACCGCCGTTGTCTGAATCCCCGAAACGTCGCTCCCGGCTCCGGATTCCGTGACCCCGAAGGCCGCCAGCCTTTGGCCGCTGGCAATGTCGGGAAGGTACTTCCGCTTGAGCTCCTCACTGCCATAAAGCAGGATGGGATAGGCGCCCAATCCACTGGCCGCGAAGGTTGTGGCCACGCCGATGCAGGCCTCGGCCAGCTTCTCCACCGCCAGACAATTCTCGAAGATCCCGCCTCCCATGCCGCCATAAGCCTCGGGGATGTACAGACCGTAAAGGTCGGACTGGGCCAAGACCTTGATGATCTCCCACGGGAACTCCTCACCCTCATCCAGCTGAGCCCTCTTGGGCCGGATCTTCTCCCTGGCAATCTGCCCCGCCAGGTCTTGGATCATCTGCTGTTCCTCGGTCAAGAAATAATGCACATCGAACTCCTTCTACCTCGCTCAGCGTGGCTCAGCCCTGCCTGAGTCCCCATTTGGATTTGAGATGCTCCAGCATGTAAAAAGCGTTGTCATGCCTCAGATCTGAAAGGATGCCATCCTGCTCCAACTCCTCGTCCATCCGCTCAAAAACCCGTTGGCGGACCAGATTCCCGGCCACAAGGATGGCGTTGGCGATGGCGGATCCCGTGGAACGGCCGTGGGCCACCACAACGGTTCGACGGACTCCCAACAGGGGAGCTCCCCCCACAGCCTCATAATGATAGCGTCTCTGAAAGCGACCAAACGCCTCCCTCAGGGCCGTCCTCACCTCCGTCAGGCCGGGATCCAGTTGAAATTCCATCAGCTTAAGGTAGGTCTCGGACAGTCCCTCGAAAACTTTGAGGAGGACATTCCCGACAAATCCATCGCAGACGGCGGCCTCGATCTGGCCGGCGAAAAGACCCTGCGGCTCGACATTTCCAACGAAATGGAGTCGGGATCGAGTCAAGAGGGAGAATGCCCTTTGAATGGCCTTGGTGCCTTTGATGGGCTCATGGCCGATGTTGAGCAGCCCCACCCTCGGCCTGGTCTCATCTTCGGTCACCTTGAGAAAGAAGTTGGCCAATCCCGCGGACTGAGCAAGGTTTACGGCATCCGCGGCGGCATTGGCCCCCGCATCCACCAGAAGAACCTTTCCCTCGGCGGTGGGCAGAGCCACCGCCATGGCCGGCCGTCGCAGTGCCTGGATCAAACCCACGTAATGCCGCGCGGCAGCCACGATGGCCGCCGAATTTCCGGCGCTGACCACCGCGTCGACCGACCCTTCCGCAAGGCAGCGCATGGCCACCACGAGGGAGGAGTCCTTTTTGCGCCGAACGGCCACCGGCGCCGCCTCTCCCATGCCGATGGTCTCGGGGGCGTGCACCACCTGGACCCGGCTCGTCGCCGCTCGGCGTCCCAAAATCTCGACAAGTCGGTCCTCATGACCAAACAGGACCAGTTCCGCTCTGCATTCCAGCTCGGCCCCGAGGGCACCGTCCACCGCGGCCTCCGGCGCGAAATCGCCGCCCATGGCATCCACAGCAATTCTCATGGCCCGTACCCCCGGCGGCCGTCAGTCGCGGCTACTCTTCCTCGGACTCGAGGACCAGGCGGTCATGGTAGTAGCCGCAGGTCGGGCAGACGCGATGCGGGAGACGCATTTCGTTGCACTGCGGGCAGCGCGACAGAGATGTCGTGGTGAGGTAATCATGCGCCCGCCGCTTATCCCGCCGTGCTTTGGACGTTTTCCGTTTGGGAACCCCCATCGATTCACTCCTCTTACCAGGAAAATGGGTGCGCGCCCGGCAAAAACAGCCGCCGTCACTGGTGGCGCACCTTTTCATCGTTCCAGCGATGTCATCAGCCGGCGGCGCTTCATCACGCCATCGGGAAGCATTGACCTCACTCCCCTGCGACGTCCGGCAAACGCTCCTTGATCTTCAACAGGGCCGCGAAGGGTGATTGAGGATCCCCCGCGGCACAACGGCAGGGCTCCTCGTTGAGATTCACCCCGCAACGGGGACAGAGACCGCGGCAACCCTCCCCACATAACACCTTGAACGGCAGCGCCAAAAAGATCTGTTCGGCGATGAGCTGATCGATTTCGATGACCTCTCCGTCAAAGAACTCGTAATCCAGCTCTTCGACCTCGAGCTCGGTCTCCTCTTCCCTGGGTGCCTGCTCCTCGGGGAAGAGAAAGACATCCACAGGCTCATCCAGCAGCCACTCAAAGCGGGACAGACAGCGGTGGCAGCTCAACCCGAGCCGCCCTTTGACCGCACCGAGTATCCTTACGTGATCCGGGAGCTTTCGGATTTCCAGCTCCACCTGGATCGGCCTGGCCAGCTCCAGCTCAAAGGGATCGTCCTCGGGAACATAAGGGGCCAGATGGGAATCCTCCCATTGAAGGCGCAGCGTCCGCCCCGCTTCCGGTATCTCATCTACACGTATCCGCATTTGCTTCCCTTGCCGGAATGCGTAAATCGCTGAGTATAGGCACAAAACTTTAGCTGTCAAGCGATTTTAACCGGGGCCGCGCGCCTGGTCAAAGCCTCCACAAACCATAACTGACTCTACATCCTCCGGGTGATCTGGCTCACCAGATCCTCGGCCACCATGCGGTAGACCTCCCTCCATGCATCGAAGCTGAACCCCTCCTTGCCTGCGGAAATGGTCCGAGACGACTCCGCCGAGGCGACCACGCGATCACCTTCCAGGAGCTCGCACCTGGCGGTGAGATACGTTTTTCCCCACATGGGCAGAACGGGGCGGAGGAAAACATTGCCCTTCTGGTATTTGAGGATCTCGGCCTGCAGGGTCATGATGGGGATATCCGCATCCCCGGTCCACAGCAGCCCCTTGTTGCGAAGCGATTCCTCGATCCCGTTCCAGAGCATGCCGATGGCATCCACATCGAAGAGCTCACCCGTCTTGTTGGCCACGTTCACCACGCGAATCCTCACGTCCTGTCTCATGGCCGGGACCGATGGCGAGGGAGCCTCATCCCGCGCTCTGCCGCATCCAAAGACCAGGCTGACCACGAATACCATGGCGCAAAACGTTCTCAAGGCTTTCATCATGATCCCTTTCGCATCCCTTGCCACTGAATTTGGGTTGACGGATGGAACCGCCTCGCGGACGGATGACTGATCGGCCGTTCATAGTGCCAGATCACCGGCTGTTGGGCAAGAGATGTCTGATCCGACGATTCGGCTTGCGGCGACGCCGAGCACCCGTTGCTCGGACCGCCTTGAGTTTGGAGCGTGACTGTGTTAGAGGTAATCTCTGCTTCTCGTGCCGACTAATTTTAGTAAAATGAGCACGATACGTCATCACGGGTGCGCAAGGTCCGCATCGGGATGGCAAGTTGAGCACCCCGCGCAATGGAAACGCACCCGTGACGGCGATTTCTTTTTCTTACCGTGAACGAGCCCATCCGAGGAACTTTGAACTCATTTCCAGGAGATTCTGAATGAACGAAATTGTCGTGACGCGTTTTCCTCCGAGTCCCACAGGCTATCTCCACATCGGAGGAGCCCGCACGGCCCTGTTCAACTGGCTGTATGCCAGACACCATGGAGGGAAGTTCATCCTCCGCATCGAGGATACCGACCAGGCCCGCTCCACCGAAGAGTCGGTTCGAGCCATCCTGGATGCCATGGAATGGCTTGACCTCGGTTGGGATGAAGGCCCTTTCTTCCAAACCCATCGTTTCGACACCTACCGCGAGTATCTGCGGAAGCTTCTGGAGTCGGGGCACGCCTATTATTGCGCATGCAGCGCCGAGGAACTGGACGAGCGCCGTCGTGCCGCGATGGCCGCGGGCCTGAAGCCGAAATACGACGGCCGCTGCCGCGACCGCGGGCTCGGCCCGGGGCCTGACCGGGTGGTTCGCTTTCGATGCCCCGAGCTCGGAGCCACGATGCTCAACGATATGGTGAAAGGCCCCATCTCATTCGAAAACGCGGAGCTGGACGACCTGGTGCTGGAGCGAAGCGACGGCGTCCCCACCTACAACTTCGCCGTCGTCGTCGACGATATCACCATGAACATCACCCACGTCATTCGCGGTGACGATCATGTGAACAACACGCCCAGGCAGATCCTGCTCTATGAAGCTCTGGGAGCTCCCCTGCCTCATTTTGCCCACGTCCCCATGATCCTTGGCCAGGATCGGGCTCGAATGTCCAAAAGGCACGGAGCCACATCGGTCATGGCCTACAAGGAGATGGGCTATCTGCCCGAGGCCCTCGTCAACTACCTGGTGCGTCTCGGCTGGTCTCACGGGGACCAGGAGATTTTCTCGCGGCAGGAGCTCATCCAGTACTTCAGCCTGGAGCACGTCGGCAAGGCTCCCAGCATTTTCAACCCCGAAAAGCTCGACTGGTTGAACGCCCACTACATCAAGGAGCGGTCCCCCGAGTCCCTGGTTCCCTCGCTTGAGCCGTTCCTCGCCCAAAAAGGCCTGCCCCCAAAACCGCCCGATTATCTGGCCAAAGCGGTGAGAACGCTGCAGCCTCGTTCCCGCACGCTCAAGGAAATGGCCGAGAGCATGGAATTCTATCTTGTCGACGAGCCTCCCACAGACCCGAATGCAGCCAGGAAATTCCTCGTACCCGCGATCAGGGACCCCTTGGAAAGGTTGATCCGTGCCATCGATGAGCTTGAGGACTTTGACGAAAAGCGCCTCGAGGCGGTCTTCCATCAGCTGGTCGAAGAGCTTGGAATCAAGCTGGGCAAGATCGCCCAGCCCGTGAGGGTCGCTCTCACGGGCTCCACGGTCAGCCCCGGTCTCTTCGAGGTGATCGATGTACTCGGAAAGGAGACCGTGCTGCGCCGCCTCAGGAAGGCCCTGGAATGGATAGATGGCCAATAGTCCCGAAATCCGACCGTGAGGGGTGGCGGACGGAAAACAAGGTTTCCGAATGAAGACCGTCGAGGGTGATTCCACAGCCCGGAGGACCCGGGGCGCCTTTCTGCTGGAGAAGCTGCGCGACATGCCCCTCCGGTACCGATTGAGCATTCCGTTCCTGTTCCTCGCTTTCATCGGGACGGTCTCTCTCGTGAGCCTAGCCATCCGCAGCGAGAATGAGCTCATCGAGCGCGGGGAGATCGAAAGGCTCAACGGCTATGACAATGCCCTCGAGCACAAGATCGACCGACAGGGGCGGTGGGCCGTGAGCCTGGCCTCCAGCTTCGCGCGCAATCCAGAAATCGCCGAGGCCCTCGCCAAACATGACCGCCTCCGCCTCATCGAGCTGTGTTATTCCTCCTTCAACTTCATGGAGGCGCACTACGGCATCAGCCAGTTCAATTTTCACACGCTGCCGCCCAGGATGTTTCTCCGGCTCCAGAGGCTTCACGAATACGGTGACAGCCTCGATTATCGCCGAACCATCCAGGACGCTGTTTCAACATTGAGTGAGACCTTCGGGCTGGAAGAGGGGCTCACGGGATACGGCATCCGCGGGGTCGCGCCCGTGATCCACCAGGGCCGGCTGGTGGGAACTGTGGAAATCGGCTTCAATTTCGGTCGCATCCTGATGAAGGAAATGAAGGAGCAGTTCGGCATCGAGGCCACGCTCCTCCTCCCCAGAAAGGACGGGACCGGTTTTTCACCGTACGCGACAACCTTCACCGAGCCCTTCGATCGAGATGACCCCGCCTATGCAAGAGTCTTTCAGCAGGGCACTCCGGAGATGCTGATCCGCAGGATCGGCGGAACGCCCTTCGCCATCTGGCTCAGGGTCGTCAAGGATTACGAGGGACGGACGATCGGGCTGGTGGAGTTCTGTGTCGACCGCACGGAGACCCTCGCCATCACGGCTCACTACCGTCGGATCATGATCGGCGTGGGCGTGTTGGGAATGGTTTTTTCCATGGGAGCCATTTACTTCATCAGTCTCTATTTCAGCAGACCCATAGGAAAGATGGTGAGCTTTGCCCGGGAAATCGCCACGGGTGCCCACGTTCACCCATCCGGCCTGAGACCGTCGGGCGAGCTTGGGGTGCTGGCCGAAGCCCTGGATGAAATGCTGCTCTCCCTGGAGGAATCCCGCGAAAAGATCCAGGAGTACGCCGAAAACCTTGAACAAATGGTGCATCTGCGCACCCGGGCCCTCCGGGAATCCGAAGAGAAGTACCGCACCCTCGTGGAGAGCGTGCCCCTGGTCGTCTATCGACTCATTTCCAACGGCCGCCTGATTTTCGTCAACCACTTCATCGAGGAGCTCATGGGGGTTTCAGCTCGAGAGGCCATGGAGAACCCCAATTTTTGGAGGCAGAAGGTCGTCGAGGACGACAGGGACAGGGTCTGGCCCCTCATGGAGCGCTGCCTTCGGGAAGGCAGCGAGTTCAAGTCTGAATATCGCGTCACCCACACCAACGGCAAATCCATCTTCGTACTCGATCATGCCATACCGGTGCTTGACGAAAAGGGACAGGTCGAGATCGTGGATGGCTTCCTCGTCAACGTGACCGACAGGCACAGACTCCAGCAGCAAATCCTGCAGACGGAGGAACTGAGAACGCTGACCGAGATTTCGGCCCGCCTGGGCCATGAGATACGCAACCCCCTGGTGGCGGCGGGGGGATTCGCCCGCCGCCTCCTGGAGAGCCTCCCCGCGGGGGACTCCAATCGGGAGAAGGTCCAGATCATCGTTCAGGAAGTGGCGCGGCTGGAGAAAATCCTTGAGAAAACCCTGGCGTACCTGAGACCCTTCGAGGTCAGCCTCGAGAGAGGATCGCTGAACGACCTTCTCATCCAGGTCCTGGAGGAACAGAAGGAAGTGCTTGCGGAACACTCCGTCACCTGCGGCCTCAACCTTTCCATTTCCCTTCCATCCATCCCCCTCGACAAGCCGCTCTTCAAAAAGGCCCTGGGGAGCACCATACAAGCCATGATCGGCCACTGCCCCTCGGCGGGCAAGCTCGAAGTCCAGACTTACCCCGGCGAGAGCCTGGTCCACCTCGAGATGATCCTCAAGGGCGCCGTGGTTTCAGCGGACGATATCGAGCATTTCTTCTATCCTTTCACCACTCGCATGGACCCTTCTAGAGCCATTGATCTGCCGCTCGCGAAGATGATCATCCATAAGCACCGCGGCGTGCTCCAGCTTCGCCGCAAGGATCCGGACCTCCTGCTTCTGAACCTCAGTCTGCCCCAGTAGCAGATGCGGTGCCGCTCACCCCTTGGAGAGCGGGCTCATCCCGATCCCGCGGCATCACCATGGCTGTGGTGGGGCTTGCGTTGAAAATGCTCTTCTTGACTTTTGTCAAGGACAGTTTCAGCTGTGGCGTTATCATGCCGGTGTAAGAAGGGATGCTGCTCGGGTTTGCGACGCCCCGCGGCAACAAGGTCTTCGATTCAAGATCGTCGATCGGCTCGACCGAATCCTTCGCCTGTGGGACGGCCGGTTCGATGTGAGAGAGAACTCACAACCTCGGGAAAGGAGAGTCATGGACAAGTATGAATGCACCATTTGCGGCTATGTGTACGACCCCGCGGTGGGCGATCCTGAAAACGGGATCGCGCCCGGGACGAGCTTCGAGGCCTTGCCCGACGATTGGGTCTGCCCACCCTGTGGGGCGCCCAAGAGCGAGTTCGTGAAACTGCATTAGAAATCCGAACCTCAAACCAGAGAGGAGAAAACCATGTTTTGCTACCAGTGCGAACAGACGGCAAAAGGCCAGGGTTGCGAGAAGATGGGCGTCTGCGGCAAGCAGCCGGACGTTGCGGCCCTCCAGGATCTCCTGACCCACGCCATGAAGGGGCTCGCCCTCTTCGCGGTCGAGGGGCGCAAGGTCGGCGTGAACGATCACGCGACCAACGTGTTCACCTGCGAGGCCATGTTTTCCACCCTCACCAACGTGAACTTCGACCCGGCCGACATCGCGGCTTTTGTCCGCCGCGCCGTCGAGCTTCGGGAGGCCTTGAAGGCCAAGGTCAAAGCCGCCGGCGGGAAAACGGACTTCACCGAGGATGCGGCCGCCTTCACACCGGCCTCGACTCTGGAAGGCCTGGTGGCCCAGGGCGAAAAGGTGGGCCTCAAGTCGGATCCCACCATCGATCCGGACATCCTTTCCCTTCAGCACACGGTGCTTTTCGGCCTCAGGGGCATCAGCGCCTACGCGGACCACGCGCAGATCCTCGGCCAGGAGGACGACGCCGTCTACGCCTTCATCCACGAAGCCTTGGCCGCCTTGATGAACAAAAACCTCGGCCTCAACGACTGGGTGGGGCTCACCCTCAAGTGCGGCGAAGTGAACCTCAGGACCATGGAGCTCCTGGATGCCGGCAACACGGGCACCTACGGGCATCCCGTCCCGACGAAAGTCCCTCTCGGCCACCGAAAGGGCAAGGCCATCCTGGTCTCGGGCCATGATCTGAAAGACCTCGAAGAGCTCCTCAAGCAGACCGAGGGCAAGGGGATCGACATCTACACCCACGGCGAGATGCTCCCCACTCACGGGTACCCGAAGCTCAAGGCCTATCCGCATTTGTTCGGCCATTTCGGAACGGCGTGGCAGAACCAGGCCAAGGAGTTCAGCCAGTTTCCAGGCCCCATCCTCATGACCACCAACTGCATCCAGCGCCCCCAGGGAGCCTACGCGGAACACATCTTCACGTCGGGCATCGTGGGATGGCCGGGGGTCCCCCACATCGGAAACCGCGATTTCACCCCGGTCATTCAGAAGGCCCTGAGCCTCCCCGGCTTCACCGACGATTCCAACGGCAAGGAGGTCATGGTCGGTTTTGCGAGGAACACGGTCCTCGGGGTTGCCGACAAGGTGATCGAGGCGGTCAAGGGCAAGGCCATCCGCCACTTCTTCGTGGTTGCCGGCTGCGACGGCGCCAAGCCCGGGCGGAACTACTACACGGAATTCGTCGAAAAGGTGCCGAGCGACTGCGTGGTGTTGACCTTCGCCTGTGGAAAGTTCAGGTTCTTCGACAAGGATCTCGGGACCATCGGCGGCCTTCCGAGGCTCATGGACGTGGGCCAGTGCAACGACGCCTACTCGGCAATCCAGGTGGCCATCGCCCTCGCCGGGGCGTTCAACGTCGGTGTCAACGATCTTCCCCTTTCGATCATATGCTCCTGGTACGAACAGAAGGCAGTGGCCATCCTGCTCACCCTGCTCCACCTCGGCATCAGGAACATCCGCCTCGGGCCGTCCCTTCCGGCCTTCGTGACCCCTAATGTCCTCGACGTACTGGTGAAGAACTTCAACATCATGCCCATCAGCACGCCCGATGAGGACCTGAAAGCCATCCTCGGCTGATTCACCGATGAAGGGGGGAATCCCGCCATTTCCCCCTTCGCGCCCCTCTCTCGTTTCGATGACAAGGGTCACTCAACTTCGCGGCGGTGCAATCCGGCGGGGTCGCACCGCCGCGAGCCTCACCATCCGGGAGGAAGGAGGAAAGCCATGTCCATCGAGAATCTCAGAAAGGCAGCCATTCTCAGTTTTGTCGTTTCCCTGGCCCTGCTTCTCGGGGGCGGCCACCTGGCCAAGGACCAGGTGCCGCCATACCCTGGGGAGGTCCTGGACGCATCCGGAGAGGTGCTCTTCACCAGGGAGGACATCTTCAGGGGACAGGACGTATACCAGCGATACGGGCTCATGGACCACGGCAGCGTCTGGGGGCACGGCGCCCAGCGGGGGCCCGACTTCAGCGCCTTCACGCTGCATCTGCTGGGCGACGCGGTCCGCCAGGAGATCAGTCTCCGCGAATACCGAAAGCCCTATGGGGAGCTCACCGCCCTGGACCAGGAGATCGTGGCTCTCAAGACAAGGAACGAAATCAGGACCAATCGGTATGACGAGGCCAATGACAAGCTGGTCCTGACGCCTGCCCAGACCAAGGCCCTGGAGGCCGTCACGAAGCACTGGGACGGGCTTTTCGCCAGCGGGGATTTCCTCTACGGGTTCCTGCCGGGCACGGTCCCCACGGCCGAAGAGCGGCTCCAGATCGGACGGTTCTTCTTCTGGACCGCCTGGGTCGCCTCCACCCTCCGCCCCGGAAGCGATTACACCTATACCAACAACTGGCCCGCGGACCGGTCTGTGGGCAATGTCCCGACCCTCGGCGTCTACCTCTGGACCCTCGGGGGGATCGTCGCCCTTTTCGTCGTCCTGGGTCTTTTCATCTTCTGCATCCACTACTTCGGGCTCTGGTACGGCCCGAGCCGGGGAGCGGACCTGGCCCGGAAGCTCGTGGACATGCCCCTCACCCCCAGCCAGATGAAAGCCGCCAAGTATTTTTTGGTGGTCATTCTCCTTTTTCTCCTCCAGACCAACTTCGGCGGCCTGCTGGCCCACTACACCATCCACCCCGCCAGTTTCTGGGCACCCTATGTGGCTGAGCTCATCCCGTACAGCTGGGCCAAGACCTGGCACCTGCAGCTCGCCATCTTCTGGATCGCCACCACCTGGGTGGGATCGGCCATTTACCTGGCCCCAATCGTGGGCGGCATTGAGCCCAAACGCCAGGGACTCCTGGTACAGCTGCTCTTCGTGGCGATCCTCATCGTGGCCGTGGGGAGTCTCCTGGGCGAGATCGCCGGCATCAAGGGCTACCTGGGCGATAGGTGGTTCTGGCTGGGGCACCAGGGCTGGGAGTTCCTCGAACTGGGGCGCCTCTGGCAGATTCTTTTGTTCATCGGCCTCATCGCCTGGCTGCTCATCGTGTACCGCCCCATTTCCCATCATCTCAGGCTCAGGCATCGGGACGAGTTCACCTCCCTCATAGTTTTTTACCTCTTCAGCGCCGTCCTCGTGGTGGCCTTCTTCGGGTTCGGGCTTTTCTACGGGCGCGGATCTCACCTCACCATCGCCGACTACTGGCGATGGTTCGTGGTGCATATCTGGGTGGAGTCCATTTTCGAGTTTTTCGGGATCGCCGTCATCTCGCTGCTCCTGGTGGTGATGAACCTGGCATCGGCCCGGGCGGCCCTCATGGTGGCCTATTTCACGGCCGCCATCGTCTTTCTGAGCGGCATCCTCGGGACGGCCCACCACTACTTCTGGTACGGGGGACCGGCGTTTTGGCTGGGAATCGGCTCGGTCTTCTCGTCCATGGAGCCCATTCCGCTCTTCGGCCTGGTCGTGCGGGGGCTCCTGGAGTACAAATCCATCCGGGGCCAGGGGAAGGAGTTTCCCTACAAGTGGCCCATGTACTTCCTGGTGGCCTCGTCCTTCTGGAATTTTCTGGGCGCGGGCGTGTTCGGCTTTCTCATCAATCTGCCGCTGGTCAACTACTATGAGCATGGAACCTACCTCACCATGAACCACGGACATGGCGCCCTCTTCGGGGTGTACGGGATGCTCTCCATCGGTCTCCTGCTCTTTTCCTGGAGGGGCATGGTGGAGAAGGATCACTGGAACGACCGGCTGCTCCAGGTCTCCTTTTTCGGCTTCAACGTAGGGCTGCTGCTCCTGACCCTGGGCACCCTTTTCCCGGTGGGTGTGCTGCAAACCTGGGTGAGCTTCAAGGAAGGTTTCTGGGTAGCCCGCGACGCGTCTTTTTTCATGAGGCCATTTGTGCAGTTCATCGGCACGGTTCGGGTCATCCCCGATCTGATCATCATCCTGCTGGGCGTGACGCCGCTGCTCATTTTCCTCTTCAAGACGTACCCGCGCCTCAAGGCCGTCGAAATCAGGGAGGGCGAGTCGGTGTGGCAGCGGCTGGGCGTGGAGCTTTGATCATGGAATGAATGGAGAGAACCATGGTACGAAAGGTTGTTCTGGATGAAGAGTGCTGTGTGGGATGCGGGGCTTGCGCGGAACTCTGCCCCGAGGTCTTTGAAATGGACGACGAGGAGAAGGCGCATGTCATCCTTGAAGAGGGATGGAGCGAGGAATGCATCGAAGAGGCCATCACCACATGTCCCAATGAATGCATAGCCTGGGAGTGAGTCACGTCGACGGATCCCATGGGCGAAAGCGCTCGGTCCGGGCTTCCGGGGGGATGTGCCCTCGGAGCGGTTTTCGGCCTGCTCTCCCTGCGCCATCGAAAGACGAATTCCGGCGGCCCGGCCTCGGCGTGGTGCCGGAGTTAAAGGCTTTTGCCCATGCAACGCCCATGTGCCTGGTTCCGAACCGAAGGGAGGGATAGCGATGCTTTTCTGTTTCAACGCCGCTGAGGTCTTTCAGATTGCCACCGAAATCAAGGAACGCTGCGTCGCCTTCTACGAGGAGGCGCAATCCATGATTCAGGATTCCGATCTGAAGGAGCTTTTTCAAAGCCTGGCTCGCGAGGAAAGGGAGCACAAGGCGAAAATTGAGAGACTGAAAGCCGATCTGCCGGCCGGTGCCTGGGCGCCCACGGTCAGCGATCCGGAACAGGAGCTGGATCTGTACATCAAGATGATGGCCGAACAGCACGTCTTCCGTTCGGTTGAAGAGCTGAACACGCAGCTCGCCGCGGTCAGGACGGCGCGGGATGCCCTGAAGCTGGCCCTGCAGCTCGAAAAGGATTCGGTCATCTTCTTCCTGGGGATGCAGGAGGCCACCTGCGAAGGGAAGGACCGGGACCTCCTCGCCCTGCTGATCAAGGAGGAGCAGGACCACGTGCGCCGCCTGTCGCTGCAGGTTCGGAAGAGCTGACATGGGATGGAGTTTGAGGGCTCCGGGAGTCCCCGAGAAAACGGAAAGAGCACACCGAGAAGGCTCTTGGCGAGAAGTGCCTGAGTCTGACCTTCTCTTCCCTCAGCTCGCATCTAGCCAAAATTCCTCGTGATTGTCCGTGGAACGATCGGTCCGGTTCAGGTCCTTCGGAGCCCTCCCGCCGCGCCGTCTGAAGCAGGTCAACAACACCTCCGTCCTCAAACATTGCCGGACAGATACAACTATTTCCTCGACTCGACCACTTCGTCTCTATAAAGTGCCGCCTTGATCCCCCCTGGCCGCCTAAGGCGACCTCTTGAGGCGGCACCGCCCCGGAAACCGGGCCGGTGGACTGACCTCCGGAAATCGCTGAAGTTGCGGGCATCGAAATCTGCAACTGAACGCACTATTTGTCTGCATCGTGGAGGCGAGGAGAGCCCAGCCGGACGCTTCGATAATCCCTCAGGTGCCGTGATGCGCCTTCCGGGTCGAGTTGAATCTTGAAACGCATGTGCCTGCGAAGCGCGATTGTGGTTTGGACCACCTATCCTACAGGGATCATGCATGAATGTATTTCGAGAATTCAAGCGGCTTGTACTTGAACTGGAGAGGCACGCGGTGAGGTATGCGCTCGTGGGTGGAGTCGCAGTGGCCTTCTACACCGAACCGCGATTTACCTGGGACATCGACCTTCTCGTCGACTCCGAGGATTTCGCAAAGACGAAGGGCATCCTGGAGAGGGACGGGTATTTCGAATCTGCATCGCCTTGGACATTCCCGCAAGTAGCCATCGAGCTTCACCGATTCCTGAAGGTTGCGGGCGAAGATGATGAGATGCTGATCGATATTCTCGTGGCCAAGAATGAAGAGGTAAAAAGGATAATCAGCAATGCAGTGGAAGCAGAGTCGGATGAAGGAAGCGTGAAGCTTGCGAATAAGCGTGATCTGATCTGGCTCAAAAAGACCAGGGGCTCGAAACAGGACCAGGCCGACATAGAGAAGCTTGAAAATGACAAGGATCGATAAAGTTCTCAAAAAGCTCGCCGAGCTTTACGACTTCAATCGGAAGCTCAAGGCATACAAGATCAGGGAAAGCCCAAAAAGACCGCGCAAGGAAGACGCGGCAAAGGAACGCCGCCTCCCCTAGCTTCCCGTTGGAAGTATGGACTTGAGAGGAAGAGAGCTTGCGGCAGCCTTGTTGTATCCCCCATGAAGCGCCACCGGGGAGGGACCATTTGCGCGCGGAGTTTCGCACCGCTCGCAAGCCTCCCCCGAGCCATGACGTTGATCAATTTACCGAGGTTTCGCACATGCAGTGGGTATTTCTCGCCGTGGCCATTGTGAGCGAGGTCATCGGAACTTCCGCCTTGAAGGCATCGGAAGGTTTTTCCCGCTTGTGGCCTTCCGTCATTGTTGTCTTAGGCTACGCATCGGCTTTCTATTTTCTCTCACTCACACTCAAGACGATTCCCGTCGGGGTTGCCTACGCAATCTGGTCCGGTGTCGGCGTTTCCTTGATTGCGCTGATCGCCTGGGGTCTTCACGGGCAATCCCTAGATCTTCCGGCCATCGTGGGCATCTTGCTCATCGTGGCTGGTGTCATCGTTCTCAACCTGTTTTCCAAAACCGTCTCTCACCCGTGAGATCATCCGTCCACGCCTCACGGGAATCCTGGAGATTCCAGGTTGCATGGACGGAATCCCTCGGCTGCGGAGCCCATGCGGATCATCAGTCCGCCAGGCCGCTTCTGCCTACGGGATGGAGAGCAGCCTTCGCACCACGAAGGCCAGGAGTGCGGCACCCAGCAGTCCGGCGCACCAGAGCAGAACAAACCAAAGCCACTCCTGCTGCCTTTCAGTAGGCGCTTTCATGGGAGGCCTTGCCCCGGAACAGGTAGTAGCAGAACCCCGTGTACGTGAGCACCACCGGCAGCAGGATGACGGTGCCGACGAGCAGGAGCGACTGTGACGGCGGCGCCGCAGCCGCCTGCCGAAACGTGATCTCGAAAGGCACGAGCCAGGGCCAGAAGCTGATCCCTATCCCCAGGTAGCCCGTCGCGAACACCCCCAGGCTGAGCAAGAAAGGACGATACTCACTCCCCTTGTGCAGGTCGCGCCAGATGAAGACGAAACAGGTGGCGGTCGCCAGCGGGATGGGCACCAGGTAGGCAAAAGTCGGCATGCTGAACCACAGCACACGGACAGACGGGTTCATCATGGGGATGCTGATGCTCACGATGACCAGGAAAAGTCCCACGTAGCCCAGGACGTAGGCCGCGCATTTCCGGGCCCAGTCCTGGGTGATCCCGTCGGTCTTCATGACGAGCCAGGTGGCCCCCAGCAGCGCGTAGCCAAACACCAGGGCCATCCCCGTCATAACACTGTAGGCGTTCAGCCAGTCAAAGGGCGAACCGGCGAAGCTCCGCCCGTCGATCTTCACTCCCTGCACGAAGGCCCCGATGAGGACGCCTTGCGCATAAAGGATCCGTGGGGTCACACATGTCAGATCGTCACGTGTGTAGGTGTGACCCCACATGTCCTCCTTACGGTCTTTTCTCCTGCTTGAGAGTTGACTTTGACTGGTCGCGCCCACGGGCGACGCTTCTCATGAGTGGGATTTTCGTGCAAAGAAGAACCTGTTTGACCTGTTGTGGGAACCTAACGAGTACGAAATATTTGGCCGGATATAAGTAGTCTTCGCCCTCGTTATCGATGACCCGCAGATAATCTGATTCCGCGGCGCTCTCATCGGGCAGAACTTGATAAACCATGCGCGGAGTGAGCAGATCCGGATCATCTGTGTCGACACAGATGGCGAATTGGGACGCAGGCTTTGGATGCTTGGTTGTCATATACCAGTCCTTAGTCCAAGAATCTCTTGATTCTCATTTTTCTTCTTCCGATACCGTGGGCTTCAAACCAATGTACTTCCGCCGGGCGAACCGTTCCATCTTCCAAGCGGACCTTGGCACTACCCTTCAGCTTTCTCCAGTGCCCAGCACCATACTGCTTTCGCAAGAGGGGCAAGATCCGAATGTTGCTCCCCACGCAAATCTTTTCGATATCGGTAATCTCGCCGACGATCTCAAAGGGCATCAGTTCCGATTATCCCATCCATTACGATCATTAAAGGATCCGCGGGGGCACACCTACACCTTTCACATTGTCAAGTGTGTAGGTGTGAGCCCACATTTCCTCCCATTTTTCTTTTTCGCCCAGCTGTAACGGGCGGGGTCTATCTCCAGCAGATAGTTGCGCAAAGCTTCTTGCTTGGATTTATCGGCGCGCATGAAAATGCCTCGCAGGTCATCATCCACTGACTTTTCACTGGCACCTCGTTCCACAGCCTTCTTATACCAGGATTGCCCCAAGAGGTAATTGCCGATTTCCATATTTACCGCACCCATCAGGGTGCATGGACGGAAATCCATTGGAGTCAGCAGATGTGCTTGCTCTCCAAGGCTTATTGCCTCATCCCATTTCTTCAAATCCCGTTTTACTCCACCAAGAGTTGTACAAAGCGCAGACTTGAGTTTACGATCTTTTAGACCAGACATATCAATGGTGCTTAACATCGACTCAGCCGTTCTCGGTTGATTGCACTTGCGAAAGTGGCTGCTCGCATTAACCGCAGCCCAAGGGTCTTTGCTCTTTTCAAATTCACCTACATAAAACTTGGCTTCGTTTCTGTGAAAGCCTTCTCTCAGTTCTTGTGTGAAATAGGGTGTGTCGCACTCCTCGGGTTCTGTCAAAAGCCAAACAACCTCCTCCTCGGATATGCGCACGCCATTATCAACTCGGTGCAGAATGTCCATGAGCTTTGGAAAATCAGCCCTCTCGATAAAGTAATTAATTCTACTTTGTCACTTTTCGCAGCAAGTTACTGAGCCTTCGCTCTCTGTTTAGGTTACTTGTAATGCGACAGAGAGATTTATCCATTTAGCAGCTGCCTATTTACTTATTTTAACACA
>Ga0101944_10004291_pt1 | contig 17938 bp, 14 predicted proteins | sample DewCreD2012metaG_FD_75245 | JGI IMG/M metagenome (GOLD analysis project Ga0101944, IMG submission 75245) | Hot spring sediment bacterial and archeal communities from British Columbia, Canada, to study Microbial Dark Matter (Phase II) - Dewar... ... | reverse complement strand
TGCCCCGTCATAGACTTTGTGGCGCTCACCGGAATGTGGGCTGTGCGCTCGCCGAAAACAGTTCTGAGCGCATAGGCCTCAGCACGGTCGCTGGCCGGGGTTGAGATGCCATCAGCATTGATCCAGTCAACGGCTTCGGCGTCCAACGCCGCATCTGCGAGGGCGCGCCGCATCGCTCTGCTTAACCCGTCCCCCGTCGGCGACGGATTGTAAATATGATAGGCGCTGGACGCATTGCCATAGCCGATAATTTCACCGTACAGGCGAGCCCCGCGCTGCTGCGCATGTGAAAGTTCCTCAACGATGACAAATCCAGCTCCTTCTCCCGCGACCATACCGTCCCGTAACCGATCGAAGGGGCGGCAGGCACATGCGGGATCATCCCGCGTGGATAACAGCTTCAAGGTGTGGAGACTGAAAATAGTGTTGGGGGTTAAAAGCGAGTCGTAACCGCCCGCTATCATGATATCGGCGTCACCGCGCCGAATTGAACGGAACGCATCGCCAATCGCCTGCGCGCCGCCCGTATAGGAGGATACAATATTGTCATTCTCGCCCTGAATATTATAAAAGAGCGAAATGTAATAAAAGGCGTTATTGGGAAGGGCTTTTAATAAAAACAGCGGATACGCCACCGGGATACCCTGCTCGCCAAATTTCGCAGAATCAAATTTCTTTTCTTCCTCCACCCACGCCCTCAGAATCGGTTCGTTCAGATCCTCAAAGCCCGGGCCGTCATCAAACCCCCCTCCTCCGGAGCCAATAATTGCGCCAAATCGTTTGGAATCAATACGATCAAGAGGCAGTGCTGCGTCATCAACTGCAAGCTTTGCGGCTGCCAGCGCCAGATGAACGTTTAAAAAAGAAAGACGCAGCGCTTTTTTGTCGGTAATGAATTGCCGAGGATTAAAATTTTTTACTTCTGCGCCAATTTTTACCGGCAAATACTCGGCGTTCAGCCTCATCAGCCGCTCAATGCCGCAAACGCCGGCAAGAAGGTGCCGCCAGTTTTCATCCGTTCCTATCCCTATGGGCGAAACAATTCCCATGCCGGTTATGACTGCTCGTCGCTGCATATGCGTGTATTGCTACCCTGTGTTAGTTGTTGATAATCAGGCGGGCAGATCAGCAAATCTGCTAATGCACAAAAAAAAGACGCGCTGCTGGAATGCGCTTGTCTGAGCCCCACCCGCATGCGTTCCGGTTGAGCCCATGGAGAACGTTTCAGCCAGCCGTCCCAGAATGAAAGATAGGGAGGTGGTAATGGGCCGGACAGAGGCTTAGTGAAACTTTTTCACGACCAGGGATGCGTTCTGACCGCCAAAGGCAAATGAATTGGAAAGTATGGTCCTAACCTGCTTTTTCCGGGGTTCGTTGGGCACATAATCCAGGTCGCATTCGGGGTCTGGATTTTCGTAATTGATGGTGGGCGGGATAATGCCGCCGTTGAGCGTCAATACGCTAATAATAAGTTCAATTGAGGCGGCGCTTGCAACAAGGTGTCCCAGCATTGACTTGTTTGAACTGACGGGAATCTCATAAGCTCTATCTTTAAAGACCTTTTTAATAGCCGCGGTTTCACTTTTATCGTTGAGATAGGTTGACGTGCCATGGGCATTTATGTAATCAACCTCTTCAATTGAACAGCCGGCATCTTGCAATGCCGCGCTGATACAAATATCCGCACCGCTCCCGTCTTCAGGGGACGCGGTAAGACGAAATGCATTGGAAGAAGATCCATAACCGGCAAGCTCTGCGAGAATAGGCGCACCGCGTTTCCGCGCATGGGACAGTTCCTCAAGGATGAGAATGCCAGACCCCTCGCCGAGAATAAAACCGTCGCGCAGGAGATCAAAGGGGCGGGAAGCTTTTTCCGGTTCTGTGTTATGCCGTGAGAGTGCGCCGAGCAATGCAAATCCGGTAAGAGATGTTTCCCCGATAATAGCATCACACCCGCCGGCAATAACCATCTCCGCATCGCCATCCTGAATCATGCGCAGGGCCCTTCCGATCGCCTGGGCTGAAGAAGCGCAGGCGCTTGAGGTGGTGCTGATAGGTCCTTGAATGTTGTAAAGAACAGAAATGAGATTAGCCGCCATGTGTGCGCTGCGGCGCAACGGCCAAATTTTCCCTAATTCTTTTGATTCAGCAAGGTGTGGATATGGATTGCCGGGACCCGTTGCTAATTTTCGGTTTCTGAGCAGTGAAAGAATTTTTTCAGGGTTAAACATGCGGTCATAATCTGAAAACCGCACATATTCTTCATTTGACCCAAGGGAGAGGCCGATTGCTTCGCCATCCAAACACTCAAGGTCAAGCTGCGCGTTTACCAGTGCTTCTTTTGCCGCTTGCACACAAAACCGGGTGCTGCGCCCAAAGAATACATCCAAATCTTCTGATAATATGGGGGCTTCAAAATTGAAATTCTTAACTTCGGCAGCTATCTTTACCGGGAAACTGGAGGCATCAAAGAGTGTGATCGGAGCAATTCCTGACTGTCCGGTAATAAGATTTGCCCATGTTTGTTCAATATTATTTCCTAATGGCGTCACTGCCCCCACACCCGTGATTACTACTCGCTTTTGTTTTTGCTTCTTTTTTTCCCACGCTTTCGAAAAATATGCAGTCACAGTCTTTTATCTCCACACGATTTTGAATTGGTGTCTTCTTTTAATAAAACTAAAATGGCTTAAGTTGTGGATAGATGTACTACAATTACGGTGCCAACTATTTAAATCTTTATTGTTCCAGCATGGCGATAAAAAATTAAGTTATATCATATAGTTATATAAAATATAGGCACTACAAGCGAATCTCTTTTATGGTTACGATTAAAGGGCTCTGGTTGTTTTCAGCCAAAATACAGAATACCGCCTACATTTTGGCTCAATTTAACCAATTAAATGCTTGTAGTTTTGGGGATATTCTGATTATATCGTGAGCATTACGGGTTGGTTAAAAAGAGTGCCGTGGTGATAAGCATGTTAAACATGCCTGTCTGATTCCCGGTAATAATTTAAAACGTCAACCGCCATATGAACCTTTCGGGTAAAACTTTTTCACTGACACTTCTTATTAGTTTGACAATCTTTGGCATTGGAACCGCGCAAGAGGTGTTTGTTATAAAAACCAGCGATATTATTCCTTACAATAGCTGCATCGAAGGGCTGCAGGAGAGGCTGTCAGCCCACACAATACAGATTGCCAATATGGAGGGAGACCTTGAAAAGGGCAGAGATCAATTAAACGCGGTGAAGGACAATAAGGATGTGCGGGTTATTATCGCTGTCGGACCGCAGGCAGCTTTTATCCTTGCAGAATATACCCATAAGGCGGCCAAGCTGTTTTGTATGGTATTGAATCCAGAGAAAGTGATACCGGCAGAGAAACGCTACCCAGGCGTGAGCATTAATATTCCTGTTGGATATCAGTTAAAACATATCAAACGTGCGTTCCCGGACCGAAAGCGCATCGGTGTTTTTTTCAGCCTACCGGACAATAAACCGGTGGTGGAATCCCTTCAGCACGAGGCATCGGTGCTGGGGTTGGACATACTGGGGTTCCCCATTACTGCTGCTGCCGACATTTTCCCGGCCATCGCATCCAAAAATTTTACCCCCGATGTGTTGCTGATGGTCCCGGACGAGAAGATTAATTCACAGAAAATAGTCGAGTATATTATTAAAGAGGCGCTGCGCAGAAAAATTCCTGTAATCGGGTATAATAGCTGGTTTGCAAAAAATGGGGCAATTATGTCTTTTATTATTGATTACCGCGCCGTCGGGGTTCAGACCGGCGCGATCGCTGAACAGCTCCTTAAAAACGCTGGCGCTGACGTCCGACAGCAAGTCGAAAGTCCGGCGCACATTCGCGTCAGCATTGATGTGAAAACCGCAGAAAAACTGGGCATAAAGTTATCTCTCGACAGTATTCAGCAGGCGCACGAGGTAATACGCTGATGAAATGGGGACTTAATATAAAATTCATTTTTATCACCATCTTCATTATAATTTTTATTTCGCTGATTTTTAGCATTATCCTGGTGTACCAAACACGCAAAGCGCTGCTGTACGAATTTGCCCAACGCGGTCAATCTCTGGTAAAAAATCTTGCCCTCAATGCTGAACTGCCCCTGCTGCTGGAAAACACTGACACGCTCACGTCGCTTGCCCAAAATCTGCTGCGGGAAAAAGATGTCCAGCAGGTGCGGATTCTGAATGAACGCAATACGGTGCTCGTCAACCTGGGGAAAGGACGAAAGCTCTGGGCCTGGCAGCAGGAGAAAATCGTCTATCCCGTCTACTTGACGCCCGAGGCACAAAAGGGATCGATTGACGATATGAATCTGTATCTCAGCGACAATCGAAATGAAACGCCGGCACAAAATCAGGGACAGCTTATTGGCACCATAGAAGTGATATTTTCACGCGAGGGTATCATTGTTACGCTCAATCGTATCCGCTGGTGGATATTTTTCTCCGGCGGTATTGCAACAATTATCGGCTGCCTTGGTGCCGTTTATTTTTCCTACACGCTGATACGACCCATTCAGAGATTGGCGCAGGCCACGTCTTCTATCGCGCGCGGCAACTGGGAAGAACGGCTTGAAGTGAGCAGGGAAGACGAGCTGGGGGCACTCACTGATTCATTTAATCTTATGGCGGCTTCTCTCATAAAAAAGAAACAGGAACTTGAAGCCTCCTATCGCGAGCTGGCGCAGCGCGAACGAATGGCTGAAATCGGCAAATTTTCCATGATGATTGCGCACGAGCTGAAAAATCCCATCGGGATTATAAAAGGATCGGTTGACATCCTGGCAAAACAGGACACCAGCAAGCAGATAAAACAGACCATGATCGAGTATATCCAGGGGGAAATAAAGCGTCTCAACCGGCTGATAGACGAGTTTCTGGCATTTGCGAAGCCGCTGCCGCCGCAGAAGATACCGGTGGATATAAACCAGATCATTGAAAAGGTCTGCACCCATTTTATGATTCCGGAACCGGCGCAGAAAAAAATCGCCATCCATCGCCAGCTCGGCCAGGTTCCTCCCATCATGCTGGATGAACACCAGATTTACCAGGCTCTACTCAATCTGCTCACCAATGCCGCACAGGCCATAGAAAAACAGGGGGACATTTATGTTAAGACCGACTGCGCCGGGTCCTGGCTCAGAGTCGCCGTCAGCGACACCGGGGTGGGAATTCCTGATGCTAAAAAGGGGAAAGTGTTTGACCCCTTCTATACCACCCATGCCAAGGGAACCGGACTTGGTCTTTCCATCGTAAAGAAAATAGTCGAGCATCACGGCGGACAGATTAATGTTTCCGACTTTCCCGGCGGCGGAACAACGTTTACCATTTCACTGCCTATTTAAAAAAGGATGAAGCGCCTATGAATAAAATTCTCATTGTGGATGACGAAGAAAAAATAAGACATCTCTTGCAAATTATGCTGGAGGGGCAGGGGTACGAAACCGCCCAGGCTGCCAATGGAGAGGAGGCCCTGCAGCTTATCAAGAAGTATAATTTTGGGATGGTTATTACCGATCTCAAAATGCCGGTCATGGACGGGATGACCCTGCTCAGGGAAATTAAAAAAATTGACCCTGACTATCCGGTCATAGTGCTCACAGCATTCGGCTCAATTGAATCAGCGGCTGACGCCATGGAAGAAGGCGCGCTGTACTACTTTACCAAGCCGTTTGATGAAGAAAAAATCGTCAATAAGGTCAAGCGCTATATGCGGATTTCTGATCTCCTGGAAGAAAGCAGGATTCATCGGGAAGAACTTTCCGCATCGTTTGATTTTTCAAATATTGTCGCCGAATCGCAGCAAATGCTTTCAGTGCTGCAGCAGGCTGCCCAGGTGAGCCAAAGCCCGCACACCACGGTATTAATACTGGGCGAAAGCGGCACCGGTAAAGAAATGCTGGCCCGCGTAATCCACCATAACAGTATCAGAAGCGGCAAACGCTTTTTGGCTATTAACTGTGCGGCAATTCCTGCGACTTTGATAGAAAGCGAGCTGTTCGGGCATGAAAAGGGCGCTTTTACCGGTGCTGATAAGCAGAAAGCGGGAAAATTTGAACAGGCTCATGGCGGCACGGTGTTTCTGGATGAAATTGGGGACTTGAGCTTAGAAGCGCAGCCAAAGGTGCTGCGATTTTTACAGGAACGGGAGTTTGAACGAGTGGGCGGCCATGAAACGCTCAAGTCTGATGTGCGCGTGATTTGTGCCACCAATAAAAACCTGCAGGAACTGGTGGAAGCCGGCCGGTTCAGACAGGACCTCTATTACCGCATCAATGTCTTTCCCATAAGCCTGCCGCCCTTGAGAGAACGCGGCAATGATTGCATTATTCTCGCCGAGTACTTTCTGCAGCGCGTGTGCCAGGCTATGGGTAAACCAAACCCGGTTATCAGCGACGAGGGGAAACGAATTATCAAAAAATATCCCTGGCCGGGTAATGTCAGGGAACTGGAAAATGCCATTGAACGGGCCGCGATCCTGTCCAAAGATGGCTCTATTACGCCAGAAATCCTGCGCTTCCTCTCGGCAGAGCCAGCACATATGGCCGGGGGTGAACCGCAATTCTTATTGCCTGAAGAAGGCATCAGCCTGGAGGAATTTGAGCGTCAGTTGGTTAGGCAGGCGCTGCGTATGGCTCACAACAAACAGACTGTTGCTGCAAAATTGCTGGGGCTTACCCGGGGTAAATTTAGAAGTCTTCTCAAACAATTAAAGGAATCAGACTTATGAGCAGACAAAACCATTGGTTATTAGGCGTCCGCAATCTGGCGGGCATCGGTGTCATACTGGCGATCTGGTGGTGTGCCGCGCCGGCACCTGCCCAAGAATCGCGCAAAACACCGGCGTTCGGGGAAACTGAACTCATGTTTTTAGGTGAAGAACTATATACCGTATCCATCGCGTCGCGGCGCATTGAAACGCTGCAACGCGCTCCTGCCGCGGTTACGGTCATCAATCGCGACGAGCTCAAAAAATATACCACGCTGGAAGAAGTCTTGCGGCGGGTGCCGGGGTTTTTCATAGACCGCACTGAAGTTAATGCGAAGATTTATTTGCGCGGCGTTCCCAATTCATTCCTGGTCATGATGGATGGCGTCCCGTTTTCATGCGATGCCTCAACTATTGATTATCCGCGGGGCCGGGAACTGTCGCTTGAGTACCTGGAAAAAATTGAAATCATCCGCGGACCCGGCTCTGCCTTATGGGGGCCGGACGCTTTTTCGGGCATCATCAATCTGGTAACCCGAAAGGGCGCTGACCTGCAGGGCGTATCGCTGAAAACCGAGGGCGGAGCATTCGGGACGAGACGCGCAGAAGCATTAGGCGGCTTTAAAAAATATAACTGGGATGCGCTTGTTTCCCTGTCCACAACCAAAACAGAGGGCTTTGAATACGACCTTCGCGGCGGACCAGAACGGCCCCATGACCATTATTTTGAAGCCTATGGGAAATTGAGTTATAAAGATGTGCTGGAAGTTTCCGGCCGCTACTCACGATATCGGGATTTTTATACTGAACCGACCTTTATCTATGAAGGCTACGAATCCAAACCGTTTTCTTTTATGCAGGCAACCGTCAATAAAAGCCTCGCGAAGGCGTCTTTTTCGCTGCAAGGGTGGTTCCAATACTTTGACAACGAGGATGATTACGGCCAGCCACGATTTACCCAATATAACAAACAGTATGGCCTTGAAGCGAAAAGCGATGTGAACTTATTCGAAAACCATTATCTCACGCTGGGATCATCGTTTCGCTACAACGACGGCAGTAAGACCACCATCGAATTTGGAGATCAAGAATTTGAAGGTTTCACCCGCTATTTCACCCGGTTATACTCCGGCTATATTCAGGATAAGTGGAAAATAAGCACCAACCTTGAAGCAACCGCCGGTCTGCGCTACGATCATCACCGTATCTATGGGGGATTTTACAGCCCGCGGGTCGGGCTGAGTTATTTGTTTTTAAATTATTTTAATGTAAAACTGCTCTATGGCCGGGCATTTCGAACTCCCAGTTTGGCCGTGATTATTGAGGAGCCCCGGCTTGACCCGGAAAGAATTGACAGTTATGAGGTTGAACTGGGTTTCCACTATAAAAACATATTTCGCGCAGAACTTAACTTTTTTTATAACGAGCTTAAAGACCTCATTGATCGCAATGCCACAGGGAACATTACTAATAGTGGCAATGACAATATCAAAGGCATTGAATTTTCTGTCAGCGGCAGACCCCATCGGCATGTGCTCCTGTATGCGAATTGCACCCATCTGGCGGGTAACCGACAAAAGGGGCGCAGTGGCATACTGGAAATTCCCAGCGATGAAAATCCCGACCAGATCACGCAGACGACTATTGAGAGCTTCATCAATGTCGCCCCCGACAATGTTGCCACCGTCGGCCTTGACTACACGTTTCTCACGCATTTCCGCACCGCACTGGAATTCAACTATGTGGGGACGCGCAAACTTGCTCGGGGCTTAGAGTCGGTATATGGGAACCGCAAAAAGCTTGGCTCTTATTCGCTCTGCAGCCTTAACTTCTTTATAAAGGATGTGCCGGTGAAAAACCTTGAACTGCGGTTACAGATTAACAATCTTTTGAATAAACAGTATAAAACCCGCGGGGTGTTTGGTTTGGTAGAGGGCGCACCCAGTTCCGCTTATGTGACTTTGCGTTATAGCTTTTAACAGGAACTATTGGATGCGGCAAAAGAGATTGTCAGCCCATCAGTCTTTGTAACTCTCTAGGGCCTTGTCTTCGCTCTTATTCAGCAGTTTTTTAATCTGGCTTACCTTCTCCTTGAATTCCCGGGATATGACCGCTGCTTCGTTGATATTGGTCACGACATGAGGAGTTATGAGAATAATCAGCTCGGTTTTTTTCTTTGAATTTCTGGTGTCGCTGAAAAAATACCCGAAAATAGGAATCCGCGACAGAAACGGGACACCGGAAATGGTCTTGCTTGCTTCCTGACCGATCAAACCGCCAATGACAATGGTGGTCGCGTTCTGCACCACCAGGGAGGTTTCAGCCCGCCGATTGGTTATGGTGGGAGACTGAATGCCGCCCGCGACGATTGGTTGCGCCTTGCTCACTTCCTGCGAAATATCCAGCGCTACCAGCCCTTTGTCATTTATACGCGGGGTAACTTCGAGAATGACGCCGGTGTTGCGGTATTCAATAGACCGTGACGTTTGATCAACGTTCTCAGTTGTCAGGGGCACATATTCACTGGTCACGATGGGAACTTCTTCGCCCACCTCTATCCGCGCTTGCTTGTTATCGGCGGCCAGAATCTGCGGTGATGCCAGGACGTTAAGTTTGTTCTGGCTCGCCTGCGCCACCAGAAACGCCTGCAGCTGGTTTGATTCAAAGCGGTAGCTAAACCCCTTGTCCAAGCTTTTTGAAAGGTCTGTGCCCAGTCCGCCGATGCCAAAGGTCATTTCAGCGCGATCTTGCCCCTTATAGCCGCCAATACTGGCGTCGGTTCCGCGCAGTGCCCATTCCACGCCGAATTCGGTATCGCCGCTCAAGGTAACCTCTGCAATAAGCACTTCAATGAGCACCTGTTTGGGCACCACATCAAGCTTTTGAATCGTCTCTTTAATAACGGCATAATCCACGGGCAATGCCTTGATGATAAGGGAGTTGGTGGTTTCGTCGGTAACTATTTTTAGTTCGCCCTGCAGCATGCCTTCAAACCCGGCGCTGCCTGGTGTTCCGGGTTCCTGCCTGCGCAACGTTGATTCTCTGGTTCGCGACGTTCTTGACCGCGCGCTTTGGGTGCGGCTGGTCAACGGCTCGGTGCGGCGCTGGGTTTGCGCTGCCAGGGGCTGGCGAGTCGTCCGTTCTGCTCTGCCTTCCCCATAAAGGTTTCCCAGGACGGTGGCTATTTCTTCAGCTTTGGCATTTTCAAGAAAATACACAAACACCTGTTCTTCAGCGCCGGTATCAACGTTATCAAGCACGGTTACCCAATGCTCAACCTTTTCAAAAATGCCCGGCACAGAACTAACCGCCAGCACGCAGCTTACCCGCTCTACTGGTATGAAAGAAATGCCGATGCCCTTATCGGTTGCCTTGGCAAAACCCAGCGAGGTAAACAGGCTCTCCAGTTCTTTTGCCATATCCTTGACATCTGCATTTTTGACTTTGAAAAAGCGCACCTGGGTCTGTTCAAAAGTATCCACATCCAGCACATCAACAAAGCTGAGCAGCTTTTGGACATTGGCGGCCGTGTCCACAATAATAATGATGTTGCCTTTGCTGTATTCCTGAACATCGCCGCCGGGACTGATAAACGGCTTTAACACTTTAACAACTTCTGCTGACGGGATGAAGCGCAGCGGCACAATTTGAATAATAACCCGGTCTGTTGAGGGCAGCGCCCCAAGGTCGGAGCCGATGCCGACATCTGAAACCGTAGATTTTGCATCCTTGATGGGAATAATTTTGTACACATCGCCGGCTTTGACAGCCGTGATATTGTTTATTTTGAAAATGGTTTCTAAAATGGGCAAAAGCTGGCTTTTATCTATTTCTCCCGTGGTGTGAATATTTACTTTGCCGCGCACGGTGGGATCAATGATGTAGTTAATATTCAGAATATCCGACAGCGCATTGATAACCTCAAAGATATCGGCGTCGTCAAAGTCAAGCGCTATCTTCTGCTTGGCAGCCGCATCAGAGGACTGCGTCGTTTTAGCTGGTGCCACAGCCCCTGCACTCTGCCGCTGCGTGCGTCTGATCATAGATTCGCGGGGCGATTGGGGTGCGAGGGTTTCGGCAGAAGTTTCTGCTACGGTGATCTCTGGCGCGACAGTTTTGTGCGGTTCAGTTGCTGCGCGCGCAGGAACCGGTGCGGCGCCGGAATCCTCGGTGATTGTTTGTTCAGCCGGCCCCGTCTGTGGGACAGTTGTCTGGGCGGCTGGCGGTGTTGCCGGGGGCGTGCTGGCGCAACCCATACCGAGCATCAGCACCATGAGCCACACGGCCGCGTATCGTCGGGGTAGCGGACTGTTGCGCACCAATTGAGGAAGCAGGGATACTGGCATCATAGGAGGCATCTAACCTTTTGCTTCTTTCTTCATGTAGCCGCACACCACCATGGTGACAATGATCTCTTTCGGGTCGCGGCGATTCCTTACACTAATTTTTAGTTTTGGAATTGTCAAGAGTTTTTGGCTGGTCTCAATACCGTAAATAAAGTTTTTCATGCGGGTAAGGTCAGAAGTGAACCGCACCTGAATGGGAACGGTGAAAAATTCTCCGCGTTTTTCTGAGTCCATGATTTTAACGCTCTGAATTTCAATGGCGCTACTGGTAGCAATTCTATCAATGCTCTTTTGAATATCGGCAGCAGCAAGGGATGCGGTTTCTCCTTTCAGAAGACTGTTGGTCAATTTTACTTCGTCTTTTTTCAGGAGCTTTAACCTTCTCTGCAGTTCCCCCTGCCGGCTGATAATACGGTTATATTTTTCAACCGTCTGTTGTTTGAGGATGAGTTCCTCCTGTTGCCGGGTAAAGGAATCAACTGCCGGAAAAATAATAAACTTTATGACGATAAAGAGTCCTATGGCAACAATACCGGCACTAATGAATTTTTTATCCCGTGGCGTAATCTTCATGAATCGTCCTGCCGCCCTGTCTATGGTTTGGCAGCCTCCAGGGTCATTTCAATTTTAAAGTTCTCCTTGACGCCAGCACCTTTTGTGATGGGGGAGGTAAACTTTACATTGGTAAACAAACGGGACTCTTCCAGTATGGGAATCAGCTTTGAAGCGCTGGTGGAGTAGCCTGAAAGGGTGACTTTTTTTTCGTCGGCATTAAAGTCAAAATCCGTGAGCCAGCTATCATCCGGAATAATTTTTGTGAGTTCTTCCAAAACCAGTAACTTGGAGCCCGTAAGATCCTTAATCTGCTGGATTTCGTTGCGGGCTTTCTCAATAAGGTCAATTTCCTTCTGCATGGCGTCAACTGCCTGGGCCTGCACTTTAAGCTCCGCGAGCTGCGCATCCAACTCGGCAATGCGGGCCTGCGTGGTCAAAATATTCTGCACTAAAACAACTCCGGACAGCACAACGATCACGCCAGCGGTCAGGAGTGCAGCAATTTTTTTCTTGCTTCTTTTCTTTTTGGGCCGAAGCGCAACCGGAATCAGATTAATATCCAGCGGCACCCGACGCAATCCCTTGAGGGCAAGACTGAGCGGAATTGCCAGCAGCGGCATTGTGTGTTCATCGGCACCGGCAACAACTGTCTGCGGAAAATCCTGCAGAAGGTGGATTTCAACACCTTCCTGGGCAGCGCCTGCTACGAGATAATTTTCATTGAGCGTCCCGCCGGTCAGAAAAAAACGAAGGGCGCGTTCCTGGTCTTTATGTTCGGGGATACTGAGCATGCCCCGCTGCACCTCTTTGAGCAGTTCTTCCCATGACAGGTTGTCTGTCTGTTCTGCCGGGGTTGCAGCGTCGCGGGAGGGGACAGCGATCGACCGCGAATAAAACAGCATGCCATCGCTCACCAGATTAATCTCACAGTGACCATTGACGTAGGCAACCAGCACATCAAGCGGTGTGTCTATCGCTTTCTCTTCCGGTATACTCGCCGCTGCTTGGCCGGCAAACAGCCAGGGAAATGCTTTGCGCAGGGAGGCAGGGATTTTATTCTGTTGCAGCCAGTTTATCTGTAATGGTTTTTCAGCGCCATTGTGCTCTGCTTGATAAATATTGAACAGCGCCGTGGAGGTTATTTCAATGCCGCGGGGACGCACACCAATTCGTTTCAAAAGCGCAAGATAATAATCCACCACCTCTTTTTTCACCGCAATCAGTATGAGATAAATCTGGTTTTTTGCCGGGAGGCGTTTCAAAATAAAATAATCATAATACACGGCATCAGCAGAAAACGGGGTCAACCGGTCCATTTCATAGCCCAGGGCGGTGCGCAAATTTTCCTCCGCTGCCAGGGGCATATAGACCGGCTGCATGATTACTTTATCGCGGGGGATCGCCAGGAACAGATTGTCTTGGCATCCAGGGTGGGCTTTAAAAAACCGGTTAATCTGGTTTAACAGCAGTTCATCCCGTTCCTCCCCCTTTGTTCCCGGCAGGGAAATAATGTCATGGTCGGCCAGCAGGGTATGGCGCATGCCCTGCTTGAGCAAAACCAGAATCAACTCATCTTCCTTGATAAAAAGGCCTGTGCTTAACATGTCTCAGATTTGCTTCAGGTAAGAGCGCTCACGCGGTTCCTTCCTGCCAGCGCAGGATGAAAAAATTGTTCTTTGATACCAGAACCGTACACGTAATCTGCCTGCTGACCGATCCACAAAATCCCCGGCTCTTAATGGTATAAAACTGCGCACCCATCCTTTTGCGAACTACGATATCCTTACTCCAGACTTCATAATTTTTAAATTCGGGTAACCGATCAGTGGGCTCTTCAAAACGCCGTTCGTGGCGTGCGTTAATAATCATGCGGGCAGTCGCGCCATCCATGCCCTCCAACAACAGCAGTTGATCAAGAGAGGCGGTATTTATATTAATTTTAAAACTGGTTGAGGATGAAAATGTTGAAAAAATGTTCACCAGCCCTAGGTTGCGCTTTTCATACGCCGATTCGTAATCCCGTTCCTCTGGCGTTTGGGGTAACTCAGACGCCGGCATCGGTGCTCCCGTCCTGATGATCTCTTCCAGCTCCTCTGCAGTCAGACTGGTGAACTGGGCGGGATTGCCGGCATCGCCATAATATATCTGTTCAGTGACCCCCTTTACCAGGAGGAGCTCTTCAATAACCGGAATCTCTCCGTCTCTGCATTCATAGGGTTCTTCAAGGGAAAGATAATAGTCGCGTTCAGCACCATTAACGCCGGTGATCTCATGGTCGGCATCCCACCAGTCAATCATCGAATCTGCGACGGTATCCCGTTCTTCGCCCTCCAGCCCGATTTTTTCTTCCAGCAGCGTCTTCAGTTTGAGCGGATTCTTTTTCGCCTCCCGCAAAAAGGCATTAATGCTCAGTTTGTTGTTCTCATCTTCAATAGCTATGTCGCAGGCATACTCTTCAAACGTGAACCGGATATTTTCCTGGCCCGCCTCCCAGCGCACCGCCGCTGCACGTTCTTCCTGAACTTCTTCACTGGGTGGCGCAACAGGCTGATTCAGGTTTTTCATCAGTTCCACAATTGCCTTGTTGATACCGGCTTCGGCGGCATAGTATGCCTGTTCACCTTCTTTAAAGTTTCTGGCAATGACCGTCTCCGTGCGCATGGTCCAGGAAAATTCTGCACAGATAACTGTCAGCAGGGTGATGACCCAGAGCACCATCAGCAGCGCAATCCCCTGCTCCGCCAGCAGCAGGTGCTGCACTGCAGCCCGGTTTTCTGTGCCGCATCGTGTGCCTGACCTGCCGCGCGAAAAATTGTTGCTCGTGCCGTTACATACCATAGAACCGGTTAGAAGGCAAAGTGGTTATGCGTTTCATACGCCAAACGCATAGAGCGTTGAATAGAGGTCTGTTTCTATTGGGATAACAAACTCCTGGGTGAACATTCTGCCGTTTCCCAAGTCAACCTCCAATCTGACTTCAACTGCTTCGGGCAGGCGCAGGTCTTGCCCGGTCTTATTGCGCGGTTCCCAGGTCTGCTCCCATTCGCCTTTTTCATCCTGGTCTTTTTTATCAAGATAGCGGAAACGGATGCTCTTAACATCGGGATTGATGAGCAGCGCCCGCTCTTCATCGCGCAATGAAACATCTGCCAGATCCGATCCGATGGCCAGGGTCTCGCCCACCATAAGCCCGACGCCGTCTTGTACCCAGAACTCTATCAAAGATAGTCCCCGATTGGCTTTTCGCACGCTTGCCGCTGAAACAAATTTTACCGAATCTGCCTTGCCAAAAAAGGCATAAAATTTAACATGGGTATCCAGTTCGCCCGGGGTCAGCACGTAAGGAAAACAGGACCGAATCTCCCGATAGATAAGCTCATTCACCGCGCGAATTTTTTGATAGCTTTCAATATCCCGCTCGCCCTTTTCCCATGAACTGGCTCCCAGACGGAACGAGGTAAAAATGACCCCGATCACCAGCGAAAAGATGGCAATGGCGAGGAGCATTTCCAGCAGCGTAAAGCCCGCCGAGGAGGACCGCAATAGTCGGCGGGTCATCATTAAAAAAGCGCCGTGTCGGTTTTCCATTCTTTTTTTCTCACCGTCTTCAGGGTCGTGAGCTGCACCTGTTTCGTCCGCGCGCCATCCTTCCATTTGATAAGGGCTGTGAGCAGATAGGTCTCTACCCTCAGGTCGGCATATACCTGTTCCTCTTCGGGAATTGTCTCATGCCGATATGGGGTCACCTGTGTTTCCCACTCATAGCCGTCGTTGAAGGTTCCGCTTGAGGTGGATGCTGAGAGTTCCCGCGCCATTTTGAGTTCTTCAAGCTTCTCCTTGGCATGGAGGATTGCCACCGTGACATTCTGCGTGGTGGACCCGGCGCGCAGCGCCACGGAGAATTGCAGTAACAGGACAACTATCGACGCGCCCAGGATTGCAACCGCTATCAACACCTCAAGCAGGGTGAACCCCTGATTCAGAAGCGATTGACGACGAAACAACACGTCCTGCGCATTAGGCGGTTTTTTCTGCAACGGTCACCACTCCGGTAAGGAAATCAATTTGCACCGTTAAGGCACGGTCGCGGTTGTTTGCCAGCACAATCTCGCCTCCCTGGGAGGTTCCATCAGGAAAAAAAATAATCTGGGGCACATCGTCCGTTTTCCCGGTAACGTCCCGTCCGCCTATCGTAATGTTTTGGAAGGTGATCCCCTCTGCCACGGCAACCAGCTTTACTTCGTTGACCAGCGGTTTGAGGGTCTCGTCTGCTTCCTCTTCAGAGGACAACGCTTCCTGATCTTCGCTATCGGAGAATGGGGCAACTGGTTTGGGGATGCCGCGGATTACTACCCGCGCATGCTCCCGGTCAAAAATGACACTGTAGGGCTGGGATTTATTAACCGCCTGACTGCGGGCATAGCGCAACGCGGCGGCAACCTTTTTGGCTGACGTGGTGAGCGACAACCCGCTCAGTCCCTTAGCAATGCGCGGCCCGGCAACGGCAAATAGGAAGCCGATAATTATGAGGACAATCGTCAGTTCAATGAGCGTGAAACCGTTGATGCCGTCACGCGATCTCTCAATGAGTGGTTTGTTCATGGGGATTCTTGTGACTGGGTGCTGAGGTCCTTCCAACTGACAATATCAGCATTTTCACCTTCTCCTCCCGAAGTGCCATCCGCGCCATACGAAATGATATCATAGTCCCGGCCTTCCTCGCCCGGGCACTTATATTCATATCGATGCCCCCAGGGATCAAGTGGGATCTCCTTGGGCAAATACGGCCCTTCCCATTTGGAATCGTCCACCTTTTTTACCAGCTCCTCCAGATCTTTTGGGTATCGCCCCATGTCCAGTTTGAAAATGTCTATTGCGTTGGAAAATGCCTGGATCTGCGCTTGGGCTATTTTAGGTTTTGATTTGCCTACTTTGCCCACCAGTTTTGGTGTCACGAGGGCGGCAAGAAGGCCCAGAATTATTATTACTATTAACAGCTCAATGAGGGTAAAACCCTGCTCCGCCTGTGCTCGCAAATATCGCGCACGGTGTTCTTTTTCCATAACGTTTTCCTCCTTAATCATTCCGCTTACGGAATCCATATGGCCTGTTGTTTCCACCAGAACCATATCTGAACATCCATCCTTTATTATGATCTCTGCATCAGAACGTTACATCATTTATGCTTAAAATTGCCCATATGATTGACAGCACGATGAACGCAACCAGAAACGACATGACCAGGATAAGCAGCGGTTCAAGTGCGGCGATAAAACGCTTGATGGTGTTTTGCACATCAACGTCATAGGTGTCCGCAACTCTGATCAGCATCTCATCAAGCTTGCCGGTTTCTTCCCCCACCCGGATCATGTGCATGGCAAGCGGGGGAAATACGCCAACTGCACGCATGGGCGCCGATACTCCTTTCCCTTCTTTTGCGCCTTTGCCGATATCCGCAATGGAATTGGCAACCACGACATTTTTAATCACTTCCCTCACGATGGTAAGCGCGCCAAGAAGCGGCACCCCGCTGTTGATGAGCGTTCCCAGCGTTCGGGAAAACCGGGCAACCTCTATTTTCAAAATAAGATCGCGCAGCAGCGGTATTTTCAGCTTAAAGGCATCCCAAACCAGGCGCCCTCGTTCGGTATTGCGGTAGCGCTGAAAGGATAAAGACAAGATAATTATCACTGCCAGGATAAGCCACCAGAAATTTTTTATAACCTCGCTGCTGGAAAGAAGAATTTGCGTGGGCAGAGGTATGGTTTTTCCCATGGTTTCAAAAATCATGGTGAACCGGGGTATCACAAACATCAGCATGACAACGATCACGATCGCCATAACCGAAATGAGAATAATGGGGTAGATCATGGCATTGAGAATTGTGCTCTTAAGCTGCTGGGAGCGCTGCAGAAAGTCAACCAGCCGTTCCAGCACGATATCCAGCACCCCTCCCGCTTCTCCAGCTTTCACCATATTAACATAGAGACGGTCAAAAAACCGCGGGTGCTGGGCGAGGGCATCTGAAAAAGAACGCCCGCCACGCACATCTTTCAAAACCTCCTGCACCACCTTTTTAAGTTTTTCATTCTCAGTGATTTCAACCAGAATCGAGAGTGTTCGGTCAAGGGGTAGACCGGCTTTTATCAACGTTGACAGTTCCTGTGTAAAGGCAAGCAGTTCTGCGCCGGAAATTGCGCTAAAGGGGAGCGAAACCGAAAACCTCATGGACAGCGATAGCTTTTGTCCGGTAGAGGACGGACTTATTTTAATGGGAATATACCCCATGTTATGCA
>Ga0101944_10004290_pt1 | contig 17946 bp, 17 predicted proteins | sample DewCreD2012metaG_FD_75245 | JGI IMG/M metagenome (GOLD analysis project Ga0101944, IMG submission 75245) | Hot spring sediment bacterial and archeal communities from British Columbia, Canada, to study Microbial Dark Matter (Phase II) - Dewar... ... | reverse complement strand
AAGAAGCGTGCCCTGGACTTGGTGGGACAGCTGAATGCGGTTCTGTTCCTGCCCGAGGACATCGAGCTGATCACCGGTCCGCCGGCGACTCGGCGACGCTATCTCGATGTGACGCTCTGTCAGATCAACCCGGCCTATTGTCGTGCACTGACCCAGTACAATCAGGCTCTCACGCAGCGCAACGCACTCCTGAAACAGCTGGCCGAGCGCCGTCGCGGCGAGGATCAGCTCGCCTTCTGGGATGAACAGCTGGCCGACTACGGCGCCACCGTGATTGTCACCCGTCGTGCGGCCCTGGGCGAACTGGATCGGCTGGCCCGTGAACGCTATGGCGTGTTGACCGGTGACGGCGGCCCGCTGCACATCTATTACGCACCGGCCTTCGATCCTGAGGAGCGACCGGCGTTGGACTATCAGCGGCCGCTGGCGTTGGAGGAGATGTGGCCGGCAACTGCACCGATCCTGTCACCGGCAGAGGTCAGGGCGGCCTTCCTGCAGCGGCTGCAGCGCAGTCGCCGCGAGGAGATTGCACGCGGCATCACCGTCATCGGCCCCCACCGCGACGATGTGCACTTCCTGGTTGATGGCGTGGATATGACGCTGTACGGCTCGCGCGGTCAGCAACGCAGCACCGCCCTGGCGCTGAAGCTGGCCGAGATGGACCTGATGCACCGGACTACAGGCGAGACGCCGGTGTTGCTGCTGGACGATGTGATGAGCGAGCTTGATTGTGGACGCCGCGTCCGCGTGCTGGCGGCGGTGCAAGATGTGCAGCAGATCTTGCTCACTACCACCGACTGGAACGACTTCACACCCGATTTTCTGGCCGGGGCGCACCGCCTGGACGTGGAGCGTGGCCGCATCAGGCCAGCCCGGGAGACTGAGACGGCATGCCAGGTTGATTGAGCCGGGTCAGAGGCAGTCGGTCAGAGCGGTCGTCGCGCCGGCACGCCCGGCCGGCGCGGGTAGCGCCCCGGCGTGGCTGACACCTTATCCACCACCACCAGATGGCGCGCTGCTCCGAGGCCGGGTACCACCACCGGCATCGTCTGCCGGTGACGTCCACCCAATGTCCGGAGTGCTGTCTGAGCGTCCGCGACCTCGACGCGAGGGTCTTCGCCCTTCATAGCGATCAACATACCCCCCGGACGCACGAGCGGCAGGCACAGCTCTGCGAGGACCCGCAAGGCCGCCACCGCCCGGGCCACCGCCAAGTCATAGGCTTCGCGATGGCGCGGCGCGTGGCCAACTTCTTCAGCCCGCGCGTTCACCACTTCGACATCGGACAATCCCAGCCGCTCCACAACCGCTTTGAGGAATTCGGCCTTCTTCCCGGTCGCCTCGACGAGAGCAAGATGCACGCCGGGACAGGCGATCTTGATCGGCAGGCCCGGAAAGCCGGCGCCGCTGCCTACGTCCACCACGCGTTGTTGGGTCAACCCCTGTGGCAGGGCCAGGAGGCAGGACAGCGAATCGAGGAAGTGCTTCGTCAGAACGCCGGAATAGTCGCTCACGGCGGTGAGGTTGAATCGCGTGTTCCACTCGTGCAGCATCTCGTAGTAGGTGTGGAAACGCGCGATCTGATCGGCATCGAGCGTCAGGCCGAGCGCCACCGCGCCGGCCTTCAGTGGCTCCATCACGCGGACTCCGGGTTGCCCTCGCGCCTGCCGTGCGCGCCGGGCACGCCAGTGCGTCTCACCCCTTTCATCCTGCCGACATTGTGGACGGGGTGAAAGGGGTGAGAGAGACACACGGCGGTCTTCGGGAGGGGCCTGGAATGGTTATGGCGTGTGCGTTCAGGGCAAGACGAGCACCTGGCCGACGTGCAGCAAGTTTGCATTGGACAGATTGTTGGCCACCATGATTGCCTCGACGGTTGTGTTGAAGCGCACCGCGATCATGTACAGGGTATCGCCGGGCTGGACCACATAGGTCCGGCCACCGGGCGCTGGCGACACACTGCTACCGGGTGCCACGGGGATGTTCAGCTGCTGACCCACATAGATGAACCACGGGTTCGCGATGCCATTCGCCTGGGTTATGGCCTCCACGGTGGTGCCGTAGAGCAGCGCAATGCGAAACAGGGTTTCGCCCGGCTGGACAATGTGAACGATGACCGTGGACGGTGGCGCTCCCGAACCCGGCGCCGGCGCGGCGGGCGATACGGGGATGATCAGCTGCTGACCAACCACGATGGTGTCTCCGACAATGCCGTTGGCGCTGCGGATAGCATCGGCCGTGACTCCAAACTGCTCTGCGATGGATAGCAACGTGTCACCCCAGCGCACCACATAGACGGTACCCTGCGGCGCTGCCACTGCCGGAGTGGGACCGGCTGCAATCGGTGTCGGTGATACCAGCGGCACCGGGCCGACGGTGTCCGGCTCGGGATAAGGTGTCAGGATGGGAACGGGAGTGGCCGTCGGCACGCCCTCCGGCAGGCCGCCGCCAGGCGCTGCCACAGTTGGCTCCAGGGTTGGTGTCGGCGGCGCAATGAGCTCCTCGAAACCGGTGTCGGATGCCGCAGCGGCCGAGGATGTCGGCGTCGGCGGCACCGCGACAGTAGTGGCGCGCAGCGTCGCTGTGGGGGTCAACGTGGGAAGCGTGTCTCCGACCGTCGGCTCGCCCGGAGCGGCCGACACCGGCGTCACCGATGCCACACCCACCAGAGCAGCTGTGTCCGGGGCCCGCCCGCCCGGCTTCTCCTTGGTGCAGCCGGACATAGACAGGACGGCAACGAGCAGCAAGGTGAAAGCGAGACTGCCAGCTGAGGCCCGTTTCATGCCAGTTCCTCCCTCTCCATACTTATGTATACCCTGTATGAATATAGCACACAATTTGTCTTACGTCAAGCACCTGCGAAGGCGTCCGCGCAGGCTGCGTAGGCGCCGAGTAGGCTCGCAGGGAGGGGTCTTGGGTGTCACGGGGAGGGATTCTTCGCTCCGCTCAGAATGACATGTGGAAAGACTGTCACCCTGAGCGCAGCGAAGGGTCTCCGGCGTCAGGGGGAGATTCTTCACTGCGTTCAGAATGACAGATTCTTCGCTTCGCTCAGAACTACGGATTCTTCGCTGCGCTCAGAATGACACGTGGCGGGGCCAAACGGATAGAAGGGAACAACCACCCGCTGCGCGAGCAAGAGTATGTCGGTCGCATTCCGGCTTCCGTTTAGCTGCCGAAGATCAGGCCACCGGTGAGGCCGAGCACGATGAAGCGAACCGACTTGCCGGCCCAGCACGCGATCAGGAATCGCAGCACGGGCATTCGCAACGCGCCAGCCACCATACCACCGATGTCGAAGAAGGGATTGGGCAGGGCGGCCAGTAAGAAGATCACCAGCCAGCCGGCTCTCCGCATCCAGTACTCGAACTGATCGTAGATCGCCCGATTTTCGATCACGCCACGACCGCCGATGCCGGCAAGGTACCCCGTCATCTCGCCCAGCGCCGCACCCAGGCCGGCAACCACACCCACGGCAAAGGGGTCCATCACGCCACCCACGGCGAACACGATGGCATAGGTGGGCGCCGGCAGAATCAGTGTGGCGTTGCCGATCAGGGTGATGAGGAAAATACCCGGATAGCCATAGATCGCGAACTCACGGATGTGATCGCGCATCAGGATGATGCCGACGGTGATGCCGATGGAGAACAGCACCGCCGCCACCCGCCCGATGAGCTGCAGACGACTTGTCTGGCGCAGTTGGCTCAGCTTGCTGACCGGAAACGCGATGATCGGACACTCAGCGAGACGGGCAGACAGGTTCTGCATCGGCTAAGGTCAGCTCTCCGGCATCTCCCTATGAGATGGCTGATTGTACCTGAAGCGCGCACCGGCGGCAAGCGCCACAGCGTTTCGCAAGGGCAGCGTCATATGTGGTATACTCGCACCATGCTCCCGACAGTGACTTCTCGCGTGCCTCGCCGATCGTATGGTCTGCTGCTGACGTGCCTGGCTCTCCTCCTGGCCTTGCTTGCCGTGGGGGCCTGGCTCGGGCTGCGCGTATACCGCCAATCCGCAGCATTCCCTGCACCGCTGGCTTTGATGCCGCTCGCCGCTGACAAGTCATACGGCGTGACGGCCGACCTGAGCGGTTTGTCGCCCGCCGAGCGGGACGCGGCATTGCTCCGCATGGGAGATCTCAGCATACGCTGGTTACGTCAACCCTTCCCCTGGTCGGAGATAGAACCGCGGCGCGGCGAATTCAACTGGTCGCCCTGGGATGACGTGGTCGCTGCGGCGAAACGGCACGGCTTGCGGATCGTCGCTGTCCTGGACACCTCTCCGCCGTGGGCACGGCCTCCGGAGACACCACCGCACACTCCTCCCACCGAGCTGGCGGATATTGGAGCGTTTGCTCGAGCACTGGCCGAGCGCTACGGGGATCGGGTGGAAGCCTACCAGGTGTGGGATGAGCCCAATCTGAGCACTCACTGGGGCAACCGCTACGTGGAGCCGCGCGGCTATGCACGCCTCCTTCGCGAGGCAGCCATCAGCATCCGGCAGGCCGACCCTGCCGCCACCATTCTGACTGCGGCTCTGGCTCCCACCGTCGAACGTGGCCCGCTAAATCTGAACGAGATGGATTTCCTGGATCAGCTCTACCGAAGTCACGCTGACGAATGGTTTGACGTCGTGGCCATTCAGCCCTACGGCTTTGCCGCGTCCCCGGATCAGCCGCCGGCAACTGGCGTGCTCAACTTCCGCCGTGCCGCGCTGGTGCGCCAGACGATGGTCGCCCACGATGATGGGGAGACGCCGGTCTGGATTACCGGCTTCGGCTGGCGGGCTGAGGGGCTGATCTCGTCGGCCGACGCCGCGCTGTGGCCGGCGGTCAAACCGATCGAACAACAAGAGTTCACCGCCGGGGCGATTGCGCTGGCGCGCTCGGAATGGCCGTGGCTCGGGCCAATCCTCTTCGCGGCATGGGACGCCGATCTGATGGAGCCCGATGACCCGCGCCGCGGGCTGGCCCTGGTTGAGCGCGATATCCACCTGCCATCAGCCGCCGGGCTGCGGGCTGCCGCGGTCGACGATCGCGTCGCCACCGTCGGCACCTACCCTGCAACCCACCCGTCGGGGCGCTACACCGGCGACTGGCGTGTCTCGGCCGCCGGCGCGGACGTGCCCCGGCATCCACCGGCCACGCTGACGATCGAGTTTGAGGGCACACGCTTCGACCTGCTGGTACGTCGTGGCGACTACAAAGGGTTCCTGTATGTGACCGTTGATGGACAGGCGGCCAACCAGTTGCCCCAACAGGACGGACGCGCGTATCTGGTGCTGTTCGATCCGCTGGAGGCCACCGCCGGGGTGACCCTAGCCCGGTACCTGCCGGATGGTCGCCACAAAGTTGTGATCGAGGCCGAAGGTGGCTGGTATCAGTGGCCGATCGTCGGCTGGCGTGTGCAGCGAGAGGCCGATGTGCGGACAGAGGTCGTCCTCCTGATCCTGGTGGGGCTTCTGACGCTGGCAGCGGGGGTAGGGCTGCTGTGGCAGGTGCGTCGAATGCCGTGGCGAAGTGGGCTGAGCGAAGTCCTGTCGCGGTATGCGCGGCTGGGAACGCCGCTCCAGCTGGTGCTCATCGTCGCCGCAGCCGCTGCTTTCTATCTTGCACCCGGCACGCTGCCGTCGCTGGCCGGACTGGCGCTCATGTTTGTGGCTGTGCTGCCCCTGCCCGATCTGGGACTGGCGCTGGTCGGTTTCAGTCTCCCCTTCTTTCTGCTGCCGAAGTCGCTGGTAGGCCGCACCATCTCGCTGACCGAAGTGACACTCATTCTGGTCGCACTGGTTGTCGTGATCCGGCGGGCACTGGGTCTGGTTGGTGTCGGCGTCACTGCCTTGCCGCCGGCTACGGCGACCTGGCCACCCCGGGTCACCGGCCTGGACGGGACAGCCTGGCTGCTGACCGGGCTGGCAGCCGTCGGTACACTTGTGACCGTCCTTCCGTTCACGCCATCCGACTGGTTGCGAGAGGCGGGTGCCAATGCGACGCTCATGCTGCTGCCGCTTGCGGGCATACTGGCGGCGGGGGCGGGTGCTGCCGCCGACTCAGGGACCGGTCGGCACGGCCACTGGCGCGGAACACCGGCGTGGCAGATAGATGTAGGCGTTGCCGGGCTGGTGGCATTGGCCCTGATCGCCAGCCTGGTGGCCGACAACATTGCCGTGGCCTTCCAGGAGTTTCACGTCGTCGTGTGGGATGCGGCAGCCTTCTATGCATTGTTGCGGCTGGTAGGCCGGGGCGGCGGGCGGCATGTGACGGCGTCGGCAGCGAGGGTGCCGCTGGTGGCATTCCTGGCTGGCGCCACCCTGATGGCCGCCTATGCGATCTATCAGTTCTTCGGCACGGACGAGACCATCACCGCCGAAGGCGTGCGCCGCGCGCTGGGCACCTATGGCTCGCCCAACAATCTGGCGCTGTTGCTGGACCGCGCCGCTCCCGTGCTGTTCGCCTGGCTTGCCTTCGGCACCCGCTGTGCCGCAGACCCGGGGGACGCGCCGCCGTCACGCCGGTGGCGGCGCCGGCTGCGGATTGGGCTGGGATTGGCATTGGTCATCGTCCTGGCGGCGTTGATCCTCACTTTCAGTCGCGGCGCACTCCTGCTGGGCCTGCCAGCAGCCCTGCTATTCATCGGTTTGGTGCGCGGGCGCCGGATGCTGGGTGCTGCGCTGGCGCTTGTGGCTGCCGCGGCCGGAGGAATTGTTCCTCTACTCGGCACCGAGCGCCTCCAGTCACTCACCACGACCGACTCCGGCACCGGTTTCTTCCGGTTGCGACTATGGGAGAGCGCCTGGACGATGTTGCATGACCATCCATGGTTCGGGGTCGGACCGGACAACTTTCTGTACCAGTACCGCACGCGCTACCTGCTGCCCGATGCCTGGCAGGAGCCCAACCTCAGCCATCCGCACAATCTGGTGTTGGACTTCGGCACCCGCCTGGGCATCGGTGGGATCGCCATTCTGATCTGGCTGGTGGTGTCGTTCTGGCGGCTGGCGCTGCCTCTGTACCGCCGCCTGCCAGAGGGGGAGACGCGCGCCCTGGTGCTGGGGGTGATGGCGAGTATGGCGGCTACGCTCGCTCACGGGTTGGTGGACCAGACCTTCTTCCTGGTTGACCTGGCTGGTATATTTTGTCTCATGCTGGCATTCGTGGCCAATGTGGCCGGCGACAGCCGCTCGGCCCCCGCCAACTGACCGATGCGGACGTCTGGATTGGGCGCATCCTCGAAGCGTGCTACAATGCCGGGGTGTCAACGGCTGGCAGTATCTGATCAAGAACACGGGCGGACTCCATGCCGCCCTGGGAGAGACAGATCCAAATGCGCATTCTCGTGACCGGCGGCGCCGGCTTTCTCGGGTCTCACCTGTGTGACTACCTGCTGGCGCAGGGACACACAGTGCTGTGCATGGACAATCTCATCACCGGCAACATCTCCAACATCGCGCATCTGGCCGGTCACGAGCGTTTCCTGTTCGTGAAACACGATGTCACCAACTACATCTTCGTGGAGGGGCCGTTGGATGCCGTGTTGCACTTCGCGTCGCCGGCCAGCCCGATTGACTACCTGGAGCTGCCCATTCAGACGCTCAAAGTGGGCGCGCTGGGAACGCATAAGGCGCTTGGCCTGGCCAAAGACAAACGCGCCCGGTTTCTGCTGGCATCTACCTCAGAGGTGTATGGCGATCCGCTGGTTCACCCGCAGCCGGAGGAATACTGGGGCAACGTGAACCCAATCGGACCGCGTGGCGTGTATGACGAGGCCAAGCGCTTCGCCGAGGCCATGACGATGGCCTATCACCGGACACACGGTGTGGACACGCGCATCGTGCGGATCTTCAACACCTATGGCCCGCGAATGCGACTCAATGACGGACGGGTGGTGCCCAACTTCATCGCCCAGGCCTTGCGCGGGGAGCCGCTGACGGTGTATGGCGACGGCAGCCAGACGCGCAGCTTTTGCTACGTGAGCGACCTGATTGATGGCATCTACCGGTTGCTCAACACCGACGTGCACGAGCCGGTCAACATCGGCAACCCACACGAAATGACCGTGCTCGAGTTTGCGCGCAAGATCATTGAACTGACCGGCAGCCAGTCGCCGATCACACGCGTGCAACCTGAGGATGTACGTGTGCGGGACGATCCCAAGGTGCGCCAGCCCGATATCACCCGCGCCCGGACGCTACTGGGCTGGGAGCCACAAGTGTCGGTGGATGAGGGTCTGCAGCGCACGATCGAGTGGTTTCGCAATCGAATTGAGCCATCCAGGGAGGTCGGCAGTGTGTGAATCGGCTGCATTCCTCAAACAGCTCGACATCTTCCAGGGTCTGGACGATGCCGATGTGGCGCGCGTGGCCGATCTGTGCAGAGCGCAGATCGTGCCCGCTGGCGACGTCATCGTGACCATCGGTGAGGCCGCGGAGATGTTCTACCTCGTGCGTGAGGGAACGGTGGAGATCAGTACCCAACGTCCCAACGACCCGGCTGCGGATGGCGTGTGCCTGACACTGGGCCGGGGACAGATGTTCGGCGAGATGGCGCTGGTGGATCGGGGGGCGCGCTCAGCGACAGCACGTGCCCTGACTGATGTGTTGATGTATGTCATCCCCTGTGATCAGTTCCTGGACCTGTGTGAGCAATGCCCCCGGCTGGGCTATGTGGTGATGCGCAACATCGCGGCGGACCTGTCGTTCAAGTTGCGCCAGCGCAATCTGATCTGAGGACGCCCTATGATCTACAAGATCAGCTTCGTTGTGCCCGGACGACGTAAGGCCGGCGGAATCGAAAACTCGGAGGTCGCTCCTCATCCCGGCGAGCGCTGGCAGGTTGGCAAGCAGCTGCTGGAGATTGTCGAGGTCATTGAGCTGTTGCCGCCTCGTGGCGACTTCGCCTATCTCCACGCGACATGCAAGCTGGTCAAGAAAACCGCCGAGTGAGTGTCTCCGTCATAGCCACCGTCCTCAATGAGGGAGCGGCGATTCACCGCCTCCTGGACTCGTTGGCCGTCCAGACGCGCCGGCCGGACGAGGTGGTCTTCGTGGATGGTGGCTCCCACGATGACACGGTAGCCATTCTGCAGACGGCAGCATCCGCCGGACAGTTGCCCGTGAGGGTGTTGGTCGAACCGGGCGCCAACATCTCGCGCGGACGCAATGTTGCCATTGCAGCCGCTTCCGGTGACGTGATTGCCAGCACCGATGCCGGAGTCCGCCTCTCGGAGGGGTGGCTGGCAGCGCTGGTGCGTCCCTTCGAGTCGGACGATCCACCATCGGTGGTATCCGGAGTCTTCGTGCCGGATGTCCACACCACCTTTGAGGTGGCGATGGCGGCTACGGTCTTGCCGACGCTGGCCGAGATCAACCCGACGACGTTCCTGCCGTCCAGCCGCTCGGTCGCTTTCACCCGCCTGGCGTGGCAGGCGGTCGGAGGCTATCCCGAGTGGCTCGACTACTGTGAGGACCTTGTCTTCGACCTGCGCTTGCGCCAGATCTATCCCCGATTTGGGTTTGCGCCCGATGCCATCGCCCACTTCCGACCCCGGGGAGATCTGCGCAGCTTCTTCAGGCAGTACTACTGCTACGCACGCGGTGACGGCAAAGCCGACCTGTGGCGCAAACGCCACGCCATCCGCTACCTGACCTACCTGGTGGCGCTGCCGGTGTTGCTGGCTCTGGGTGCCTGGTCAAGTCCCTGGTGGTGGGTGCTCGGTGCTGTTTTGGGTGGTGTGGGGTACCTGGGAACGCCTTATCGCCGGCTCTGTCCGTCCTTGAAACAGCTACGCTGGTGGGATCGGCTGGTGGCGATTGCGCTGGTACCGCTGATCCGCGTCACCGGAGATGTGGCCAAGATGATCGGCTACCCGGTCGGGCTAATGTGGCGCTGGAAGCGTCGTCGCACGCAGCCCGAAATCCGTTGGCGCTGATTCGCAGAAACTGTGCTATAATCGGAACATCACATCCGCATTCCGCAGGAGCAAGAGAGGAGAGCCACAAATGTATCAGGGAGGACTCAATATCGGTGATGGTTTCAAGTTCGGTTGCGGCTTCATTCTGGCCCAGGTAGTGGCTGGCATTATCGTTGGCATCGCCGCGATTGTCATCTCGCTGGTTCTGGGCGCCATCGGTATGAGTATGACCAATATGATCCCGATGAACGTGCCATGACGGTGGAGCCGGGTCTCGTCGGGAGCGTCGAACACCGGGTGGATGAACGCTCGACCGCCCTCAGTATGGTCAGCGGCACGGTGCCGGTGTTGGGCACACCCGAACTGGTGCGACTGATGGAGGCGGCGGCCGTGACCGCCCTGGAGGGTCGGCTGCCAGCCGATTCCACCACCGTCGGGGTCTACATCGCCGCCCATCACACCGCTCCCACGCCGATTGGATTGACCGTTCGCGTGACGGCTACGGTCAGCCAGGTTGAGGGCCGCCGGATTCGGTTCGATATTGTGGCCCACGACGAGGTCGAACAGGTCGGCCACGCCGTCCACGAACGGGTCATCGTGAACGTGGAGCGCTTCATGGCGGGCGCCGCGCGCAAGGCTGGCCCGACACAATAGGTTGCGGTCAGGTGGCTGTCACCGGTCACCTGACGTCACCGGAGACAGGATCGCCCGGGGTGCCTGAACGGTCGCCCCGGGCTGTTTCTTGGCCTATTCGCCCTCTGCGACTTGTAGGCGGGTCACGATGACGCGCGCAGAGGGCGGCGTCACATCCAGCCTGAACTCTGTGTCTCCCGCCGGCAGGAACCAAACCGGTGTGCGTAGGACGGTCGGTTGCGACGACAGCGACCACACCGTGCTGAGACCATCGTCGGTTCGCAACTCGAGCGTGGCCGTTTGTTCGCTGCTGGCGGTGATCTCAAGGGACAGGGCCTCACCGATTGCAAGGCGCGCCTCAAATGTGGCACCGCCCGGCTGAATAGCGCGCGCCGCGTGCTGTCCATCCCACTGACGTTCGCCCCACCCCTCTCCCAACACGAGGTAGGGAAGTCGCCGGCCGATATCGTCTGGCCGACGATAGACCCTCAGCCAATCATCGTCCACGACGACAGGCCAATCGCCGAGCACGTGGGCTGCGAGCGCCAGCGTCTGTTCGCGGTAGTTGCCGGGCGGCAGGTCGTGCTTGTGGACGATGACGTAGCGCACGTTGAGATCGTTCAGCACGGTCGTCGCCAAGAGGCGCGCGTCGCCGCTGTTGATGTCCGGGCCGAGATAGCGAAACGTCTGCAACACCGGCGTCCGCCACGCCGGTGCCAGTGGATTTGAGCGAGAGGTATAGGCTGACACCATCGGCTTCTGGTGCACTGTCTGGAAGAGGAGGTTGGCCGGCCTGTCCCAGCCGTCCATCGGCACATCCAGGATCGCGAACTCGCCCGGCTCGGCGGCCAGCGCCTCGTGGAACGGCTGAGTCTCGGGGAAAGACATCGGGTAAGGCGCCACCAGGTACTCGACACTGATGATGCCGAGCACACCCAGGAAGACCCCGAACCGTGCCAGATTGCCGGCGGCGCGCATCCGCCCGAGCAGCCAGGCCGTGCCCATCGCCGCCAGCACGGCCAGGCACAGCATCACCACCACGTCGAAGCGACTCACCGACCGCGCAATGCGCAGAGGCGGCACAGCGCGAAGCAGCAACGCATAGGGGAGGTACACCGGCCCCACGCCCAGGAACTGCGTCTGTCCGGCGATGTGCAGCACCGGCCCCAGCGCCAGGACGGCGAAGGCCAGCGCCCCCAATCCCCAACGCGCTGCCCGGCGTCGGTAGACCGTGACGGCCAGGAGCGCCAGCGCAACGACAGCATAACCCGCAAACACCGTGCGCTCGGACAGGCTGGCCGTGAATCGGTCAGCCACACCGGCCGCCCATTCGCCCCACCAGGGATGCAGGGTACTGGGGGTCACGAAGGCCAGCAGGTCCGCCGACAGCCGTTCGGCGCTGCCGGGTTCGGGCACCATGTAATCTGCGACCAGCGACTCACGCACCATCGGCACCCACAGAACGGCCGTGGCGGCAGCAAAGAGCAGGCCGCCGAGTGCCAGCCCCGCGGCCGATCGCAGCGCCCCGCGCCAATGCAAGAGCGATGTCAGCCACAGCCCTCCAATTAACAACAGTGTATAGAACACATAGTACCAGTCGCAGAGTGCCACGAGCACCAGGAACAGCGCCATCAGACCCGACATCCTCAGGCAGCGCCGCGTCGTGGCACGCCCGTCATCAGGTGGCTGACCGCCGCATCGAGACAGGAGCATCAACGCCGCCAGGACGGCATAGGGCAGCCATTCGAGTGATATGAGCTGCATATGGCCGAGCAGATGTGCCATATGGTAGGGTGAGAAGGCGAACACGCACCCGCCGAGGAAAGCCGCGAGCCGCGCCGCCGCGCCAGCCGGTGGCGTCAGAGGGTCACGGGCGCCGAGTGCGTGCAACCCCAGCAAGTAGGCACCATAGCCGCCGGCAACGAAACTGAAGACGGCGGCCGCATTGTAGGCGGCCAGATTGCCGGCGTTGAGCGTGACCGGCAAGAACGTCAAGCCGTTGAAGATGTTCAGCGTGTGGAAGTACAGGTAGACGCCGGAGGGATAGTCCAGCAGCGACGTGAAATAGGGGTTGCTGCCCAGGACGAGCAACCCCTGTTTCACCCACCAGATGTTCCAGACGTTCTGCCAGCCGTCAAATCCGTCACCCGGGATGGCGCGCCCGAACTGGCGCACCAGCGGATAGGTGAACAGCCCCGTCAACACCAGATAGCCCAGCAGGGCGACCAGGTGATGGCGATACCGCCGCACGGCCAACCTCACCCTGATGTCACATGCACATTGAACTCAGGCGGGCTTTCCAGATGCTTCTTGACCGCGCACAACCTGGCTGACTGGACCAGCGCCGCGTGGTAGCGCTCCGGGAAGTCGCCCGGCACCTTGATCTCAAGGTTGACCGTTCTGACCAGACGCGTTGCCGGGTCATAGTCGAGGGTCTGGACGATCTCCATCCCATCTGTGCTGATGCCGCGCTGCCGACAGAAACCCAGGACATAGATGCCGGCGCAGGTGCCCATGGAGGCCAGGAACAGATCGAACGGCGTGGGATCCTTGCCCTCGCCTGCCGGCGGTGGCTGATCGGTCTTGATGGTCATGCCTTTGTAGTCGGCGTGAACCTGCGCCCCGCCCGGAAAGTAGATGCGCATCTGCGAAGTCATTCAGTCGTCTCCTATTGCGGTAAGTTTAGTGTGGTGCCGCCCTGATTATACCCGCACCCGCGACGCCGCAAAAGCGGGGAACATTCCGGCCGTCTTCGACATCATTACAGCCAGGAGTGTCACGAAGACTGGGCCGACTGCGCAGGCGATGCGGGGAGTGATGTTGGCTGAGGAATCGGGCGGCTGCAAGTCGGCTTGCCTGACGGTAGGCCAATGAACGGAGTCTTGCATCCGCCTGAGTCTACTGTACAATAGGTTCATCCTCAGGAAACTGGATAGTCTCTGGATGGATGTGGTGAGTAGGAGTGATGACTATGACTGTGAAATGGCTGGGACATCGTGTGGGGCTCCTTCTGGTAGTGATTGTAGTGAGCCTTTTGGCATCAAGCGTGCCGGCGATGGGTGCGTCTGGCGCACCTGTGTCTGCCGAGGCGCGGGCAGCGGCGCCGGACCTGCCCGGCGGCCACATTGCCTTCAGCTTCTGGAATCGCGCGCCCAACCGCTGCACCTATGAGATCAACATCATCAGTGTGGCCGACTGCCTCGAGGGGGCGGAGACCTGCCAGGCCAGCCGCCGGATTTTTCCCCTGAACAACGTGAGCGAGCCCGCCCTGTCGCCGGATGGCCAGCGCATCGCCTTCCGGGGTTGGGGTGATCCATCCAGCGCCGATAGTCCCTTCCGGCACTGTGCGCCGGCGTTGAAGGCGCGTTATCTCGCCAACACTACGTTGGACGGCACCGGGCTGCGCGGGACGGGCGGATTCTGGGAGGACGCGCATCCAGATTGGTCGCCGGACGGCCAACGCATCCTGTTCGACAGCGCTCGCAACAGTGACCGCATCACGCGCCTGTTCGTTATCAATGCAGACGGCAGCAATGAAGGTGACCTGCGCATCATCGGTCAACATCCCTCGTGGGCACCGGATAATCAGCGCTTCGTCTATCGCGGCTGCGATCTGACCGGCAACCGTTGCGGCCTGTGGATTGCGCTGGCCTCTCCTGTTATGGCCTGGGACACGGGCAAGAATATGATCGGGCCGATTGTCCTCGACGAAGCGGCGTCGCACCCAGACTGGTCGCCCGTTTCTGATGAGGTGGTCTACCAGACACCGGGTAGCGGCAACTGGGACTTGATGATCGTGGATGCCACCGTCGCGGAGGGTGGTGGCGGCGAGCCAAGGGTGCTGGTGGCCGCGCCGGCGCGCGAGGGCTTGCCAGGATGGTCGCCCGACGGGCAATGGGTGGCCTACGTCTCGGATGCCAGTGGCGACTGGGGCATATGGATCGTCCGCCGCGATGGCAGCGAACGGCACCTCCTGTTCCAGTTTGATGGCGGTGTGTATGCTCTCCCGAAAGCCTGGGAGCCCTACGGCGCGCGCGACTGGCTCGATGAGCAGATTTCCTGGTCGCAATAATCGCGAGACAGGTTACACGTCTGGCCGTCCTGGCCGAGAGGCAGGACGGACGATCTATCTCTGGAAGCATAGCAGATGAAAAGGGAGATTTCAGGTATGAGACGAAGCAATTTGATGCGAGCGCTGTCATTGGCCCTGACGGCCGCCTTGCTCGTGACGGTGGCGGCTGTCTACGCACAGGGTGGTGCTGCAACCTTGACTGTGGTGAACTATGTGGGCAACGAGCTCATCTTCACGTTGGATGGTGCTGAGAGCACGGTGCCCGCAGCGGACGGCGACCGGCCCGGCCAGCTCACGTTTGATCTCGCGGTTGGCAAACACGAATACAGTGGCGTCGTGCCCGGCGGCCCAGGCGCCAACGGCATGGTCGAACTCGCCGCCGGCCAGTCCTTCGTGCTCGGCGCGCGGCTGGACAGGACCGCTGCCCGGGTGTCTCCGGAGGGCGAGGTCATCGAGGAGCCGCGCGATGTGCTGGTGTTTTTCGAGGCCAGCCTGACTCCGCCACCGCCCGCAGCAGTTGCCACGCGGACGCCGTTGCGGGCGTTGCCAACCGACCAGGGAGCCCTGGTGTTCGACAACTACATCGGTGAGGAGCTGGTGCTTGATGTCCAGGGCACGATCTACCGGGTAACCGTCGACGGCCGGCTGCAAATAGATCTGCCGCCCGGCGAGTATGCCTATAGCGCCAGTGCCGGCGTATCGGGTGTTAGCGGCACTGCGACCGTTGTGGCGGGAGAGTATACCGGTCTGGGCTTCAGCCGTGAGGTGCTGCCGCAACCGACCTATGAGAGGGGCAAGCCGGAACCGACGAAGGCAATTCCCAGGTTGTTTGTGAGTGCGGTGGACCTGAGTGCCGAGATACCCGAATGATCGGATGTTGGGTAACGATGGCGGTGTTCCCGGGGAGGCGCTGCGGAGCGTGATCCCCTGAGTTGAGGGAGTGTCTGTCCTTCTCGGTCGTTCGTGAAGCCGCCGGCAGGGTCGCTGCCAGACCTGCCGGCGGCTCGTTTTGTCCTGCATCGGACGCATCAGCGAGGCTGTAGCATTGGGTAGGATGCGGGCGGATTGACTTGAGGTGAGAGGCGGGCCGTGGTATACTCGTGCCGCGACACTCAACCAATCCGCCCGGAAGGATCACCTGCCAATGTTAGAAGCACTGCGCGAAGAAATCTGCCGTCTGCACATGGAGCTGCCAAAGAACAATCTGGTCACCTGGACCAGTGGCAACGTCAGCGGTCGTGACCCCGACACCGGCTACGTCGTGATCAAGCCCAGCGGCATTCGCTACGAAGACCTGCGCCCCGAACATATGGTCATCGTCACGGTGGATGGCCAGGTGGTCGAGGGCGACCTCAAGTACTCCTCTGACACCGCCTCACATCTGTACATCTACCGTCACCGACCGGATGTCCGCGGCGTGGTGCACACGCATTCGCCCTACGCCACGGCATTTGCCGCCGTCGGCCAGCCGATTCCCGTGGTCCTTACTGCCATTGCGGACGAGTTTGGATGCACCATTCCGTGCGGCGGATTCGCCCTGATCGGTGGTGAGGCCATCGGCAAGGTTGTGGTCGAGAGCATCGGCGCATCGCCCGCCATCTTGCTCAAGAACCACGGCGTGTTTACGGTCGGGCCGACGCCCGAGGCCGCGGTAAAGGCAGCGGTCATGGTGGAGGACGTCGCGCGCACCGTTTGGATCGCGAAGCAACTGGGTGAACCGGAGGTCATTCCTGACGAGCTGGTGCAACGGTTGCGCCATCGTTACACCACAGAGTACGGGCAGTAGCCTGACGAGCCCCGCAATGACAAAGACTTTTGTGGCCGTGGCTGGCAATATCGGCGTCGGCAAGAGCAGCCTGACGGCACGCCTGGCGGAGAGATTGGGATGGGAGCCTTTCTACGAGGCGGTCGGGGAGAACCCCTACCTGGCCGACTTTTATGCCGACATGCGCCGATGGACCTTTCACTCCCAGGTCTTCTTCCTGTCGCGCCGACTGCGCCACCACCATCAGCTGCTGCGCAGTCCACGGTCGGTCATTCAGGATCGCACAGTGTATGAGGACGCGGAGGTGTTCGCCCGCAACCTCCACGATCAGGGATACTTCGACGACCGGGATTATGCCAGCTACCGTGAGCTGTACGAGGTGCTGAGTCTCCTCCTGCCGCCACCCCATCTGATCGTCTACCTGAAGGCGTCGGTGCCGACTTTGTTGCAGCGCATCCGGATGCGGGGACGGGATTTCGAGCAGGGTATTTCAGCCGAGTATCTGGCGCAGATCAACAGGTTGTACGATCACTGGGTCGAGCGCTTTTCGCTGTGCCCGGTTCTGACCATCTGCGTTGACGATCTGGACTTCGTGCACCTGGACGCTGACATGGACCGTGTTGCCGAACGCGTGCTGCAGGAGAGTGGGGATGTTCTGCGGGAGGGCGTGCGCCATGGATGACCTGAACCACGCGGCGGCGGCGCTGGGCATTGCGTTTCGAGATCGAACGCTGTTGCTGCGCGCACTCACGCACCGCTCCTACATCAATGAGAATCCGGGCTTTCCTCTGGAGGACAACGAGCGCCTGGAGTTTCTGGGCGACGCCGTGCTCGACTATGTCTCGGCCGAGTACCTTTATCACCACTTTCCGGAGATGCACGAGGGACAGCTGACCTCCCTCCGCGCCGCGCTGGTGCGTACCGAGACGCTGGGGCGCCTCGCCCGTGAGATTGGCCTGGCGCCGCTTATCCGGCTGGGACGCGGCGAGGAAGAGGCCGGTGGACGACATCGTACCGCCATTCTGTGCGATACGTTCGAGGCCCTGATCGGCGCCCTGTGCCTGGATCAGGGCCTGGAGGCAGCACGCAGCTTTCTGGCGCCGCTGATCGAACCGGTGGTGGACGAGATACTGGCCAACGATGCTGACAAAGATCCGAAAAGCCGGCTGCAAGAGCTCAGCCAGAAGCATCTGCAGATCACGCCCAGCTACCGTCTGGTGCAAGAACAGGGTCCCGACCACGCGCGACAGTTCACCATTGCGGCGTTGATCGGCAATGAAGTCTATGGAACGGGCAGCGGCGCCAGCAAGCAGGTAGCGGCCCAGGCGGCCGCTCGCGCGGCGATGGAACGGCTGGAACAGGAGGTGCTGGAGCGCCGGGCACTGGAACTCGAACTGGACATCTTGCGCCGCGACTCGCGATCCGGCAGCCAGGGTAGTCCAGCGGATGATCTCCCAGGTTGACGGCTACTGCCACATCCCCTGATCAGCTGGCTGGCTGATTACACCCCCATTGATGCCGCCCAGGTGAAGCACCAGCTCGCCTTCGGTGCTGCGCGAGACGCA
>Ga0101944_10004287_pt1 | contig 17954 bp, 14 predicted proteins | sample DewCreD2012metaG_FD_75245 | JGI IMG/M metagenome (GOLD analysis project Ga0101944, IMG submission 75245) | Hot spring sediment bacterial and archeal communities from British Columbia, Canada, to study Microbial Dark Matter (Phase II) - Dewar... ... | reverse complement strand
CGCGCCAGCAGCAAGTCTCGGGGTCCGGGACACACTGCCTGGGTAACTCAATGCAGGTGCAGCTGCCTGTTGCCGCCTTGCGCTGGCTCAAGGAGTGAAGCAGGTTACGTGACATATCTCCCCCGATCCGTGTCCTCGACTCACCGTGATCGTTTTGTGGCGATGCTAAGTCATCGCGAACCCGACCGGGTGCCCATTGCTTTCGGTGGGCCGTCGTGCGCCATTCACGCAGAGGCTCATCGCCGATTGCTGGCCCATCTCGGCTATGACGGCGGTGACTCGGCGCGTGTGATCGACCGGATCCTCCAAATCGTCGAACCGGATACCCGGCTGTGGGCGCGGTTCGATGTGGATGTGGTGTGGTTGATCCCCGACGAGGGGCCGGTGGTCTGGAGCCCGGACGGCGAGAGCTACGTGGACGAGCTGGGCCGGGAGTTCCGGCGCGGCGGAGGCTTCTTCAATCAGGTGGGATCACCGTTGTGCCGCGGCACGCGCGACGAACTGGCGGCTTATCGCTTCCCGGACCTGCAATCGGATCGGCGCGCCGCCGGTCTGGCGGACAGGGCGCAGCGGTTGTATGCCGCCGGCTACGGCCTCGCCGCAGACGGCCCCTGGGGGCTGTATGAGTATTGCAGCACACTGCGCGGCCCGTCTGAGTTCTTTGTGGATCTGGCACTCAACCGGGACTATGCCGAGGCGCTCGCCGAACGGGTGCTGGAGGAGCACCTGATGCCCTACTACTCACTGATGCTGGCTGCGGTGGGGCCGTACGTGCAGATGGTCGGCATCAGTGATGACTACGGCAGCCAGACGGGCCTCCTCTTCGCGCCGGCCCTTTTCCGACAGGTGTTCAAGCCGCGCCTGCGCCGGCTCGTCGAACATATTCGCCGCCTCGCGGATGTGCGCATCTACATTCACTCCGATGGGGCTGTGGCCGACCTGATTCCGGACTTCATTGAGATCGGTATTGACGGCCTCAACCCGGTTCAGTACACCGCCCGCGGCATGGAGGCGGAACGACTGAAGCGCGAGTTCGGTCGGGACTTCGGGTTCTTCGGCGGCGGCATTGACAACGAGGTGCTCAGCTACGGCAGCGTCGAGGATGTGCGCCGGGATGCCCGCAAGCAGATCCGGGCGCTGGCTCCGGGCGGCGGCTACCTGTATGCCACGATTCACAATATCCCCCCCGAAGCGCCCCCCGAGAACGTGGTAGCCTTCTTCGACACGTGCCTCGAATACGGCGTGTACCCGATTCAGTAGCCCGCGGGGCGGAGGATTGACACTTATGAAACCACTCAGTTCGCGTGAGCGCATGTTGCGCGCCATCAGCTACCGCGACGTTGATCACATCCCCTGCTGTTTCATGAGCTTTACGGCGATGCGGAAGCGCCACCGCGAGGATTTCTATGCCGTGGCCCGGGCTGAGATTGAGCTGGGCCTGGATGCGATGCTGTTCATACCCTCCACGCCCCGCCCCGAGCGTCCGGACCATCCCGACCTGCGCGGTCTGCCGGTGCGTTTTCATCCGTCTGTCACCACACGCGAGTGGCGATCCTCCGCGCCCGGCGGTGGTGACCTGCTCCACAAGGAGTATACGACGCCGGCGGGCAAGTTGACCACGGCGGTGCGTCTAACGGAGGACTGGACCCACGGCGATCACATACCGTTCGTGGACGACTACCAGATTCCGCGCGCGCTCAAGCCACTGGTGACCGATCCATCAGAGCTTGACGCGCTGCGCTATCTTCTGACGCCTCCCGGGCCGGAGGATGTCGCTCGGTTCCGGCACGAGGTTGAGAGGGCGCGGGCATTCGTCACGGCGCACGGCATTCTCCTGGCCGGTGGGTGGGGCGTCGGCATGGACATGGTTAACTGGTTGTGTGGCATGCAGAACCTGATGGTTCTGACCCAGGAGCAGCCTGAGTTCGTTGAGCAACTCCTGGAGATGATTCATCAATGGAATCTCCAGCGGATGGAAGTGGTCCTGTCGGCGCCGGTTGACCTCTTCATTCGCCGGGCGTGGTACGAGGGCTGTGACTTCGTGCTGCCCGGCTTCTATCGGGAGGTCATCCTGCCACGCCTCAAACGCGAGGTGGAACTGGCCCACGAACACGGCGCGAAGTTCGGCTACGTCTGTTCCAGCGGCACCCGACCGATGCTCGATGACTACCGGGCTGCCGGCATTGATGTGTTGCTCGGGGTTGATCCCGTTCAGGGAACTCACACCGATATGGCGCTGATGAAACAGAAGCTGAATGGTCACGTGGCATTCTGGGGTGGAGTTTCGGGCGCCGTGACGGTTGAGATGGGCACCGGAGACGATGTGCGCAGCGCGGTGCGACGCGCGATCGCGACGCTCGGCCCCGATGGCTTCATCCTCTCGCCGGTTGACAACATCACCGTGGACGCTCCGCGCACCTGGGAGAACATCAACACGCTCATAGACGAGTGGAGACAACACTGGTAGGTCCTGCAATGGCGGAATACCTGCTGGGAGTGGATGTCGGCACCTCCGGCACCAAGTCGGTGATCATTGACGCGAGTGGGCGGGTCCTGGCAGTTGCCGCCCATCCGCATCCCACGCTGACGCCGGCACCCGGTCATCAGGCACAGCGTCCTGAGGACTGGTGGACGGGCGTGTGTACCACCGTGCGGGCGGTGCTGGAGCAATCTGACATCCGGCCGGACGCCGTTGCCGGTGTCAGCTTCAGCGCACAGGGCTGTGCGTGCCTGCCCGTGGACGGACACGGCCGCCCCCTCGGCAATGCCATGATCTGGACTGACTCGCGCGCGACTCCTCAGCAGGCGCGCATCCGTCAGATCTTCGGCGATCGGCTGGGCCAGGTGACCGGCAACGCGATTTACGATCAGCCGGAGCCCCGGATGCTGTGGCTGCGCGACAATGAACCGGAGCGCTACGCCGCCACCCACACCTTCCACACGACCCTGAGCTATCTGGTGTTTCGGTTCTGCGGGCAACCGGCGGCCAGCACCTCGGACTGGGGATTCCACCTGGCGTTTGACCGGGCGCAACGTGCCTGGAACCAGGTGTTTCTGAGTGCTGTCGGCCTGGATGGCGGCAAGTTCCCCCCTCTCTACGAATCGCATGCGGTCGTCGGCCACGTGACTCGTGAGGCGGCCCGGGACACCGGCCTGGCTGCAGGAACGCCGGTGGTTGCCGGGGCTCAGGACTCAGTCATTGTGGCGCTGGCTGTCGCGGCTGTGGATGTGGGTCAATCGGTGGTGATGCGCGGCACGACCGAGATGTTGTGTGTGACGACGGAAGGCGGCGAGTACCATCCCGACCTGTACACGACGTGCGCGGCGATTCCCGGTCTCTTCATACGCTACGATATGAAGGAAGTCGTGGCCACCGGAGGCAGCTACCGCTGGCTGGCCGAGCTGCTCTTTGGTCAGGCATCCGCCGATCAGTTCGAGCGGATGAACGACCTGGCTGCCAAATCGCCGCCGGGTTCGAATGGTCTCCTCTACCTGCCCTACCTGCTCATTTCCACCCAGCCTGACCCGGCCGAGCAGCGCGCCGGATGTTACTTCGGCCTGACCACCACGACGACGCAGGGTGACCTTTGCCGCGCGGTGATGGAGGGCACCGCCTACGCGTTGCGCGAAACGGCAGCGCGACTGGCCCAGGCCGGGATCACGATTCAGGAGCTGCGACTGACCGGCGGACCGGCTGAGAGTGCTCTGTGGAACCAGATCACTGCCGACGTGACCGGTCTGCCGGTGCTGGTGCCCGAGGTCAGCGGTGGGGCGGCGGCGTATGGAGCAGCGCTCCTCGCCGGCCTGGGCGTCGGCGTCATCCCGATGAATGACGACTACGCCACCCTGCGCCGGATGGTGTCACTGCGCCAGCGGATTGATCCGGATAGGACCCGCCGCGCGATCTATGATCGGTACTATGAGGGCTTCTGTCGCCTGGTCGCGGCCACGCGGGGCATCGTCGCAGGCCTGACAGCGTGAATTCGACCGCCACCTAACTGCCCGAAGGACGGGCATCTCGATACCACGGGTCGCGCCGGGCAGCCGCCACGATTCGATCAATCTCCACCATCTGTGCGGAATCGAGTGGCTGGGGATGGTGCTCAGCCAGTATCTGGCGGGCACGTGCCCTCGCCCTGGCCTCAAATCCGCGCACCTCGTCTTGCTGCCACGCCTCCCACGACTTGCGTTCCATCAGATCGGACAACCAGAACTCCTGGCGAAAACGGGAAGCCGTCTCGGGATGGTCCAGGTAATTGCCGCCGATGCCCACTGACCTGATGACATCGAACGCTATCGTGTCCTCGTTGACCTCGAATCCCTGCAGCATTCTGCGGATGTATCCGGCAATCTCGTTGTCAATCACCAGCTGCTCGGGGGAGAAGGTGACCGCATTCTCAACGTGCCCCAGTGTGCCGACACCCGTGGCACCTGCAAGCAGCGGGAACATTATGGACAGAGCCTTCTCGACCCCGGCCTGCACACCGGGAAAGCACGCGTCGGTCTTGCCGCCGTGGCAACCGCCCGGTCGCCCGTAGAAATCGTGAAGCATCTGCATCGCTGCTGTGACGAGCGGGATTCGGTCGGCGCCGGCATAGGGGTATATCAGCGTGCGCATGTCCGTGAGAGTGGGGCAAACATCAATGCTGACGATGGCGTTCTCGCTCACGGCATAGGCCAGCGCCAACCCACCCAGTGTCTCGGCGATTCCCAACGTCAGTGTCCCGGCGCTGGTGGCCGGCGCCGTCGATCCGCCGGCCGGCATCGTGTCAAGCGATTGGGGGAAGCCGGCTTTGATGTACGCGATAAAGACATCGGCCATGTTGTGGTCAAGGCACAGCGGCGACCGCGCCTCGCCATAGCCGACCAGGATCGGCTGCCGACACAATGCCTCCGCGCTGCCGGCCACTACCTCACCGATGCGCGTTAGATACTCCACATCCTTCACCGACCAGGCCTCGATGCCGCCGATCTTGCGGGTATGTTTCACCAGCTCAGCGGCCATTACCACGGGTCTCAGGGCGGCCGGCACCTCACTGGCCGAGCACGGCAGACCGACCAGATTGATCTCCTCCAGGGCATCGGCCAATCGGACAGCGTCGCGCACGTCGTCGAGTGTGGCGGGCCGTCGCCGACCTTCAAGGTCGTAGACAAACGGCGAAAAGCCCCCCGCGTTGATGGAGAACTCGTGCCGAACCTGGCGTGCCACCGTGGAGAAGTACATGGCTGTGTATCGCATCGGCACGTGCCCGGAATAGCGCTGGGGCGGTGCACCCTCGAGCGACTGCGACCGGAAGGGCGACCGGCCTGGGTCGAAGTCGCGACGCATCCTGGCGACGGCTGTCTCCACCACCCCGGGCGCAAACCGTACTTCGTGGCGGTCGAAATCAACCCGACATCCCGCAGCCTCCAGCCGCTCCAGCGCCTCGGTGTGCTCTATGCGCATCCCCACCTCATCCAGAACGCGCAGGGCTGCGTCGTGGATCAGCTGCATTTCGTCTCGATCAAGAACGCTCACCATTCCCGATACTCTGCCCATCACGCACCTTTCCGCCGGGGCGTCCCACGATGCTGCAGGGTGACAGCAGACAGCATCAGTCTCCAGGATACCCCCTCGCCTGCGTCCAGGGGTTGAGACATACCACTTCGGACCCACGCGGCGAGATCCTGGCTGCTGGCCGTCGTTGGCTCCAGCCCCACGTGGGTAAGCGGCCGGTCAGGCATCCAGGCGCTGCGGTTGTACCACAGTGCCAGGTACGCGAGCGGCCGCGACCATGCCACGCGCAGTGCCTTGTGCGCCACATGGTCAAGCCAGGTGCACTCCGCCTCTCCCACGTTGTCGCTCACATAGAAAGCCGCTGACTGATCGGGAAACGCCTCGAAGCGGCGCAGGAACTCAGCGTCTGCTGTGCACTGCAGCGGCAGCGGTTGTCCGATCGTCTCGTCCTGGCGGTAGTGTGCTACTGGTAGCTCGATCTCCACGCCAGGCCGATAGGGACACAGGATGTGGGCACAATACAACCAGTGGAGCGGATATGGCGAGCGGTTCTCGACGCGGTAGGTGATTTCGAGCGTCTGCGCCCCGACGAACTGCAGGGTCTTCTCAAAGTGCCAACCTATCCGCTTGTCCTCAACCCGGAGCGTCGCCTGGGAGTCATCACCCTGATACTCCCAGTGGCGATACCACAGGTCGCCGTGATCGGCGACAGGCACGTGCTGCCACGGTGCAGCGGGATAAGGCTGGGGATACACCCCGGGGAACATATCATCGAAGCCGTAGGCGTCCGCCGGAGAGAAAATGGCTGCGTCAGGCGTGTGCGGAGCGCACGGTGCCGGCGCCAGGAATTCGAAGCCATCCGGCTCGGTGCGCAGTGACACCATTTTGGCGCCTTGACCGGGCAACAGCTCGACTGTCAGCTGGCCGGAGGTGAGCGTCACCCGATCAGGGGATTCGCTCATAGCAAGTGCCTGCTTGCCGACTCTACGATGGCATCAATCTCACGCTCGAGTGCCTCGTCGATCGGTTCAGGTTGATGATGGCTGAGGATGTCCTGCACGCGCGCCTCAGCCATCTCGGCCATTGACTTGCCGCCGTCCTGAATCCAGGGATCCCAGTTGCGTCGATCCCAGAGCCGGGGCAGCCACATCTCATTGCGGAAATGGGCGACTGTGTGCGAGTGAGACAGGTGCTCCCCGGTGTGCCCAACGTCCTCGATAACATCCACCGCCAGCGTCTCATCGTCAACGCGTATGCCCCGCAATATTCGCTTGACGAACTCAACCATCTCGTTATCCACTACCAGTTGCACTAGCGAGGCGCCCTGGTCCGGCCCGGCGATGCCCAGATGTGCCACCAGATCTGCGCCGGCGAGAGCGCCAAGAAGGAAGTTCATGCCTTTCTCCAGACCGGCCTGGACATCTACGAGTTTCGAATCAGCCAGACCGGCATTAACATAAACAGGCAGGCCGTAGAACCTGGCAATCTGGGCCATTGCCACCGCCATAAGTCCTTGTTCGGGCGAACCGAAGGAGATCAGCGAGGTGCGCATGTCAATGATGTGTGGAATACCACCGTACATCACTGGCGTGCCAGGGTTGAGCACCTGGGTGATCACGATGCCGGCCAGGTTCTCTGCGTTCTCCTGTACCAGTGTTCCCGCCAATGTGGCGGGTCCGGTGGCGCCTGCTTGCACCATGGGGCCATAGGATACTGGGAGGCCCAGTCGAGTGAACTCCAGCAGTATTTCCATGCCTGTGGTGGGCATTTGCAGCGGGCTGATCGGCTCGACAAATGCTTCGATTTGTGGACGTTCCCGCAGTTGCTGCTCTCCACCAGCCGCCGCCTTGTAGATTTCCAGCACATAGGGCGCGGTACGTCCATTGGCGATCCAACAGCGGGTCGGCTTGTTGGTGCCTTTGACCAGTTGGGCCGTTAACCAGACGTCGCGGATGGGTGTCGGAATGTCTACCGGCTGAGTCATTGCACCAACAATGCTGATGTGCTCCAGCGCATCACCTACCAGAATCGCGGCCCGGGTGTCCTCGCTGGTTGGAGAACGTCTGATACGTCGCAGTGAATCCACCCACGAGTACTGACCCGGCGTCGAGATCGTAACCAGGTCGCCGTAGCCAAAGCGCGCTGTCCGAGTGCCATCACGGCCATACAGCACATACGACTTCCCGGCCCGCGCCAGCGAGTCCATTACGAGGTTCTCATCCATCCGGGCCAGCTGCGCATTCCGGTCAACGCGCGCCCCGGCGGCAGCCAGACGCTCCAGAACGCCTTCATGGTGGATGCGGACTCCCACCCGACTCAGCACTTGCAAGGATGACCTGTGGATTCGGACGATGTCATCCTGATTCAGAATGCCAAATCTGGGAATGTCAGTCATTATTGTGCTCTTGCCCTCTTAACGGAATGGGGTGCACAGTCTTTACCAGTGTCGGCGCCATTCGTCAATGAAGGTATCAACATTGCGCCAGGTGACGGGCGTGACTTCGCGCACGTTGTCCACGGGCGATAGAATGAATCCGGTCGGACCCAGCACTCGCATGGCCTCGCGCACCGCCTCACGCACCTCATCCTCTGTTCCCATCTCCACTGTGATGCTGCCCGAGACGCCTCCCCACAGGCAGATGCGGTGGCCCACGCGCTCTTTGATGATCTGCATATTCGTGTGGGTGCCCTGTACCGGATCAATGCCGATCAGCACGTCAACCTCGGCTTCCAGGTAGCAGTCCAGCAGGGGCAGCGTGCCGCTGGATATGATATTGGCAAACTTCGCGCCGCGCTCGTGCGCCAGAGCGACCTCTTTTTTGAGACGGGGCAGGATCGCACGTCGGAAGAAGTGTGGTGTCACGAAGTCGCAGCCCTCATACCAGCCGCGCCGAATGTAGAGATCAACCGGTGCCGACAGCACCACTTCCATACGTTGGATCTCCCAGCGATGGACTATCTCAAGAAGATCCTCGACGAAGGCAGGACGCTCCATCGCGGCGACAATGGTCTCTTCGATCCCACACAGCCACGCGGCCACGTCGAGGCCGACGCCCCATCCGCCAGCCAGCAGCACTCCGCGCTCGTCGGCAAACGCCCGCGCCTGCCGGGCCTCGCGCTGGAAGTGGACGATGTCAGGTTCTGCTGGCTCCGTCAACAGGAATTGCAGTGCCTGAAGATCTTCCGGACCGGTGACCAATCGCTTGGTAGACCGTGGCACCAGAAAGTCGCTCATAAGGGGGATACGCTCCCCGTGCGGCCAGTCTCTGGTGAGACGGACGGAGGTGTTAAGCACTCCGGCAGGCGTGAGGTACTCCTTGTGCAGAATGTCCTCGTTGCCGTGGACGTACTCTCGCCACTGTCTGACCGTCACGCGCGGATCACACCGTACCGGCAGTCCCCACAAGTCGGGGTGTTCCACTTGCTCGTGGCGGGAAGTAAGCGGGATCAGCAATCTCGAGTCGAGGCCCATCTGCAGCTCAGCGTCAACCAGTTTGCCGAGAGTCTCATCGGCGCGGTCCACCAGTGCCGTGAACAGCATGAAGCAGCAGGGGACGTGATCGACGTCAGAATGTCTGATGGCACGCAACATGCGGTCACGCGATGTCAGTCCGACCATCGTATTATTGATGTCCTTTCTGGCTCAGAGCTCGAACCGCACCTTGAACACTCGCAGGGCCGCGAACAACAGCCCCGCGGACATCGCCAGCAGAATCGTGGACACGGCGTTCAGATCCGGGCTGATACCACGCTTGAGAATGCTCCAGATGATCATCGGCAGGGTGCTTTGTGGTCCGATGACAAAGAATGTGACGACAAACTCGTCGAAAGAAATGGCAAACACCAGCAACATCGCTCCGATGATGGAGGGGCGAATCAGGGGGAACAGGATGTAACGGAAGCGCTGAAAGGCATTTGCGCCCAGGTCCTGGGCTGCTTCTTCAATGGACCAATCGAAGTTGTGGAAACGTGAATTCATAATCAGAATGACATAGGGAGTCGAAAAGACTATGTGCGCCAGGATGACGGTGATGAGCGACAACTTCACCGCCAGAAATGTGTAGTAGGACAGCATCGCAATGCCCAACACGAGGCCTGGGATCAGGATGGGCAGCGCCATGAAGCTGAGCACCGGGCCGCGCACGCGGATGCGATACCGATTGAGCCCGTAGGCGCCCAATGTGCCGAGGATGCCTGCCCCAATCGCGGCACAAGTAGCCACAATGGCGCTATTCTGAAAACCATACAGATAGATCTTGTTCTCCAACAGGGCCTGGTACCACCCCAACGTGAAGCCAGTCAGAGGAAACACCCCGAGGCGGTTGCTGTTGAATGAAAATAGGACCACGAGGCCCAGTGGCACAAACAGCAAGAAGAGGATCACGTACACATAGATCTTGAGCCACGGAACGCGCATTGTCTTTCTGCCCTGTCTAACCTCGCACGGCGAGCCGCCGCGCTGACAGGCCGACCAGGCCAAACACGACGGCGAAGACGATCACCATAGAGAAGGTGATCGCTGACCCAAGCGGCCAGTTCGAAATGGTGCCGAACTGACTGGCAATCGAATTGCCGATCAGCTGCGCATTGCTGCCACCAAGTAGCGCCGGCGTGATGTAGTCGCCCGCTGTCAGCACGAAGGCGAACAGGAAGCCGGCCATCACGCCTGGCATACTGAGTGGCAGAGTCACCTTGAGAAAGGTCATCGTGGGGTTGGCACCCAGGTCGCGTGCGGCCTCCAGAAGGTTAGGATGGATATTCATCAGAACCGAGTACAATGGCAGAATGCAGATCGGCAGAAACACACTGGTCAGCGTCACGATGACAGCGAACTGGGTATAGATGAGCCACTCAACGGGCTGCTGAACAATGCCCAGCCCCAGCAGTATCGTGTTAATGACACCACTGTTGCCCAGTATTGTCTTCCACGCATAGACACGCACCAGGTAGCAGCTGAACAATGAGAGTATCATCAGCATGAGGACGGTTTCGCGTTCCTTCTGCAGCCGGAAAGCCATCGCGTAGGCGACAGGATAGCTGAGCACGACCGTCAGACAGGCTGTGATGAGCCCCACCGTGATCGAGCGACCGATCAACTTCATGTACGTGGCGTTCGTGACGACCTCCACGTAATTCTGCAGTGTCCATTCTCGAACGATCGTGTATCCTTTGAGGTACCAGAAGCTGTAGATGAAGAACACGAGCATCGGTGCGCCGAAGAGCACCAGCATGTAGATGAGCGGTGATCCTATCGTGACGACCGCTCCCCAACGTATGCGAGGTCGTTTCACATTGACATTCATCGTCCAGGGTTCCACCGGAACGTCTTTGCTGCGCTTGACGGCCACTGAGCGCAGCAGGTGCGTGACGGCGCGTTTGACCACAGAGACCCAATCGGCTGTTCCGTCCCCTGCTCGCACCTCACGTGCGGGTTGGGGGGACGGAACAGCCTTGGAATCAGCTTACGCCTGCCGATGCTGTCAGGAGATCTTGATGTCTTCCCACGTCTGCAGCCATTCGGCATTGCTGGCGATAGAAGGGTCCTCCGGCTCCAGCGGTGGATCCGGCGGGAAGGGTGTCTTGGCCAACACCGCGTCCATATCGGCGAATTCCGCCTGCATCTCGGGCGGCAGCAGCGGCACCACCTTACTGTTCGTCATTCCCTGGCCCAGATAGACAGCCAGCTCTCTGGCACCCTCCGGCGATGTCATCTGGTTGATGAAAGCGTAGGCTGCATCCACGTTTGCTCCCACCGGGATGAGGTAGTTGTCACACCACCCCGCCACGCCCTCTTTGGGAATGACGTACTTCAACTCCACCCCTTTCTCTCGTGCCCAACCGATGATGGCCGTCCACGACCCGGAGGTGAGCCAGGCTTCCTTGCGCGCTAACACGTCGGCCATTTCGCCGTAACTGGGCACGATCGCACGCAGCTGCGGCTTCAGCTTCAGATACCACTCCTTGGCCTGTTGAAGCTCTTCTCTGGTGACGAAGCGGTTGATGTCAATGCCCACTGCCAACATCGCCACCATCAACTCCTGGTTGGCGACGTCCAGCGTGACGATCTTGCCCTTGAACTCGGGTTTCAGCAGATCGTTCCAGGACTCGATTCCATCCGGAACGAACTCAGGATTGTAGGTGCAGGGGGTGTTGCCGAACGTGAAGGGAACCGAGTAAACCTTACCCTCGCGGACTTGCCACGGTTGGTTTCTGAATGCGGGATAGAGATCGTTCCAGTGCGTCAATCGTTCCGTGTCAATCGGCTGGATCAGGTTGTTCACGTACAGCGCTTCGATTGTGCCGTGATAGATGCTTATCACATCATACTGGCCAGCGCTGCCGGCCTTCAGCTTGGAGAAGATTTCCTCGTTGTTGCCGCCATAGGTGGAGTTGACCGTAATGTCATACGTTTCGGTCAGCGGCTTGAGGGCACCGGCATAGTCATAGCCTTCCCATCCCAGGTAGTTGATGGTCGTGCCCCTCAGCTTTTCGAGGTCCGGCGTTGGTTGCGGTGTGGGTGTGTCAGCCAGTGCCGGGACCGCGTGCCGCAGCGTCAGCATACTTGCGCCGGCCAGGGCGGCCGACGCCACCAGGAACTCCCGTCGAGACACCTTCGTTGCCTTCGCCATTGCTCCCACCTCCTTCAGTGAGCAGTAATCCTCGCCAATTGTGTCAGACTCATTGTTGCTCGGCTCGTTTGCGATCCGTCACCTCCTATCCACCGTCGAGCGCGGCTGTCTCACGCAGCCAGAACCACTGTGCTGTCGGTGTCCCATCCCACCACGACCTCGTCGCGGACACAACAACTTAACATGCCATCCGTAGTGGGCTGCTCTACCAGCAGCACCAGATCATCGGCAAGCCGCACGTGGTAGCGTCCCAATGGCCCCAGGAAGACTGTGTTCACGACGGTGCCCCGGAAGGTGTTCTTCCCTGCTTCCGGTACACCTTCGTGGACCTGAAACAGACCGATGCGTTCCGGACGCACCGAGACTACCACTGCCTGGCCGGGCGTGATCTCGGTCTGTGGCGGCGCCCACACTGTCAGTCCGTGCACTACTACCTCCGTGCAGTCGGCGCGCACCGCCTTGACTACACCCCGCAGCAGGTTAGCCTCGCCGATGAATTGCGAGGCGAACTCGCTCTGAGGACGGTTGTATATCTCGGTGGGGGTCCCGACTTGAACGATGCGACCGCGGTTCATCAAGACGATGCGATCCGACATCACCATGGCTTCTTCTTGATCGTGGGTCACATACACGAAGGTCATTCCCAGCCGACGCTGAATGCTGCGCAATTCCAACTGCATCGCCTTGCGCAGCTTGAGATCGAGCGCTCCCAGCGGCTCGTCGAGGAGCAGCACGCGCGGCTGGTTGATCAGGGCCCGCGCCAGCGCCACGCGCTGTGCCTGTCCACCGCTGAGCTGGTTGGGGCGGCGCGGGCCATAGCCCTCCAGCCGCACCACTCGCAGCATCTCCTCGACAGCGGCTGCGATTCTGTCCTTCGGCCATTTCTTGATCATCGGCCCAAATGCGATGTTCTCGGCAATGGACATGTGGGGGAAAAGGGCATAGGCCTGGAAAACCATGTTGACGGGACGCTTCTCGGGTGGCGTGAAGGTGACGTCGCTGCCTTCCAGGTAAATGCTCCCGGAGGTAGGCATCTCCAGCCCGGCGATCATCCTCAAGGTGGTCGTCTTGCCGCAGCCGCTGGGGCCAAGCAAGGTGATGAACTCACCTTCTTCAATGTCGAGGGTGACTTCGTCCACGGCAACTACGTCGCCGAAGCGCTTGCACAGGTTTGTCAGGCGAACGATGGCTCCGGTCATTGAGTCTGCCCATCCTTCACGCGGCGGGTCGTCTGTCTGACAGCTCCTTACGACGGACTCTATCACATCAGGTGTCGGCTGTCAATGACTGCGGAGAAGGTTACTTCGAGACTCAAGATCTCACGACTGATCAATGTGCGTTTTTCGGTGCCGGTGCAGCCGATGCGATTGACGTTCGTCACCCGCGCTTGTCGCGGCTGCGTCCATCCCAGCGCATCGCACGCGCATACTCCTCGCCAATCCTGCGCATGTCCCAGTAGAAGTCGGTGATGTCAGCATCCGACCACGTGTTGTCAACGATGCAGTAGGGAATGGCGATCACGTCCGGCGCCAGCGCTTCCATCATTTCGCGGAAACCGGCCAGCATCTCTTCGGCCGTCTCGCCGTTGTCAAACATGGGCTCCAGAAGCCCCCAACCCGCGAATACCTCGCGGAACTGAGGGTATTCGGCCCGCGTGTAACGGTGCGAGCAGTTGAGATACTTCACCGGCGGGTTGTGGGCGGTGTAGAGATGTTTGCAGGGGTTGGGCCCGCAATTGTGTAATCCACCAGGTCCCCACTGGGCCAGGATGCGACGGTTGTACGGAAGGGCAAACTCGACGAAGATGTCCGGCCCGATGGTGGCACACACGTCATCGCTGACGAAGCTCTTGTACGGCTCGGGGTGCCACAGCGGATCGAAGTCAATTCCGGCGAAGCGATTGATGTCGCCGCCTGCGGCCGCCACCTGGGAGTGACACAGCTCGATCTGCACGTCGGTGACGAGATTCAACAGGTGGTGCATCGCGGCCGGGTTGTCGTAGAAGCCGGTGTACAGCAAGTTGGTGTCGAGCAGGTCCTTGAGCGTGTTGAGTGGCCCGCCGATGTCAATGCCGGTCAGATAGACATCCGGCGGCAGGTTCTCGGCGAAGTAGCGCAGGCGACGCAAGTTTTCGGGCATGATGCCATCGGACATCGTCGGCCGGCGTACTGTGTAGACCTGCTCAAGGTCGTCAATAAGACAGCCCCCGGTGCCCGGGGGCTGGTTGGGATCGTCACTCCAGAACACTTCCATTCCGAAGAGCGTGGCGATCGTCATGTAGCCCTGCGTGATGCGCACGGTTGGAATGTAATCGTCGGGCACCGTGCGCAGGCAGCGCCGGATGGCTGCCACGTTGACCTCGAACTGCACCTCCAGACTCTCCAGCTCGGCGCGCAACGTGTAGTCGGCGGCCAATGAGCCTTCGCCATTGAAGCCCATCAGCCAGATGATGGCCGGGATGTGATCAACCGGGCGGTAGTCGAACAGGTCGCGATAGAACTGCTTGCGTCGCTCGATTTCATGGTGGTCAATGTCCAGTGGCACCACGCTGACCATACCTCCACGCAGCAGAAGGGTCCCTATTCACCGGTTACCGCGCCCGCGGCAAGGCCCTTGATGAAATAGCGCTGCCCGATCAAGTAGAGGACCAACATCGGCAACGCCGCACTCAGCATACCGGCCATAATCAAAGGCTGATTGACCGTGAAGCGCCCTTTGATCAACGTCAGGCCGACCATCAGCGAGCGCATCTTCTCTGACTGGAGCAAGATCAGCGCAATCAGGAGCTCGTTCCATACCCACAGCGCGTTGACAAGCAGCAACGTGACCAGGGCCGGCGCCGAGAGCGGCAGGATCATCCTGAGCAACACCATCCAATCCGTGCACCCGTCAATCTTGGCCGATTCGATGATCGGCCTGGGAATCGTCTTGAAGAAATTGCGCAGCAGATATATCGAGAAAGGCAGCAGCAGGCCCGTATACGTGATGATTGGCGCGGGGTAGGTGTCGACCAGCCGCAACTGCGTCATAACCGAAAAGACCGGGATGACCATCACAACCGGCGGGATGACCATCAATGCGATGATGATGTCAAACAACGTGTCGCGGCCGGCAAACTGCATGTGGCTGAAAGCATACGCCGCCAGGCAGGCCAACACGATTGTGACCAGCACCGAGCCGGCCGTGAGGATCACGCTGTTCACGAACCATTGTGGGAACGCCAGCTGGAAGAAGATGTGTTGGAAATTGTCCAGAACCGGTTGAATCGGCAGGCCCAGTTTGTTGTTCAGATACTCGATCTTGACTTTGAATGCACTGACCACCATGAAGTAGACGGGATAAAGGACAACCGCTGTCATTGCCAGCATGAGTAGTTGGCGTATCACAGCGGACGGCGTGAGATGGATGCGCAGGCGGTTCGCCACGGTACTACGCATATTCTGCCACTACTTTCCGCCGCTGACGCAGGGATACGACCATCAGGACAACCGTGATCAGCAGTAACACGACGGCAGCCGCTGCAGCCACACCCAGGCGATTGTGTTTGAAAGCCTCGTTGTAGATATAGAGCTCCATGACGTAGGTGCTGTAGCCGGGTCCGCCCTGTGTCATCACAAACACGTAGTTGAACACCCAGCTGAGCATGGTGATGACCATAATCACTGTATAGAACTCAATAATGATAGCCAGCTCGGGAATGATGATGTACCACAATCTGGCCCACCACCCGGCGCCATCCAGGAGTGCTGCGTCAAACATTTCCTCAGAAATGCTGGCAAGCCGCGCCAGAAACAGAACCGTTCCGAAACCCATCTCGCGCCAGATGATGACAAACATGACGGTGAGCAGTGCCAGCGTGCGGTCCCCCAGCCAGTCCAGAGCAAGCGCTCTAAGACCGAGTCCACGCAGCATCTCATTCAACGCACCATTGCCTTGAAATATCACCGAGAACGTGATTCCGATGACCGTGATAGAGAGGACCGTGGGCAAGAAGATGACGGTGCGGTAAAGTCGCCAGCCACGGATGCGCTCGAACAGCAGCACCGCAAAGATGATACATAGAAAGACCAGTACCGGCACGAGCGTCAGCAACATCACGTTGTGCAACAGCGAGTGATAGAAGGCCTGGTCCTCAAACAGAATCCGATAGTTGCGCAGGCCGCTGAATACACCATCGAATCCGGTGAGATCCATCAGACTGAAGCGGACATTGAGGTAGACCGGATAGCCAAAGATCAGCGCCATCACCACCATCGCTGGCAGGATGTACAGATAGGGAATGAGGTTAGCCTTGCCGTGCGTCGGTCTTGCCCGTCCAGAGGCTGCCGTATGGCTCCGATTTCTAACTGCAGAAGGCTCAGGGGGCGTCATACCTATAGAAATCCCTTGGTTCCCCCCCAATCCGGCCGGCATTGATGCGCCTGCATCTTGCAGGGGAGAGGGCCGCTATGAACACCTTGCCAGATTGGTCATGCTCCCGCCGGCGACGGATACCGGCGGGAGCGTGCAGCTGTCAGCATGCTTGATTGGCAGACGTTGGCCTACTGATAAGGGCAGACCAGCGGCTTGTCAATCCAGATCTTGAAGTTCTCCACACCCTGCGGGTTGTTCTCGCGCCACTTGGCGGCGGCCGCCTCATATTCCTGCGCCGCCTGCTCAGGCGTCAGCTCACCGGCGACGAATCGTTGACCGATCGTGTACAGGGAAGTCTCGAAGTCACCCGGGTAGTTGTAGTTGTACGTGTAGCCAGGGCGCTCCTGAATCCACTGATACATCTGCTTGTCAGTCGGGAGCGTGACGCTGGAGATGTCCAGTTGGTCGCTGCCGGGGAAGGCGCCGGTCTGTTGGAACATCGCGTTGACACGCTCGGGATTGATCAGGATGAACTTCAGGAAGTCGGCCGCTTCCTCTGGATGTGCCGCGGCCGTTGGAATGGCGATGTCAGCGCCTGGCACCGGCAGCTCGTCGGCCATGCCATCCGGCAACGCATCGCGCATCTTGGGCGACAACATCACCCCGATCTTGTCCTCGCCCATTTGCCGCATCCAGGAGGTGATCAGCGGCTGGATGCTCATGCCGATGCCGACCTTGCCCTGCAGGAAGAGATCCTGGCCTTCGCCGATGGTGATCGACCCCAAGTCGTCGTTGACCAGCTGCTTGTCGAGCAGCTCCTTCCACAACGTCCACCAGTAGGCGTGCTTCTTCTCGGTCAGGCTCTCCTCGCCGATTACAGCCATGTGTTCGTCGGTGATGGAGGTATAGTAGTCCATGCCCAACAGCGAAGGTATCCACGCCGCCATGTAGCCGTCCTTCAATCCCATGTAGGTGCCGATGTAGCCGGCGTCCCTGATCTTCTCGAGTGCTGCCACAAACTCGTCCCAGTAGATGGGGGGCTTCTCGGGGTCAAGACCGGCTTCCTTGAAAATATCCTTGTTGTAGGCCATCAGCCACGCATCCATGTAGAGCGGCAGGATGTACTGCTTGCCGTTCCAGTAGCCTTCAGCGCGCGTTGGGCAGTAGATGTGCCGCAGTTCCTCTTCGCTCCAGAAGTCACTGATCGGCCGAATGTTGCCCGCCCAGGCTTGCTCCAGGCCCAGCACACCTCCCCATAGAAATTGAATGTCGGGAGGATTACCCGCCGCGGCCTGGGCCAGGAATGTGGGATAGATGGCCTCACCCTCCAGGAGAACCAGCTCAATGTCGGCGATGTTGGGGTGTTCCGCCTTATACATCTCAGCGCTTTCCTCTAACCAGGCGCCCAGACCCGGCGCTTCTGACTCACCCCAGTATGCCATCCGCAGTGTGATGGGTTCATCCTGAGCCATGGC
>Ga0101944_10004286_pt1 | contig 17954 bp, 18 predicted proteins | sample DewCreD2012metaG_FD_75245 | JGI IMG/M metagenome (GOLD analysis project Ga0101944, IMG submission 75245) | Hot spring sediment bacterial and archeal communities from British Columbia, Canada, to study Microbial Dark Matter (Phase II) - Dewar... ... | reverse complement strand
AGTTCCTTCACCTTGGTTTCAATGGCCGCCTCGAGGTCCTTGCGCGCCTTTTCCGCTTGCAGCTTGAGATCTTGGAAAAAGGAGGTTTTTTCTTCTTCGGGCATTTCCTCCTTCTTGAGGAAGTCCCGAATGAAGTCTTCGAGCTCTTCCTTGGATTTGACGGCAAGACCGATTCCGGCAAGCATGGATTTCTTGAGCACTTCGAGCATGGTGGCCTCCTATGTAAGGATATGCGGGAAGAGAAGTTAGAAATCAGAAAAACAGCGGTTGACCCCTTTGGTTCTTCTATACCCCACGTCGAGGAACCCGATCAAGCCAAAACCCCATGAATTCCTTCTGAACGGCCGCTCAAAACAGACAGGGCGGCTTTCGAGGGCCGCCCTGTTACCATTAAAGACGCGTACGTTGCGGTGTATTCGTCCTTACGACGATTTGCGATGGCATCCGTTTGGGTTCATCATTTGAATTTGCCCAGGATGGCGCTCGCAATCGTGTTCTTCTGAATTTCCTTGGTTCCCTCGTAAATTTCGGTGATCTTGGCATCCCGATAGAACCGTTCGACCTCGTATTCGGCCATATATCCATAGCCGCCGAGAAGCTGGATGGCTTCGTCCGCCACTTCGACGGCCGTTCGTGCGGCGTACATCTTGGCCATGGAGGTGAGCTTCGGATCGATTCGGCCCTGATCGTAATTCCAGGCGGCCTTGTAGGTCATGAGCCTTGCCAGCTCGATCTTGGTGGCCATGTCTGCCAGTTTGTGCTGGGTAACCTGAAAATCGGCGATCTTGCGGCCGAACTGTTCCCGCTGCTTCACATAGGCCAGGGCCCGATCGAAGGCTCCCTGCGCCGTACCGAGGGCCTGGGCGGCAATGAGAATCCGGCTTTCATCAAAGAATTCCAGCACCTGGTAGAAGCCTTTGCCTTCCTTTCCGATCAGGTTCGTCAACGGTACCCGAACATCCTTGAAGGTCACCTCTGCGGTAGACATCATATGAATACCCATCTTGTGGCCGACATCCGTCGCAGTGACCCCTTTGCGGTCCGCTTCGACGAGGATCATGCTGATGCCGCGATAGGACGGTTTGGCTTCCGGATCGGTCTGGCAGAGAACCGTAAAGAAACCGGCCAGACAGCCGTTGGTGATGAAGGTCTTTCCGCCGTTGATCACCCATTCGTCCCCATCCTTGACGGCTGTGGTGTTCATAAAGGTGATGTCGGAGCCGTGATCGGGTTCGGTGAAGGCCCCGGCAGACAGGGTTTTGCCTTCTGCGACGAGCGGGAGGAATTTTGTCTTGAGCTCTTCGCTGCCGAATCGCAGGATGCATTCCGAAGCGAACGAAGCCAGCACGATGGCGCTTCCAATGGTGGAATCCCGGGCGCAGAGCTCTTCTGCCACCAGAATGTTTTCCATGACACCGAGGCCTTGACCGGAGTATTTTTCTGGAAAATGGATACCGATGAACCCGAGTTCCGCAGCCTTCTTCCAAATCTTGGTGGGGAATTCGTGTTTCAGATCCAGCTCCAGAGCCAACTCCTTGTCGAACTCGCCTTTTGCAAAATCCCGCGCCGCCTTCTGAATTTCGATTTGTGATTTCGTCAGTTCAAAGTCCATGTCGATCCTCCCATTGGTTGAATGATACCGAAAGCCCGAAGAAGCTCTCGCCCGCTATGAAACACTTTCACTACTGATCATCGCTTTGAGAAAAGGAAAAGAATCTGAGTGACCGCTCAGAATGTAACACATCCGTTTTGGGCATTGCAAGACAATTGCGGATCGTACTTGATCGAGCCGATAAAAGCTGCTACATGAGCGGAACGGTCGAAACAAACCGACAGATTCGAAGCCGCTTCCCATTTATCGTGAAAATAGTGGGCAGTGGGCAGTGGGCAGTTGTAAGGGCGCGGCATGCCGTGCCCTGCATTTTCATCCCCGGGGGCGGCGAAAACGCGTCGTCATGGAAATTTATCGTGAAAATGCGTAACGGGTAACGAGTGACCGGTGACGGATGACCTGTAGGGGCGACCCTATGTGGCCGCCCTCCCGGAATCAAGGATCGCATTTTCATCTCCGGGGGCGGCGCCCACCGCCATGAGCATTTATTCCAATGATTTCATGAAGGAATCAGAAAGGACCTCGTTTTGAAACCCTATTCCATTGCATTGGCCGGCAAGGGTGGCACGGGAAAGACCACCGTTGCCGGGTTGCTGATCCGATATCTTGTCACCAGAGGCAAACAACCCGTTCTTGCAGTAGACGCCGACAGCAACGCCAATTTGAACGAAGTGCTCGGCCTCGTCGTCACAGACACCCTCGGTAACGCCCGGGAAGAAATGAAGAAGGGCATCGTCCCCGGCGGCATGACCAAGGACGTGTTCATGTCCATGAAACTCGAGCAGGCTGTAGCCGAAGGCGACGGATATGACCTGATCGTCATGGGACAGCCCGAAGGCGCCGGCTGCTACTGCGCAGCAAACAGCCTGCTGACGGCATTCATCGAAAAGCTGGTGGACAACTATCCCTATCTCGTGATGGACAACGAAGCCGGGATGGAGCACATCAGCCGCCTGACCACCCGCAATGTCGATGTGCTGCTCATCGTGACCGATACGTCCCGCAGAGGGGTTCAGGCGGCGTTGCGCATTGCGGATCTCGCCAAAGAACTCAAGATCGGCGTCGGAAGGACCTGTCTCGTCATGAACCAGGTCAAGGAACCCCCGTCCGATGTCGTCATGAAACTCGTCACAGACGCGGGCATCGAATTTCTCGGAACCATTCCGGAAGATGAAACCATTTACGCCTTTGACCTGAACGGCAAACCCACCGTCCAACTGCCGGAGGAAAGCCCGGCGCTTCAGGCGGCATTTGCGATCTTCGAGCGCATCGTCCCCTGAACATCGTTCAACCGTATCGATACGAACCGACCTTTTTCAAGGCCAACCTCAGGCCGAGCTTTCCAAGGCCGGTTCTATCCCATCGAAAAGGGGTTACCATGAAGAAAACGGGCTATCTCTATGACGACAGGTTTCTGCTCCATGACACGGGACCCTACCACCCCGAAACCCCCGACCGGCTGATCGCCATCAACATGGGTCTTGAGCGGGAAAATCTCCTGCCGCTTCTGGTTCCGATCAAGGCCGTTTTTCCGGACATGAAATGGATCGAAAGGGTGCACGATCCCGACTATATCCAGCGGTTCGAATCCATGTGCTGCACCGGAATGACGTGTTTCGACTACGAAGACAACCAGATGTGCGGTCAGACGTTCGAAATTGCCAAATTGGCTGTCGGTGGCATTCTCGAGGCCGTCCGGTTGGTCATGGAAGGTCAGATCGACAACGCGTTTTGCGCTGTCCGACCTCCGGGACATCATGCCGAACCCGGTCAGGCCATGGGGTTCTGCTATTTCAACAACATCGCCGTTGCAGCCGTTTATCTCAGGGAGCAGTGGGGGTTGAAACGCATCGGCATCATGGACTTCGATGTCCACCACGGAAACGGAACCCAGAAAATCTTCGAAAACGATCCATCGGTCTTCTATTATTCCATTCATGAACATCCGTCCTTCGCATTTCCGGGAACGGGTCGTCACTTCGAAAAAGGAAGCGGTGACGGATTGGGGTACACCAGAAATTACCCCGTGCTTCCGGGTCAGGGCGACAAGGAATATCTCGAAATCCTTCAGAACGACTTTCTGCCGCTCTTCAACGAATTCGCCCCGGAATTCGTGCTGGTTTCCGCCGGTTTCGACGCCCATGTCGATGACGACATGTCGGACATCTGTGTCACCACGGAAGGATTCAACACGATCATGCAAAGTATCGTAGAAATCGCAAATCGGCATTCCGGCGGTCGGATCGTCTCGATTCTCGAAGGCGGATATTCCCTCCGGAGGCTTCCGGAGCTTGCAGCCAATCATGTCAGTATTCTGCTGAAATAGGGAGGATACCATGTTCGTCGATCGTTCCATGACCCAGAAAGTCATCACCGTCCGTCCGGAGGAATCCATCGTCAAGGCAAAGACCTTGATGGATGAACACAACATCCGCCACCTTCCCGTCGTAGACGAAGACAATCTTCTTCTCGGCATCGTGACGGACCGCGACCTGAGAAGCGCCTTTCCCTGCTCGTTTTACAAAGGGGAAAAGCAAGCCGAAACCCAGGCGGAAATGGAGAAAATCCTCGTCAAAGATGTCATGACGAAGAACCCGTATACCCTGACGCCCTACGATACCATTCAGGATGCGCTGCTGCTCATCCAGAAGCTCAAGGTGGGTGCTCTTCCGGTCGTCGACAAAGAAGGCAGACTCAAAGGGATCATTTCCGTGAGGGACTTGCTCAGAGCCTTCATCAATGTGCTTGGCATCGGCACACCGGGAACGCTTTTGTGCATTCTCGTCGAAGAGAAGGTCGGTCAGCTCAAGAAGATCGTCGATGCCATCACGGAGGAAAACATTTCCTTCGGCAGTGTTCTGGTCGCCAGGTATTGGGAAAAGGACAAGCGAGCCGTATTTCCCTACCTGCTGACGAACAACGTCGCCAAGGTGAAGAAGAAACTCCGGGCCATGGGCTATACCCTGCTCGATCCCATGGAATGGTACATGGATCAGCTGCCCAAGGTTGAATGATGCTGCCATGTCGGATACAACCGCCCGAGCGCCTTACGACAGGCTGTTCATTTACTATCTTTCCGGAAGACCCCACCGGGAACCCATTGAATGTGACGCCTATATCGGCACCTGGCAGGAAGAGGATTCGGCCTTTGTCTTCTTCCATCAAAAGGCGGACAGCGTCGTTCATCGGATCGTCTCGAGCCAACCCGAACTGAAATGGATCGACAGCTTCGAGATGAGCTACGATCAATGGCAGGGGGAAGCACTCGGCAGGCGTAAGTTGGGCGGTTTCGTCATCGTTCCCGGATGGGAGGCCGAACCTTTCGGGGAAGGGGCACGCCCAAACGAAATCCTCATGGATCCCGGGGTCGTTTTCGGAAACGGCGCACACCCGACCACCCAGGATTGCTTGGAGGCGATCACCCTCGCGCTTCAACGGGAGCCGCTCACTTCCGCCGTCGATCTGGGAACCGGGACGGGCATTCTGGCGCTTGCCGCATGGAAACAGGGATTGAGATCCATCGTTGCCGTGGATTTCAACCGACTCGCCATCCGAACGGCTGCTTCCAATTTCCGGTTGAACGGCGCACAGAACGACATCCTTCCCCTTCATGCCCGGGCGGAAGACTGCATGGATCTCGAGGTGGATCTGCTGATTGCAAACATGCACTTCTCGGTGATGAAAAGCCTTATCGAATCCCCTGGATTTATCCGCAAACGGCAGTTCGTTCTTTCAGGGCTGCTTCGATCGGAAGTCCGGTACATCGAGGACATGCTGTCCCGATTGCCGGTGACGGTTTTGAACAAGTGGCAACGGGAAGGCGTTTGGCATACTTTATGGGGGAGCAGCAACGTCGTATAGTGTTTCGCCTATAGCGTGCGGGTGTGCGGGATGCGGCCATGAAGGTGCAGCCTTAGAGGAAACCCGGCCCCACGATTGGTTGGATAAAGGTTGCCGGGGGTACCTCAAAAGAACAGAAGTCATCCGCCTTTCTTCCGACTTTGGACTTTCGCGGAAATGCCACCCACATGTTCATCCTCAGAAGAGTGGGCCGCGCTCCATAAACATGTCATCACCCTAATCATTTCATATTTCAGGTCATCTTACGGGATTGGGGGGCGCACACATGCACATCACCTGCTGGGGTTCAAGGGGTTCCATACCGGTCAGCGGAGCCGAATACAACCGGTACGGCGGCGACACCACCTGCATGGAAATCCGGCCGATGTCCGGAGAGACGGTCATCGTCGATGCGGGAACTGGGATCCGAAGACTCGGCAATGCCCTGATCGCCGAAGGCAGGCTGACCTGCCATTTCATCTTCACCCATGCCCATTGGGATCACTTGATGGGCTTTCCGTTTTTCAAGCCGCTTTACCGGCAGGATGCTTCTTTCCATATGCATCGGTGCCCCTTTGCCAGCAAATTCGTTGAAACCATGCTCTCCCGGGTCATGTCTCCTCCGAATTTTCCGGTTCGATACAGCGACATTCAGGCAACCATCCAGTATGAAGAGGCATGTCCGACCTGTTTTCGCATCGGATCTCTGAGCGTATCTCCGATCGCCTTGCGTCATCCGAACAGTGGAAGCGGTTACAAATTCATGGAAAACGACAGGTCGTTCGTTTTCTTGACGGACAACGAGCTGGGGTTTTCCCATTCCGGTGGCCCTCCTGTGGAGGACTACATCCGGTTCTGCCGGAATGCGGACCTGCTCATCCACGACGCCGAATACACGCCCGAGGAATACGTCCATACCATCGAGTGGGGACATTCGGTCTATACCGATGTGATCGATCTGGCCGTCCAGGCGGACGTCAAACGCCTCGGTCTGTTTCACCTGAACCAGGACCGATCCGACGATCATGTCGATGCCATTGTCGAAGCGTGCAGGAGCCTTCTGCGTGAAAAGGGCAGCCCGATCGAATGTTTTGCAGTGGGATCGGGATGGACAATGGATATATGACGACGGTTTTTGTGCTGACAACGATATGGCTTCACGAAAAGGTTTCTGCCTTCTGACGATATTGGAGGGAGCCTCGATATGAACGATCTCATTCGAAAAGCGGTTTCCGATCTGACCTCATCCCGATATGCCGTGGCCCTTACCGGCGCGGGAATATCGGTTGAAAGCGGCATTCCTCCCTTTCGTGGGAAAGGGGGCCTGTGGGAGAAGATCGACCCCATGGAATATGCCCACATCGAGGCCTTGAACCGAAATCCGGAGGCCGTATGGCGTGTTTTGATCCAGGACATGAAAACCACCCTGGATACCGCCCAACCCAACGACGGCCATCTCGGTCTGGCTGCCCTGGAAAAAATGGGGATTTTGAAGACCATCATCACCCAGAATGTCGATGGTCTGCACCAGAAAGCCGGAAGTCAGAACACCATCGAATTTCACGGCAGTTTTGCCTGGATGCGCTGTATGCGCTGCGGCAAGCGGATCGAAACCAGCCGTCTTCAGATCCATGACATCCCACCCAGGTGCGAATGCAGCGGCATCTGGCGTCCCGAATGCGTGTTCTTCGGAGAGGAAATCCCTCCCCAATGCCTCATGGACAGCAAGCATGCAGCCATGCGATGCGATGTGATGCTGGTTGTCGGCACATCCGCAGAAGTGCAGCCGGCGGCCTACATGCCGGTGATCGCCAAGCACCGAGGGGCTACCATTATCGAGATCAACCCCGAGAAAACGACGTTGACGCACGGTATCAGCGATTATATCATCCAGGGAAAGGCCGGTGAAGTGCTGAAGGCTATTGTCGAAGCCATCGAAAAATGATGATTGATGAATGATCAATCATGAATGAGGACGGTTGTAATGAGTGCCTGAAGGAAGTCTTTCTCTTGGTTTCTGCTTTCGCAAAAGGAAAACGGAGGGCAATTTTCACAATCTTCCGTCGACCGATCCCCGCAGATCCCCTTACATAGCAAGAGGGGGCAGCCTGCCGGTATTACATCAACATTCTTTTGGAGACCATTGGATGACCACATTCTCCGAACTCCGTCCGAAAACCCAGCCGGAGTCTCCCGACACCATCACCTCCGACATGCTCATTGCCATCGATTATGGGTACCGATCGAGGCGGGATATCCGCATCTGCATCAAACAGCCGGAATACACGTCCGTATGTCCCATGACGGGGCTTCCGGATGTCGGATGCATCACCATCACCTATGTCCCGGATGCCAAGATCATCGAGTTGAAATCCCTCAAATACTACCTGCTGCAGTACCGCAACGTCGGTATTTTCTATGAACATGTCGTCAACCGAATCCTCGAAGACTTGACGGCTGCATTGGAACCGAAATGGATGGAAGTCACCGGTGATTTCACTGCTCGAGGGGGCATCACTTCTACTGTAAGCGTTCGCTACGAAAGGAAGGCATGAAATCCGTCACCCTGAAGGCCGACTGGATCTGGTCGCTTTGTATGCTGTTTCTGTTGATGGAAACCCTTTCCGGATGCAGCTGGTTTTCCGGGACCTCCAATCCGGTGAAAGCCGTAACGAAGCTCTGGCGTTCTGCAGACAGCGGTCTCGTGATGCGTATCGGCATCAGTCCCATATCGCCGCCGCAATCGACGATCGAACCGGGAGCGATGGAACGTTTTCAGAATGCCTTCGAGGAACAGTTGCGGGCATTGAAGATACCTGCCATCTGGATCGGCCCGGGTGCAGCCGATTGTCCGAATTTCATCAAGTCTCCTTCGATTACCCCTGCAGGAGATTTCGACAACGTGGCCTTTGCCAGGGAATCCCGAAAATGGGGGATTCAGGCACTCGTTCGTCTCTCCCTTCTCGCCTATGATGTCCATGAACGCAGTACCGGTTTTCTCTGGTTCCAGAAGAGTGTGGAGGAAGGTCGATTCCTGTGGAACGTTGCCGTTTACGACAGCGAAACCGGAGCCAAGATGGATGAAGTGCTCTATCCAATGACGTTCAAGGCGGATGAAAACGACCTGAAGTTCATTCGGGAGGGCAAGATTCGGGAGGTTCAGGAAGGTTACCGATCTGCCGAAAAATCGTTGACGACCCTTGCAAAGACCGTTGCCGACATCCTGGCCGATCTTCCGTGGAAAGGATTCGTCACGGAGGTTGCAGCAGACCGCCTCACCCTTTCCTCCGGCGCTGAAGCCGGTTTGACCGTCGGGAGGGAATTGGCTCTGACGAGTCCGGCAACCCTCTTCGAGGGGAAACACGGTCAGCAATTCTTTCTTCCCGGAAAGCCGATCGGAAAGATCCGCATTACATCCGTTTTCCCCAATCGCTCCGATGCCATTGCTCTCGATGGCGTTCAGGTCGAAAAAGGATCGACTGTAAGGTCCATCCGATAGGCGGAAACGGATGAGCGATATCCAAGCGAAATCCGACCCGGCCCCCCCCAAGGTCGAGACACGTTATACGATCTTCTCCATTCCGGCGGAGCGATGGGCTGCCGGATTTCGGGAAGGGATCCACAAAGGCTGGAGCGGTTTTGTCTGGCTGCTCCAGATGCTCATTCCCATTTCGTTTCTGACGGCACTGCTCCAGTACAGCGGATGGCTGCATCGGCTCGACACGCTCATCGCACCGATTATGGGATGGATCGGCTTACCGGGTGCCGCCGCTCTGCCGATCATCGTCGGCATGTTGACCGGCGTGTACGGTGGAATTGCGGCCATGATCCTCCTCCCCTTTTCTCCCCATCAGATGACGCTCATCGCCATCTTCGTCCTCATCTCGCATAACCTCATCCAGGAATCGGTCATTCAGGCGCGATCGGGCTTTACGGCGATGAAGGCCGCCGTTTTCCGGATCTTGGCAAGCCTCATCACCGTTGCCCTCGTTTCCCGATGGATGGGAAACGAGGCAGGCGGCCCAAGCGTTGCGGCGGATGCCGGCGCCTTTCAATCCCAATCCGTCTCCCTGATGAACTATCTGATGGATTGGGCGCTGTCGATGACACAGCTTTCCATCAAAATTTTGATCATCATCATGGGATTGATGATCGTGTTGGGGTTGCTGAAGTCCTTCGATTGGATACCAGCCCTGGTTCGGATCCTGCGCCCGTTTTTGCGTCTGATGGGGTTGAGCGAACGGGTCGGTGTCCTGTGGCTGACAGCCGTTGTCTTCGGCTTGACCTATGGAGCTGCGGTGATCGTCGAGGAGGCCAGGGAAGGGAACCTGTCTGCGGCAGACCTGGAAAAACTCCACCTTTCCGTCGGAATCAACCATTCGATGGTCGAGGATCCCATCCTGTTCGTCGCTCTTGGCCTGAACGCCTTCTGGTTGTACGTGCCCCGGCTCGTTACGGCCATTGCTGCCGTCAGGCTCTGGGGGGTGTGGCTACGGATCAAAGGAGGGTAGAAGAAGTCAGGAGTCAGGAGGGAAGAGGATGGGGGACTATTTGACATGTTCATGATCGTGTAATAAAAGACCGATGATGTTTTCCACTCCCCACTTGCGGGGAGTGGAAAACAAGGGCTCGGAAATTACCCTGACGTCAGTTATCCCTTGTATTCCTGACGCAGCTGTTTCTTGTTGATCTTGCCGACACTCGTCTTGGCGATGGTATCGACGATGGCGATCCTGCTGGGAACACCGTATTTCGGAATGAGCCCGTCTTCCACCGACTTCATGTAGAACTCCTTGAGCTCTTCTTCCGTCACCTTGCCTTTGTATCCTTCCCGAAGCACGACCAGTGCCATGGGTCTTTCCCCCCATTTTTCATCCGGAATGCCGATGACCGCCGCTTCGCTGACTGCAGGATGCTGACTGATGATGTCCTCGAGCTGCAGGGAGGAAATCCATTCCCCACCTGTCTTGATGACATCCTTCACCCGGTCGGTGATCTGCAGATAGCCTTCGGTATCGATGTAGCCGATGTCTCCTGTGTGCAACCAGCCGTTTTCCCAAAGGGCTTCGCTCTTTTCGGGGTCTTTCAGATAGCCCTGGGTCAACCAGGGCGCCCGTACCACCACTTCTCCGGTGGCCTTTCCGTCATGGGGAACGGGTTTGCCTTCCGGATCCACAATCTCCAGATGAACCAGCGGAACGGGCATGCCGGTTTTGCATCGGATGGCCACTTGTTTTTCGAGATCCCAATCGAGCATCCAGGGTTTGAGGTTGGCTGCCGTCAGCAGCGGACAGGTTTCCGACATGCCGTATGCCGAAGTGAGGTTGATCCCCAGTTCCATGGCCGCCTTGCACAAACCCTTGGGTAGGGCCGATCCGCCGATGATGACTTTCCAGTTGGACAGGTTAACGTTTTTGATCGCCGGGCTGGAGACGAGCATGTGAATGATGGTTGGAACGCAGTGGGAGAACGTGACTTTTTCGGTCAGGATGAGCTTCAGCAGAACCGGCGGTTCATATTTTCCAGGATATACCTGTTTGGTTCCGAGCATGGTGCACAGGTAGGGGATCCCCCAGGCATGGACGTGGAACATCGGGGTCAAGGGCATGTAGACATCCCCGGAATTGAGTGTAAGCGCCGATTTGTAGGCACACAGGCCGGACATCAACGCATAGGTGTGCAGCACGAGCTGGCGGTGGCTGAAATACACCCCTTTTGGAAGACCGGTGGTTCCGGTCGTGTAGAAGGTGGTCGCCATGGTGTTTTCGTCGAAATCCGGAAAATCGTAATCCACAGGCTGTGTTTTGAGCATCGCCTCGTATTCCCCGACAACCGGAAGGCTCGATGCCGGTGCTTGATCGAGATCGGTGAGGACGATGAATTTTTTCACACGGCTGATCTGGTCCTGAATGGGTTCGAGCATTGGCAGGAAATCTGAATTCACCAGAATGATGTCGTCTTCGGCATGATTGATCGTGTAAACGAGTTGCTCGGGGGAGAGGCGGATGTTGATGGTGTGGAGGACGGCGCCCATCATCGGAATGGCAAAGAAGCATTCGAGGTACCGATGGCTGTCCCAATCCATGACCGCAACGGTGGTCCCCGGTCCAACCCCATGGGATGTGAGGAGATTGGCCAATTGTCCGATACGGCTTCGAAGCGCTCGATAATTGTATCGGATCTTGTCCCTATAGACGATTTCCTGATCCGGAGCATAGATGAGCGGGGCATTGATGATGTTCTTGATCAGCAGCGGATAGGCATAGGCGGAAGGGGTTCTGGGAATCGTGCGGTACGTCATGCATCCTCCTTTGTTTGGATTTGAACGGTACGGGATTATGGTTAGGAATCTGGCCGAAGCATTGCGAACGGCCGAAACGGCAATCAAGCTGAGAAGGTGCTCCTGCCTTTATCAGGAAATACGGCCAATTTCAACGGATAAACGGCCGCCGATCATCGTGCACGATTTTGAGGGCGCAGCCCGGATGTCGCTGCAAAGGGTGTTGATTATCCGTTTAAAACATACTAAAGCAGAATCGCATGGACCTCAACAACGAGATACATCCACTTGCAATATCATGAAAGCAAACCATGCCGAACGAAGCGATGAACATCGATATGGAAATGCAGGCCCAGATGGAGAACCTGCCGGCGTGGTTGGAAGCCGTATCCTCGGAAGCCCATCGCCTCGGGTTTGAAGAAAAACGCATCCGTGAAATCGAACTCGCACTCGAGGAGGCATTGGTCAACGTCGTCAGCTATGCCTACGATGAACCCGGTGGTATGGTTCGCATCTCCACCTTTATTGATGAAGCCCATTCCTTCTGGTGCATTCAAATCATCGACGAAGGCAAACCTTTCGATATTGCATCCGCTGGCGAGCCCGACCTCGATGCGCCCCTTTCCGAACGGCAAATCGGAGGGCTCGGTGTATACCTGATCCGGAAACTGATGGACGATGTTCGTTACGAAAGAATGGGCTCACGGAATGTACTGACCCTTTCGGTCAAACTGCCCGGCGGGACACAGGCGATGGGTAAGGGGCGATAACCGGTGATGCGTTTGTAGAGGGCCGTTACGATCGAAATCCCAGCGACCACTTGCTTGTATAAAAAGCAATTCGTGCCGCATCGAAGAGGGCCGATTTGACAACGTTGTTCACTTGTCGAATCCTTGCGGCTATCCTTTGATTTGCGGCTTTAGGCTTTCAGAAGCGGGGAAGGTCCGACCTGTCAGAAAGGTGTTATGAATTGGTTCATTCTTGTTGTTGCAGGTTTGTTCGAGGTCGGCTGGGCGGTTGGGCTTAAATACACCGATGGCTTTGTCCGTCTTTGGCCGACGGTCGGTACCGTGCTTTCAATGATCATTAGCCTCGGTCTGCTCGGTATTGCCATGAAGTCGCTGCCAGTAGGCACCGCTTATGCTGTCTGGGTAGGCGTAGGTGCCGTCGGTAACGCAATCTTGGGGATTGTTTTGTTCGGTGAGTCAGCCAATTCTTTGCGGCTGTTGAGTCTTAGCCTTATCGTCGTCGGTATTGTCGGCCTGAAGATCGCAACACCGTCCTAACCCATAAAACCCATTACCCCATAATGGTTTCATCCGACCGGGAAATCGAAAAATCACACGCGAATTCACACACAAACAAGATTCAAAATATAAAGGGTTAGCCGCTGCTACGGCTAACCCTTTATCATTATAGAACTATTTTGGTGGAGCTGAACGGGATCGAACCGTCGACCTCATGACTGCCAGTCAGTTTTATAGCCTTCCCTATCTTTCCCTGTCTTTCTCAATCCCCTTGACTTTCTGAAAAGTTAACCTTAGAATGCTTTTCCAAGATTCCCTGGTTTTCCCCTTACTTCACGAAAAAATACGGGGCAGATGCGGGGCAGATTTTTGACGATTTCGAGCAATCAAGAGGTCACCATATGCAGAGAGTCAAAACCAAGGTGCAGGGGGTACGTTACCGGGAGCATCCTTCCCGGAAACATGGGGTACAGCCAGACCGCTACTATTTCATCCGATATCGGGTTGAAGGTAAGGAGCGAGAAGAGGGCCTGGGCTGGGCAAGCGAGGGCTGGACCGTTGCAAAGGCGGCTGATGTGCTGGCCGAGCTTAAACGGAATGCCAGAACAGGGGAGGGAGAAAAAACGCTGGCGGAAAAACGGGCAAAGGCCGAAGCCGAGCGGCAAGCCGAGCTTGACCGGCAACGTCGGGAACAGGAAGAGCAGGAAGCCGCAAGGAAGGAATCCGTTCCGTTGTCCGTGATTTTTAGGGACTATTATATCCCATTTGCCAGGGACAACAAGAATTCCCGATCATGCGACACCGAGGAGCATCTTTTCAAAAACTGGATTGAACCGGTGATCGGCATGAAACCCTTAAAGGATATCTCCGCTTTTGACTGCGAGCGCATCAAAAAACGAATGCGGACAGCTGGGCGGGCGGATAGAACGATTGAATATGTGCTGGCCGTATTGAGGCAGATTTTCAGTTACGCAAAACGGTTCAAGATTTTCATGGGGGAAAATCCGTTACTGACAGTTACGAAACCCAAGTACGATAACCGCAAACAGCGTTTCTTAACCCCTGAAGAAACAACCTTGCTCATGGAAACCCTCAAGGCGAAGAACCGTCAATTGTATCTGATGGCCATGATAAGCCTTCACTGTGGGCTGCGGGCCGGGGAAATCTTTTCCCTGACCTGGGGCGACATCGACCCTGAAAAGGGCCTGCTGATGCTGCGGGATACAAAAAACTCCGAAACCCGTTTCGCTTTCATGACCGAATCCCTAAAGCAGGAGCTTTTGACTTTGACACCTGGAAAGCCGTCTGAGCTTGTTTTCAAGGACCGTTCGGGCAAGAAGATCACAAGCATTTCGGCGACCTGGGACCGAATCGTTAACGGTTTGGGATTGAATGACGGCGTTGAAGACAGACGGCTGAAATTCACGTTTCACGGGCTACGGCATTCATTTGCTTCGAACCTGGTCAAGATTGGCGTGGACCTGTATCGGGTTCAAAAATTGCTCGGACACCGAACACCAAAAATGACGTTGCGTTATGCTCACTTGGGGCAAGACGACCTGAAGGATGCGATTCACCAGATGGAGGCGGCAATGAACCGTGAGTCGAAGCAAGCCGAGGTTGTTCCGATCAATCGGGCCGGATGATACATTCTGATTGACTATACCCGTAAAAGGTATATTATGAACACATGGCGAGTAATTCTATCAAACAGGGTAGGAAAGCAGATTGCCCGATTGCCATTGAATGTTAAGGCCAGCTTGTTTTTTCTGTTGGCCGAGATCGAACGATATGGGCCGGTTCGTGGGAAATGGCCGAATTATGGCAAGCTGAATGATATCACCCATCATTGCCACATCAAAAAGGGCAAACCTTGTTATGTCGCAATATGGGAGGTCATAGACAGAAAGATTAAGTTGATTGAGGTGAAATATGTTGGAACGCATGAAAAAGCACCCTACTGAAATCACCCTGACCTTTATCGGGCCGGATGATATGAAGCAACGGGCGATCGAGTTGATGCAATCCATCGGCTTCACGGGAATTGAAGACGGCATTCCCTGGCGGTCGGCATTCCCTGAGTTTTCGGACAACGAGAAGGGCACCCTTTTGAAGGGCGCACGGTTGCGGGAAGGCTTGACGCAAAAGCAGTTATCCGAAAAAACCGGAATACCGCAACGGCATATTTCCGAGATGGAAACGGGCAAGCGGCAGATCGGCAGAAAGCGAGCTGAAATTCTGGCCGAAGCCCTGCAAACCGATTATCGCATGTTTCTGTAACGGATCAGTCGGGGGAGGGATGATCCGGATGATTCCCGGAAATGCTTTAGGAATTTGACACGCCATAGGCTTTTGAAGTATAGTGTAGCTGACAATTGAGAGAGCCCGTTTAGAGGCCGTTTTCTAATTCCCATTAGAGCCCGTTTAGAGGCCGGGATGAGCGCATACCATCTGCGCTTGTCCTGGCCTTTTTTTTTGGTCTGGAAAAATACAATTCGGGAAAAAGGAGAAAAAGTAATGGCCGAGAAAACGACAAACATTGACGATATCCTCCAGAAGATGGCTGATGCCTGGCCGTCGGCGATAGTCGCACGGACCGAGGTATCACGGTTTTCCGGCGGGGCCGTAAGCCCAAAATTTCTGGCGAATCAAGACTGTCTGCGGATGGGGCCACGTGGGGCAATCCGGATCAACGGGAAAATATGCTATCCGAAAGATGCGCTCCTGGAATGGCTGCGGGGCCGAATGAGCGCTCGTCAATAGTGCCAACACCGATAACCGGCAAGAGTCGGAGACACCGATGAGAATGACAGTCAGAGCGCAAGACGTGATTCGCTACGTATATTGGAAAGCCGAGCGACCTGTCGCTCCGTGGCACTGCATCAACGATACACAAGAGGAGCGCACGAAGGCAATCCGGGCCGGGGCCATGTATTTCACGACGATGAGTCTGGAATATGAGCCGACACCGGAAATGCCGGAGCCGATACGCCGTGGGCCGCTATGCCTCGACTTCGACGCTCCGGATGATCCGGGGCGGGCGCTGGACGATATGCGGCATCTATGCCTGAGCTTCCTGTCAGAGCAATATGGCCTGGATGCGCATACCATCGATTTCTATGCGAGCGGATCAAAGGGGTTCCATGCCGTGATCCCTGAACGCTGTCTGGGCGACACGACCGGCGATCCCTTGCTGCCGTGGGTCCATAAGCGCATGGTTGCGGGGTGGAAAGCGGCGCTACAGTTATCGACGCTCGATATGTCGTTGTACTGTATGGGGCGGGGCAAGATGTTTCGCATTGCGAACGTCAAGCGGGCCAATGGCAAATACAAGGTGCCGCTGACGCTGCACGAGGTGCAAACACTATCCATCGACAAGCTACTCCGACTGACCGAGAAGCCACGGGAGATCGAGCCGCCGGACGGAGCCGATTTCGACTGCCCGGACCTGGCATCTTATTTCAGGGCCTGCCGGGCCGAGGTGTACGCTGAGCAACGAGAGCGGGAAGCTGCGGAGCCGGTCGATCCGGAAATGTTCAAGAAGCTGGGCGGCAAGATGACGCCATGTATCCGATATCTGCTGTCGGAGCGATTCGTCAAGCCGAAAGAGACGAACTTCAATAACCTGTCCTTGCTGCTGGTCCAGTATCTACAGACCGTCAAGATGTCGCTGGCCGACGGTCTTTCCCTGGCTCAACCGTTCCTGCATCGTTGTCCTTCATCCGCTTATACCAGCGTTGCAGACAAGGAAAAGAAATTCAAAACGCAATGGCATTTCGCTGAGGGGCATCCGGCATATCAATTTGCCTGCCGTTATGTCCTGGCCGCCGGATTTCCGGGCAATGCCTTCGAGTGCCGCCGCTGTCCACTATCCAACAAACCGAAACCTGCCGAAACCCTGCCGAGCATCGACGATATTCCGATCGAGGAGCCGCCGCCATGGGTCACCGTCGATGATGCGCTGGCCGGAGCTGTTCCGGCAAGGCCGGTGGAGAAAGTAGAGCGCAAGCCTGCGCCGTCTGTGACGGATTGCGACATCACCGCCGACGACCTGCTGCGGATGGAGTTTCCGGAACCCCGATGGGTTGTCCGGGGCCTGATCCCGACTGGGTTGACGTTGTTGGCGGGGAAACCGAAATCCGGCAAAAGCCTGCTGATGTCGAACCTGGCCATTGCTTTTGCGACGGGGGGCCGATTTCTCGATGTGCCGTTCGAGGGGCCTCAAAAGGTCCTGCTGTTTGCCTTGGAGGATTCGAAGCGACGGCTTCACGAGCGGTTCCGGCGGATGATCGGCGATGGGGATACGGACCTGAGCCAGTTGGTGGTCGTGTTCGAAGCGTCACGGCTGCAAGCCGGGTTCGAAAACGAAGCCAGGAAGCGGATAGAGCGGCATAAGCCGTCGCTGGCGATTATCGATACGCTCGCGAAAGTCAAACCGTCCAGTAATGGCCGCAAGCAGGCATATGACGAGGACTATCAGGCCGTCGATTCCATCAAGCGAATCGCTGACGAATTCGAGATCGGGGTGATCGTGGTGCATCACACTCGCAAAATGGGCGCTGAAGACCGATTCGACACCGTCAGCGGGACTCTTGTAGGGTACCATATTAAAAGGGTAGGAAATCGGCCAAAATTCCCAGAATAGATTGACAAACAGGATCAAAATATCAGATCAAATGGGCCTACTCGGATAGAGGGGCCCATTTCTTTTTGAAAAGGACGAGCAGTCCCGTGTCGAGATGAGACCACAGTCCTTTTCGCCTTCCCGATGACCAAGGGATTTCGTCGAAATCCTGAAAGGATGTCTCTATGATTATACCGTTTTTTGTTGATATCGCGCTTCTGTTGAGCCGTATGAAGGCCTTCGATTGGCCTAGACCGCAACGTTGTCCGAAATGCCAGAGCTTCAGAATATGGGGGCATGGGTTTGTCTATCGGCTCTTCGATTTTTCCACCAAGCCTGTTCCGATGAAGC
>Ga0101944_10004284_pt1 | contig 17957 bp, 8 predicted proteins | sample DewCreD2012metaG_FD_75245 | JGI IMG/M metagenome (GOLD analysis project Ga0101944, IMG submission 75245) | Hot spring sediment bacterial and archeal communities from British Columbia, Canada, to study Microbial Dark Matter (Phase II) - Dewar... ... | reverse complement strand
GGGGCTGGGGCGCGCCGGTGGGTGCGGGCGAAACCACCCGCCGCCGCAGCGCGCCAAAGCCGCTGAGCACAGCTCGGGCGCGCGCCCCGGCCTGTTGCAGGGCTGCCTGGGCCTGGGCCCAGTCAGCCATAAACTGCTCAAACCGCGCCTTGTTGGCCGCCGTGTCCGTGTCACGCCGGCGGTCGGCCTCCAGCAGGTCGCGTTGAATCTCAAACGTGCGCCGGCCGGCGGCGGCCTCCACTTCGTCCAACTTTCGCCGCGTGGCGGCGGCCAGTGCCCTGTCAATGCGCTGTGCCCGCGCCAGCCGGGCCGCCTCGAGGCGTTGCTGCCGGCCGGCCCAGGCGGCCTCGGCTGCGGCGACGGCCTCGTCGGTTCGTGTCAGGGTTTCAGCGCGCTGTTGTTCGTGCCGGGCGCGCACGCGGTGGGCGCGCGTGGCGAAGTCGCGCTCGGCCTGTTCCGCCCGGCCGGTCAGGTCGCGCACCGTCTGGCGGAGGCGTTCCAGCAGGGCCAGCGTCTCGGAAGGGCTGAGCAGTTTAGTCACAGTCGTCGCGGACTTGCCCAAGCACCCGCTCCAGGGTGTCCAGGCTGGCAATGGTCTGGTTGACCTGCGCGAGCAGTTCGTCCAGAAAACGCTTCTCGAACTCGAGGCTCTTGGCGTCGGTCCAGTACTGGCGGGTCTCGTCCCATTTGGCCCGCAGTTCCCGGGTCAGCGCGTTGAGGCGGTTCTGGCAGGCGTTCATGGGGCTGGAGACTCCGGCGCCGGCGCGGTCGGAGCCGGCGGGGGCGCGGACGGGGGCGTCAGCTCGGCGTAGGCGCTGAGTGTGCGCGTGACGTCCGTCAAATACGCCAGGGCCAGGGTCAGGTCGTGTCCCAGGTGGTGGCGCAGCTTGTCCACGTGGCGTGCCAGCGGCTCGACGCGCTGGTCGAATTGGCGGCGCCATTGCCGGACGGTGCGCAGGCGTTCCTCGGCCTGCTCCAGGGCGCGACGGACCTTTTGAACGGCGGCCTGTTCGGCCCGCGGCGCGCCGTGAAGGTCGGACAGTTGGGCGGTGAACAGCTCCTGTTGGCGCTGCTCCAGCTCGCGCGACAGCCGGCGGATCTGCTCCTGCAACTGCGGCAGGCGTTCCTGCTCCAACCAGGCGCGCGTCCGCACCACCGCCTCGCTGGCCTCGTCCAACACCCGCCCGGCCCGCTCGCGATACAGCACCAGGGCGGCGCGGAAGGCCTCGATGGCCTCCAAGGATGTGACCCGCGCGCGCTCCGGCATGGCTCAGTGCTGGTTGAGGTATTCCTCGATGCGCTGGGCTTTGCGCAGCAGGAACGGGGTGTGCCGGTTGGAACTCTCGATGAACCGTTTGAGCACCTTCATGGTGTCGCGGAACTCCTCGGAAAATTTGGCGTGCTCCTGGTCCTGCCACGTGTCGCCCAGCGCCGCAAAGCGGGCCTGCAGCACCGCCATGCGGTTTTGCAGCTCCACGTTGAACCGCTTCAACTCTTCGGCGAATCGCCGGACCTCGCCGGGGTCCATGATGGCCTGTGGCATGGTATCCTGTCTGTCGGGCGCCCGGTTGCCGCCCCGTGCCCGGCGCTGCGGCTGGGGCGTCGCCCGGATGCCGCCTCACACTAACAAAGGCCGCCGCCTCCTGCCACAGGGAATTGCGCCCCCCGCCCACGGGCAAGCCCTGGCGACGCAAACACCGGTTGCCATGTGCCCGGCCTCCGATGGGCTGCGTCGGCGAGTGCGCGTGGCCGGCCACGGCGCCCGCGGGGACGCAGCATGGGACCACAGGCCGGGGGGCACGGCACGGGGCGTTGGCCCGAGGCCGCTGACCCGGCTACTTCCGCCTTTCGTTGCGTGGCGGGTTGGCGGTAGGATGGGCACGATGTTTGAGACCATTGCCGAGCAGATTGCAACCGCAGCGGAGAAGCTGACGCACCTGCGGAGGTTTCTTTGACCTGCCCGCCCAGCAGAAGCGCCTGGGGGAAATCGAAACCCTCATGGCGTCCGAGACGTTTTGGAACAACCGCGAGCAGGCGCAGCGGCTCATTGACGAGGCCAACACCATCCGCGCCCGGGTCGAACCGCTCCTGAAGGCCGAGAAACAACTGGAGGATTTGCGTTTGATGTTAGACCTGGCCCGGGCCGAGCCGCCCGCGGCCCAGCCGGCCCTGGAGCAGGAACTCCAGCGGGATGTGGCGAGGTTTGTTGCGGAGCTGGATGCCCTGGAGTTGCGGATCTTCCTGAGCGGCCCGCACGACCGCCGCAATTGCATCCTCAGCATCAACGCCGGCGCGGGCGGCACCGAGTCCTGCGACTGGGCGGCCATGCTGCTGCGCATGTACCAGCGCTGGGCCGAGAAGCGGGGCTGGACCGTCGAGGTGGAGGATATCCTGCCCGGCGAGGGCGCAGGCATCAAGAGCGCCACGATCCTCATCCAGGGCGAGAACGCCTACGGCTACTGCAAGGCCGAGCGGGGCGTCCACCGACTGGTCCGGATTTCTCCTTTCGACGCCAACAAGCGCCGGCACACCAGCTTCGCCAGTGTGGACGTGATTGCCGAGATCGAGGAGGGTGGCGAGATCGTCATCCCGCCCAACGAACTGAAGATTGACACCTACCGGTCCGGCGGCAAGGGCGGCCAGAACGTCAACAAGGTCGAAACCGCCGTCCGGATCACGCATCTGCCCACCGGCATTGTGGCCGCCTCCCAAAACCAGCGTTCCCAGCACCAAAACCGCGCCACCGCCATGAAGCTGCTGCTGTCCAAACTCTACGCCATGCGTGAGGACCAACAGCGCGCCGAGATGGAGCGGTTTTACGGCGAGAAGGGCAGCATCGGCTGGGGCAACCAAATCCGCAGTTACGTCCTTCAGCCCTACCGCATGGTCAAGGACCTGCGCACCGGCGTGGAAACGGGCAACACCGACGCGGTGCTGGACGGCGACCTGGATGCGTTCGTCAACGGTTGGCTGCGGGCCGGTATGCCCACCAAGCGCAAACCCGGCGTGCGCGACGAAGAAGACTGAGCCTCGCAGGACCGCCTGTCCTTCTGCCGCTTCCGGGCGTCAACGGCCGCCCGCCTGCCCCAGCCCAGCCGCCGCTGCTAACAGGCCGTCGAGCCTGTCAAGGACCTCACGGCGGCGGAGGCCACCGCCTGCGGCAAACTCCGGTGCACAGCGGTCGCGGTCGCGTCACCCCGGCTAAAAGCAGCAAGGGCCGGGGCGCTCCAACGTCCCCGGCCCGCGGGTAAAGCGCACGAGTCCCCGCCTCAACCTGCGGCATGGAGACGCACCGCCAGGCGGGATTTCTTCCGGTCGGCCGTGCCGCGGTGCAGCACCCCGCTCTTGGCGGCCTTGTCCAGCGCGGACGTCACGGCCTGCAAGGCCTTGTTGGCCTCGTCCTTCTGGCCGGCTGCCAGCGCGGCGCGGTAGGCTTTTTCCAACCGGCGCAACTTGTTTTTCACGGCTCGGTTGCGCAGGCGGCGACGTTCGCTGCTGCGCATTCGGCGAGCGGCTGACTTCGTGTTGGGCATAAGCTCAATGCGTTGTGCAGAAACTCAAGGCCGCACACGCTAGCCAAACGCCGCCAAAAGTCAACGCCGCTCTCGGGCCAGCGGGCGCAGACCACGGCCAATTCACGAAAGGGATGGGCGGTTGGGTTGGCGGGTAGCAAGCTAGCGAATGGCATCGCGCGGATGGTTGGCGTCCATGCCGCTGAAAAATGGCACGGACTGGGACAGCCCGCCCTACCCAAACTCATGGAGGCTAAAGTGCGATCCGTATCCCGCCACCCGATGGCTGTGGCCCGAATGGCTCGGAGCGCGCACGAAGCGCCGATTGTCCGTCGCTGCCGCTGCGGGGGAGGGGAGGCTTCGAGGATGCGGACGCGCCCGGCGCAACCCGGCACCCTTAAAGAGCGTGCGCTGCGGCAGGTGGCTGGCGCTGGCGGAACGCCCCCGGGCTACGGGACAACCACCCGGAAGAAGCGCATCTGGCCCTCGGTGGGCAGTGTCACGGTGATTTCGGGCTGCTGGGCCACCATGTCGGCCACAGGTTGCCAGGGCGCGCCATCGAGCGCGAGGGTGGTTTCAATCCGATAGCGTTGCCCGGGCACGGCGGTCCACGCCAGCACCAGGTGTCCATCGGCAGTCCGCTGCGCGGCTGAGAGTCGCGGTGGCGCCGGCGGGCTGTTGGGTGCGGCCGGGGTTGGGGAGGCCAGCAGGCAGCGGCTGAAGCCCTGGCCATCGGGGCACGCTCCCACGGCGCTGTCGGGCGTCAACTCCGGCAGACCCAGGTAATCCACGACAGCGGGGCCGCCGGGCTGATCCCGCACCAGAGCCAGCGTGCGCAGGTTGAGCAGCCGGAAGCCGGTGTGGACATCCTCGACGCTGCTTTGGGACGGCTGGCCGTCGGCCCACAGCAAGCGAAACTGTTGTCCGGCGATGGCGAACCCGGGCGGGAATGCCCAGCGTGTCAGGTCGGCCAGGGAATCGGTGAGATACCAGCCCTCCACCGTAACGGGCCACAGTCCGGTGTTGAACAGTTCGATCCACGGCTCGCGCTCGCCGGCGTTATCCAGCAGTCCGGTTGTGTTGAGGGTGAGGACCTCGTTGAGCCACAGGGGCGGAAACGGCGGCAGTGGCGTGGCGACGGAGTTGGTCCTGCCGGGCGTGGCCGGTTCGGCAACCGACTCGACCTCCAATTCCATGCCCCAGACGATGTCACTGCTGTTCAGGTTGTTTTGGTGAACCTCGGCGGCCAGTGTGTTCTCCCCGTAGCGCAAGCCGTCGGCTTCCAGCAGGAGCGCGCCTTCCTCGGCTGCGTCTCCCACAAGGCGCTCGGCGGGCGTATCGAAGTGAACAAGGGTCTCCGGGTTGAACCCGAGGCGCAGCAACTCGTGTCCGTTCAGGTAAACCACCGCCGCATCGTCCACGAACAGGCGTGCCTTGAGGCGCACGCCCAGGGTCGGCCCGGTGTAGTTGAACTTGGTGCGGAAGTAGTAGGTCATCCGGCCGATGGTCAACGGGGTATTTTTCGGCGCGGCCAGATCGGCGGTTTCGACGTAAAGCAGGGCGCGGCCCGTTGGCCAGGCCGCGTCGTTATAGGCCGGCTGGCGCCAGTCGCTGCCCAGGTCCTGGCCGAGTTGGTTGTAGCGCCACAGGTTGGTCAGCACCACCAGCAAGCGCGGCTGCCCCGCGACGGTCGGCGGCACGGCCTGCCAATTGGCCACGCGACTGTTGTCCTGGTTGGGGTCCAGTAGTTGCAGCGACGCCCCGCCGCCGTTGGCGGCGGCCGGCCAGGGCGCGCCGGCGTCGTAGCGGACTTCATCCAACAGTTCGACCGGCTGGCCAGGCCGGTTGCGCGTCAGTTGAAGGATGTCGCCGCCCACGCCCAGGGCGCCCGTCCACTCGCCGGCGATGGGCAGCCCCGAGCCGTAAGCAGCCGTGAAGGCCGTGCGGTTGCCCACCACCAGCACAAACTGCCCCGGTGCCAGGCGCGCGCCCGGTGGGAAGCTGAAGGCCAGCGCGTCGCCGCTGAGCGTCACGCCGTCCAACTCCTCGCTGGTGTGGGCGGACGTGTTGAACAGCTCGACGAACTCGGTGCCGGGCTGGATCGGGCGGTAGAGGATTTCGTTGATGACCAGATGCGACCGGGGCAGCACGGTGATATGGAGCGTCTGCGTGGCGCTCAACATGCCGGGGCCGTCGTCGCTCACCGCCACTGCGACGGCCAGATTCGTCGCGCCAAAGTCGCTGTCCACGTCCCAGAGAATCCATCCCGACACCGGATCAAGGTCCAATCCCGGCGGTGGAGGCGAGGCCAAGCTGAAGCGCAAGGCCTGCGGGGGCAGGTCAGGATCGTTGGCCAAGGCGCAGACGGCCAGCGTCTGGCCCTCGCGGACGGTTTGTGGCGGCAACGGGGCCAATCGGGGTGGTTGGTTGATTTCGTTGACAAGGACGCCAAAGGTGCGGCTGGTGGCGAGGTGCGGGGCGTTTGCCTTGGCGACACGGACCACAAAGATGGCATTGGTCGGGCCGTCGGCTTCCGTGGTGGACCAGGTAATCTGGCCGGTCTGTGGGTCTATGCCAGCGCCGGCGGGGGCGCTTTCCAAGCTGAAGACCAACGGGCTGGGCGGGGTGTCGGGGTCGAAGGCCTCCACCGTGAGCCGAAATACCTGGCCTTCGTCCACCGATTGAGGCGAGATAAGCGGCACGACCGGTGGGCTGGCACTCTCCGCCACCGTGACGGTGAAGGTGCGAGCGTGCGAGCAGGGCGGTGTTCCCTGGTCGGAGACGCGCACGGTGATGGGAAACGAGCGACCGCCGAGGGTCTCATCGGGTTGCCAGGTCAGGCGGCCCTCGGGGGTAATGCTCATGCCCTCGGGAGCCCCGGGGTCCAGCGCGAACACCAGGTCATTGGGCGGCAGGTCGGGGTCGGCGGCGGTCAGTTCCAGCACCAGCAACTGGCCTTCGTCCACGAATTGGTCCGCAACCGGCTCCAGCACAGGCGGCTGGTTGACTTCGCCGACCTGGACCTGGACGAGGGCTGTGGCAGAGCGCGGAGGCGAGCCGTTGTCGGTGGCACGGATGGTGAACTGGAACACCCCCGGCCCATCGGCCTCATCCGGCGTCCAGCGGAATTGCCCGGTCTGTTCGTCCAACTGCGCGGCGGCGGGCGCATCGTCTCCCAGGCTGAACTGCAGGGTTTGGCCGGCATCCGGGTCCGTGGCTTGGACGGCAAACGCCAGCAGGCTGCCCTCGGCGACGCTTTGGTGGGCGATCGGCGCGATGGTGGGCGGTCGGTTACCGCCTTCCAGGATGTTGGGCGCGCGCGGGCTGGGGGTGGTGAGGCTGTAAACGGGCAACGGCGCGCCGTCGGGATAGCGCCCCATGCTGACGTCGTTGGTCTGCGGACCGAACGTCAGGCCGTCCACAAGGCTGCCATCCGGCGCGAAAAGCCCCAGCGCCTCGCCGCCCAGGGCCAGCTTGAAGTTCACATGCAGGTCGCGGCCCGGGGCATTCTGGCCGGTCTCCTCGTCGGCCCAAACCAGCAGGAAACCGCCGGCCGGGATGACCGTGCCGGCGGGGATGCGGTACTTGGTGGGGTTCTCCAGGTCGTCGGTCAGCGTGTAGCTGGAAAGGTCCACCGTGTTGGTGCCGGCATTGAACAGCTCGAACCAGTCATCGAAATCGCCGTCGGCCGGGTCGGCCACGGTTCGTGTGTTGCCGGCCATGAACTCGTTGAACAACACCGTCACGGGCGGCATCTCGGGGTCGTTGCCGGCAGCCGGCGTGACACGGACGAAGGGGCGGCGTTGGCGGGGCTCGCCGTCCGGGTACGAGCCAAAGCTCCGGTCGGCCCCGAGCTGGTCGTATTCCAAGTAATCCATGACCGCCGGTGTCGGCGGCGTGCCCTGCAACCGGCAAAAGGCCACCGCTCCGGAATTGGGCGCCAGCCTGAAACTGGTGTGCAACTCGCCGGGCCTGACCTCGCCGGGTTCGCCATCGGCCCACACCACAAGGAATCCGCCCGGCTCGATCGTCGTGCCCGTCGGGAAAGGCCAAAGGGTCAGGTTGGTGTAAGTGGGCGTCAGGTAGAACGAGGAAAGGTCCACCGTGTTGGTGCCCGCATTGTAAAGCTCCAGCCACGGGTCGCGCTCGCCCGCGCCGTCCTGCGGACCGCTGACGTTGAAAGGCTGGACCTCGTTGATCCAGACGGGCGGGAAGGGGTCGAGGGTCTGGGCCACCGCGTTGGTGCGGCCGGGCGTGGCTCGATTGGGCGAGTTTGTGGCTGGGGCGGCCCAGTTGCCGACGCGCCAGGCGCCCTGGGCACGGTCAATGAGCTGCAGGGACGCACCCAGGTTGGCCGCGTTGGTGGGCCAGGGCAGGCGCGGCCAATACCGCACGTCGCTCACCAGCAGGTCCGTGCCTGGCGTGTCCCCGGGCTTGATCAGCGCCAGGCGCTCCCCGTCGTTGTCCAGACCGCCGGGATACACGTCGAAAACCGGCACGCTGGTGCCAAAGACGGCCTCGAAGCCGACACGGTCGGCCACCAACACCCAGTAAGCGCCGGCGGGCATGACCGACCCGGGCGGCAAGGTGTAGCTGAGGCCCTGCAACCGGAAACCGCTCAGGTCAAACGGCGTGGTGGCGGACCGGTTGTGCAACTCGATGAAGCTGGAGTTCGGCTCGGTGGGCGGCGGGTCGTAATGCACCTCGCTGATGACCACGTTGTCTTCGACCCGCGGAACCGCGCCCGGGTAAATGACGGTGATGGACGCCTGCGCGCCGGGCACCGGGTTGCCCCGCCGGTCCTTGCCCACCAGGGTCAGCGCGTTGGTCACTTGGGTCAGCGGCACGTTGATGCGGAAGCTGCGCACGGTGACCCAGGTGACCGGGTAAGGGACGCCGTTGACCTCGATCGTGGCCACCGGGAACGGGGCGTTGCCGGTCAGCAGCACGGTGGGGGTGGTGTTGGTGAAATCCGCGCCGTTGTTGGAAGTGATATTGAAAACCGGCGCGTTGAAGGCATTGATCTGCGACACCAGGTAGTTGCGGCGGCTGTTGATCCAGGACGTGATGACAGCCGGGCTGGTCAGGCCGGGCACGTTGTTCTTGGTCAGGACCGATTTCCGCGCGTCAATCTGCGGTTGGAACTTCTCCGGCAGGAACGGGCCGTTGACGGTGTCCCAATAGGCTCGCCAGTTCATGCGCTGGAAGGTCGGGTGATTGTAGGCGCGGCTCATCGTGGCGTCCTGGCTGCTGCCGCGCAATGGCCCATTGTAGTCGTGGCCCAGCCCGAACACGAAATCAATGTCCCAGGGCATGAGCACCCAGCGGCAGCCCACCGGCCGGTAGAGGAACATGTTCTGACCCACGTTGTAGGTCCAGACGTCCCAGTTGCCCATGGCGAAGTCGTAGCAGAACACCCGCATCCACTGTTCCATGTCCGCCAGGTTGAGCGCCCCGTCCGCGTAATCGGCGGCGGTGTTGTTCATGGCCGTGACCAGGTTGAAGAACTGGTCGTAGCGGTTGGCGTCGTTGTCATTGGACCGGCGCTGCCAGTTCCACCGGTAGCGGGCCAGCTTGTAGCCGCCATCCGCGCCCGTGAACCGCTGCAAGGTCGCCCCGGTGGCCTTGAAGCCGGAGTTGTTGTCGTCGAACTCGAACCACACGGCCACCTTGTAGAGGTCGCCCTCGTCGGCAGCCGGAAACCAGCGCTCGGCGTAATCGTGATTCGGCTGCTCCAGGTCCTCCATGATGTCCGGCCGGAACAGGCTGCCGTTGAAATACAGCCGCATGTAGTGGGCGTGCAGATAGGGGATGCCCAGTTGCTGGGCGTACCAGGCGGCCAGTTGGCTGCGGATGCCGGTGGCTTCCGAGCCGCCGTTGCCGGTCGAGGCAAACACCCGGTCAAACGTGCCCAACAACGGCTCGTCCCGGGGCGTGGTGGCCGCGATGTCGCCCCCGCCGTGGTGATAGGGGCTGCCCTTGTCCCGGAAACCGGTGTTGTAGATAACCCGGTGGTTGCCGTACACGAGCGTGCAGTCGCGGTAGGTGTTGTCCAGCGCGTTGGTGCGGGCACTGCCGGTGGCTTGCGTAAACCAGAGATGATAATGCGCGAACGTGCCGAAGGGCACCTCATCGCCCCAACGCACCAAACACTCCTCAGCCGGTGCCGCCGCGGGGAACGTGCTGCTCGCCGTCGGGGTGGCGTTGTCCGTGGCCGTAATGCGAAAGGCCACCAGACTGCCGGCAGCCCGCCCGGTCAGCGTGGCCGTGTAAAGACCGTCGCCGGCGATTTCGTCTCCCTGCGTGCCGTCGTCGCGCATCGTGACCGTCGAGAGCGTCGAGCTGGGGTCCACCCGGTAGCGCAGTCGCACCAGCGACACGCCGTCCGGGTCGGAGACACGGCAGGTGACCAGCACCGGCTCGTTGGCCGCGGGCAGAGGCGGACTGTGGGACACGTCGTAGATGGCCGGGCCGGCGTTGGCCACGCGCCGGCTGTTGGGCAGGCCGGGCGTGCCCAATGGCGTGGGCACCGCCAGGTCGGCGGCCAGTTCCAGCCCGTTGCCATGAATCCGAAACAGCACCTGCGGCCAGCCTGCCAGCCAGCGTACCCGGGCGCGAATCACGTTGGTGCTGCCCGTCGTCAGTGCCGTCGTCAGCGCCGTCCGAATCGCATTCGGGCCGGTGTCGCAGTCGCCCTGCGCCCGCACGTGGAGACACCGGCTGCCGCTAACCGCGCCGGTACTGACAACGGTCGAGGCGCTGTGATTGCCGTGGAAACTCCAGTTGGTGGCGCCGCCTTCAAAGCCGCCGTTGTTGACCACGTTGGATTGCCCCAGGCGCAGCACCTCCACGTCGTCCACCAGGCACTCCCCCCGACCCAGCAACCCGATCCGCAACCGGTTCGCCACCACCCCCGTGTTCGCGTTGTCCACCCGGCCGGTCACCGCCACCGTTGTCCAGGTCGCCTTGGCCGTCTCATCGCTGGCCGCCCAGTTGGACGGCCGCAGCAGGTCCGACCGCGGGTCAATCAGTTCCAGACTCGACCCGCCGCCGTCGGCATACACCCCCCAGCGCCCGCCGTCGGCATAGGTCACTTCCGACACGACGATGGTAATGCGGTTGGTCTCGACCACGCCCGACGCGTTGGTGGTGACAATCCAATCCGGTTTGGCCAGCGCCACGCGCTCGCCGCGGTCCGCCAACGAGCCGCTGTAGTTGCCCACGGTGTTGGTCACATTGAGCTGGGGATAGTTGGCGCGCAGCCGGTCCGCGTTTCTGGCCACGACCAGATACCCGCCCGGTGGCACGACCGAGCCGCCGGGCAGGGTGAAATCAATGCCGTCCACAAACCGCCAGCCGCTCAGGTCCACCGTGTTGCCGCTCCGGTTGTGCAGCTCCACATACTCGTCATCGCTGTCGCCGCTCAGCGGATGGTACATCAACTCGTTGATGACCGCGTCCTCGACCCGCCAGGGGGCGTTGGTCGTGCCGGGAGTCAACCAAGCCAGGCGGCGGAACGTGGGCGCGCCATCCGGCCAGCGGCCGGTGGCCACGCCGTTTTCCTGCCCGCCATAGCGCACCGCGTCCAGCACCCGCGTGCCCTCAGGGTTGATCAGGTAAAGGGTCTCGCCGGCGGCGTTCAGGGCAAAACCCAGCCGGTACTGATCGAACACCACGAACCCGCGCGCCTCGATGAACGTGCCGTCCGGCACTCGGAAGCGGTTGGTCCAGGGATCGTCCGTCAAAATGCAGCCCGACAGGTCCACGCGCGCGTTCGAGTGGTTGTAAAGCTCCACGTAGTCCGGTTGTGGATCGTCGGTGTGGGCCAGAAACTCGTTGATGCACACGCCGGCCTGGGCCGAGGGCAGCACCGGGTCCATCTCACCCGGCGACCCGCCGCGCACCCGACTGGCCGCCCAGGCCCGCGGATCGCCTTCCCCGTAACTGGGCCGCGCCAGCACCAGCGAATGGCCCGCGCCGTCCGCCGCCACCGGCCAAGGCGGCTGGTCCGAGTAATTGACCTCCAGCCGGATCGCTCCCGCGTTGTTCAGCAACTGCACCCGGCCGGCGTCATTGGGCAACGCCCCCGTGTAAGGCCCGAGCACGTTCGTGATGCCGTAAACAGCCCGGATGTCTTCCGGCACGGCGGCCAGCACCACCGTCTCGCCCGCCTGCAACCGGAATCCGGCCGGGAACTCGTATTCGATGTCCCCGCTCACACGCCAGCCGGTCAGGTCCTCGAACACCGACCGGGCATTGTGGACTTCCACAAACTCGAGATTCCGGCTGTCGGCCCGTGGGGCGGGATGGTACATCAGTTCGCTGAAGATCATGCCCGTGGTCCGGCTGGACGGACCGACCGGCTCGTGGTCGCGCCGCGCTGCACCGATGGCCGTGCCGGGGGGCGGGCCAAGGTCGCGGAAGCGCGCCGTCGCGGTGGCGTTGGTCGTGTCGCTGCACACCGCCAGGCCCACGTAAAGCCGGTTGGACAGCCCGCTCAGCGTCACGCTGCCCAGTTGCGTCCACATCTCACCGTCCTGACTGGCAAAACCGGTCAGCGTGTTGCCGCTGCGACGCAGCCGCAGCCAGGTGTGCGGGTAGTTCACGGGATAACCGCCTCGCGGGGCAGCCACGGTTGCCGCGCTGCCGACGTTGGTGCGGGATTGGAAGAAGCATCCCAGTTGAACCGACGAGGCGAAGGCCGCCGCAAAGCGCCCGTTGGCGGCCAGGCTCTCCCGGGCCATCAGCCCGGCGCGCACAAACGGATCGGAGACCGTCACGCCCGCCACCCGGCCGGCCAGGTCAAAGTCGCCCGTCCGGTCTTGCCAGCCGAACTGGAACTGGTCCGACGTGCCGCCGATCGTGGCGCCGCCCCCGGTCACGTCTGCTCCACCCGGCACGCTGACCGTCGTGCCGGGCATCAACGGCCCGCCGATGTCCTGCGGCACATACTCGTAAACGGTGAAACGGACCTGAGAATTGGGGGGCAGCGGATTGGGCGTGGCAGCCTGGTCGGTGAGTTGGTTGACAGTCAGTGTGAGGGTTTGCCCGTAAACCAACGGCGCGGTCGTCAACAAAACGGTCGCTTGGTCCTGGCCGTAGGCTGCGGCCAGCACCGCGTAGCCGCCGTCCAGTCGGTAATTCGCCGGGTTGGTGGCAGCGGGGGCAGCCATCGGCTCGCTAAAAGAAACCCGCACGGTGGTCAGCCCCTCGTTGCGCGCCTGCACCAGCGCCGGCGGCACGGTGTCGGGCGTCACGCTCAACACCGCCACGGCGCTGGTCACGCTGCCCTGGCTGTTGGTCGCCACCACGCGAAACCGCGCCAAGTGGTCGGTCAACCGCGCCGGACCGTATTCCAGCACTTGGGCCGTGGCGCCGGGCAGATTGGTCTCGTTGCGTTGCCACTGGTAGTGGACCATCTGCGGATTGCTCAGTTGCACGCGAAAGACGGCCGTCTGCCCCTCCATGACGCTGGTGTTGGTGGGTTGCTGGCTGATGACCGGCGGGCTGAGGGCGATGCCGTAGGGCCACAGGTAACGAGCCGGAATCGGCCCCTCGTCCGCTCCGTCCGGCCGCAACCAGCGGACTGCCAGGTTGTCGCCACCGCCGCCCTCCTTTTGCAGAGCGGCCACGTAGTAATACTGCCCGGCTTGCAGCCGGACGGGCGCGGACTGTTGGTTGGCTTCCTTGGTCCATTGCCGGGAATCGGTCCACGAGGCCACCCACGCGATGAGACGGCGGTTGGCAGGCGACTCGTCCGTGCTCAGCCACAGCTCTCCGCCGTCGTCACTGGCAATCCAAAAGGTGTAATCGCCGCTCACCGGCGGCGCCAGGTAGCCGTGCATGCGCTGCCCGTAATTGTCCATCGCGTTGACCGGCGCTTCAAAGAAATCGGCGACCAGATTGGTCGAGGTGGGGCTGTCGGGAAATGCGGGCGAGTTGGTCAGGTCGGCCACCGTGCCACCCGCAATCCCCTGCCAGACTTCGCGCAGGATACCCTGGGTTTGAGCCAACGCGGTCAGCCCGCCGCCCAAAAGCGCCGCCAGCGCCACCACCAGCAGCATCGGGCGCGAGCCGCGCCTGCCGCCACGCGCTCGAAGCTCCGGCCGCCCGGCGACACCAAGCCGCCCAGCCTCGTGCCTCAAGTCACCCCGGCTGGCCGGGATTCCGGACTGTGTCCATCCGCCCAGCGGCGGGTTGTTGCCACATTCTGTTTCGGCTCCTGTGCCAATGCTCATCATGCTGCCTGCTGTCGCGCAGGGTGACTCAAGGTACTACCTCCGTCGCCAGCGCACACGCGCAAAACCCCGGTCGGTCAGCTTGGGCCGCCCGCGCACAAACACGGCGGCAATCTCAGCGGCGTGGTGGCAGAACAAAGGCGCGCACCTCCACGGTCGCAATCCGGTTGTCCAAACCGGCTGCGTGGTTTGCAGCGGTTGGCCGGGACGGCGGCTACCGCCTGCGCCGCATATTTCGTGGTCAATTTGAAACGAATGCACAAAGCCCCGGGAGCGCGGGTTTCCAACCGGCTGTATCGCCGATTTCCAATCGGCAGGGCACGGGAAGAGTTGAGCGTTTAGCCGGTTGGAAACCCGAGATACAGCAGATTGAGAAATCCGCGCTGCAACCGGGCCATGAGATATGCGGCCCAGGCCGCAGCAGGCCGGATCACCCGCCTGCCGCCTGCCTTCGGGCTGGTGACGGCCCAACGGCCGTGGGCTGGGGCGCATTGGGCTGGCCGCAGGTCAAGGTTATTTCAACTCCTTCAGCAGTCGCTGGGCGCGTTCGCGGGTGGCGCTGTTGGCGGCGTCTTGCAACCGCGCCGCGGCCGCGCGGGCCTCGGCTGGCGCGCGCTGCTTCAGCCCTTCGGCCAAAGTCAGCAGGGCCAACTCCGCTTCCGCTCGCACCGCCGCGTCGGCCAGCAGCGGTTCGACCAGCGCCAGCGCCGCCGGCTCGTGCAGCTTCGACAGCCCGGACAGGATCACCTTGCGATCGTCACTCCGGTCGGTGCGCGTCAGCAATTCGCGGAACGTGTCCAGCGCTGGGGCGGCGGGTTGGGCGCCGTCAGCCAGCAACCGCACGCAGCCGCGCAAGGCCAGGAAACGGTGGGTGGTGTCGGCGGTGTTTCGGAACACATCCAGCAACGCCGGCAGGGCAGCGGCCTCCGGCCAGTCAGCCAGCACGCGCACCGCCGTGTCGCGCACGGTCGGCTCGGCTGAACTCAGGCTTCGGCGCACAGCCTCCAGGGCTTGAGGCCCGGCGGTGACCGCCAGCACGCGCAGCAAGGCGCATTGGGCCGCAGGGGAACTGTCCGGCAGCCGGGCCAGCAACGGCCCGGCGCAGGCGGCCTGGTCTGGCAACCGGGCGCAAGCCGTCTCCAGCGCGTCCTGGGCGGCGGCAAGTTCCGACTCGGACGTTGCCCGTTTCAGCAGATCGGCCAACTCCGGCAAGCGCGAGGTGTCCACGGTCGCCCCCAGCGCCTTGAGCGCGGCCAGGCGCAGCTCCGGGTCGGCGTCGCGCGCGGCTTGAAACAGGGCCGGGACGGCGGCGGTGGCCCGGCGCTGGCCGGCCAGCTCGACGAAGGTGCGGCGGGCCGCGCCGGTGGCGCGGGCCAGGCGGGCAACCAACTGACGATCCACCTCGTCATCGGCCAGCCGCACCAGCGCGTCGCGCGCGGCGGCAGCCAGCTCGGCCGGTTGGGACACGGCGGCATCCAACAGCACCGGGATACCCGCGCGGCGCGCCTGCTGGGCCATGATTTCAATCGCAGCCAACCGCACAGGCAGCGGCCCCGAAGCAGCCGCGGCGACCAGGACCGGCTCGACGCCGGCGTCGGCGCGGTCAGCCACGGCCAGCAACAGGGGGACCTGGCGGTCGGCCGGCAGCTTGTCCAACTGCGCCGCCAGCGCGTCGGTCACCGCGCGACCCGGCAGTTCGCGGGCGGTGTGGAGGCCCATGTGGAAGACGCTCCGTTGGGGCGCGCGCAGCGTCTCCAGCAGGAGCGGCAGGCCCTTGTTGCCCCGGGCCAGGATGGCGCCGCGGGTGGCCTCCAGTTGGCGCTGCGGCGACACATCGGCCCGGCGCACGGTGTCGTAGAGGCGCGCGGCGGCGCTGGTTTTGCGGGCCGCCAGCAGGCGCTCAGCGCTCAGGATACAGCCCTCAGCCACGGCGGAACGCACGGTCGGCGACGCCGTTGGCAGTGCTCGGACCAGCGCCCGACTCGCCGCGTCGTTGCCAATCCGCCCCAGGGCAACTGCGGCGGCTGCGGCAACGGACGCGTCCGGGTCTTTGAGTTTGTCGGCCAGCGGTTTCACAGCACGGGCATCGCGCCGCACGCCGATGGAATGGATGACCCCCACCAGCAACGGGCCGTGCAGCCGGTCCAGCGCCTGCCGAAGCGCGTCGTCGGCAGCCGGACCCGGGATGGCTTCCAGAGCGATGCGCGCCCAGGAGGCCAGTTGCGCGTCGGCAAGCAGCGGCGCCAGGGCCGGAACGGCGTCGGCCGTGCCGTGGATGGCGAGTTGTTTGCAAGCAAGAGCCTTTTCGGCTGGGGTGGAGGCGGACTGGAGCGTGGCAAGCGCCTGGCCGGCCTTGGCGGCGACATCAGCCGGCGCAGCGGCCCCGAGCGCCAGGAGCGGGACGGCCAGGGCGGCGCAGCAGCCGAGCAACAGCCGTCGCCATGGCATTCGGTGGGCGTGACGCAACGGGTGGGTCGGTCGCGGCGGCGGTGCAGGTTGGGCTGGGTGGCCCGTGGGCTTGAGGTTGCCGGTGGCTGACAGAGTTGAAGTCCACATGGTCGTGCTTGGATTAAGGTGGAGGTCGGGGCGGGCTGCGGGTCAGAGCCGCCAAGGCTCGCGCAGCGCCTCGGAGCGGAGACGGTTGGCTGCATCGTCGCCGGGGAACTCGGCTTTCACCGGGTCAAACCGCACCGGGCGGTTCAGGAACAGGGCGATGTTGGCGGCGTGACAGGTGATGTGCGACCAGCAGGCCACGTCGGCGTTGGCGCGGGTGCGGGCGCGGGTGCGGACGCAGTGGAGGAAATCGCGGACGTGGAAATTGGCCGGGTAGCCGCCGATGCGCGGGCGCGGCCCGGCAATCAGATCGGCCGGTTCGGCGGCCATCTCGCCGTTGTCGCCTGTTTCCACCCAGCCGGCATCGCCCTCGAAGCGCACCGGGCAGGAGCCAAGCGGCAACCAGCCGTCGTTGCGCATGACCAGTTTGACGCCGTTGGCGTAGCGGGCGTGCAGCTCCTTGCCTTCGGGCCAGTACTCCACCGCCGCGGTGTTGTCGGCGTCGTTGGCCCACTGGCAGAGGTCCACGCAATGCGAACCCCATTCCAGACAGCCCCCTCCCACCAGACCGCCGCCTTTCTCGAAGTTGAATCCGTTGAGCAGCTTTCGGTTGAACGGCCGCCAGGCCGCCGGCCCGAGGTAGAGGTCCCAGTCAACTTGGTCGGCGGGCGGAGCCGGCTCGGCCGGCAGCCAGCCGCTGGTTTCAGTGCCCAGACCGCCCGGATGCGCGTGCAGAGTGCGCAGGCGGCCCAGCTTGCCGCGACGGGCCAGTTCGACGGCGAAGGCGAAGTTGGGCAGGCTGCGGCGCTGCGTGCCGGCTTGGAAGACGCGGCCGGTGCGCCGGAACGTTTCAGCCAGCGCCAGGCTTTGGGCGATGTTCTTGGTGCACGGTTTTTCGCAGTAAACGTCCTTGCCGGCCTGGGCGGCCATGATGGAAGCCAGGGCGTGCCAGTTCGGGCCGGTGGCAATCAACACCGCGTCAATGTCCGACCGCGCCAACAGCTCGCGCAGGTCACTGTACATCGCGCAGTCCTGGTTGCCGTAAAACTCGTCGGCTCGCTTCTTGACGGCCAGACGCCGCTCGGCTTTGACGTCGCAGATGGCCACGAACTGAACGCCCGGTTCGGGCAGGAAGCAGCCCAGGACGTAGTTGCCGCGGTTGCCGATGCCGATTGCGCCCAGGACGATGCGCTCGCTGGGAGCGACGGCGCCGCCGCGGCCCAGCGCGCGCGCCGGCACAAACCAGGGCAGCGCCAGGCCCGCCGCGGCGGCCGTGCCTGCGCGTTTCAAAAACGCCCGGCGGGTCAGGGGAACGGGTTGGGGATGGTGCGTCTTCATGCGATGGATAGCGAACTGGCGAGGTGCGCCCGGGCCACCAGCCCGCGCGCCTTGGGGACGCCGCATTTCACAGGACAGGTTGGCCAGCACACCGAGCGTCCGGACAGACGCGGCCGGGGTTGGCGCAGTTTCATCGCGCCCAGACTGCCCCGCGCGCAGCGGCGGTCAAGCCAGGATTGTCCATCAGGCGCGGCGCGATTTGACTCAAAAAGATTGTTACCGAAGCGGGGGAACGGGGCTGCCGGGCAGCCCCGGTTGACTCAAAAATGGGTGTTACCGAGCCATGAACAGCCAAATGAGCCAAAACACCCGTCAG
>Ga0101944_10004282_pt1 | contig 17967 bp, 11 predicted proteins | sample DewCreD2012metaG_FD_75245 | JGI IMG/M metagenome (GOLD analysis project Ga0101944, IMG submission 75245) | Hot spring sediment bacterial and archeal communities from British Columbia, Canada, to study Microbial Dark Matter (Phase II) - Dewar... ... | reverse complement strand
ACCACAGGCAGCGCTTCGATGCAGACATCGTGTAGGATCTGATCGTAGGCACGCTGCAGGAAGGTGGAGTAGATGGCAACCACCGGCCGGGCGCCTTCTGTGGCCATGCCTGCAGCAAAGGTCACCCCATGCTGTTCGGCGATACCGACATCAAAAAACCGATCCGGAAAGACTTCGGCAAAATGGGTGAGCCCGGTTCCTTCAGGCATGGCGGCTGTCACAGCCACGATGTTTGGATCGTTTTTGGCAAGTTCGACCAGGACTTCTCCGAACACCTCGGTGTAGGTCGGTACGTTCGTTTTGGCCGGTGGACATTCGCCTGTGGCCGCATCGAAACATCCCACACCGTGAAAATAGATGGGGTTTCGTTCCGCAGGCGGATAGCCTTTCCCCTTCACGGTGGTGACATGCAGCAGCACCGGTTCGCTCATGTGCCGGATGTTGTCGAGGATATCGATCAAGTGCCCGATGTTGTGCCCGTTGATGGGGCCGAAGTATTCGAAATTGAAGGCCTCAAAGAGCATCCCAGGCGTCACGAAGGACTTGAAGGATTCCTCGGTGCGCTTGGCGAACTGATAGATGTCATCCCCGATCTTGGGCAGGGACTTGAGAAATTCGCCGAACTCCCTTCTGAAATCCTGAAGCATCTTGGCCGAAAATTTCCGGCTCAAAAAACTCGATAAGGCACCCACATTGTGATTAATCGACATGTCGTTGTCGTTCAGGATGACGATCAAGTCCTTGTGGATGTCGCCGGCCTGGTTGAGTCCTTCGTAGGCAAGTCCGGCTGTCAGCGATCCGTCGCCGATGACTGCGATGACCTTGCCCTTGCTCGATCGAATCCGCTTGTAGCAAGCCATCCCGAGGGCGGCCGAAATGGATGTGCTGCTGTGGCCTGTCGTAAAGGCATCGAAGGGGCTTTCGCTCATTCGGGTGAATCCGGAAAGCCCTCGATATTGCCGCAAGGTGCCGAACCGTTCCTGTCTTCCGGTCAGCAGCTTGTGGGCATAGGCTTGATGACCGACATCCCAGACGATCTTGTCGGTCGGCGCCCGAAACACGTAGTGCAGCGCAATGGCGAGCTCGACGGCCCCGAGGCTTGAGGCTAGATGTCCCCCGTTTTTGGAGACCACATCCACGATGCGGTTTCGGATTTCGGCGGCCAGTTCGTTCAGCGCCCGTTTGGGCAGCTTCTTGATGTCCTCAGGGGATCGAATCTGTTGCAGGAATCCCACGGAATTTCCTTTCTGTATCCGCACACACAACCTATCGATTTCGACGGACGATGTAATCGGCCAGCGCCCGAAGCGGATCGGCCTTTGCGTCATATGGAGCGAGGGCCGCCAGTGCCTCGTTCCGATGGGCGACGGCCAAAACCTTTGCGGCATCCAAACCGATCAGGGAAGGGTAGGTGGTTTTTCGGTGCAGGTGATCGGTGCCTGCAGCCTTTCCCATGATGTTTGGATCGCCCTCCACGTTGAGAATGTCGTCCTGAATCTGGAAGGCGAGGCCGATGTGACGGGCATAGGAGCAAAACCGATCCATATCGGCATGGCTTCCGCCGCCCGAAAGAACACCGCATGCAACCGAGGCTTCGATCATGGCACCGGTTTTGAGCCGATGCATTCGTTCGAGGACCTCGAGGGAAGCCGGTTGACCTTCCAAGAGCATGTCCTGCATCTGGCCTTCAATCATTCCCGGAAATCCGGCTGCCTGCGACACGATGGCAATGGCTTGGAGCGGCAGGGAAGGGGAGGGCGGCACACGATCACGGAACCCTTGGCCCCCCACCCCGGCCAGCACCGAAAAGGCATGCGTCAAGAGGGCATCGCCTGCCAGAATGGCGGTGGCCTCGTCGAAGGCGACGTGACAAGTCGGCTTCCCTCGACGCAGGGTATCGTTGTCCATGGCAGGCAGATCATCATGAATCAGGGAATAGGTATGGATCATCTCGATGGCACAACCGATGGGAAGTGCGGTTTCCGAATCTCCACCGACAGCTTCACAGGAAGCGATGCAGAGAATGGGCCGAAGCCGCTTTCCGCCTGCCATGAGCGAATAGCGCATGGCCTGAACCACCCGGGGGGCATCTTCGCCACAGGCCGGCAGCAGCCCATCGAGTGCCTCCTCGATGCGCACGCGCTGTCGTTCGAGATAGGTTTTCAGATCGAAGCCCATACCATCATGCCTCAAAAGGGGTTTCCGTCACCTCACCGTCCGCCTGTCGGGTGAGCATCATGATCCGTTTTTCCGTTTCCTCGAGTTTCTGACTGCAAAACTTGGATAGTTTGGTCCCTTCCTCGAATTTTTTCAAGGCTTCTTCGAGGGGGAGATTACCGGATTCGAGCTGTGCCACGATTTCTTCGAGCTGCTTGAGCGCCGTTTCAAACGTCATCTTGGCCATGAAGGGTCCTTTCCACACGGCAGATCAGGCTGCCGCGAAACAGCCGGACCGAAACCCGATCATCCGGGACGATCGTATCCGCTGATAAAACGATATGTTGATCAGGTATCGTTTGAGTGATGCTATAGCCTCTTTCAAGAATGGCAAGGGGGGAAAGAGCAGTGAGCGTTGCCTCCAACCTCCTCAAAAAATATCGCTTATCATCTATAATTTTATGCATGTATGCATTCATTTCACGATCAAATCGCTCAAGTTGTACTCGATGGTATTGTATCCATCTCCTTGGATGATAAGCCGATAGTGTACGTTCATAATGCCTCAATCGCTCTCGGGAAAAGGCAAGAATACGATCGAGGGCTCGAACGGAGCGGATATGCAGATCGTCGATGGCGAGCAGCCGATCCGTCAGAAAACGCTTCCGGGGAGAGGCAAGCCGCTCATCGAGGCTTTTCAGACGCTGCATCAACTGAGCGATGGTTCGTTCGATGCCGGTGCGTGCTCTTCGTTCGAGGTTGAAAAGGGCAGTTTTTAGAGATTCCCGTTCCGGAACGATGAGTTCGGCTGCGGCCGAAGGGGTAGGGGCTCGTATGTCTGCGACGAAATCGGCGATGGTGTAATCGGTTTCGTGGCCGACAGCCGAAACGACCGGGATACGGGAGGCGTGGATGGCCCGGGCCAGGGTTTCGGTGTTGAAGGGCTGAAGATCCTCAAGCGAACCACCACCCCGTGCAATCACCAGCACATCGGCTTCATCCCGCCGATTGGCAAGCTCCAAGGCGGCTGCGATCTCCACCTCCGCCCCCTGGCCCTGAACCCGGACGGGAATGATCTGAATCGGAACCGTCGGACAGCGTCTTCCCATGATCTGGATCATGTCGTGGATGACGGCTCCTGTAGGCGAGGTGACGATACAGACCCGACGGGGCAAGTAGGGGAGGGGCTTCTTGTGGGAGGGATCGAAGAGCCCTTCCTGCGCCAGTTTGGCCTTGAGCTGTTCGAAGGCCAACTGGAGTGCTCCCCGTCCTTTGGGTTCGATCGTCTCGAAGATGACCTGGTATTGCCCCTGCGGTGCATAGACGCTGATCCGGCCCATACCGACGATGGTCAGGCCGTCTTCGAGCCGGAAGGACAGATTCCGGGCCTGTCCCTTGAAGAGGACGGCCCGTATCTGGGCCTTTTCGTCCTTGAGGGTAAAGTAAAAATGGCCGGAAGCCGGGCGGCTGAGATTCGATATTTCACCCGATATCCATAGGATGGGAAATGTTTCCTCCAACAGATCCTTGATGTTTTGGGTGAGCTCGGTGACGGTATAGATGTGGGTTTGCATGGAAAAATTCTTGATATTAAGAGAGACGCTGATTTTTTCACCACGAAGGGAGCGAAGGATTCCAGAAAAAGGTGAAAAAAATCCTGCTTGCTGACTGCTGCAAACCGAAGAAAGGCCGCGCACTACCCGAACTCGAGGCTTTCGTTCGGATACGCCCTTCTGACACCTTGCTTCTGAACACGAATCTTATCATGAAGCGTCTCACCGTACAACGCAGGTTCTCAACCCATCTACAAAACCGATAAGATATATTATGTAAACTAATGCGTTATCCGGAATTCACCAGCCTGCGCTCCCCATACCGCATGGCTCCGATCAAGGCCCCTAGACAAATTCCAGCAACCGCCGTCAAGGAGAACCCAAGCCCGATCCAGTTCCACAGCGTCGGCTGCCGATGGCGGTAGATTTCCGAGACGAGGTAGCGATGAACCGGTCCTGCCTCGATCATCAGGACCAGCCCGATCAGGCATGCGGAAGCGATCATGAAGACCATGCCACCGAAGCCGGTGACCGCTTGATTGGCGTTTTCGATGTTGAAGTCGGCAAAGGCAGCCCCCAACCCCAATCCCAGCCCCAAAACCGCCGGAGTGACCATCGTCATCGTAAACACGGAAATCCCCATCATCCAAGCACCGGCATCGAGCTTCAGGTTACAGGACACCACCAAGATCAGTCCGAGAACCCAGAATGGGATCAGCATCATCCAGAATTTCATCCACAACCACTTGCCGATGGAGCAAGGGGCCGAGCGGACGATCCAAAACGCCCTCCCCTCCCCGCTCACGGCCGGAAAAGCAAACCGGCCGCACAAGGCCGTCAGCACGAATCCGGCAAGGGCCATGTTCAGGAAGGCAAGCAGGTTTTGCAGGTATTCGGTGCGAACCGGCACCTTGTGCAGTGGAAGCGCCGTATAGTTGTACATGTAGACCACGACGAGCGCGACGATCAAAATGAGCTGGGACCATTGGGAGGGGTCCCGAAAAAAGCAGCGCCATTCCTTGACGAAAATCCCCCTGATGATGCTTGGCCTCGGAAAAAGGCGAAAGATCCCATCCAGAAGGCCGCCTCCGGCCATCTGGAAGGTGGATATGGCAGCAGTCCGGCTCTTCGAATATCCGATGAAATACAACCTTCGGGCGACGATGCGGCCTACCCCCATCAGAAAACCGGCAAAAGTCCACAGCTTTCCGGTTTCGATCAAGGCGGCAACATGTCTTCCACCCAGGGCGGCCTTCAGCCCATCCGTGCACCAGCTGCTGGGAAGATAAGGTGCATCGGCTCCCCGCAGATGCTCCACATAGACCAGAACCGAAGAAAAGGTTTCCGGATCTGCCAGTCGCTCGGGACGAGACAGCCGAAAGGCCACATATAGACCGACGAATGCGGCGATTCCCAAGAGCAACATCAAGCTATGCAATCGGGATGCCGGAATCACCAGCACCCCCAGCAGCACCAGCAGAACGCTCAGGGCTGCTGCAGTCGCACACAACCCGATCATATCGACCATCATCAGGCCATAGAAGGCTGCTCCCGCATGAAACACCCGACCATAGGCAACGAGAACCGGAACGGCGAACACCACCACCATCCACGAAGCATCGAAAACGCTTTCGAGCCATCGGGCCTGAAAAACCGATTCGCACGAGATCGGAAGGCTGTGGACAAGCTCAAGGTCCCGACTCAGAAAAAGCTTGGTGAGCACACTCAGAACGGAGCTGAAGAGCAGAAGGGAAAAGCAGGTGATCATCAGGATGGAAAGAAGCTTGTAGGCCAGCAGATTTCCGATGTCCTGGGCCTGCTGAAAATGCCGAAGCACCCGGATCGTGATCCAGTGACAACCGACGATGAAGGCCGTACCCAGCAGGAAGAGCGCAACGAACCGCGTCCAGGAGCGGATGTCGCCCGATTTCGGGGCCATTCCAAGCCATCGGGGGGAAAGCAGCTTCAGGACCACCATGTCATTGCGACTCCGTCAGTTGAAAAAAGACCTGCTCGAGATCGGCCTCACTCACCCCGGCCGTTCGTTCGAGCTCGTTCATCGTGCCGAGGGCCAGCAGTTTTCCCTGATGGATGATTCCGATTCTGTGACAAATGTCTTGCGCCAATGGAAGCGTGTGTGTGGACACAAAGACGGTCTTTCCGTCTGCGGCAAGGCTCTGAAACAGCTCTCTGACCATCTTGATCCCCTGCGGATCGAGCCCTACCATCGGTTCATCCACGACGATGACCTCGGGATCGTGCAGGAGGGCGGCACACATGACCAGCCGCTGCTTCATGCCGTGGGAAAAGGCTTCGATCCGTTCCGTCGCACGGGTCGAGAGCCGGAATCGTTCGAGAAGCTCCCCTGCCCTCCTGCGGCCTGTTGCCGCATCCACACCGTAGATGTCCGCGATGAACTGGAGCAGCTCGGTTGCCGTCAGCTTCTCGTAAAGGTAGGGCCGGTCCGGAATGAACCCGATCCGGCGCTTGGCAGCAATGGGATTTTCGGCCATATCCCATCCGCAGATGCGGATCCGGCCCTCTGTAGGCATCAGCACACCTGCCATCATCCGGATCGTGGTGGTTTTCCCGGCACCGTTCGGCCCGATGAAACCGAAGACCTCGCCCGGTTTCACGGTCAGGTTCAACCGATCCACGGCCGTCTGCGATCCGAACCGCTTGCAGATATTCTCGAGATCAATCAAGGGGTTGCCTCCAGAACCGACAGCCGAAGGTTTCCCACTGCTGCCATCAGATCAGCGGCATTCTCCTCCGATGCAAGCCGGATGTGGGTGATATCCGCAGGGAACTGACCCATCGATGCGTCCACGGTGATCCACTCGTTCCAGAACACGGCGTTCCAGGCATGGTAGTAAAACCGTTCCTTGAGATAGACCAAACCCGTTTCGATGCGGGTCGGAATGCCGCAGGCCCTTGCCAGGGCTGCAAAAAGCGCGGCATGTTCATTGCAATCCCCTGCCCGGTTCCGCAGGGTGTCGAGGGCATTCGGCAGGGAAAACACCGGTCGTTTCTGAATGTTGTCGGTCATCCAATTCAGGATGGTTCTGACCCTCTTGGGTACTGGAGGCAGGTCCTCCGTGCAGGCGGAGGATGAACGTCCCGGCGATTCCGTTTCCGCCCCACCCTCCCCTTCTCCTTCCGTTGGACGGATCGTTTCACCGAGTGCCTGCTTCCGGAACGTTTTGCCCTTGCCGCCGGCACCGGCCTTCTCCATCAACGAAACCGCCAGGGCGACGATGTCCGGGTGATCCGATTGGACGAGTGCGGAAGGCTTTCGATACGGCGTATCGGCATCCAACGTGCGGATGCATGTCGGCATGACCTGCTCCTTTCGAATGAAAAGCTCCCCGTTCGAAAAGCGTTGTCTGCCCCCGTCGAGAGCGAGCCGGTCAATCGGGCCGCTCAACCGGATGCGCAGCGTCTGCAGCAGGTTCGGATCGACAAGGATCTTGTCCGAGGCAATGGATGCTTCGATCGCCCAGTCGTCACCTGCGGCATCGGTAAGACTTCTCAGCGCTCGGGCGGCATCGCAGGTCTCGAGGGCAAGACCCATCGGTCCGGTTTCCCGCAGGATAGTCCCCGTGGCATCGATCCAGGCGCTTTGCTGAAGCCCCATCGCTTCTACGTCCAGCCGGCGGGTCTCCATCCGTTTGCCTCCGATATCGATGATGTCGGTTTCTTCCGCCAGAACCTTCACGCGATAGCGGGAAAACTGAAAGGGTTCGAAGAGATCGATGGCTGGCGGACGATCCCGCAGGTAAGCCAGAAGAAAAAAGCCGGGTAGATGGATCGGCCCCTCGATGGGGACCACCGTTTCTCCGCTCTCGGTGTTTACCACGAGGGTCCGGTTCTCCGTCACCCGGGCAGACGCCTGAAACCGGAACAATCCGGAGCCCAAAAAGAGCGCCAGCTCGGAAATACTCATATCCGGGTTGAGCCTGGCCTCGATGCGGCATGCGATTTCCTGGACGACACCCATTGCCTGGATCCGCAGCCGCATCGCCTCTTCCCCGACATATCCGATATCGTTGGCCGTGAGGGTTCGGTGGACATACCCGATGGGCATGCCGTTTCGGGTGGCGCAGTACCATCGGTCCATCTCCCGAATCTCGGGAAAGGAGCCGGTGTACAGGGCCGGTTGTTCCCGCCACCAGCCCTGCTGATACCCGACGAGCCCAAAGAAGGCAAGCCCCGAGGCCAGGGTCCAGACCCAGAGGCTCCATTTGCCTTGTCTTCGATCTTCGGAAGTCATCGCTTCGAAGCCGTTCTTCTTGCTTTGGTTTGCAGCGGTCAACCAACAGGGGCGATTTCACCATCAATAGTCATGGCGATGGGCGCCGCCCAAGTGGATGAAAATGGCTGCCCCTTACCCGTCACTCGTCACCTGTCACCCGTCACGCATTTTCACGATAAATCCTCATGGCGGTGGGTTTTCGCCGCCCCCGGGAATGAAAATGGGCCTAAAAACACTGCCCACTGCCCACTGCCGACTGCCCACTGCCCACTGCCATTCATGACGCAACATCGCCCAATGCACGCCGCAAAGCGGATGCAAGTGCGGCAACGAAATAAGGTTTCTGGATAAAGGCCGAGGCGCCTTCTTCCAGGGCCAGACGGATGTCTTCGGTGTCTGCATAACCGCTTGCAAGGATCGTGGGAATGTCCTGCCGGATCTTTCGAATCCGCCTGTACGTCTCCAGACCTCCAATACCCGACGGCATGATCATATCGAGGATGACGAGATCGAAGGCGGTGCGCTCCAGCCGGCCAATGGCCTTTTCTCCGCTTTCTGCGGTTTCCGGGACGTACCCAAGCTGTTGAAGCATCATCTCCACGATCGTCCGCTGCTCGGCTTCGTCGTCCACCACGAGAATACGCTCCCCTTTTCCATGGGAAACAGTCAAATCCGGATGGACGCGGCGTGCGTCGTCTATGGATCCGGTATATACCGGAAAGTATAGATCGAAGGTGGTTCCGCCCGGTCCACTGACCACATCGACCGTTCCTCGATGATCGCACACGGTGTTCCACACGACGGTCAGCCCGAGGCCTGTACCGCTTTTTCCCATGACCTTCCGGGTATAGAACGGTTCAAAAATCCGGCTCAAATCATCCGGGGAAATCCCGCATCCCGTATCGGATACCCGGATGACCGCATACTCTCCCGGCGGAATGGTCTGGTAGCCTTGAAATGGGTGATCCAGATGGACCGTTCGGGTGGAAATGGTGATGATGCCGGGTTTCTTCGTTTCCTGAACGGCCTCCGCGCCGTTTACGACGAGGTTCATCAGGGCTTTTTTGATGTGAATCTCCGATGCGAGGATTTTTGCCGATGGTTCCTGGCATTCCGATACCAGATGGACCTCTGGAAAACGCATCCGTAGATCGAAACATTCCGGAGATCCGAGATAATCCCGGACAAGGGCGTTCACATGGATGAGGTGTTTTTCCGTGGCCGCCCCTCGTGCAACGGTTAAAAGGTCATTGACGACTGCAGCGGCCCGCTTTCCGGATTCGTGGATCTTGCGGATGGCGCCTCGAAGCGGATGGTCTTCGGATAGCTGCATCAGGATCAGCTCTGGGTAGGTGACCATGCCCGAGAGGATGTTGTTGAGATCGTGGGCGACGGTCCCGGCCAACAGCCCCAGGGCTTCCATTTTCTGGCTTTGAACCAGTTTCTCCTTGAGCTCCCGGTTCTCTTTTTCCTCCCGGAGATAGGCCGTGATGTCCCGAATCACCGTCAACACACAATCGGTCTGATCCACAGGCATGAGCCGTGCTGACAAGGCCACGTCCAGGATGTCGCCGTCAGCGGTCCGAAACCGGGTGACGAAGTGGTTCACTTCCCCCCGGATCGACAATTCGTGCGACCAGAGTTTTCGATGCTCCGGGTTTACCCAGAGCCCGATGGCCAGGGAAGAATGGCCGATGACATCCTGCCGGGAATGGCGAAACAGCCGCAAAAAGCTCTCGTTTACATCCAAAAAAACCCCGTCTTTCAGCCGGCTGATGACAAGCCCGTCCGGACAGAGCCAAAAGACGGAGGCGAACTTTTCCTCGCTTTTTTCGAGGTTCTTTCGAGCCGCAATCCGCTCGGTATTGTCGCACAGACTCATCACCAGCCATTGTTCGTAGCGGGAACTTTCGATGTCGATGTAGCGTGTGCCTTCCGGTCTATCGAAGGAAACGGTCCTGGAGATCACCATCCCGGGGGGCTGAAGGGATACTTCCTCCATGATACGCTCCCACTCCTGCTTGAGGGATTCGACATCCACCGGTTGGATGGCAAGCGCCTCCCAATAGGTTTCGATCGGAGATCCGGGTTGACAGGATCTGCAGGGTTGCGAAACCAGATCGGCGGCGCTCTTGTTGATGGCCCGAATGGTGCGATCGGAATTCAGCACGATCATCGGCACATGGGTATGCTGAATCATGTCGGCAAGCTGTTTTCTGGAACGCTCCAGCTCCGCAGTCCGCTTCGCAAGCAACCGTTTCAGAGAAACGATCCAGATCAACACCCCAAGCACCAGTAGGGATGCGCCCACGGAAACCCAGAGCAGGATGTGTTTGGTCTGTTCGTAGGCTTCCTGGCGCTCGTAGACCCCGAACCATTTCTCCCGAATGCGGTCATAGGTGCCGTTTTCCCGGATGCGATCGAGCCCGGCATTCAACATGTCCACAAGCTCCGGATCGCCCTTCGGAACGGCGAACCCGTATTTCCGCGCTTCGATCATCGGCCCTACGGCGATGACGTTGGAAAGACCCAATCGATAGATGAAATATACGGCCTGAGCCTTGGGAAGAACGGCAGCATCGTAACGATCCTGTCCGGAAAGCAAATGTACGGCATCGGAAATCCGCTCGATGGGATACAGACGCTCCGTCATCCGGATGTTCTCGAGGCGTTGGTGCATGACATCGGATTGTTGGACGAGGATGGCCTTGTCGACACAGTCCTGAAGGGATGCAATGGCGGAACCCTTCCGTACAAAGACGGAATGGCCGACGACGCTGTGGGGTTCGGCAAAATCCATTTTGGAAGCCCTGAGTTCCGAATGGAACATGGCCGTGACTTTTCCCGGGCCGCTGTCGAACATGGCCTGAATCACATCGGACCAAGCCGAAAGCCGCACCGAAACCTGGATATCGGTTGCGGCCGCAACGGCCCGGATCAGATCGATATCGAAACCTGCGGCATTTCCGCTCTCATCCAGAAAGCAGTATGGCGGATAATCGACATCGCCGTAAAACGTGACGGTTCGAATGGGGACGGCCGATGCCGAAGGAATTCCGGACAGGCAGAGGCAGACCATCCAGGCAAGGAACGCGGTTTGAAAGCGGGTCGTCATGAGCCACCATTTGCGGCATGAATCCGGTTGGCGATCCCGGTGGTGCTGTACCCCTGAAGCAGGGGAACCAGCATGACCTTCCCGCCATAGGAGGTGACAACATCCCGGCCGACGACCTGATCGATGCGGTAATCGTCTCCCTTGACCAGGATGTCTGGTTTGAGGAGGGTGATGAGTTCGATGGGCGTATCTTCGGAAAACAAAACGACGGCATCGACATCTTCGAGAGCCGACAGCAGGGCTGCCCGATCCCGCTCGCTCAGGATGGGGCGGCTTGGACCCTTCAACCGCCGGACCGAGGCATCGGAATTGAGCCCGACCACCAATTTGTCCCCCAAGGCTTTGGCTTGATGCAAAATGTGGATATGCCCCGGATGGAGCAGATCGAAACATCCGTTGGTGAACACGACGGTCTTTCCGGCGGACTGCCAGCTTCGCACCTGGTGGGCTGCGGCCTGCGCAGAGAGGATTTTGATCGATCCTCCGCTGCTTGCCTGACCGACACCGACTTGAAGCGCAGCTTCCAACTCGCTTCTGAGAATCGGCTGGGTGCCGAGTTTGCCGACAACGATTCCTGCTGCCGTGTTGGCGACGGCCGCAGCGTCGCAAATATCCATGCCGCAGGCAAGGCAAGCCGCCGATACGGCGATCACCGTATCGCCCGCACCCGAGACGTCATAGACTTCCTTGGCCACAGCCGGAATGGCCACCGGTTGCATTCCGCCCCGGCGACTCACCACCATCCCTCTCGGACCTCGGGTCGTCACCAACCATTCGAGATCGATGGCATCGATCAGCCGAGCCGCTGCAGCGCTCAGTGCATCGAGGGATGGGGTTCGAACGCCTGCCGCAAGCTCGAGCTCGGCCGTGTTCGGGGTGATCCCGCTTGCCCCGCGGTATCGGGACCAGTCGGCTCCCTTGGGGTCGACAAGAACCGGAACGGCTCTGCGTCGGCAAGTCTGGATCATGGAAGCGCACAGGCCAGGGGACTGGAGAACTCCCTTGCCATAATCGGAAAGCACGACGGCATGGGCCCTTTCGATCTCGCTTTCGAAGATCCGAAACAGTGCATTCGAAAGGGTTTCGTCCAAAGGGCTCGTGTTTTCGTCGTCGATCCGGCAAACCTGTTGGATGCCTGCCATTACCCGGGTCTTGGTGATGGTGGGCCGGTGTTCCACCGGATGCAGGCAGGTATCGATCCCACTCTGGGTCAGGAGGCTTTTCAGGATATCCGCCTCCGGATCGAACCCACACAGGCCGACCAGCGTCACCGGGCAGCCCAGCCCGGCCAAATTCGATGCGACGTTCCCGGCGCCTCCCGGAACGTGGGTCTTGTGGCGGACGGCCACTACGGGAACGGGGGCTTCGGGGGAAATGCGTCTTACATCCCCCCAGATGTAGCGATCGAGCATGACATCCCCGATCACGAGAACGCGGGTTTGAGACAGTTTCGTCCAGTTTAGCAGCATAGGGGGGCTCGGTTACGAGTGGAAGGTTTCCGGTTGCATGGTGCAATACCGATTGCGGCGTTCTTCGAGATCCTGGATGACGGCCTGCTTGAATCCCTCCAATCCGGCTTTTTCCAGAAGCTGATCCCGGTATTGCTTGAGATCGATATGCTGAAGCCGCATCTTCAGCGTTTTGAAGATCTTGGGAACCCATTGACCGGGAATCTGGACATGGTGCAGCCCCGCACTGAGGGTCAGCAGCATCTTGCCTTCGGGGATGGCCTGAATGATGTCCGCAATTCCGCCCCGAACCGTCATGGGTTTTCCCTGGTTGTCAAGACCATTGGCCCGTTTCATCCGCCCCTCCGGCATGATGATGACCATCGCGTCCTTCGTCAGGCAATCGAACAGACGCAGCCAAGACGAATCCCGCTTCCGGGTGACCTGAACCACCTGATTGGCCACCATCCGGAAGAAGAAACCCATCACGGGCCTGCGAATGGCCTTGTCTGCAACCGGCATCACACCGTTATAAGCGATCCGCTTGAGGAAACGGTTCGGGAACCACCCAACGAAAAGCGGCTCATACAGGCTCGTATGATTCAGAAAGGTAACAAGCCGGTATTTCGTCCACCAGTCCTCCGAGGGCGGCGGATCGTCGACCCACCCGATATCGAATCGATAGAACATGCGGCTGAAGGCTTTAATGGACAACAGCATGGCATAGATCACTCGTTTTCGCATGATCGTCTCCTTGAAGAAGGGGAATCTCCTTTATCCGACTTTACGAGGGCAGGCGCTTCAGCCCGAAAAAAAAGGTTTGCCCGCGCCCTCAGCCGACAATCGCCTGTTTGACGGCCATTCCGATTTTTTCGATCGAGTAGGGTTTTCGGATATAGGCTCCGGCGCCGAGGGCCTGAGCCTCTTTCACCCGGTGGTTCTCCGCAAATCCGCTTGCAATGACCGCCTTCTGCCCCGGCCGAAGGGCGATCATCCGGCGATAGGTTTCGAGCCCGTCAATCCCGGGATCCATGATCATGTCCAAGATCACGAGATCGAAGTCCTGGGCGGTCATCCGCATGAGGGCTTCTTCACCGGATGCGGCCGTGTCCACCCGGTAGCCGAGCCGGTTGAGCAGGGCGGCCGCAATCTCCCGCTGCTCTTCGATATCGTCCACGACCAGAATCCGCTCGCCCTTCCCTTGATAGACTTCCTGGGAAACAGGGTCTTGATGTTCCGAGGCTTCCACATCCGTAGAGGGGAAATACAAGAGAAATGTCGTCCCCTCCCCTTCCTTGCTGCGAATATCGATGTATCCATGATGGTCCCGCATCGTTCCCCAGACGACGGCCATACCGAGCCCGGTTCCACTTCGGCCCATCACTTTCTTCGTATAGAAGGGTTCGAAAATCCGCGACAGATCGTTTTTCGAAATCCCGATGCCCGAATCCGAAACTTCCAGAACCACATAGTCGCCTTCTGGAACGAGCTCATAGCCGGGATAAGGGGTTTCCAGCCGCTGGGAGTACGTTCGGATCCCGATCATCCCGCCCTCGGGCATGGCCTCTGCGGCATTGGACACGAGGTTCATGACGGTTTTCTTCAAATGGATGGCGGAACCCATCACGTTGGCAAGCCCATCGGCGGGTCGATAGTCCACCACCGTATGAGGGTGAAAGGCCAGAAGTTTTTCGTGTTCCGGAGAGGCCAGGTATTCGGCGACGATGTCGTTGATCCGTACCGGTCGGCTGTTGACCACCCCCCGTCTGGCAAGGGTCAGAAGATCCTGGACGATTGCGGCAGCCTTCTGACCCGAACGTTGGATGACTTCGACGGATTTTCGAACGCTCGGGCTCAGCGTTTCATCCATCAGCAGAAGCTCGGGATAGGTCACGATTCCGGACAAGACGTTGTTCAAATCGTGCGCTACCCCCCCTGCCAATAGCCCGAGGGTTTCCATTTTCTTGGAGCGGATCAACCGTTCGTTCAATTCCTCGATGGTTTGAAGGGCTTTTTCCTTTTCGGCGATTTCGGCGTTCAGCCGATCGTTGGCCGTCAGAAGATCCTGGGTGCGTTTTTCGACCCGACGCTCGAGCTGCTCGTTTATCGAGGCAAGTTCTCCATAGGCTTGCTGAAGCTTGCTCAGGGCATCGTCCCGTGCATCCACGGCGATACCCGTACGATGTCTTTCCAGATCCAGTCGGGCCAGCATGTCGTTGAACGCGGCAGCCAGTTTCCCGATCTCGTCTCTCGATTCGATGGAAATGCGTTGGTTGAGGGTATCGAGGCGGATTCCTTGAATGGCTTCGATGAAGGCCATTAAAGGATTCAAGATCCATCGGGATAGAAGAAAATTCATCAACACGGCGACAATTGCCACCAATCCGATCAGCAAAGCCAACATCAGCCCGATGGCCTTCTGTTTTTCCTGCATGAGTTCGGAGAGGTTGTATTCGATATGAATGAATCCGACCCGCTCCCCCAAAGACTCGACGGCTGCGGCATATCGGGCGATGGACGCTTTTGGGTCTTCCGTTTCGATCACCCGCCAATCGGGTTTCTCCAAAAGGAATTCCAGGTCGTTCGTCGGCAGCTCCAAGGGAAAGGGATTGCCGATGGATGTGATCAACTGCCCCCTCGAGTCATAGAGCCGAACGGAGGAAATCCCGGAAATCCGAGTGATTTCATAGATCGAAACGCCTGCTGCATCACGCTGACCGATGAAAATTTCATTGGCAAGCTCTTCCCTCTTTTGAGAAAAAGCCGTCTGCAGCAGACTTCGGATATGCTCGTAGTGCGTTTCAATCCGTCTTTGTTCGATGGGATACCAAATCGAAAAAACGAATCCAGCCACAATGATACAAACCGTTAAAATGACAAAATTGATTTTGAATTGCATGCTCTGGGATAGGTCCATGAATCCATCCGAACGTGAAGAGCCATGGGTGCTCAGGGGTGATAGGACTTGACAAGCACTGCTTCATCGCCTTGAATCTGCATGATGGCCAGGGGTTTTTGGGGGTCTCGGCTTCCCTCCTCGAAGGAGATCCTGCCGGTCGCCCCTTCGAAATCCCGAGTTGCAGCCAGCGCATCCCGGATAGCCTTGCGGTCGGTGCTTCCGGCCCGCCGGATGGCGTCAGCCAGAAGCCGTGCTGCGTCGTATCCGAGAGCGGCACCCGGAACCATCGACTGCCCCTGAAGGATTTGCGGACACTCCGATTCGAACCTTAAGGCCTGAGCCGAACCGGAATGCGTTACATAATGGGTCCAAAAATAGGCTCCGGAAGCCTTGCCATCGGCCCTTCGAAAGAATTCGCCGAAATTCCAGCCATCTCCGCCGATAGGAATGGATTTCAGCCCTTTTTGCCTGGCCTTTCGAATGATGGTGGCGCTTTCGTCATATCCCGGTATGAAGAGCACATCCGCATTGGCTTTTACAACGGCGTCCACGATCTTGTCAAAGTTTTCAATCGGTTGCTTGTAGGAAATGCGGTCGATGATCCGACCCCCTTCCTGTCGAAACTGCTTCTCGAAAATATCAGCCAGGCCCATGCTGTAGCTGCTGGATAGGTCCTGGGCGATGGCTACCGTTTCGGCCTTGAGATCGTTTCGGACAAAAGCGGCCATCACCCGTCCTGCAAAACGATCGGAAAAACAAGCACGGAATATGTAGTCTCCGATTTCCGTGATGGAAGGATGGGTGGAAATGTTGGTGATCAGCGGGATGCCGGCCTGTTGGGCGATCGGTGCTGCTGCCAGCGCATGGGAGCTCCATGCCAGCCCGATGATGGCTGTCACCCCCAAGGCCACTGCCTTTTCCGCCGCTTGTTTGGAGCCGATGGGGCTACCGAGGTTGTCGATTTCGATGAGTTCGATCGGTTTTCCCAAAACACCCCCTTCCCGGTTGACACTCTCGACCCCACAGCGAACCCCCATGACCGAATTGCGCTGGCTGACGCCGATCTGGCCGCTCAGGGCATAGATGGATGCGATACGAAGGGCTTCGGTTGCAATGGACGGCTGATGTGCCGACATCAGCAGCAAAGAGACGATCCACATGAAGATCATGCGTTTCATGGTTTCTCCATTACCTCCCGGATTTTTTGAGACAATACGGCGACAGCAAAAGGTTTCTGGATGAAATGAATGTCCGGATCGAGCTTTCCGTCGGGTGAAAAGACATCCTGCGCATATCCCGACATGAAGAGACAGCGGATGTCGGAGCGGTCTCTTTGAATGATTTCGGCAAGCTGCCTTCCGTTCATTTCGGGCATGATCATGTCGGTCATGAGCAGATGGATGGTTCCCGGATAGGTTCTTGCCGTACGAATGGCATCCGACGGCTGGGAAGCCGCAAGCACCGCATAGCCCAAGGTTTCGAGAGCGGTCTGGGCCACCTCAAGCAGGATCGGATCGTCTTCCACCAGAAGAATCGTCTCGGTTCCCCTTCGGACCGTCTGGGATTTCACCGGTGCATCGGCTGGGGAATCGGGCAAACAGGCCGGGAAGTACAGATGAAAGAGCGTGCCTTTGCCCGGTTCGCTGTATACGGTGATGTGACCGTTGTTCTGTTTGACGATCCCGTAAACGGTGGACAGCCCCAACCCGGTCCCTTTTCCGACAGGCTTCGTGGTAAAAAACGGTTCGAAGATCATGGACTTGGTCTTCTCGTCCATGCCACATCCGGTGTCTGCAACCGACAGGACGACGTACCTGCCCGGTGTCATGAAGGGATGCTTGCGGACATACCCGGTATCGATATCGACCGCCCGGGTTTCCACGGTGATCGTACCGGTTCCGTCGATGGCATCCCGGGCGTTCACCGCCAGGTTGATGAGAATCTGGTCGATCTGGGAAGGGTCGATAAAGATGCGATCGGAATGGCTTCCGGGCTTCCAGAGCAGCTCGATGTTTTCCCCGATGAGCCTGCGGACCATTTTGAGCATGTTTTCGATGGTGTCGTTCAAATCGATGCGTTTCGGAACGGTCGTCTGTTTTCTGGCGAAGGCCAAGAGCTTCTGCGTGAGATCGGCAGATTTCTCGGCGGTTTGCTGGATGCGATCGATGTATCGGCGTAAGTCTGCGGCAAGATCGCCTTCGAGACTCTCCATCCGTCCTTTGGCCAGTTCGGAGAAGCTCTGAATAACCTGAAGCATGTTGTTGAAATCGTGGGCGACTCCCCCTGCGAGCCTTCCGATGGCCTCCATCTTCTGGGTTTGGAAAAGCCTGGCCTCGACATCCGAAAGCTTGGCCCCCATGCGTTTGAGACGCAGGAACATGCCATAGAGAACCCCAATCCGCTCGATGGCTGCCACCTGATCCGATGAATAGGCTTCATCGCTGTTGGCAACGGCGATCTGACCGATCAACTCGTTTTCGACGATGACCGGAACCGAGAGAAACCGCTCCAGCACAATGTGCCCCTCGGGCACGCCGCGG
>Ga0101944_10004281_pt1 | contig 17968 bp, 14 predicted proteins | sample DewCreD2012metaG_FD_75245 | JGI IMG/M metagenome (GOLD analysis project Ga0101944, IMG submission 75245) | Hot spring sediment bacterial and archeal communities from British Columbia, Canada, to study Microbial Dark Matter (Phase II) - Dewar... ... | reverse complement strand
CCCGGGGCGGCACTATTCTGGGCACCAGCCGGGAAAAGCCCTTTAAGTCCCGAAATGGCGAGTATGATGCCGATGTGGGACAGGACAAGGTAGAAGTAATTAAAGAAAATTATAAAAAGCTAAATCTGGACTGTCTTGTGGTACTGGGCGGAAATGGAACCAATACTACGGGGTATCTGCTTTCCCAGGAAGGCCTAAATGTGATCGGTCTTCCCAAAACTATAGATAACGATATTGTCGGCACCGATATGACCTTTGGCTTCCATTCTGCCGTATCAATCGCCACCGAAGCCATAGAGCGTCTGCATTCCACTGCCCATAGTCATAACCGGGTCATGGTGATTGAACTTATGGGGCATAAGGCAGGCTGGCTCGCCCTCTATGCAGGGGTCGCCGGTGGAGGAGATATTATTCTGATCCCGGAAATTCCCTATGATATCGATGCCATAGGCCGGCACCTCTTAAAACGGGCCCGGGATGGCAAGAGCTTCTCCATAGTGGTAGTAGCCGAAGGGGCCCAGTCGGTTGAAGAAGCAAAAATGGATAAGAAGGACCGGAAAAAGTACCGTGAAAAGACTGCAAAACCCTCCATCGGCTACCGGGTAGCCCGGGAGATTGAAGCAGAAACGGGAATGGAAACCCGGGTTACTGTTTTAGGCTATCTCCAGCGGGGAGGTATCCCCAGCGCCTGGGACCGTGTTTTAGCCACCACCTTCGGTACCGCCGCGGCGGAACTACTTGCCCGTGGTGACTATGGTAAAATGGTTAGCCTTAAAGGCAATGAAGTAGGTTCAGTGGACCTAAGCGAACCCGCAGGGCGGATTAAAACGGTGCCCGAAGACCATTACATGATCGACACCGCCCGATCTGTCGGAACCTGTTTAGGCAACGAATAACAAGTCTTCAGTACTTTAGTCCTGGCTTAGTCCTGTTTCAGGGGAAAGACTGCGGTAAATTGATATGTCTCTGTTTCACCCACAGCTGCTTCTGACACAACGGCCCCTCCTACTCTTGCTACAAGCCCTTGGATTATATTTCGCCCCTGCCCACCAGCCAAAGTATTGGGCAGGTAAGCGGGGGGCTTTTCTTGAACCGTTTCACGTTTGGATCCCCCAGCATCGACTGCTTCATGATACCAAAAGAGTAACCCAGCTCCAGTTTGTTGAATATCCAATTTGATAAGAGGAAATGCATGACTGGAATGCTTTAAGGTATTGGTAACAAGCTCATTCAAAATCAGCGCAATCGTGGTTGCCATTTCCTTGGAAAGCACCAAGGATTCATCAATTTGTAAAGAGAGTTCGAGACTTCCTCTGCCTTCTAGCCATAGTTTCCGCAATGTTCGGACCACGGAAACAAAATAGGAAGGGGCGGAAACAGTATTATCTATTGACTGGGAGTCCCAGATGGAGCTCAGTACGATGAGTCCCTGAAACCGTTGTTCCAACTTTTCTTTAATATGATGAGGTAATCCCTCTGAATCGTGTAGCAAAAAGGGTAGGGTCCCCAACATGAACTGCAAATTATTGTGGGTACGATGCCTCAGTTCCCGCAAAAGGAGTTCCTGTTCCTTCGCATACTGCTCAACCTTTTGCAATAATTCATACTGATACAAGCTCCGGGAACAGAAATGCAGCATCCGCTCCACACTGCAGAGTGTACTTGGACTCGGTTCCTTCCCTATGGTAAAACACAGGATTCCCTGAGCCCCATGGCCTTCACCAAAAGGAAACTGAAACCAGTATTGCCCTGGGCTCTTCCCCTTGGATACGCAAATACTGGCGGCTTTTACCGCTTCGGCCTGAGGGCCATATAGCTTCTCATGTTTTTCTTGTAATTGATTCTCATATCGGATATACAGGCCATCATATGGGATTAATTGTTTAACAGACCGTTCCAGGCAGGAAAATATTTCGGCAGGGGTAGCACAGCCATATAATTCCGCATAGAGTTGCCGTTCCACCGAAAGTATATGAAGTTCTTCGAACATCGATCACTGCACAGAAGGGAATGGTTTTGGTTCTGCAATTGCATAGCCCTGGGCATAATCCACGCCAATTCGATGCAGACGTTCAATTACGGAGGGGGTTCGGGCAAATTCGGCAATCGTTTTCAAGCCAATCACATGTCCCATCGAATTGATAGACTCTACCATGGTAAAGTTTATCAGGCTTTCATCAATGTTCTGGACTATGGACCCGTCTATTTTTAAGTAATCTACCGGCAGGTTTTTAAGATAATTAAAGGATGAAAAGCCTGAGCCAAAGTCATCCAGGGAGAAGGTAAATCCATGACTCTTTAATTTTTCGATAAACCGAATGGCATAGGATAGATTCTGAATTGCTGCGGTTTCGGTAATTTCCAGGCAGAAGTTGCCTGGGCTTGCTCCATACTGAGTAGTAACATTAAGGGCAAAATCGATAAAGGTCTCATCCAACAGGGTTGCCCCTGAGATGTTTATAGAAAAAAGCCGGTCAACCAGGTTATGGTTCTGCGCTTTAAGCTGAACCCAAGTTTTAATGGTGCTTTCAAATACCCAACGGTCAATTGCCGAGATGAGACCGTACCGTTCAGCGGAGGGAATGAAGGCCCCGGGACTGATGATGCTGCCATCGTCCCCTTCCATGCGGATAAGAATTTCCAGTTTTGGATGTATCCCCGGTAGCGGCCGGATGGGTTCAATCAGTTGGTACCACAGCCTGAATCTGTTCATCTCCAGAGCCTGATTTATCTTGCTTACCCATTCCATCTGGCCCCGGCGAAGTATATATTTTTCTTCATTCCGTTGGAAAACCCGTATTCGGTTGCCCCCCTCTTCTTTGGCGATATAGCAAGCATCGTCGGCGGCGGCCATTACAATATGAATATCCGTATCTTCGCCACTTAAAGGCACGAGTCCTATGCTCAGGGTAATGGGAAACAAATTATTTTGCCAAATAAATTTATGGTTCTGCACTGCCTCCTGCAAACGCTGGGCTACCTGCAGGGCATTTTCCAGGACGCAATCCTTTAAAACCACTGCAAATTCATCCCCCCCAAGTCGGGCTGCCACATCATTCCGCTGGGTAAGGGTCTGTATATAGGTGGCTACCTGCCGGAGGAGCTCATCCCCCGCCATGGTACCGCAGGTATCGTTCACAATTTTAAATCGGTCCACATCAAGTTGTAAAAGCGTGTGAGAACCGCCGTACCGGGCTAATTCGTCTAGTATGGTCTGCAATTTAAGGGCAAAATCTTCCCGATTGCCGAGCCCTGTCAGTTTGTCGTGACTGGTCTGATAGTCCACCGTGGCTGAAAGTTTCCGTAGTTCTGTCACATCCCGGAAGGCAATTACATACCCTTCTACCTCATTTCCTGCCTGGTGAATTTTTGTGATTGCCCCATCAAGTATGTAGGATTGTCCAAGCCGGCCTTTCAGAATGACATCCCGGAATTTATTGGAACTTTCTCCTTCGGGAAGCATGGTTGGCAGTATGGGATTCAAGGTTTTTGAGTCGATCATGGAAAGGATATGCTGAATTGGTTTCCCCCGGCTCTCTTCTTCGGTCCATCCGCTCATATGGGATGCAACGGGGTTAATAAAAAGGACCGTCAAATCGTTGTCTACGGCAATAAGCCCGTCGTTTACACTGTGCAAGATGGCGGAAAAGAGCCGTTCCTGCTTTTTAATATGCTGTTCAGACTGAAATTTATACAGTGCAATATCTATAGCTGTGTAGAGCTCCCGCTCTTTAAAGGGTTTTAAAATGTAGCCGTAGGGTTCTGCCGTTTTTGCCCGTTCAAGGGTGCGATCGTCCACATAGGCAGTTAAAAAAACAACGGGTATTCGAAGACCCTGCTTGATTACCTTAGCCGCTTCAATGCCATCCATAGGGCCATTGAGCATAATATCCATCAAAATGATATCGGGATTGTACAGTTTGGCCTTTTCTATGGCATCTACAGCCTCAGAGCAGGTTTCACAAATGGTATAGCCAAAACGTTCAAGACGGCGCTGGAGGTCAAGGGCAATAATTTTCTCATCTTCAACGATCAGAACCTGTTCGTTAGCCATATTATAACCAAGTATAGCCGATAAATTGCATAGGTCAAGGCATTTTATCAGTAATTTGATTCAGAATTTCCCTGGCCCGAGCCTCTGGGGGTTCCTGCTCTGCATCAATAATAAGATCTGCCATATCTTTATATAACAGAGCCCGCCGTTCATGCAAACTCCGGTGGGTCTTTTCCGGGTCCTCGGTTTTTAAAAATGGGGGCAGGTCTCCAGTCCGTTCCGCACTATGTAAAATCCGTTTCCAGGCAGTCTGCGCGGGTAATTCTAGATAAATTATGGTACCCGCTTTTTGTAACAAGGCCATAGCTTCGCCATTATCCACAATACCGCCACCGGTAGCGATAATAAAGGGCTTTTTATTTTCAGCAAGCTGTTTCATTTTGATGAATTCAAGGATGGCCTTTGTTGCCTCCAATTCCGCTTCTCTAAAAATCTGTTCTCCCTGACGGAACAGTTCTCGGGGCGATTTTCCGGATTCTCGAGCAATTTCATCATCCAGATCGATGAATATTCCTGAAACAAGGCTGGCCAGGGCTTTTCCGGTGCTCGTTTTTCCGGAATGTTTCGGTCCAACCAGTATCAATAGTGATGGTATTAGGTTTCGTTCCATAGACCCAAGAGTATTCGATTTGCTACAATAGGCAAGGGGGGTAGTACAAATTGCAGGGGCCTGTATACATTATTATAATTGTAATTCTCTCTTCACTGCCAATCCTCATAACCTATCTGTATCTAAAGCAAAGATCTCGCCAGCTCAATATCTGGCTATTTCTTAGTGCCCTGACTGCTGGGGCCCTTTCCATGCTTGCCGGGAGTGTGTTACAGTTCCTGTTTCCCATGGCCATGTCCGGTGACCGCATTTCGCTCCTGTATACGGTGTTCTTACGGAATGCCTTTGCAGAAGAATTGGGACGCTATGTAGTGCTTCTGCTTCTTTTTTTTGTTCTGCCAAAGCTTTTTAGCAATTATGAAACCGGGGTGGAATCATTTAGTCTGTTACCCAGGGAAATGATCATTTTTACCGGTATATTGGCAGGCTTTACCTTTGCCATGCTGGAGACCCTTTCCTATGGGCTATTAAATGTCCAGTTAATTATAGTCCGAACCTTGACCTCTGCACCTCTCCATGCGGCCTGTGCAGCTCGAGTTGCCCTTTCAGCATCCCTCACCACTGTCGGGGGCATACCCCGGGCTCTTTTTTATGGAATAAGCGCCGTTTTAATCCATGGGGTCTATAATCTGCTTTTGCTTTTCCCCTCAACTCTCGCGGTTCTGCCCATCATTCTCGCCTATGTGGCCCTTGGATCTGCTCTGGCTTTGGCTAAAGAACGCCCCTAAAGTCCCACAAGAATTGAAAGCTTTCTACTTGACTAAAGTTTCGTAATTTGGTAACTTCTAAAAACACACGACGCAGGGTAGAGCAGTTGGCAGCTCGTCGGGCTCATAACCCGGAGGTCGCAGGTTCGAGTCCTGCCCCTGCTAACAATAAAAGGCCGGTTTACTTTGGTATGCCGGCCTTTTTCTTTTGTTTACCTTATAACAATGTAGCATGCGGACCCTATGCGGACTGCAGAACCTGCTATTTTGGAACCTGCTCAGCTTTTCCCCTATTTTACCACCGCTTCGGATGCCGTATACCCTTCTCTTGTATAGACCTTTTTGGGGTTATTGGGATCCAGAACCCGCTCTCCCTTATAAATGAACACATACCGATAAGTTCCCGGTGCAAGGGGTAGAATCAGTTCATAGTGACCGGGTCGTATTTCCGGGAGGGTATACATGAAGGGGTCCCAGTTATTAAAGGTTCCCGCCACCGTCACTCGCTGCCCCGGGTCTCCATCAAACATAAAACGGAGACTACCCGATGGAGCGCTGTAGACAACAGGCTTCTTTTCAATATCAACAGGATAGACATCTGGCAGGGTGACTATGGATTGCATAATCCCGGTAGAGGGATCCATTTGATATTTGGGATTATTGGGATCGGTAATCCAGAGCCCATCAATAATGAGCCGATATTCAAGTTCTTTCATCCCTTCGGGAAACTCATACACAAAAAAAAGGAGCCCGGAATCAACATACTCAGGACCAGCATTTTTAGCTTTATTTTTTGTATTTTGGCCTGAACTATCTGTGTCAGGGGTGTTTTTCGTTATCATCAATTTTTTAAACCAATGAACGGTGCCGAAACCTTCATGAGCAAAGGCAACTCCTACCCTATGGGAGCTTGATGGAAAGGTAAATATGACCGCATCTTCGAAAATTTCTGGAGCAGCGGCTTTTTTTATAGACAAAAGATGGTCAATAAAGCGAAAAGATTCCGCATCAAGGCCGAAAAGAGTAGTTTGGAACAGGATGAGCAAAAAGAATAGCACAAAGCGTTTCATATGTTCTTTACAATTATCGGACAATGCTTCAATATCTTTACTATGCCCTCTTTGCAGGATTTACAGGAATTTAAAGACTCATTAAAGGAAATTGGTCGGGAGCCCTTTGTCCTTTCAGAATCAGGCGAAGCCTATGATGATTTGCCATTGCCAGATACCGAACCGGTACCCCTCGATATAGGTGAAAGCGGAAGCTCTGTAGAAGAGTATCCAACCCCAAAAGCTTCCGAAGAAGAAGATTTTGATTTTGGCAGTTTTTTAGATTCGATTACCGAAGAAGCCCTTTCTGCCCCAGAACCAACAGTCTCGGAAACAGCAGAAGCTGAATCGATGTTAGGGCCTGAGGAGGCAGCCTCCAACCTGGAACAAAGCGGACCTGCCCAACAAGAGGCCTTCGAATTGTCTGAGGATATGAATTTTGCAGTTCCTGATGACCTCCTGCAGGGCTTTTCCGATGAAATAGAAGCAAGCCGTACAGAAAAAGGGTCGGACTCGACGGACTTTAATCTGTCAGATTTTAACCTGGAGGAAAGTCCCCCTGCAGAATCTCCCCTGGAAGAAACAACCCTGGAACAAGCTGAATTTGAACCGCCATCGGCTGAACAAGGTGGCGAAGAGGCGCCCCTGGAGGAATTGCCTGTAGAATCATCGACTTTGGAAGAATCAGTCCCAGAGGTAACAGACTTCGAAGGGGCCGCTTTCGAAACTGCTTCATTTCCAGAGGACGTATTGGCAGATACAGGTTTTGGGGCGGCTGAATCGGAGGAGTTTGCCCCAAGCGCAGAACCTGCGGAGACCGCAGAAGCCCTGCAAACCCCGGAAGCTGAAGCAGGTCCAGAGTCCGACATCCTCGATCTGGAAAGCCTGGGCGGAGAAGAACTTGGTTTCGAAGAGGTTCCTCCAAAACAGCAAGAGTTACCAGAAACACAGGGCTCTGAATTGTCAGAACCCTCAGAACCGGAGGCATTTGATTTTTCTATACCCGAGTTTGAAGACTCCTTTCCTGAAACAAGCCCCGGCACCGCTGCACCGGCTGCGACTGGCAGCTTAGGGGATCTTTCATCTCTCGGCGGGTCAGAATTTGGCGAATTTGATGAGTTTTCTTTGGGATCTGAATCTTTAGAAGGCCCTGCAGGCCCCTCTGCCACGGAAAATAAGGAGTCAGGTCTGGGGAGCCTGCCAGGCATAGAAGATTTTTCCCTTTCAGGTATCGATGATCTATTTGTTCAGAATAAGGAACCCGTTGCAACAGCTACCCCATCTGGACGGCCTAGTAAAACAACAGAAGCCCAAATCCCTTCGGTCGAAGAAATAAGTCTTTCCGAGGAAGACTATAAAAAACTGGAAAATACCCTTGCATCCTATCCGCTGAATCTTAGAATTGCCTGCGAGGAATTAATTGCTGAACAGGCTGTTCTGCCCGATCAGATGGCCACCCTCGTAAAGATGCTGGTCCGTGGTGCCCCCGCAAAGGAAACTGCAACTCTGGCAAGCCGACTCTTAGGGCGCACAATTTCTATTCCCAAGGGCTTTGAAAAAAAGACCGGCGAAGAACTTGAGGCAGAACAGGCCAGCTTTACCTACATATTCCGCCATAGGGTGCTTCCCATCCTGGAACTGTTTGCCTTTGTGCTACTCATCTCAGCGTCCCTGTTCTATTTAAGTTTTGAGTTTATCTACACGCCATTAAAGGCTGAATCGATTTATAAAAAAGGTTATGAACGAATAGAAGCAGGGGATTATCAGCGGGCCAACGAACGGTTTTATGAAGCATTCAATCTGTGGCGCAAAAAGTCCTGGTTCTTTAAGTATGCCCAGAAATTTAGGGATAAACGGCAATACATCTATGCGGAACAAAAGTATGAAGAACTCTTACGATTTTATCCAAGGGATAAAAAGGGCGCCCTAGAATTCGCCGACTTTGAAACCACCTATCTTAATAATTATGCCAAGGCTGACAAAATTCTACGGAATGAAATCCTGGATTATTCTGTAGACGATAAGGAAGGGCTTCTTGCCCTGGGGGATGTAAATCTAGCCTGGGGTGACCTGGAACCGAGCCGTTATGAAGAAGCAAGAAAAGCCTATGCCCGTTATATGGAAAAATATGGCCAGGAAGATGCCGTTCTTGAACGGATGCTCAAATACTTTATACGCACCGATAACCTGGCCGAAGTTCTACCCCTGCAGGCCTACTTTATGGAATCTTCCAAGCGAAAAATAAGCGGTGCCGCTCTGGCCGAAATGGGCGGATATCTGCTCGATAAAAAATTGCAGGATGTGAAGGGCGTCCCGGATAAAAATATCAGCAAGATTGAAGGTCTGCGGGAAGTTCTGGAACGGGCCATTAAAACGGACAAGAAATTGCCGGAAGGGTATTACCATCTAGCCCGATATTTTTCTAAATTCGGTAAACAGGTTGATGAACGGACCATGCTGGAAAAGGCTCTATCAGTTTTTGAAACTGCCCCTGAGCTTTCGAGCCGCAGGATTGGTTACCATATCGACACCTATCGCCGCTATGCCCTGCTGCTTCGGAATAATAAGGAATTTATCACCGCCCAGGCTCAGCTGAATGAAGGGCTTAAGATCTTCGAAGATGCAGTACAGCGGCGCGTTCTAGCCCGTTCCCCCGAATTTGGCAGACTGTATGCAGATCTGGCGGATATTGAATATTTCAGCGCCGGCAATTACGAAGCAGCCCTTAAACACTATGCAACGGCCCTTGCAAATGGATGGGCCCCTGCGGAGATCCAGTACCGGATGGGTGTTATTTATTATAGCCAAAAAGCCTGGGCTGAGGCTCTGGAAAAGTTCTTTGCCACTTCCCTGGATTTTCCCCTGAACCGTCGGCTTCTATTTGCCCTTGGCAATACTACCTATATGCGGGGGGACTATCATGCCGCCCAAGGCTATTACAATCGCCTGCTCGATATCCTCGAAACAGAACGGTCCCGCTTCCCCATGCTGGTTCCCAATGATCGGCCTGAACATATGGAACTGGTGGAACGCTTAATGATGGCCAGGAATAATCTGGCCGCCACCCTGGAAAATCTTGCAGATGAGATGGGGAACAGTAAGCTGCGGTCCCAGGCTTTTGCCTTATATGCCGAATCTTCCAGAGCCTGGGACCTTATAACCCGGGATCCAAAGAGTATGGTCCGCTCAGATTCAAAGAACCTGGCCTATCTAAATACGAGAAATACCCTCTATCCCATTAAGAACTATGAACCGCAGATTTATACCAACATCGACAGGGATGTGCTTGAGCCCTCGTTATGGGAAGAAATACTGCAGAAATGAGGCTAGGGGAAAATAAAGGCCTTCTGTTGGACGATACTGGATTTGAACCAGTGACTTCTACCGTGTGAAGGTAGCACTCTCCCGCTGAGTTAATCGTCCAACAGAAGGCCAATGTTCGTTGAGGCAGATACTAGCATCAGAAGGGCTCATCTGTCAAGGTAAAAGTACTCATTAGTTAATTTTGAATAGGTTCTGTCTACAAATGTATACTTTCAGCTCATCAATCTTAATGATAAATGAAAATTGCTATTTGTTATATATATATAATGTAATGAAATACTTGCTTAAAACTATGGGCTTTTCTGCTTGGCATGAAATTTGCTATATTATTTATACTAATAACGTATAAATAGGATTAAAGCATATATGACATATACCAGTACGGTCGATGAAATAAGAACTGAAGTATTTAGAAAATCGATACATTTTTTAATTGCCATGGTACCGAGCTTGGCTATGGTGAGCAAAGTAGGAACCCTTGCATTACTAGCATCGGGTGTACTTGTATATTCCTATGCAGAAACACTGCGCCTTTCCGGCGTTGTGGTTCCCCTTATTTCTCAGATAACTTCCCTGGCAGCCCGAAAACGCGACCAGGGTCGTTTTGTCCTGGGTCCTGTTACGCTGGGTCTGGGGGCTATGCTGGCATTGCTTCTCTATCCTGCCCCGGCGGCATCCATTGCTATTTATGCCCTCGCCTTTGGTGACGGGCTTGCAAGTCTGGTAGGCAAAATATTTGGCAGAATCAGACCCGCAATTTTGATGGGAAAGAGTGTAGAAGGATCCCTTGCATGCTTCCTGGCGGTCTTTTTTATGGCTTATAGGACTTCCAGATCCTTTGCTGTGGCCGCCCTGGCCGCAATCACCGCAACCCTGATTGAGGTTTTCCCGCTTAAAGATTTTGACAATATCCTCATGCCCATGGGTGTGGGTTTTGCGGTACAGTTTCTACAGCCATAGATAATACTGGTGCAGGTTTTTACTGTACATCCAGGTGCCAAAGCCGAGAACTGGTACCGCAAGTACCAGTTCTACATAGGTATCTGCGTGAAGCAGTATATCTCTGCCCAATAAGACTAAAAGAATCCCCATGCTAACATAGATATAATCTTTACTGCTCTTGTTTTTTATAGCGATGAAAAAACTCAGCACGGTAATGCCTACAATAGTTGCTTCTATAAGCCAAAACATATCAGTGAATCCATAGCGGGGGGTCAGGGCCGTGTCCCAGTTCATGCTGTCTATTGGGACCCCTGACGCCAGGGCTAAACAAATGGCGGCGTTCAACATGAGCAACATTCCATAACGCTGCATGTCCATACCCGCGGCATAGACGCTGGCTAAAAAGAGGGAGAATAAACCAAATAAGCGGCTGAATAGTAAAATCTTACCGGTAAAGACCGCATAGGTTAGGGATGTATTGTAATAGGTGATGAGAGGAATGGCCATTCGGCTAATTTCAAGGCTCAGGGATAATATGAAGTTGGCAAAAAAAAGGATTTCCGGAGTCTGGGTTTTTTCAAAAAGTATATAAATGGTGATGATCCCCGCAAGGCTGTACAGTACAGAACATAGCATAGAAAAGAGGGGGGCATAGCCGTTGCCTTGCACCAGTGGAGCCAGCAGGGGATGAACAAAACCGGATGGACGGCTGATTGCTTGTTTCTGGAGCTCCGGAAAGACAGAAATGGCTCGAAAGGCAAAAAAGCCCAGGGTGATAAGGATGAGGGAACTCCACAGGATTCCTAAAATAACAAGGCGATTTCTACCGGATAGGGTCATACAATAACCATAGCCTACATTGGGGCTATACTCAAGACCAGGAATAAAATGCCGATAAGAAGGTGAAGGAGCATCACATGTATAAACGGATATTTAGCATAGTTTTTATAAGCATAGGGCTTAGTCTTGCTGGCCATCTCTGGGCAGGGGATGGGGCAACCTTTGTCGATTTAGGCTTTTCTCCAGATGGTCGCTATTATACCTTTGGTCAGTACGGTGTTGAATCGGGAAGCTTAAAACCCTGGGCAGAGCTCTTTTTAGTTGATGTGCCCAAAAACAATTTTGTAAGCGGCGGCCGCCTGTCCTATATACATAATGCCCCGATTATCCAAGGCCAGGATGGAAGCGGTGCCCTGTATACCCTGCTTGCAGGCAATGGCCCCCTGTTTAAAAAATATGCAATAGATTTCCTCAGGCAAAGCCGCCCCCTGTATCTTTCTATGGACCCAAAGGCTGGTTCCAGCGATGGCGGCACTCCCATTGAATTCAGGGACTTTGAAGCCGGAGATTCATTTACTGTCAGTATGGTAAGCCTCGTAGAGGGAACAGGGGAAAACCTGAAATCGTCATTCTTTATCAATCTGGAACGAACCAAGGCTGATGGAAGTAGAAAGAAATATGTGGTAGGTACACCGCAGGTAAAGCGGCCTCTGATTACATCCTACCGGATCTGCCGGGTCATGATTGCTCCAAAAGACGGTTCCATGATTTTCGTCATTGAGATGACAAAAAAAGCCGTTTCAGGCAATGATATCCGCTATATGGTAGAAGCTCTGCACCTGTAAGTTCTCATGGAGCGCCGGGACCGTAGATCCAGTCCCGGCTTTGCAGATGCTGTACATAGTCGCAGTAGGCTGGTTCCTTTTGTAACCTATCGGGGGTAATGGTTTCTGCTGGTTCTGGTGAAAATAAAGTCCTCAGTTTAGTTTCTACCGCTGTAATCTCTACATCCTTCTGCCAATCCGCTAGCCTTGTTACCGGCGAAGGGACCGAACGGGTATGACGGCTATGGGGTTTTTCAGTCTCCGATTCTAAATAATAATGAAGTTTATCCAACTGCGAATTGATAAGCAGAGTTCCATGATGAAATGCCTTATCAGCCTTTTCTCGGAAGGCTGAACCGGAAATCTTTTTGCCCTGCAGCAGTATATCATGTCTGTCATTAAGCTCTGCAGGAAAGCCTAAGCTTTGTAAGGCTGTTTGAATGAATACAAGATTCCTTCTCCGATCGAATGATGCCTTGGGTCCCATAAAGGTGAAACAGAGGTTTCCCAGGTCGTGCCACACCGTACCGCCGCCGCTTTGTCTGCGGGCCAGGGGTATCCCATCCTGTTTCATGGCTTGCAGGTTGCACTCTATTTCAGGGTCTTGAAATCGGCCGATAACAACCGCATCGGTATTTCTCCAGAGAAACAGCACTTCCTCCTCTGGCTCCAGATGCTCAAAAAGATAGTTTTCCAGGGCAAGATTTTCGTAAATGTTGTTTGAGAGAGAATGTATTACCCGTTTACGATGGTAACCTTCAGCCATGCGTTCTGGCCTCATGCTTGGTCTGGAATGGCACTAATGGGCCTGAGCACTTGGGTTACCACTTCATCTTCTTCTTTAAGGATCCTTATAAAGACTCGGTTTTCCATTTCCATCCGTCGCCAGAGCCCTTCCTTCTGTACTTCGATAGCCATGGCCGTAAAGAGGTCCCGTTGTGGGGCTTCTCGGATCTGGGCAAAAAGGTACAGACCCTTTGGTATGACACAATCATCCGTGTCCGGGGCTTCGGATGATTTAGTCCCTCTAAAAAGCAGGGGGCCAAGGTAGTGTTCTGCATCAGGCTCTATGGATTGAGCTACGTCCCTATCCAGGGAAAAACAGGCCATTGCCTCCTCATGGGGTGGCTGACCAAAGGGGTCTTCGGCGATGCTTTGTGTATATATAAAGGGGGCTCGCAGATCCAGGGTGTAAATAGATAAGCTCATGGACCGATTCTATCAGATTCTTCTCTTTTTTTAAAGTTATTAAAGCAAAAGGGCTTTTTCCCTAGTACCACAACAGAAGGAGGCCCTATGAAATTGATGAAATGGTACGCGATTATCCTGGTGGCTGGTACCGCAGTCTTTGGTTCCTGCAAACCTGAGGCCGTTCTGCAGAATGTCATCTCCTTTGATACCACCATGCCCGTGTTTTCCGGTGTGAGGGCCCTTTCATCAACCCAGATCGCCTTTGATTTTTCCGTTCCCGTAACCGCATCTTCAGTCCATTTTGATCCCCCCGCAGAGATTGCCCATATCGAAGCGGGTCAGCGGCTCATGGTGACGGTAAAGGCCCCCTTGCCTGAAGGGAGCCGTATGATGGCGGATCTGCTTGTGGCCGATGAAAAGGGAAATACCCTGAGTGTGCTTACACCCTTCTTTTCCCGGAATAACCATATACCCGGTCTGCGTATCACCGAAATTCGCACCGAATACAGCAAACCCAAGGTAGAGTTTATCGAGCTTTATACTACCTCTAAGGGCAATCTGGGGGCTCTTTCGGTTATTACTGCCCTGAACGGTACAAATAAACCTCTATACGAGTTTCCGCCCCTAGAGGTTGCCCAGGGTGAGTATATTGTTCTTCATCTGAGAACTGTAGAAGAGGGTTGTGTTGATGAATTGACCGGGGACTTGGGCCGTTCCGGCGGTACGGACGCCTCGCCCTTTGCTCGGGATCTTTGGATTGGCGGCAGTGAAGAGCGGCTCCGAAAAACCGATGGTGTAGCTCTGCTCGATCAGGACGGGGCTGTCCTGGATGCGGTGCTGTTCAGTGAATATACCACCGGTGACTGGCAAAAAAATGAGCTGGCTCGGTTCAGCTCCTTCCTTGCAGGGTCCAGTGCATGGTCAAAAATAGAGGGAAAGGATGGCCCCATACTGCCCCAGGATGCATCAGGAAGCGTCGCTACAACCACGACCAGAACCATCTGCCGGGATGAATTGGTCCCAGATTCCAATAGTGCCCGCGACTGGTATGTAATCGTCACGAGCGGCGCTACCCCGGGGCTTCCAAACCGTACTGAACGGTATTCTGAAACAGCAAAGTCAGTAAAAACAAAACAGCTAAAAACATCATCTGCAACAGCGAATAAAAAGAAAAAATAAGCAGACCATAACTTCTCAGATACTTTTCACAGATTGTTTTGTACATGGTTTGCCACAAGGGACTTCTAAAAACTTTAGTTTTTGAAACGCCCTTATCGGTAGTGCTTATAATTGAGATTGTCCCGTAACTTCCTAAGTTACGGGACAGCCTCAATTAGAGCAGGTCCTTAAAAAGGTTCTCCAGATCGTGTTTTGGCATAGCACCTACCCGCTGGCGAACTACCTTTCCATCCTTCATGACAAGAAGGGTCGGAATGGAAACAATACCGAAGCGGTTGGCCAGTTCACTTTCTTCATCCACGTTGACTTTGCCGACCTTCAGTTTGCCTGCGTATTGGGTCGCAATCTGGTCGATCAGGGGTGCAACCATTTTACAGGGGGCGCACCATTCTGCCCAAAAATCTATTAGAACGGGAGTAGCGGCCTGCATGACCTCCGCATCAAAATTGGCTGAGGTAATGGTAACTTCTGCGCTCATTGGGGGCTCCTTTGTATGAGAAATTAGGTTAGTTATATACTACAAAAATAATATAAAAAAGGCAAAGCCTGTAGCGGCTTACCTGTGTTCATGCCATACCTGTACCAATTTGGTAAAATAGGGTATAGTCTGGCCTCTATGGTAACTCTATTCATACAAATTCTTTTTACCATTTTTGTGGTCGTTGATCCCTTTGGCATCGTTCCCATGTATATTGGTCTTACTGCAAGACTCACAGCGGAAGAAAAAAAGCGGACCATTAAGCGGGCCCTGGTGACCGCTTTTCTTATCCTGTCCCTTTTTATCCTCGCCGGTAAATGGGTCCTGTTAATTTTGAATGTCCATCCGGGTTCATTTTTCATTGCTGGTGGAATTATGCTTTTTATAGTGTCCCTGGAAATGCTCTTTGGCCAGGCTAACCGGTCCAAGGTTTCCATCAATGAAACCCCTGCCGAAGAGGATGAGGATGAACGGACTTCGGTGGCTATTTTCCCCCTGGCTATTCCCATGCTGGCAGGCCCCGGTGCCATTACCACAATTCTACTTTTTACCAGCTCCCAGCAGCCACTCTATATCATCATGCCCATGCTCTTTGTGGCTGTAGCACTGACGCTTATTGCGACTGCCCTTTCTATGCGGGCTTCGGAACTCATTTTAAAGGCCCTGGGCCGTTCCGGTGTGTCCGTAATAGAACGGATCATGGGACTGCTCCTCTCGGGAATGTCGGTCCAATTTGTCTACGATGGACTTGTTAAACTTGGAATTATCATAAAGGTTGTTCAATGAAAGAGATAGAATTACTGGCCCCTGCAGGTTCTCCAGAAGCTCTGGATGCGGCCATCAATGAAGGGGCCGATGCGGTATATTTGGGCCTTAAAAACTTTAATGCCCGGCTTAGGACGAGTAACTTTGCCTATTCCCAGTTCGAAGGGGCAGTAAAGAACCTGCACCGGATGGGTAAAAAAATCTATGTAACGGTAAACACGGTTTTTGAACAGCGGGAAGCGGACCGGATGTACCAATTCCTCAAATATCTTGCCGTCATAGGACCGGATGGAATCATCGTTCAGGACTTTGGGGTTAGCCGGATGGTACGCCAGCACTTTCCAACTCTAAAACTCCATGCATCGACCCAAATGAATGTTTCCAGTTCGCGGGGGGCAAATGTGCTTTCCCGTCAGGGATTCAGCCGGGTAGTTTTAAGCCGGGAGCTCACTTTGGAGGAAATACGGACCATCCGGGAACGGACTACCATGGAGCTGGAAATTTTCGTCCATGGAGCCCTCTGTGTAAGCGAGTCCGGGCTTTGCCTCTTTTCCAGTTATCTGGGGGGAAAATCGGCCAATCGGGGGATGTGCACCCAGGCTTGCCGGAGACTGTACCGGGTTAATGATGAATCGGGCTACTATTTTAGCCCTGCGGACCTTCAGCTAATTGATCAAGTTCCGGCATTGGCCGATATGGGCATTGCCTCATTAAAAATCGAAGGCCGTATGAAGAGTGCCGAGTATGTGGGCACGGTGGTTTCCGCTTATCGTCATATTCTGGATAATCTGGATGGAAACCGGGAACAGGCCCTCGCTGAGGCTAAGGCCATCCTAAAACACGACTTTGCCCGGCCAAAGACCTCTTTTTACATGGAGGCCGAAGGGCCCGCTGCATGGCTCGATCCCAACCAAGCCGGTGGCACTGGCATTCCCCTGGGTAAAATACTTAAAGTCCGGGGCGCTGAATCGGAACGGCGGGGTATGCTCAGTAAAACCAGCATCACCATAGAAACAGGGGATTCTATCCGGCTCCATAAACGGGATGACTCGGATCGGCAATCCCATAAAATCAGCTCTGTAGAAACCACCGATGAGGGCGTTTGGATTTCTATTCCCGACAATTTTGATGTGGGCGATTCGGTCTATATCATTCAGACCCGGGCAATGACGAAACGCTACCCCGCTGTGCTGCCTAAGGACCTGGGACCCTATAGAAAAATGCCCGGCCATGAGACTGCGCCGGCCCTACAACTTCCCAAACCGCAAAAACAAGACAGGGATTTGTTCCCCGAAGGAATATATGCCGCCGTATCCCGTATAGAGGATTTATATGTTTTACAGTCCGTAAAACCAGTGCGAGCCATGCTGAGCTATACCCGAGCTGCTGCCCGGGCTATTCTGGACCGCAGGGAAGCCCTGCCATTTTCTAAAAATGAACTGATATTCGTACTGGACCCCTATTACCCAGAATCCATCGACAGTATCCTTTCAGAAGAGATCCCCCAGTTGCTTGCCCTGGGCTACCGGCAGTTTGTGGTGAATAATCTGGCCCACCTATCCCTGTTCAGGGGAACTGAAGCTCGCCTTATTGCAGGGCCCTATCTTTATACCTTTAACAGCTGGTCCTTTGCACAGATTCATGAACAGGGCCTGCTCTATAAGGTAAGTCCCCTGGAAAATAATCGGCAGAACCTGGAACGAACCGTCAGCGAAGAGTGGCGTCCCTTTACTTTTGTAACCCTCTTTGCCTATCCAGCCCTATTCCGTATCAGGGCTGACCTTTCCAGCATGTATCAGTTTCAGTATTTTTCCGATGGAAAGGATGAAAAATTTAGGCTTTTAAGTTCTTCCGAGGGCAGTCTCGTGGTACCGGAACAACCCTTCTCAATTATCGATAAGGAAACCTTTCTCAAGGAAGCGGGCTTTAGCCGCTTTATATTAGACTTTTCCGGCCCGCCCCTGAAAAAGGTTGATTATAAGGATGTTATGGCGGCCCTAAAAGGGGGCAAGAGTCTTCCGAATACTACCCGCTTTAACTGGAAGGATGGCTTTTATACCAACCC
>Ga0101944_10004280_pt1 | contig 17975 bp, 17 predicted proteins | sample DewCreD2012metaG_FD_75245 | JGI IMG/M metagenome (GOLD analysis project Ga0101944, IMG submission 75245) | Hot spring sediment bacterial and archeal communities from British Columbia, Canada, to study Microbial Dark Matter (Phase II) - Dewar... ... | reverse complement strand
GGCGGAAGGTCAGCGTGGTGACTTTCTTCCGCACAGGAGTAGAAGGAAAAACGTTGGTTGTAGACATGGGTACCCTCCGGTAAGTGGTAGAGTCCGTCCGGCCTCAGCCCCTGCGCCGGTGGTTGAATAAAAGGTATTACGCGCCGTCACGTTCTTGCGATACATGCGGCAGCATGGATAATTATACAACGGTTGTTTAGAAAAAAATCCACCGGTCAAACCGGTGGATTGCACACTCATCCAAAGCGTTCTTCTTTCCACACATCGGCCCGGTTGTGGTAGCCGGCCTGCTCCCAAAAGCCGCGCCGGTCGGCAGGCATAAACTCCAGCCCGCGCAGCCATTTAGCGCCCTTCCAAAAATACGGCGACTCCAGCCCCGGCTGGGCCGGAATATGCCCCACCACCCCGCGCAAGGGGTAGCCATGGTCGGGCGTCAGCGGCTCGCCGTTGAAATGGGTCGCCAGCAAGAAGTTCTCCTGCAAAACCACCTCCAGCGGCAGGTTGACCGTAAAGCCATACTCGGCGTGCTGCATCACATATTTCGCGCTCGGTTTGAGTTTGATAAAACCCTGGTCCACCAGCGTTCGCACCGAAACGCCCTCCCAAACCGTGTCGAACTTACTCCAGCGCGTCACGCAATGGATATCCATCACCAGTTTGGCGCGTGGCAACTGGTTGAACTCATCCCACCTCCAGCGTTTTTCTTCTTCCACCTCGCCCCAAACACGAAAATCCCAGGTGGCGGGGTTGAAGGGCGGCACCGGGCCATAGTGCAAAACGGGAAATTTGACAGTCAGCGATTGTCCGGGCGGCAATCGCCCCTCGCTGCGAATGCGTTGCTCTTCTTTTCTTCGGTCAGGGCCTTCGAACAGGAACATATCAGACTCCTTTGGTCTGATTTTGATTATACCGAGAATCCCCCAACCGCAAAGTAAGACTTTTGTTAAAAACGCGCGCGAACAAAATCGCCCGGTAAACAGTTTTCCCGCGCGGCTTCAGCGGGCTGAATCCTGGTACGGTTCTGCTGGGGCAATGACCTCGCCCAAGGTTTGAAACCCCAACCGGTAAATTTTCCAGTCCATTTGGCCTTCATGCGCATTGACAATTTGCGCCCCCACCTTATGCAGAATCCGGTTCGAGGCGGGGTTGACCACTGTCGTCGCTGTCACGGCGCGGCAAGCCGGGTCCCTGAAAGCCCAGGTACACAGGGCGCGCAGCGCTTCGGTCGTATATCCCTGCCCCTGAAACTGCGGCGCAATGCCATAACCCACCTCTGCCTCGCCCCTTACGTTCAGGTAGCCTTTGAACCCAATCAGCCCGGCCCCTACCTTTTCAGGTTCTAAAATCACAACCAGCCAATAGGTCTGCCAGGGATGCAGGTCGAGCGGCAAAGATTCCATCTTGGCAAGTTTCATGCCGATGGCGCGGGTCACGTTTTCATCGAAAATTTCGCGGGCAACCGGGAAGCCCAATTCCGCCTCCAATGCCGGGAGGTCGGAGAGACAGCGTTCCAGTTGCGAATAACTCAGGGGCAGCAGGAACAGGCGCGGGGTTTGAATCATAACAGCAGCCTCAACGCTTCCACCAGCGCTTGCGCCAGCAGGATTTTGAATATCAGAGCCACCGGGTAGGCGCTGGCATAAGCAATGGAGGGCAGGTCGGTTTCGGTTTGGTTGTTGGCGGCAGCCAGGGCCGGGGGGTTGGTCATCGAAGCGGTCAGCGCCCCCATCGCCGAAAGCAGATTCAGGTTGTAGCCTTTCACCATAACGGCCAGCCCGGCTACAGCCGAGAGGGTGGTAATGGCAGCGCCCGCCAGCAGCAAAATCCAACCCTGGTTGGCCAGCACATCCACCAGACGCGCGCCCGCATTCGTCCCCGCCCCGGCCAGGAAGAGCATCAGGCCCAGTTCACGGGTCAGGTTTTTGGCGGCCGGCGGCACATACAGCCGGAACGGCCCAATTTTGCCAAAATGGCCAATGAGCAGGCTGGTGATGAAAACCCCGCCGGCCATGCCCAATTTGACGCTCACATCCGGCCCGATCGGGATGGGAAGCAAGCCAAGCAGCACACCAACCAGCAGACCGATGAGGTAGGGGACCATGCTGGTCTCCATCGCCTTGCGCGGCGAGCCTTGCGCCAGGCGCGCGAAGGCTTCGACGGCGTTTTTCTCGCCCACCACACGGATGCCGTCGCCGCGTTCGAGGGTTACGTTCCCATGCGGCACGATTTCCAATCCCTGGCGGCGGATTCTGGTGATGACGACTGTGAACTGCTCCCAAACTTTCATTTGGGCTAGGGTTTTGCCGGTCAGCGATTCTTCCATCACTTCCACATCCACGCTGACCACGCTGGCGTTGAAATCCATGCGCTCATCGGTCGGCTCGCCAATCAGAAGGCGCATTTTTTCGAGCGATTCCTCGGTCCCAACGACCATGACCACATCGCCCAGGCGCAGAACGGTTTCGGGCATGGCAGCATGGACTTCGCCGCCCTGTTTGACGCGCGAAATGTTGACCTGAGCCAGTTTGCGCGGGTTGATTTGAGCAACCGTCATGCCGTCAACATTGGCGTTGGTGACGCGGAACTGGCGGGCCTGCAACCCAGGGGTCTCGATGGATTTTTCAGCCAGGTAATGCGCTTCTTCGGTTTTGATGTTCCGCTTGAGCAACCTGGGCAGGAACTGAACGAGCAGCACAATGCCAATCATGCTATAGGGGTAGGCAACGCCATACCCAACCGAGGCCAGCGCGGCAGAATCGGGCAGGGCGCGGCCCAGCGCGTCGAGCGCGGCGGCCAGGGCTGGGGTGCAGGTGAGGGCGCCAGTATAAAGTCCCACCGCCAGGGCAGGCGGCAGGTCCAGCAGCCAGGCCAGCAGACCGGTGGCGAGCGCGCCCACCCCGACGATGACCAGGGCAATCACAACGAACTGAATCCCGCGCTTGCGAAAAGTACGGAAAAAACTCGGCCCGGCGCTTAGGCCCACCGAGTAAACGAACAAGAGCAGGCCAAAATCCATCACTTCTTTTGGCACGCTCTTGCCATAATGCCCAAAGACCAGCGCCGCAAACAAGACACCTGCCGAGCCGAGCGAAATGCCGCGCCACGAGAGATGCCCCAGCCACGCGCCTATGGTCAATATGGCGAACAGGATAAACATTTCTTCTGCAAATGGGTTCATACGCCGCCCATCTTACCGCAGAATTGGAGGGTTGGATACGCTCGATTCTGGCAGATTTTTAAGTTCATGCCGCAGTTGGACTGCGGCATGAACAGAACGGGGCTATGGCATAGGTGTTGGCGTTGGGGTTGGGGTTATCATACCGTCCCCCCGCTGCGGCGTTCCATTTTCAGGGGTGGCGGTGGGAGTTCGTAAAGCCAGGATTCCGCCCCGGTCTACAATTTGGCAGATATTTTCATTTTCGGCCAGGATTTGCTGTACGAGCGGGTCGCTGCCATAACCGGCATCTATAATGAGTTTCATCACCCGCCGCGCCTCGGGACACAAATTTTGCTGCGGGCGGCTAAGGGCCGCCAGGTTCGAAGCGTAAGAGTAATAATAAACCAGAGTATTTGGGGTCAGCGGCAGCGGTTCGACCCACACCCCTTCTTCACCATATTTCGCTAAACATTCGCGCCCATAGCGTCCCAGGCAGCTCTCTTCTGGATTGCAGCCATCGATAGCGCACTTAAAAGCCATATTCGAGCCTTCGAAGTTGCGCGATTTGCGAAAAACAATCCCCAATTGTCCGTAAATATCGGCGTCGGCGGGCCGGTAATCCAGCGCCTTTTGGATGTTCAGGGCCGCCGCAAAGTAATCACCGGTTTGTGAATACGTTCTCGAAATCGAGAGGTAAGGAAAGGGAAGGCGCAGCCCAAGTTGTTCGTTGATGGCAGCAGCGCGGGCAAAGTATTCGAGCGAACGCTCGTACAACTGCTCCTGCTGCGCTTTAATGGGGCTGGAAAAGGCCAACTGACGATAGTTTGCGCCAGCATAAATATAGAGAAAGGTCATCTTGGGGGCCAATTCGATGGCGCGGTCATAAGACTCGATGGCCCGGCTGTATGCGCCCTGGGTCTCCAGGTAATAAGCATAAACGCGATGCCAGTCCCACAAATCTGCGCCGCTCTCACGCGACAGGGAGAGATATTGCTCTCCCTGGCTCCATTTCTGCTGGTCAATGAGGACTTCGGCGTAGAAAACCAGCGCCAGGGTGTTGGTGGGGTCCAATTGCAAGGCGCGGGCAGCCTCTTTTTCAGCCTCGAACAATAAGTCTTGCTTTTCATCGGCAGAGAAGGTTGCGCCTGCTTTCCAATCCAGCACAAAAGCCCGAATGGCGGCCACTGTACTGCTCTCGGGGTTGAGTTCTTTGGCGCGGTTCACGGCAAACAGGGCGCTTTCCAGGGCTGCCATACGCTCCGTGTCGGTAGTGGTCAAGACCGACGAGTAGGTCTGGATGCGCGCCAACCTGGCCCAATGCTCGGCGTTATCCGGCTCGACTTCGGTCGCGCGCTGGTAGGCTTCGACGGCTTTAGGAATATCACCAGCGGCAAAATGGGCCTCGGCCTCGCTGGCGTATGATGTGGAGGCGCGCGTTGGCGTCAACGTAGGCAATCCCATCGGCTTAACCGTCCCCCGGTCAACGCCATACACAATCCACAACCCAGCAATCATCAGGATGGTGTAGAAGAAAATCCGATAAATGTTGTTTTGGTTCTGGCGGTGAAACAACCGCCGTCGCGGGTAAAGTTCCATATCAATCAGGGAGTGGGGCTGGCCTCAGGGGACGTCTCAGAAGTGGCTTCAGGAGTACCAGCCGCTTGAGCGCAACGGTTGTAAATCTCATTTGCATTAAACACTGCAACTTCGTTGCCCGGTATTCGGGTGATAATTTGCTGAGCAATGGGCAGCGCCTGGGCGCATTGCGGCGGAATCAGCCGAGTTAACGCCAGCCCATAAGTAAAATAATACTCAATGACGCGCAGCGAGTCGGGCGAGAGTTCGGTGGGGGGAATTTCATACCCGTCTTCCGTTGTGCCGCCATTGACAAAATACCCCAATTCCTGCACCGCTTCAGGATACTTGAAATTTTTGTAATACATCAAACCCAGGTTAGCGCGCAGGTTGGGGTCGCCCGGCGAATCACGCAGGGCCTGCTGGGCATATTGCTCGGCCTTCGTAAATTCACCGGTCGTGTAATGGATGCGTGAAATAATCAAATCGGGCGTCGGGTCAGATGGATTGAGCGTATCAGCCTTAGAAAGCGCATCAACTGCCAGGTCATATACACCCGCCAGGCGATACGAACGCCCCAGGGCAAGGTAAATTTTGGCAATATTGCCGTTGATGGCGACCGCCGCCTGATATTCATCGATTGCCTCCGGATAATTGCCGGTGGCTTCCAACACATAGCCGCGCGCGTAATGCGCTTCCACCGTCCCGCCGCCCAGGCTGAGCGCCACCCGCGATTCTTCGCTCATGCGCTCGATGATGTTCGGGCCGCCCTGGTTGGCGAAAAATTGGTCTACGAGCAATTCTGCATAATAAGCGTGCGCCAGGGCATTGTTGGGGTCCAGTTCCAGAGCGCGTTTAATGGACGCTTCCGCATTCAAGAAATCGCGCTGGTTTGCCAGCGCCCAGCCGCGCACGGCATGAGCCATCGAACTGTTCTGGTTAAGGAGCAGCGCGTTTTCTGCGTTCGCCTGGGCTTCCTTATACTGCCCAACCCAAACCTGGGCCCGCGCCATGTTGATATAGACAACTACGTTACCAGGATTGCTGGGAGCCGCCGCAATCGCCTGCTGGTATGACTGGATGGCCTGGTTCACCTTGCCCTGGGCAAAGAACTGCTCGGCCTCGGTCACAAAGGATTCGGGCGGGCGCGTGGGGGTAGGGGTCGGGTTCCAGGGCGTCTCTACCGTTGTCACAAAAGGAGCGAGGTACAGGCTGATTCCAACCAGGACAGTTAAGATAAATAAGTTAAAGTAATTAATCGGCTTGCGCCGCTTTGTCATCGACCATTTACTTCCACGAAGGTACATAATTTCATCATACCATTCCCGATGAAACAGCGTCAAGCCGATTGAGATTGAGTTAATACTTCTCTTAAGGTTTACCCTGCAAATTCGCTCCTTTTTTCTCTTGCTTACCTGGTAATCTGCACATTCCCCGCGCCCATTTCAATCACAACTGTTAAGGCCGGGCCATCACCTGCCTGGGTATATAAATCACCGCTTTGCGACCAGCCCGAGGGGAATTGCACATTCGACAGGCCGCCGTTGACCTTGACCGTCGCCGCCACCCCCTCCGGGATGACCAGCGTCAGGTTGCTCATACCCGAGCGGATAGAGACACTCGCATCACGCTGCAACTCGCCGCCAAAATCGAGCGTGTAATTGCCCGCGCCGCTGTCGAATACCATTGAAACGAAATTGGCATTCGCCAGATTCTTCAGGGTGACATTCGACGCGCCTGTTTTGTATGTCAGCAGGCTCATTTTTTCGGGGTTGAGCGCGGAAAAATCGATGGTTACCTCCGCCGCCCCATCATTCACCGAGAGACTGGTCAGCGCCAGGCCGCCCAGGTCGAACTCGCCCTTATAGGCCCCGGCCTTGATTTCCAGGGACATCGGCTGCGAACCGAGTTGCAAATTCCACTCGTTTTTCAGGCCGTCGAAATTGGGGATTCCGCTTACCCGGTACTCACCCTGCCTGATGACCACCTCCCCGCCATCAATGTTGACTTCGGGCTTGAAATCGGGGACATTGTAAGTGGCCGTGCCGCTCACCAGGCTGTCCTGCGCGCCAGGCGCGAGAACCAGTTCACCCGCGCCAAATTCCAGCGTCAGGCGAGCCGACTGTGCATCGGGCGCAGGAATGCGAATTTCATCGGTCACTTCAGGGCCAGGGACTTTGGCCTCAGGCAGGTTAATATTGATACCACATGCGCTCGCCGCCAGGGCCAGCGCCAGGATGGCAAAAAGGATAGGTTTGGACATATTGGACCTCCAGGAATTGACCCGCTTCATCGGGTTTGTTCTTAACCTTACGCGCCCCCGTTAAAAAAGTTGCGGCAGGCCGCTCACCAGCCGCCTACCGTTAGCCATACGTTTACGCACCCCGGGCATTTACCCGCTATTGTTTCCACCGCAGTTGAACTGCGGCGCAACTACATCCGCCGGTACACTTCCATCCCATCCCCCAAATCCTTTACCCAAACATCCTCCGCTTCGCGCGCGATGCGAATGCAGATGTAAATATCGCCGATAGCCCCTCCGGCATTGAGCGCCATGCCCACAAAAAACGGGGTCAGCAGCCAAACAGGCAGAAACGGGACGAACAGCAGCCCCAGCGCAGTCAGCCCCACCAACGGCGCCAGCCCAATCACAAGATACTGTCGTTTTGGGAAATACCAGCCCGGCATGGCCGCGTAAGCATAGCCGGGGCCAAGCCCAAATTGGGGCGGGTGTTTGGCAAACCACCAGAAAACCGCGCCATGCGCCAACTCGTGCAGGCTGATGGAAATGACCAGCGCCAATAAAAACCATCCAAGCGTTGTCAAAATCTCGCCAGAAAGATGAAGCTCGCTCAAATCGGGTCGCAACGCGTGGAAGGCCCACCATAAAAACAGGGCCACGAGCGCCACCCAGAATACCCCGGCTACCTGCAACAGGATGTTCAGGCGCATATCTTTCTTCAGGCTGACTTCCCAGGCCAGGGAATGGGTTTCGGGCAGGGTTTGGGTGGGGTTCATTTCAATAGTCCACGCGCCTGTTCAATGTCCAAACGGATTTGGGCAATCAGCGCTTCGACAGATGGGAATTTTTGCTCGCCGCGCAATCGTTCGACAAATTCGAGTTTGAGCGTTTTGCCGTATAAATCGCCGGAGTAATCGAGCAGGTGCGCCTCGACGCGCGGGAGGGCCTGACCGCCTGTGAAGGTTGGGCGCAAGCCGACGTTGGTCACGGCGGGATGTTTTTCGCCATCCACAAAGGCCCAGGTGGCGTATACGCCATTCGCGGGCAGGGCTTTTTCAGCAGGGGTTTCGACATTCGCGGTGTGAATGCCAATGGTGCGCCCGCGCCCATCGCCGGGGATGACGGGACCCTGCGCGGAATAGTATCGCCCCAATTTAACGGCGGCCAGACTCACCGCCCCGTCTGCTATCGTTTGGCGGATTAATGTGGAGGAGATGACATCGTCGCTTAAACGGACGGCTTCCACCGCCTGGACATCATAATCCAATTCCTTGCCGATTTCACTCAAGCGCTGAAAGTTCCCCGCTCGGCCTTTACCGAGGGCGAAATCGTAGCCGATGAGCAGTTTTCGCAGCCCCAAGCGGGTTTTCAGTTCTGCCATGAAGTCTTCGGCGCTGCGCGCGGCCAGGTCACGGGTGAATTGCATGGTGATGACATCGTCCACGCCCAGGCTGAACAAGAGTTCGGCGCGCTCTTCGGGCGTGGTCAGGCAGGGAATTTCACGCCCAGCCAGCACTTTGGCGGGGTGCGGCGTAAAGGTGAGCAAAACGGCAGGCGCGCCGCTCTGGTGGGCGCCTGCCGTTAATTGACGAATGATTTCCTGGTGGCCGCGATGGACGCCATCGAATACGCCAATGGTCAGCCACGAACCGGTCAATGAGACGGTTTCCAGCGATGCGTAGTGAGTCATGCTAAGAGAAGAAGACCTTTTTGGGCTGCCACTCACAGGTCGTGGAGTCCAGTTCCATCAGCGAGACCAGTTCGCCGGCCATGCTGACGCCGCGCACCAGGTTGTTGATGCCGGGCCGGTCGGCGGGGTTGGCGGGGATGCGGTGGCCGTGTTTAACGGCCTCCACCTGGTCGGGGTCGAGTTCCACAGCCGGCCAGTCGCCGAGGGCTTCGGCGGCGGGGATGAGGTACTGATACCAGTTCCCAGCGCGGAAGGATTCCTGCAATTTGCGCAGGGGGGTGGCGTCGCGCAGGCTGAAGCGTCCGCTTTTGGTGCGGCGCAGGCCGACCAGGTAGGCGCCGGTGCCAAGCGCTTCGCCCAGGTCATTGGCAAGCGAGCGGACGTAGGTGCCGGAGGAGCAATGGACATCGACCACCACTTCGGGCGGGGCCCATTCCAACACTTCGAGATGGTACACGTTGATTTTGCGGGGCGGCAGGGCCACCGGTTCGCCGCGCCGGGCCATATCGTAGGCGCGCCGTCCGCGCACTTTGACGGCGGAGTAGGGCGGCGGGGTCTGTTCGATTTCGCCGACGAAATTCTTGAGCGCGTCTTCGAACTGCTGCTCGGTGACGTTGATGGCGGGCTGTATCTGGCGGGTGAATCGGCCGTCGGCGTCGAAGGTGTCGGTCGATGCGCCCATGCGGATGATAGCCTGGTAGCGCTTGTCTGAGGCCGAGACGTATTCGCTCAGACGCACCGCCGGGCCGACCAGAATGACCAGCACGCCCGAGGCGCGCGGGTCGAGCGTGCCGGTATGCCCAGCGCGGCGGATTCCCGTGCCGAAACGGTCGGCGTTGACGATGTCGTGCGAGGTCATGCCAATCGGTTTATCGACAACCAGCACGCCAGAAATTGCGTTTTTTATATCTTGATGGTCCATGTGGGTCTCCTGTGCCCCCTATAATTTGAGCATTTCGCGCGTGGCGGCAAGTACGCGCGGCTGAATTTCTTCGAGTTTGCCGGGAATATCGGCCCCGGCGGCGGCCTGGTGCCCGCCTCCGTTAAAGGATTGGGCGACTTTCGACACGTCCAGCCCCGGCTGGAGCGCGCGCCACGAGATTTTAACGCTGTCGCGCTGTTCGACGAAAATCATGCCAACGGCATGGTCTTCGATGGCGGAGATGATGTTAATCAGGTCGGCGTCGTCATTGCCGCCGTAACCGGCATTTTTGCGGTCGGTCAGGCGCAATGTGCCATAGACAATGCCGTCCAGGGTGGTCAGGCTGGAAAGTCCCGCGCCCCAGTATTTGGCGGCGGCGTAAGTGCGGCGCACCAGCGAGCGGTTGTAGAGTTCGGGCAGGTCGATGCCGGTTTCCATCAATAAGGCCGCTTGCCGGAGGGCTGCCGGGGTAGTGTTGGAGGTGCGGAACCCCAGCGTGTCGGTGACGATGCCGGTGGCCAGGTTAGCAGCCACATCCCGGCTGATTTCCAATCCCCATTTGGGAAGGTGGTCAGTCAGGATGGCGGCGGTGGCGACGGCTTCCGGCTCGATGAGATTCAAATCGCCAAAGCGTTCGTTGGTGATGTGATGGTCAATGTTGATATCCGGTTTACGCATGGTCTCGAACTGTTTGCCGACGCGCCTGAAATCGGCGCAATCGACGGTGACGAACAGGTCGAAGCCGGCTTGCGGCTCTTTTTTCACCTGGCCGCTGCCCGGCAGGTGGCGGAAGGAGGCCGGCAGGCCATCGCTCAAGACCATTTGGACGGTTTTCCCGGCGGCCTGGAGCGCTAATCCCAACCCAAGCATAGAGCCAATCGCGTCGCCATCGGGCCGGACGTGCGAGACGATGAGGGTGTTTTGGGCCGCGTGAAGAGCGGTTTCAATGGCGGTGTCTAAATCAGAATTCATGAGCTTATCATTCGGCGTGATTGTAAGTTTGTTTCTTGTCCAGCAACATCGGCTGGGCGGGCATTTCGTTCCGTTTATGTAAATCTAACTTGTATTCAGGCGCAATTTGCCCGGTTTTCAGTCTGTCCACAATCATCTTGTAATACTTTTCATCAATTTCAGCCGCAATGAAATTTCTTTTGTTCCTTTGGCAGACCTCGATTTCCGAGCCACTCCCTCCAAAATGTACTAAGACAATATCTCCTGGCATTGTCGAAGCTTTGATAAGCATTTCTGCCAAACCTTGCGGAATCTGACAAGCGTGAAAAGTTTTCTCTTTGCTAACATTCTTTACTAAATCAAAGTAAAACCAATCATACGGCATTCGTCCTAGTGAACCGTTGGCAAGGTTTTGTTTGATGCGCCTGTCTGTGGGATTCTGATAAGGAACCGCAACGTTGTTTTTGTAGAAACGATTATCTTGTGTTTTACGGCAATGTAAAATACTGCGATGCGCGGTGGTAAATCTCTTATTACTGTGCCCAATATTCGAGTTATAAACCCATGAATAATCTAACACTTCATAACAGACGTCATCCAAATACTTAACGCGCAAATGCGCATTTTGTTTGGAATAGTTAATGAAAAAAGCATTTCCGTTATCTTTCAATACGCGCAAGGATTCTTTTGCCAATTCGATATACCACATGATATACCGATCAAAACTAACGGAATATGATTTATCGCCATACTTAATACCAACATTGTAGTCGGGGTCGCTGTAAACTACATCAATGCTCTTATCAGGCAATTGGCGCATTAAATCCATTACATCGCCAAAATAGACTGAATTAAGAAATGGTGATAGCCCTACATCCATGAAAATTCTCGTCCTGAATTAAACTTAACGTTTAACCAATCTATATTCCGCTTTTTTCAGCAAGCGGATTGAATCCAAAAAATTCTCGTCATCAAATGTGTACAGATAAAACCGTAAAACTGACTCGGTTTGTTGTTTTTCACGCAAAACATAACAACTGTTCACCTGCTGTAGCGGCAGGTTGTTGTCTTTTTGTAACTGTCGATAATATTTGTAAGGATGAAACAGTTGATATACAGCAAAATCTTCAGGGAAACCGTTTTTCCCCTCTACAACGGTAACAACGCCATTAAGCTCAAGCGTAAGATCAATTTCCATTTGTAAGTTAGTCGTTACTATCTGGCTATTCCCAATCTTGTATTCAATGTTAGTTTTTGTTCTACGAGCATTATAGACCTTTGGAGAAGCAACAATATCGTTATACAAAAAATCATGCAAAATTCTCTGGTTGCTGGCAACCGAAAGAATATTTGATTCGCTGGTGTCAAAATCATTTAAAATGCTCTGGCGATATTTCCATGAAAAAACTTCATCCCTGGCAATTGGCTCAAATCGATGATAACCAAATGCAATGCCTTTGACAAATCGATGCAACCCTTCGCCCAGGTGAATAACAAAATAATCTTGTTGTCGGACATCCTCGGGCAAAATTGCTGAATGATCAATCTTTGTAACATCAAAGGGATTTCCAAATCCAATACGGGCGCAAACCTGCTTAACTTGTTGGTTATCAAAAACCATGTTGGAATTATTGCGGCATAGAGCCAGCAATTCGCTAATTACTTTTTGCTTTTTTCCCATGATTTTTCTCGCGCTATGATGTGGTGATATCTCTGCGTTCCTCGCGCAATTGTTTGAACAGTTTTTCCATGTGGTCGGCGTTTTCGGGGGTCGGGTCCCAGTGAAAGCGCAGGCGCGGGAAAACGCGCAGTTCCACCCGCGCGGCCAGGGCGCGGCGCAGGAATCCGCTGGCAGATTCGAGGCCCGCCAGCACTTCGGCGGAACGGCTTTTGCCTTCCACGGCAGAAACGTAAATATCGGCAAAGGCCAGTTCGCGGTCGACGCGCGCGTCGGTCACGAAAATCTGGCGCAGGCGCGGGTCATTCATCTCCCGAATGAGCAGGTCAGACATCTCTTCGCGGATGCGGTCCGCAATTTTTTGTAAGCGTACACCGGAGGGCATAGTGATTTTCGATTTCGGATTTTGGATTTACGATTTGTGATTTTGGATGAGATTGGAGCCCGGCATAGAACGCCGCCAGACTCCAACCTTAAATCTGGTTTGAACTATCTATTCGCACGTTGTAGCAATCGTACACGGTTTGTCGGGTTTCGTCAATCAGTTATTTCTCTCAAGGATGTAACACTCGAGGATATCACCGACGATGATATCGTGAAAATTTTTCAGGCCCACGCCGCACTCCAAACCGTTGCGAACCTCGCGTACATCATCCTTCTCGTGTTTGAGCGAGGCGACTTCGCCCTCGAAGACAATGTCGCCGCCGCGCATCAGACGGATTTTACCATTGCGGCGCAGTTCGCCTTCCACCACGCGGCAGCCGGCAATCTTTCCTACCTTCGAGATGGGGAAAACTGCCAAGACGTGCGCCTTGCCGATGTGCTTTTCGACGAATTCAGGCTGGAGCATGCCCTTGAGGGCTTTTTCGATGTCCTCGGTCAGGCGGTAGATGATGTCGTACAGGCGAATGGAAACGCCTTCGGCCTCCGCCAGGCGGCGGGCGGCCACTTCTGCCTGAACGTTGAACCCAATCAGAATGGCTTTCGAAGCAGCGGCCAGCATGACATCGTTTTCGCCAATATTGCCGGTTTCGGCGTACAGGATTTTGATGGCGATTTCGGTGCTGTTCTTGCCGAGTTCATTGATTTCTTTGATGATTGGCTCCAGCGACCCCTGCACATCGGCCTTCACAATCAGGCGCAATTCTTTGACTTCGCCAGCCTTGAAACGCGCAAACAGGTCTTCGAGCGACATCTTGGCGGCGGCATTCTGGTTCTTGAGGGCTTCCTGGCGTTTCAAGACAATCTCGCGCGCGGTGCGTTCGTTCTCTACCACCTCGAAAATATCTCCCGCAGAGGGGACCTCTCCCAAACCCAGCACCGAGACCGGCATAGAAGGGCCAGATTTTTGAACCGGCTTGCCGCGATAATCGAACATGGCTTTCAAACGTCCTTGCGAAGTGCCAGCAACCACCACATTGCCATTTTTCAAGGTTCCGTTTTGCACCAATAAAGTGGCAACTACCCCTTTGGCCTTATCTAACTCGGCTTCGATAACGGTTCCAATCACCTTTCCAGCCGGGTTGGCGCGGATGTCGGAACTATCAGCCACCAGAAGGATGGAAGCCAGCAGGTCATCGATGCCAACCTTTTGCTTGGCTGAAACCGGCACGACGATGGTGTTGCCGCCCCAATCATCGGGAACAAGTTCCAATTCGGCCAGTTGGTTCTTGACCCGGTCGGGGTTGGCGTTGGGTTTGTCAATTTTGTTGAGCGCCACAATGATTGGCACGCGGGCAGCCTTGGCGTGGGCAATCGCTTCACGGGTTTGGGGCATCACCCCATCATCGGCGGCGACTACCAGCACGACGATATCGGCGCCCTGCGCGCCGCGCGCCCGCATGGCTGTAAAAGCGGCGTGGCCGGGCGTATCAAGGAATGTAATCAGGCGTCCCTCTCGCTCGACTTGATATGCGCCGATGTGTTGCGTGATTCCGCCCGCTTCCCCAGCGGCCACATTGGTCTGCCGAATCGCATCGAGAAGGGAGGTTTTGCCATGGTCAACATGCCCCAAGATGGTGACGACTGGGGGGCGCGCCACCAAGTCAGAGTCTTTTTCATTCAATATTTTTTGCCGCCAAAGCGGCACTTCCCCGACTTCTTTCTTTTCTTCGACTTCCTGCTGTTCGGGAATTGCATCGAAACCAAACTCAGCTGCGACAATCGCAGCAGTATCAAAATCGATGGTCTGGTTGATGGAAGCCATCACGCCATTTACCATCAGTTTTTTAATAGCGTCAATGGGGCTGATGCCCATCTTTTGCGCCAGGTCACGGACGCCAATGGCTGCCGGGATTTCGATTTGCTTTGCACTCATGAGGACACCTCCTGCAATGAAACTGCCCACCCGCGCGGGAAGGCGGCCCGGAGCATGTCCCATGCGCAAAATCACATGGCGTTACTCTCAGGCGCCGTTCCCGCAAGGGACTCGGCGGAGTCGTCCGGCAGGCTGGCCATATATTCTTCCAGCCTCTGCCGGTCTTCGGCTGTCAGGGAAACGCGCAAGGCATTTGCCAACGCGCCCTTCAGCCCGCGTTCCCAACAAATCTTGTGGTCATGCAGGTAGGCCCCTCGGCCATTCATCTTGCCCGAAGGGTCAATAAAGACCCCGTCGGCGTGCCGCACAATGCGGGTTAGGGTGCGCTTGGGCAGCACGGTGCGGCATCCGACACAAGTTCGTTGGGGAATATGTTTGACAGGTTTGACAGGTTTTTTCTTCACGTCAACACCGGATTGACGACGGTACCTTCCTTACCAACTATGAAAAATGCTACCAATCTTCGAATACATCATCGCCGCGTTTGTGTTTTTTGCGGCCCACGACTTCACCACGCTCTTCGTCGAATTCATACTCGACTGCTTTCTTGCCCTTCTTGCCCTTTTTATCTTTCTTCTCGGCTTCATCATCAACAGCAGGGGTAAAGGACTCGGGGCGGAGTTTGAACAGTTCCTCGAAGGTGGCTTCTGGTTCGGATTCATCCTCGGCTGCGACAACAGGCGCGGGGACTTCAGCATCCACAACCACTTCGGCAACGGCTTCCACCACCACCGGCGCTTCTTCAACCGGAGCAGGCGATTCGCCAACAACCTCGGCCACTGCTTCCGCCGAGACAGGCTTCTCTACGAAAGTCGTTTCAGCCACAGCAGTATGAATCGCCTGCATGGCCTTCGGACCAATACCGGGCAAGCCCAACACCCGGTCGGGAGATAACTTCATCGCCAGCAACAGGTCGCCAGCGGTGCGGTAATCGGCTTCGGTCAGGATATTGTAGACGTGTTCGGGCAAGCCCAAGACATCCAACGGCTGCTCGAAGGCCACTTCGGGGATTCCGGCGCGGGCTTCGGCCAGTTTTTCGGCAGATTCCTGCTCAACGGCGCGCTGACGCTCAATAGCGCGGCGTTCTACCCGGTCGACAAATTGCGCCAAGCCCTGGTATTCTTCGGGGGTCAGCGGGCGGCCTTCGGCTTTCTTCGCCAGGATTTCGGTGATGAACGGCAAGTTGTCTTTTTCGGCCTCGGCCATCATTTGCATTGATGGTTCAGATTGCAGACGGCTCAAGGCATCGGCGGCGGCCTCGCTTACGCTCTTGATGTCAATACGCCAGCCAGTCAACTTGGCAGCCAGGCGGGCGTTCTGCCCATCGCGGCCAATCGCCAGTGAAAGTTGGTCTTCCATCACCACAACAGTGGCGGTCTTTTCACCCTCGGCCAGATACACGCCGCTGACGCGCGCCGGGCTGATGGCTTTGGAGATATACACCACCGGGTCGGGGTTCCACTCGATGATGTCGATTTTTTCGTCGTGCAGTTCCTTGACAATCGCCTGAATACGCACGCCTTTGACGCCCACGCACGCGCCAACCGGGTCGACGCCCGCCTGGGTGGCAGAAACCGCCACTTTGGCGCGCTGGCCTGGCTCGCGCGCAATCGCGCGGATTTCGACGATGCCATGATAAATTTCGGGGACTTCGTTTTCGAGCAGGCGGCGCAAGAAGTTGCGGTGCGCGCGCGAAAGGATAATCTGCGGGCCGCGCGAACCATCCTTGATTTCCATGATGATGGAGCGCACCCGGTCATGCACGCGGAAACGCTCGCCGGGGATTTTCTGGTTGGCAGGCATTACACCTTCGGCCTTCATGTCCAGCCCGATGGTGGTACTTTGCGGGTTAGTAGCCTGCACCACGCCGCTGACGATTTCTCCCAACTGCCGCTCGAAATACTGCATTTGCGCGCCACGCTCTGCCTCGCGGATGCGCTGTTGGATAACCTGGCGCGCAGTTTGGGCAGCAACGCGCCCAAAGTCGCGGGGGGTGGTTTCTACAATCACCATATCACCCAACTGGCAAAGCGGGTTAACCTTGCGCGCTTCTTCGAGCCGCACCTCGGTGCGCTCGTCCAGCACGCTCTCCACCACTTCCTTTTCGGCGTAAATTGTCACCTTGCCAGTGTCAGGGTCTACTTTCGCTTCCACATGCTGGGCGCTGGAAGCATTGACTGCGCGTCGATAGGCCGAAACCATTGCCGATTCCAGCGCGCCTAAAATGACTTCTTTCGGAAGCTGCTTCTCTTCCAGCACTTCGTTGAAAGCCAGACTAAACTCGTTTTTCATGCCTGCACGAACTCCCGCGTGAACGAACTCGGATAATTGTACCTTTTCAAGCAAAAAAGTGGGGGGCGCCCACTTTTCGGTGCTTGCGGTATTGGTCGAACGAGAGAGATTCTAGCACAAAGCCCAAAAACGTGCAAGATTGAACAAGTTTGGATACAATCGGGCGCATGACTAACTTGACCGGACCCGAGAAATCTCGTTATGTGCAAGACCTGTTTACCCGCATTGCCCATCGCTACGACTTGATGAATCGGCTGATGACGGGCGGACAGGACATCCGCTGGCGGAAGGAAGTCATCCGCCGCGCCGCCCTCCACCCGCACGCCTCGCTGTTGGACCTGGGAGCCGGAACCGGTGACTTGGCCCGCGAAGCCCTCGCCCAGCAACCCACCGCTCACGTCACCGCCGCTGATTTCACCCTCGCAATGATGCGCGCCGGGAGAAAGGATACTGACCATTTCGGCTGGTCGGCGGCTGACGCCCTGCGCCTGCCCTTCCCCAACGAACAGTTCGACGCAGTAGTCTCCGGCTTCCTGATGCGCAACGTCATCGACAGCCTCCAGGCTTTGCGCGAACAATTCCGGGTATTAAAACCCAAAGGGCGGATTGTGATTCTCGACACCACCCGCCCCAAAAAGAACCTGCTTTCACCCTTTATTTGGGTTCACATGCACCTCATCATCCCGGCCCTGGGAACCCTGCTCTCCGGCCAGCGCGACGCCTACACCTACCTGCCTGACTCAACCGAAGCCTTCTTGAGCGCCGAAGAACTGGCTGCACGCATGGCAGCGGTTGGATTCAAGCAAATCGGCTTCAAACGTGTCATGTTCGGGACAATTGCTATTCATTGGGGAGAAAAGTTATAAACCTCCCGCAACAAGCGAGATGCCAAACATCAATAACATAAACAGCAGTTGAACACCAAACAGAATCGCCATCACGTAAGCCACGGTCTGCCAGGCGGGCTGCGAAGTACCGCACCTCACCCCACGATCGATTTGATGGCCACGCGCCTGTTTCTCGCCATGGGGGAATGGCAGCGCGCGGAGCTGCACGCTCAAAGGGCCGCGTCGAGCCCGATCGATGCACTCGTCGCCGAGGGCCTCGAACTCTGGGCCATTGCAGCCAACCACTCCGGCCATCATGCCGAA
>Ga0101944_10004278_pt1 | contig 17986 bp, 14 predicted proteins | sample DewCreD2012metaG_FD_75245 | JGI IMG/M metagenome (GOLD analysis project Ga0101944, IMG submission 75245) | Hot spring sediment bacterial and archeal communities from British Columbia, Canada, to study Microbial Dark Matter (Phase II) - Dewar... ... | reverse complement strand
CAGCATCCGTAGCTCACCTCCAATCGGGCAAATCGTGTGTACCCCCACAACAATTCGCTCGGAGGTGCCGCTTTATCAAGTCCTTGCATGATCGTCCCAAAACGGGTAGTCGCGTCATCCGTTCCGGCGGAGCTTGCCAAAACCGCGTCCCTGTCTTGCATGCCCGGTCCGGATCCAGTGAAATGGCCGGGGAGGTTTGGCCTGTGAACTGGCGAATTGCAATCATCGCGCAAACGGTTTTCCTGGCGGCGTGTGTGATCGTGGCGGCGAAGGACGCGAGCGTATATCGCCCGGCGGGCGCGGGGCCGATGGCCTTTGGCGCCGATGAGGTGGGGCAGGCCCTGGCGGTCAACGGCTACAACGTGACCGAGCAATCCGGCGCGGCGGCAGCGGCGAAGGATCTCGCGGCGGTACAAGTCGTGCTCACGCTGAGGCAGGACCTGGGGCCGCAGTCGTACACACTTCGACGCCAGGCGAATGCCAACGACGGCGTGTTGTTCACCATCAGCGGCGGCGACCCGGTCGGGGCCATGTACGGCGCTCTCGAACTGGCCGAGCGTATCCGCCTGAATCGCGGCGTGGAAGGTGTGCAGGATTGTGACGGGAAGCCGTCAATCCTGCGGCGCGGCATCAAGTTCAACTTCCCGCTTGACGCCCGCACGCCCAGCTACGACGACACCGGCACGTCCGCCCAGGAGAACATCGCCACGATGTGGGAGATGGACTTCTGGGAGGCGTATCTCGATGTGCTGGCGCGCCACCGCTACAACGTCCTGTCGCTGTGGAATCCGCACCCGTTCCCGTCCATGGTGAAGACACCGGAGTTTCCGGATTGTGCGCTGGACGATGTGTGCATGACGATACTCAGCCCCACGTGGGAGCATGGCAAGTGGGCCGATCCGCAAGGCGTGACGCCGGCGATTCTCCAGAACCTGAAGGTCATCAAGCGGATGACGATCGACCAGAAGATCGCTTTCTGGCGCGCGGTGATGAAGCGGGCCAAAGAGCGGGGGATCGATGTTTACATCATCACCTGGAACGTGCTGACCAACAGCGCCGAGGGCAAGTACGGCATCGACAACCGGCAGGACAACGAGAATACCATCGCGTACATGCGGGCCAGCGTGCGCGAGCTGATCAACACCTACCCCGACCTGACCGGCATCGGCATCACGGCCGGCGAGAACATGAAGGATGGGCAGGGAGAATTCGCCCGCGAGCGATGGCTCTGGCGCACCTACGGCGAAGGCGTGCGCGACGCGAAGAAGAAGCAGCCGGACCGCAAGGTCGATTTCATCCATCGCCACTGGTACACCAAGGTTGCCGACATTGTGCGCGAGTGGAAGGAGTATCCGGACACCTTTTCGCTGGAGTTCAAGTATGCCAAGGCTCGACTGTTCAGCTCAACCAGGCCGCCATTTGCGGATTTCCTGCTCAAGGAGATGGAGCCGCACGGCCTGAAGTGCTGGTGGAACCTGCGGAACGACGACATCTTCGTTTTCCGGTGGGGCGATCCGGAGTATGTGCGGGATTTTCTGCGGAACATGCCCGGGCAATACACGGCCGGGTACATGCTGGGTTCGGACGGGTATGTCTGGGCGCGCGAGGTGGCGAACCTCGAGCACCGCGAGCCGCGGGAACTGGAGATCGACAAGCACTGGTACCAGTTCATGCTGTGGGGACGACTGGGCTATGACCTGGCACTGGACCGGTCGCGGATCGAGCAGTTGATCGAGCATCGCTTCCCGGAAGGTCGCGGGATGCCGCTGTTTGACGCGTGGCAGGCGGCCTCGAGGATCATCCCCCTGGTCAACCAGTTCCACTGGCGCGACTGGGATTTCATGTGGGCCGTCGAAGGATGCATCGACCAGCGGCAGGGATTCCACACGGTGCGCGATTTCATCAAGTTCCCACCGATGGAAAAGAGCGGGCTGATCTCAATCCGGGACTACGGCAACGCGTTGCATTCCGGATCGCTCCTGACCGGCGGCACGCGCACGCCGCCGCAGGTGGCCCAGCAGTTGGAACAGTGGGCCGCGATGTCGCTGGAGCAGGTCGGCGCCATGCGAAACCGCCTTTCCAACGCGGGACCGGAATTGCGCGGCACGCTCACCGACATCGAGGCAATGTCCCGCCTTGGCCTGTACTATGCGGAAAAGATCCGCGGGGCGACGGCGCTGTACGAGTTTGACCTGACGAAGGACGCGTCGTTCAAGCGGCGGGCCATCGAGCATCTGGAGAAGGCGGTCGCCCACTGGGAGGCGTACGCGAAGGCCGCAACCTCGCAATACCGGCCGCAACTCCTGGCTCGCACGCGCGATCTCGACTGGGTTCGCATTCTGGATGACGTGCGAAAGGACGTGGACCTGGCCAGGGCGGCTGAGTAGGGGACTCGTCAACGCGAAGTCGGGGATTCACCGTGCACCGCGGGCCTTGTTCATGACCGATTCCAGCGTCACGCTTGCGCCATTCTGCCGCTTGCTCTCGTCGGCGGCCTCCATGAATGCGAACATTTCCAGCGTCTCGTCGTGATCGACGGGGCTTATGCCCGTCTTGAAGAACCGCCCGATCTGTTCGCACAGCGGCTTGTAGCCCTCGTACTTGCCGGCCTGCTTGGTGCCCCTGGTTCCGGTGATCGTCGCGCCGTAGTCGCTCTTGCCGTTGTAGGCTCCCTTGAAGATGCCCACCCGGCCATCCTTCCACTTGCCCGTCACCCAGATCGTCGTGTCATCCTGCCTGCGCTCGACGCTCAGGCATCCCGGACCCATGATGGTGTACAGGATTTCCACGCCATGCACGCCGTACCAGAACAGGTCCGGGTGGTGCGGCTCCAGCGAACAGGGACTCCAGGCCTCGACTTTCTGAATGTCGCCCACGTCTTTCGTCAGGCGGTTGCCGATGATGCCCGGGCTAAAGCGCAGCGATGAGGCCGAGAACCACGGCGTGCCGCTCTGTTTGCCCAGTTCGTAGATGGCGATGGCGTCGGCAAGCGTGCCGGCCAGGGGCTTGTCGATGAAGACCGGCTTCCTGGCGGCAAAGACGGGCCTGACCTGCTCCAGGTGCGGCCGGCCATCGACGCTCTCGAGCAAGACCACATCGACCTTCTCCAGCAGTTTCGGAATCGAATCGACGATCTCGATGCCCTTGTCCCGGAGTTGCCTGGTGTATCCCTCCACTCGATCGCGGCTGGAAGGGATGTCCGGGCTTCCGCCGGGGAAGGCGGCCACCACCCTGAAACCGGCCAGATCTCCCTCGGCCTTGGGATCATTGAACAGGTTCGTGAACGCCGGCACGTGCGAGGTGTCGCAGCCGATGATGCCGATGCGGATGACCTTGCCCTCGTCCGCGGCGCGATTGATCGCAGAGAAAGCCAGGACCGCAATCGATGCCGCAAAGGCCAGGTGCTTGAGCATGTGCATTCCTCGCCGAGATGTCCGTCAACGACGGGCGTGACAGAGATTACCAATAGACGGAGAACACCGTATGAAATTCTTTACCGTCGCAGCATCGCTTCTGTTGGCATTGTCGGCCGTTGCCCTCGGCGCGGAAGGTGCCTGGCAACCCCTTTTCACCGGCGAGAGCCTGGATCAGTGGCAGGTCAAGTGCAAGCCCGGGGACGCGGGCAAACACTTCTGGAAGATCGACAACGGCACAATCCTGGCTGATTCCATCGGCCAGAAGGGGCACGATTACATCTGGCTCTGCACCAGGAAAGAGTACGGCGACTTTGACCTTCGGCTCAAGTTCCAGGTCTACCGCGACAGCCCCGGCAACAGCGGCGTGCAGGTCCGCAGTCGTTACGACGACGCGGCCGGCTGGCTGGACGGTCCGCAGATCGACATCAACCCCCCCGGTCCCTGGCGCACCGGCATGGTGTGGGATGAGACGCGAGGGGTGCAGCGGTGGATCTATCCCAACCTGCCCAAGGGCAAGTGGGTGGATGAGTCGATGGCCGCCAGGGGCATTCGGTTTTACTTCAGTAGCGACGAGCCGGCCTGGAACGAGATGGAGATCTCCGCCCGCGGCATGGCGATCAAGGCGACGCTCAACGGGGTGGTCATCACGGATTTCAGGGGTGAAGGAATACTCGATGATGATGTCCACAAGCAACGCAACGTCGGGACAAGCGGCGTGATCGCATTGCAGATCCACGCCGGCGATCAGTTGCGTATTCGGTACAAGGACATTTATGTGCGGGAGGCCGCCAGGTGAAATGGCAGGGCCGTCGCCTTGCCTCTGTACAACGCCTGCTCCTCTGTTGAAAATGATTGCTCGAAGCGAAGGGGGCCCAGACGGGACAGACCTATGCCGGACATGGAACAACTCTATCAGCAGCGGTTGAAGCGTTACACGACGGCCATGCGCAAGGGCAAGCCTGATCGTGTACCGATTCGGCCGTTCGTGGCCGAGTTCATCGCGACCTACACCGGTTTTACCTGCCAGGAGGTTACCCAGGACTACAACAAGGCCTTCGAGGCGACGCGCCGTTGCTGTCGGGATTTTGACTGGGATGCCACGGTGCCCAACATGGTTTACGTCTGGGCGGGAATCCCGCAGGTCGTGAATCTCAAGTATTACCAGTTTCCCGGGGTGGGTCTGTCGCCCAATGTCGGCTTCAATTACCTGGAGCCGCCCGAGGAACAAGGCTCCTGGATGCAGGCCGACGAATACGATGCCCTGATCGAGGATCCGACGGGATACCTTTACAACGTCTGGCTCCCGCGCGTCTCGCGCGATGTTGCCGCTCCCGGGCAGCCCAATACGCTGAAGAACAACCTGTCGTTCCTCAAGGGCGGCATGCAGATGATGAACTACTTTGGCGCGTTTCCCGGCCAGATCGAGAAGATGCGCACCGAGTGCGGCACGGTGTCGGCCATCGCCGGCATCTTCAAGGCGCCGCTGGACATCCTGGCCGACAAACTGCGCGGCTACCTGGGGCTCGCGGTGGACCTGATGGAGCGGCCGGATAAGGTGAAGAAAGCCTGTGAGGCCCTGATGCCGCACCTGTATCACGTGGCCTTGACCAGCTCCGACCCGACGGGAACCGTCCCCATCGGCTTCTGGATGCATCGTGCGTGCGTGCCGTTCATCAGCCAGGAGCATTTCGACAACATCCACTGGCCCACGCTCAAGCCGATCATCGAGGAACTCTGGAAGAACGGGCGGCAGACGCTGTTCTATGCCGAAGGCAAGTGGGGGGCGCATCTGAAGACCTTTGCCACGCTCCCGGAGCGCAGCATCGTTTTCCACTGCGACCGCGATGATGTGTTTGAGGTGCATCGCGCCCTGGGCCACAAGTTCTGTATTTCCGGCGGTGTGCCCAACATGATGCTGGCCTACGGCAAGCCCCAGGAGGTCCGCGAATGCGTGAAGAAGATCATCCAGGGCGTGGCCCGTGACGGCGGCTACATCCTTGATGCCAGTGCCATCGTGCAGAATGACGCGAAGGTCGAGAACATGAAGGCGATGACCGAGGCAGGTCGAGAGTACGGACAGTATTGACCTGGCGCGGGCGTCTTGCCCGTGCCGCGAATTGCCAGGACGTAGCAAGGGCATCTTGCCCGTGCCCCAACAAACAAGATGAAGCACGGACGTTCCGCCCGTGTCCAGCATGGGAACAACGCAATGACCACCGAACCCAAATTCGACCGCAAGCCCGGCGAAGTGATCCCTTGGCGCGAGAAGGTCAAGGAACTGCCGGAACTCTCCGGCAATCCTGACCTGGTGAAGAAGACCTGGGAGGACGCAGACGCGCTGGCCTACGTCTATATCTGGCAGCTTCTGTTGTCGTTCTGAGGTGTCTGTCGCGGGTCGTGCGTGGTCTGTCGCAGCATCCCGATCGCAGATGCAGCTTCGGCAAGCGATGCACAACCGATAATCAACATGCATTCCGGAGGACCGATGGATTCAACACGTCGTGATTTCCTGGCCGGTGCATTCGGCGCGTCCCTGGCGGGCCTTTCCGGCTTTCATCTCGAGGGGGCCACGGATGTGCCTTTCGCCGATCCGCCTCCCGGCCGACCCGCTCGCATCGCCACTACCACCCAGGATGGCAAGGTGCGCCGCTCGATTGCCGAGAACCGTGAGTACGTCATGAGCCTGCTGGACCGGGCCATTGCACAGAAGCCCGACCTGGTTTGCCTTCCAGAGACCTTCCCCACCAGCGGCAATGGCGGGCTGCCGGTCAGGGAGAAGGCCGAGACCGTTCCCGGTCCGACCATCGACATGGCCGCGAGGCGAGCCAGGGATGCCCGCTGTTATGTCGTCTGTCCGCTCGAAACCGTGCGCGACGGCATCTTCTACAACTCCGCCGTCATCCTCGACCGATCGGGCCAGATCGTCGGCATCTACGACAAGGCCTGCCCGGTCACGATGTCACACGACTACACCACGGTTGAGGGCGGCCTCCGTCCAGGTCCGGCGGACATCCCGGTCTTCGATCTGGACTTTGGCCGAATCGCCGTGCAGATCTGCTTTGACGTCGGGTTTCCGGAGAACTGGGACCTGGTTCGAAGCAAAGGGGCGCGCCTGGTCTTCTGGCCCAGTGCTTACGACGGCGGGTTTCCCCTCTGGGCCTACGCCTACATCCACCATTTCTACGTGGTTTCCTCCGTTCGTTCCGGCCAATCGCGCATCATCGACCCCTGCGGCGCAATCATGAAGGAGACCCAGAAGGATGTGCCGGTTGTCTGGCGCGACCTCAACCTCGACTTTGTCGTCTCGCACCTGGACTGGAACTACTCGATTCCCGAGAAGATCAAGCAGAAATACGGCGAGAAGGTGGATGTCCGTCGGACCAATATGGGGTGCAGCCACTTCGTGGTCGAGCCCATCGATGGCTCCATCACCACAAGGCATTTGCAGGATGAATTCGGTTTCGAATCCACGTTCCAATACCACGATCGGCATCGCCGGGCGTATCAACAATTGAGGAATGGCGAACCGGCCCCGCCGCAACAGGCAAGGCACGGCCAACGCCCCCAGTGGGGAAAGTTCTGAGACGAAATACGCGGCACGGAACAGGTGTCGCGTGATTCTTGAAGAAGGACCGGAAGGTATGAGCGATACAAACATCGGTCGGCGGGATTTCCTGAAAGCCGCGGCGACAACCGGCTTGACCATTGTCGGCGCCTCGGCCGTCAAAGGCGCGGCGGCCAATGCCAGGGTCAGGATCGGCCTCATCGGCTGCGGTGGCCGCGGCAAGTGGATCGGTGACATCTTCAACGAGTCGGGCCTGGCACAGGTCACCGCCGTCTATGACTACTTCAAGGATCGCACCGACGAGGCTGGCGAACGCCTGAAGGTCGATGCATCCAGACGCTTCGTCGGCCTGGAAGGATACAGGCAGCTCATCGCTTCGGACGTTGACGCCGTTGCCGTCGAAAGCCCGCCCTATTTCCATCCCGAGCAGACCGTTGCCGCCATCGATGCGGGCAAGCACGTGTACCTGGCCAAGCCCATCGCCGTCGATGTTCCCGGCTGCATGGCCATTCTCAAGGCGGCTCAGAAAGTCAGCGGCAAGCTCTCGGTGCTTGTGGATTTCCAGACGCGCGTCGATCCCTTCTACCAGGAAGCGATCAAGCGCGTCCACGAGGGGCTGATCGGCCAGCCGGTGGCGGGGCAGGTATACTACTGGGCCGGGAGACTGGGCAAACAGGCCGAGGGGGATTCGCCCATGGCTCGCCTGCGCAACTGGGTCTTTGACAAGGCGCTCTCCGGCGACATTATCGTGGAGCAGAACATCCACGTGCTGGATGTGGCCAACTGGATTCTGCGCGGACATCCTCTGAAGGCGATCGGCACCGGTGGCCGCAAGTCGCGCACCGACGTCGGCGACTGCTGGGACCATTTCATGGTTCACTACACTTACGCCGACGACGTGCTGATGGACTTCTCATCCGGGCAGTTCACGCAGGGCTACGACGACCTGTGCTGCCGCGTCTACGGGCCGCTGGGAACCATCGACACCCATTACGGCGGGCAGGTCTACGTGCGGGCCAGGAGCAACCCCTACAAGGGTGGCGTGACCACCGGCATCTATCGCGAAGGTGCGGTGACCAACGTGAAGAACTTCTGCACCGCCATCCAGGCGGGTCAGCAGATCAACAACGCCGAGGAAAGCGCCAACAGCACGCTGACGGCGATCCTCGGCCGGATCGCCGCGTACGAGCGCCGCGTCGTGACCTGGGACGAGATGATCCAGGCCAATACGAAACTCGACGCAAAGCTGGAGTTGCCGCCGGATGGTGTGAACTTCAAGGGCTGAACAGGCGTCGCGGCTTGCCCATCTTGTCATCCGCCTGACGGTGTAATCGCCGGCGGGTTTCTTCCTGTCCGGTTTGCGCTTGCCCTCCGACCAGATGTGGTGAAAGATTCCCTGCCGCCCCAGGCGTGGGCGCTGGAAGGGCAAACCAATGGGTCTTTTACCGGAGGGCGTGCCCCCGGCTCAGGAAATCACCTCGATGCGGCGGCTTTTGGCTGTTCTGGTCATCGGCCTGTTCTGGCTCTTCCCTGCGATGGCCGACGCCATCGTCACCCTTCACGATCCCGACCAGACGGCCCCCATCCTCATCATCAACCAGATCACCGGCGCCCAGCGTTTCTACGACAACGGCTACTTCGGCGGCCGGACGGTCATCGCCAACATTGAAGCCGGCCACGTCTGGGACCGGCACGAGGCGCTCGATTGGGAAGGCCGCGACGACAAGATCAAGAGCGCTATCGTCTTTGTGAATGATCCTTCGGTTCCGGTGGATCCCTTCCCATATGACTACCATGCGACAATGGTCGGTTTCGTGCTCGCCGGGCTGGGACCGCCCACGCCCGAGGGGGGCTACTACTACTCACAGTTCGGCATGGCCCCGGCCGCACATCTGGTTTCTGCTGCGATCGCCACAAGGTGGATCGGTCATGACGGGGAGTTCGAGATCGGCGATACCCCGTCCCGAACCCTCACCTATGCCTTTCGCAAGACGATCAGCGAGGGTGTGCTGATTCCGCTCTCGCCGCACATTCCCGGCGTCTTTGTCGAGCGAACCGCCGATGTGGTCAATTGCAGCTGGGGTTTTGAGGACAACGCGGCCAGGGAACCGGAGACAAGGATCATCGACGCGCTAGCCTATGCTTCGGCGAAGGTTGTTGTCATCGCCGCCGGCAATCACGGCGGTTCTCCCAGCCCGCAGGTGACGGCGCCGGCTTCGGCGTACAACGTCATCGCGGTGGGGGCCCTGGAGAGCGATGTGTCAACGCCGCCCTATGCCTGGCGCGCCGCATTCTCCAACACCGGTCCCAATGATTTCTTCAACCCCGCAACGGGGGAACTGATCCAGCGCGTCCGGGCCAAGGTGGACATCGCCGCCCCGGGAACCAACCTCTTCCTGGCCGCCTACACCGGCACGACCGGCACCGACCCGTTCGAGGGCGTCGATCCCTATCCCGGGCGAAACGACCTCTATTTCATCGACGCCGCCGGCACCAGTTTCGCCAGCCCGATTGTGGCGGGCGGCGCAGCGCTGCTGGTGGACGCCGGGTATGAGAACTTCGGCGGCGGCCAGGCAATTGATGGCCGGGTCGTCAAGGCGGTTCTGCTCAACTCCGCCCGCAAGAACACCGGCTGGGATAATGGCACGATGCGCGATTCGGAAGGCGTCTATCGCACCGTTCAATCGCTGGACTATGGCGTGGGGGCGGGCATTCTGGATCTGGATCGCGCTTATGACCAGTACCTTTCCGGCACGACCGATGTTCCTGGGCTGGGCGGCGGCAGCGTCAGGCTTCTGGGTTGGGATTATGGCCAGGTTTCTGAAGGTTCGCCGAATGACTACCTGATTGATGAAGGCCTTCTGGCAGGTCAGCAGATGACCGTCACGCTCACGTGGTTTGTCAATCGCTCGTTCGACGAGTTGGCCGGGATGGCGTGGGATGTCGCCTTCAACGAGCTGGACCTGCAGGTCTGGCGACTGATGGGCGGGCAGTTCGCCGAACTGGTTGCCGAGGCTGACGGGGGCTACAACAACGTCGATCACCTTCACTTTGTGATTCCCGCCGATGGCCACTATGCCCTTCGGGTGATCTGGGACCGCAATATCTACGACCTGTCCCCCGGTGGCGTACCCCATTCTGAAATCTACGCTCTGGCCTGGTCCGTACCGGAGCCGGGCATCATGGGAATCCTCGTTCTCTCTCTGGTGTTGACATTCCGACGAAGCCACAATGCCGACAAACGGCTGAGAACAGCACGAGCGCACGCCAGTGAAACCTTGATTCGCGATCACTCGTGAGATTTGCGTCTCAATAGCCGCCTTCTCTCATCCGGTCCAGGGCCTTGGAAAATGGATAGCGGGCGAACAGGCCCACCTTCGACACGTACCACATCGCCGGCGACGGGTACACATCGCCGTAGTAGCCGGCCTCATACATCGCCCGCAGGACCGACTCGAAGGTCGGCTCGTTCCCATCCTCATCCACCAGTTGATTGGCCCGGGCCCCGAGGAAGCTCACCGACGCCGACGGCAGCCTTCCCGGCTTCCGCTGCAACATTTCCACGACGATCTTGAATGCCGTCCGCAGGTCATCCATGGAAAGGTGGCGGCTGCCGATAGGCCGCAGGATCGCCAGCACCTCGACCATGTCCATGTCATACTTGAGCACCTTGGTCTTGTCGCCGCCGGCTGCAAACTGCCTGGCGTATTGCGTGATCGAGGTCTCGTCCCACTGGCTGGTCGGCAGCAGGCGGGCCAGTTGCGAGATGATCCCGTGAGAATTGTCCTGGGCGTTGACCGCGCAGATCAGGGTGCGATAGCGGCCCTGCAACAGGTCTTCCAGAAGATGCTGTCCCCACTGTATTCTTATGTGCGGCGTCGGGGCGGGATCCCGGCTGGGAAAGGCGTCCGGCACCAGAATCAGCCCCTCGCCCAGTTGCTCGTATTCCTCCTGCATCAGCGCATCACCCTCGCCCTCGTAGATTCTCGGTCGCTTCGCGTCTTGCGATTGCATCATCCGCCTCGATTGCAGTGGCTTGTCGGCGCGACGCCCCGCGTGCCGCGCCCGCAAAAAACAGCATAGCCCCGCCGGGTTGGCGGAATCAACTGCGAAATCGAGATGTCTCCGTCAGGCCGACGGCAGCAGCCGTTCGTACTCGGCCAGTTCGCCCCAGTCCAGGCAGCACTCGATGATTTTCCGCCCGAGGGGGGCAAGGTCGGCGCTGAGGTAGTGCTTCAGCTCCCGCTCGAAGAAATCGTAGAGCATTCTGCTGCCCGCCTCGTACGCCTCCTCGCCCACTTCCGGCTGGAGATCCACCTGGAGGAACTCGCGGGGGATCATTCGGCCCTCGACCTGGAGCTGGTTGATCGCGTATCCCAGCAGGGCGCAGCGCGCCGGCTGGATCTGGTCCGGACGATAGCGGGCGTGTCCCCGCCGGGCCAGGTACTCGCGCGCGATCCACTGCGGCATGAAACCCGTCCGCCAGGCGCCAACGTGCTGGTTGGGACAGAGAATGTAACGCACCTTGCGTGTGGCCTCGATCTGGCGCAACAACAGGTTCGCCTGATCGACCCTGCGCCCCGTGGCAAAAGGCCAGTAGGAGCCCACGCCTTCGCTGCTCATTCCCTCGGTCTGAACGATGCTGGGGTTGGCGTGGCCGCGCGGCGCCACCAGCCGCCAGAGCCATGCCAGGGCGGGTGGGATCAGATGGAACAGCCCCAGGATGCCGTATGTCGGCTGCTCGCGCGTGCACGGCGGCGTGCGAACGCCGAAGCTGCGGATATCGACCGTCACCGGCTCATTCACCACGCCCGGCACGATCCGCCGCGGCAGAATCACCCGCGCGTTGGGACATGGCTTGCCCGGCGCATCCATGATGTGTTCCCAGATCATCGCCCGGCTGCGCGGCACGGCGTCGATGTTCAGGAAGACCAGGGGCTCCGGCGGCTGTGCCGTCAGCTTTTCCAGGTGCGGGTCCGTGCCGTATTCCGTGATGTGGTTGACGCGAACAAACCAACCGTTCTCCGCGTCCACCACGCGCAGACGCCCGCTGTCGTCCTGAATTGAAGGGTGGCACAGCGCCATGTCGTCGGTGACAGGCCGAAGTTCGCACGTTCGCGGTATTTCCAGGTAGCGCCGCTCACCGGTTACCAGGTTCTTTCCCAGCAGCAGCCGGCCGTCGGCCTCGCGGTGGACCTGTTCGAGCATCTCCGACTTGCCGCCGCCGCTGGCCCCCTCGTGCATGATCGTCACGACGTTATCGTAGGGCGTTACCACCTGGACGGTTGAGCAGTGGGCCGTGACCCAGCCTTCCCTTTCACCCAGCGCCAGCAGCACGCCGTAGACGCCTTTCTTGGCGCTGGGGCCGGGGTAGAGATTGTAGCTGAACATCTCGTGCAGCCGCTCACCACGGCGGTGAACGACGACCTGCTTGCCGCCAAAATGCGTGTGGCGGAACACCGGGGCGCAGTAGATCACGGCTCGCGGCTCAAATCCCTCCGCCAGATCATCGGGTGACATCAGCTTCTGCAGCTGCGCCAGTCCCAAGGCAAAGAAACCCGTGTTGATTGGCGTAATCGCAAGGCCATGCACCGATAGGCCCCCGGTTCCCGCGGAAAACGCGAACACCGCCAGCTTCTGGGTTCGCAACCACGCAAAGGTCTGTTCTCGCACTGCATTGAAGTCGCCGCTAAACCGCTCGCTATAGCGTGGCTTGTCAGAGGGCAGGTCATCGGCGATGAACATGCAGTCGGGCTCGCGGCGGCGCATGTACGGATCGGGATAGTTGACCACGATTCCATTGCGGGCCCGCGCAACCGTCGCTTCCACGATGCGGCCCTTGCCCGGCACGTCAAATGCCACTTCAAATGAATCGTTGTCGGTACCGCCGACTGCAAGATCCACGAGTTCCGCTGTCGAACGAGCCCACGTCACCCCGCGGCATGAGAGCAGCAGGTTTCTTGTCTCTGCGGGCAGGTTCAGTGATCGCCAGTCAAATTCAGACATAAGTCCATCCAGTCGAAAAGCCTTGCCGGCGAATCGTTTCCGCCGGGGCCGCGAATCATATGCATTTGATCGGAAATTGGCCAGAGGATGCGCGCGGCCAGGAACCCGGCCGGTCGCAACATCACCAGTCGCCCTGTCGCGCCACAACCGCCGCCTCAGGTTCAGTGCTTGCGCCAAAACAACGGTTCACATGTTCCGCCGGCAGCGGCTTGCTCATCATGCTCACCACGATCGCCGTCAATCCCGACAACGGCAGGGCCACCAGCAACGGATCAACCACCGGCCAGTTTGGATACGCGATCAACAGGCTCGTCTTCCCCCCCGTCAATTTCTGCACCAGCCCGATGTCCCCGGCCACCTTCTCGTTCACCAGCAGCAACCAGAAGATTGACGCCGCAAACCCCACCAGCATCGACCAGATCGCCGCTGTCCTGGTCATACGCCTTGAAAAAAGCCCGCCTATCAGCGCCGGCAGGAACGTTGCCCCGCACAGGCCGAAGAAGATCGCCGTCGCCCGCGCGATGAAGGCCTGATCCTTCGTCAGGACTGCAATCAGGATGGCAATGACGATTCCGATCGCCATCGCCACCCGGCTCACGCTCAACGTTCGGGCCGTGGTCGGAACCAGTTGCAGGTACACGTCCCGGCTCATGGCGGCCCCAAGTGCCTGAAACTGGCTCGATGCCGTGCTCATGGCTGCCGCCAGCAGGATCAGCAGGAAGATCGAGCCATACCAGCCCGGCAGGGCCGACTTGATGTAGATCGGGATGATCTGTTCCACGTCCGGCCGTCCGGCCTTGTCGGGGGGCGCGTAATACAACGAAATCGAACGGCCCTGCACCACATCGCCGGGTGTCAAGGTCCGACCGGCAGACGCAGCCGCGACCACCGGCAGTTCCCGCGGTTTGATCTCGACCCACTGACCATTTCTCTGCACGCGGTCGGCCTTGATCATCGCGTGGCCCGGCTGTTCCAACGCTTTGACAATCGGCCCGGCAAACAGGTCGCCATGCCGCGCGAAGTACGCATTGGACATGCTTCCCGCAAGGTATGCTGTCCCCGGCAGCAGCAACATGAAGATCGCTCCCAGGGCCACTGCCCGGTTCAGCTCGCGCGTGCTCTTCACCGACATCAGTCGCACCACGAGTTGCGGCTGCGCCAGCACGCCGATGCCAACGCCCAGCGTGAACGTGGACACCAGCGTCCACCATTGGTTGTATAACGTGTCGCCCCAGCCGAAGGCTGGAAATGCCGTGAAACCCCTGTGCCCGATCGCCCGCAGGTTGGCCGGAACCATGTCCGACAGGCTGGTCAGGTTCTGGTGCCCGGTCACAAAGCCGCCCGCCTTCACGTAGCTGAACACGAGCAGCACGGCCATCCCCAGCACCATGACCGACCCCTGCATCGCCTCGATGTACATTCCGCCCTTAAGTCCTCCAACCACAACGTATGCCGCCGTCACCAGTGAAAGCCCGATGATCACCCAGTTCTGATATTCGTGCGGAATGCCAAAATGCGTGAAAATAAACTTGCATCCGCCAATGATCACCACCGCCGCGTAGAGCGGTATGAAAAGGAAGATCAGCAGCCCGGCAAACACCTGGATGAATCTGGACTGGTACCGTCGTCCCAGAAGTTCGGGAAAGGTATGCGCATCCAGGCGCTGGCCCATGTTGCGCGTGGGCCTCCCCAGGACAATGAACGCCACGAAGACCCCCATGAAGATGTTCAGGAAGACCAGCCACATCATCGACATGCCGAACAGGCCGGAGATTCCGCCAAAACCAACGATCGCGGAGGTGGAGATGAACGCCGAGCCGTAGCTCATGGCCATTACGAACGGGTGCGCCTTGCGCCCGGCAAGCAGGTAGTCCGTCGCCGAGTGTGTCTTTCGGTAACCGACCCAGCCCAGGTAGACCAGCAACAGCAGATACAGGCCGATGACAACCAGATCAAACATGGTCTTGCCTCAAAGGAAAGGCGGTTGCGTAGCTACCGGGGCTGGTCATCTCCCCGATTCCAGTTCAACAGCGCGTATCCGACGCACAGGATCGTTGCAGCGATGCAGAGAACGTAACCCAGCCAGACCGACAGATCCTGAATACCCCACATAGGCTTAATTCCTTTCCAAATTAGGCAGTTAAGGCACGAGGCCACTATAGCGGGAAGAATGCGACAGGGGAATTGTGAGCCGTGAGGATCCGGCTGCCGGCCGCCTCGATGAGATCTGGTTGCCGTGCAGATTCTAACGTGATCCATGCAAGGACTGCATATCGGCTGCTTGATTCGGTACTCGATGAATATGAAAAGAGGGAGTTGGTCGATTGGCACGAGAATTGCGAAAAAACCTTCCGTGGACACCAGCTAGTGTCGGTGTCCTTTAACCGGGCCGTCCTGCTTGCTGGGTTCCTTCTCCCCCGACCAGCCCACAACAGGCGTGCCCGGTTTTTTTAATGCGCCGGTCGAGCATTGCACCAACCCTCATCGCTCACTAACTTTACGTCCATGCGAATCCGATTCTGCGGTGCCAACCGCACGGTCACCGGCTCCTGTCACCTGATCGAAGTCAACGGACTGCGGCTGTTTCTGGATCTGGGCATGTACCAGGGCGCTCGCGAAGAGGCCCACCGGCTGAATGCCTGGTTCCCGGAGCAGGCCGAGCGTGTCGATGGCATCATCCTGTCCCATGGCCATTTGGATCACTGCGGCAAGATTCCCTGTCTTACTCGTGCCGGCTACGACGGTCCGATCTACTGCACCCATCCGACGGCCGAGGTGGCGCGTATCGTGCTCGAGGATGCCGCCGAGATTCAGGAAGAGGACGCCAATTATCTCAATCGCCGCGAACGGGCGCCCGACCAGGTACCCATCCGTCCGCTCTATACGCGCGCCGATGTCCCAAAGGTTCTCCGCCAGCTTCGTCGTGCGCACTACCAGCAGCGAGTCGATCTGGGCAATGACGTTGGCTTCACCTTTCACGACGCCGGGCACATTCTCGGCTCAGCCTATGTCATCCTCGATTGGCGGGAGAATGGCTCCGCTCGCAGGCTGCTCTACACCGCCGACCTGGGACGATACAACACGCCGATCATCCGCGATCCCCAGCCGGTACCCGGCCCGGTCGATCACGTCATCACGGAAAGCACCTACGGTGGCCGGCCGCATGAACCGATGAACGAAGTTGCTCCGCAACTGCTGGAGATCACCCGGCAGGTGATCCGGAATCGAGGCCGGATGCTGGTCCCGGCATTTGCCGTCGGACGCACGCAGGTGATTCTCTGGTACCTGCAACGGTTCATTCAGCAGGAGTTGATCCCCCGCATTCCCATTTACGTTGACAGCCCGATGGGCATCGAGGTGTGCGAGGTGCACAGCCGCTTTCGCGAAAGTTATGACCAGGAGACGCGCGACGCAATCGGCGACAGGGATCTGTTCGGCGCCAGCCGGATTACTTTTGCACGGACCTCGGAGGAGAGCAAGCGCATCAACAACGACGGTGGGCCATGCGTCATCATCGCTTCAAGTCCCACCTGCGAATTTGGGCGCATCCTTCATCACCTCAAGCTCAGCGTCGAGCGCAAACAGGATGTTGTGGTCTTCGCCGGCTGGACGCCGCACCGCACGCTGGGCCGGCGGCTCCAGGATGGCCAGACCCGCGTTCGAATCTACGACCGCTGGTACGATGTCCGCTGCCAGGTCACGACGATCCACGGCATGAGCGCCCATGCGGACGCCGCGGAAGTCGTGCGGTTCCTGGAGCCAACCCTGAACGGCGCGACTCAGTTCTGGGTGGTGCATGGCGAACCGGAAGAATCCGAAGCACTGGGTGCCGCCCTGTTGGCCGCGGGCGGAAAACATGTGACCGTCCCGGCGATGGAGACGGCGGTCATGACATGAGGGACAAGGGGGTTCGGCCCGAGCCGGCGTTCGCAGGTCGAGCAGCTTCAGCGCTTCCTGGCGGATTTCTTCCGAAGCGGAGCTTTCCTGGCGGACTTGGCCGGCGGCTTGCGGGATTGGCGTCGCTTGCCGGTGGTCAGCGCCAGGCGATCCTCTTCCCATGCGTCGAGCATCCGCTGGAAGATGTGGGTGACGATCTTCGCCACGGCCTCGATCGATTTGTGGCCGCGAGGGAGCATCATGTGGCAGGTAACCAGCGCCTGGCGGATGTGGTGGTCGGCCTGGTGCGGTTGCAGATCCTTGAAGAACTCATCGGGCGTCGGCTTCCTGATGGATCGCCAGACGGCGATGTTGCGGTCAAAGACCTCCTGGAGCATCTTGCGCACCGCCGGCAGGGTGCGCGTCTCCTGGGGATGCTCGCGCCAGCAGTCGTTGCGGGCGTTGCGAATCAGTTCCTCCACCCCGTGCGGACCCAGGACCGCCAGGACTTCCGAGGGTGCGCGGCTGGTCAGACGAAGGGCTTCCCATGACATGAGCATCCTCCTTTCCGCAACGTCGCTTACGTGATCGATCTGCCGCCGTCCAGCCGCAGAATCTGTCCGGTTATGTAAGAACCACCGCTGATAAGAAATGCGACGGCGTTGGCCACGTCCTCCGGGGTTCCTTCGCGTCCCAGGGGAACACGATGGAGGTATCTCTGCCGCTCCTGCTCGGAGTAATCGTTCGGCCATGCCACCACGCCCGGAGATATGCCGTTGACGGTCACGTCCGGGGCCAGTTCCCGCGCCAGCCCCAGCGTCAGGTTGAGCAGGCCGGCCTTGCTGGCACAGTAGACCAGGTATTCCGGCCACGGCCGCTCGGCCAGCAGATCGACCATGTTGATCACATGCCCGCGGGCGGTGCGCAGGTATCGCTCGAACCGCCGGCACAGGAGCATGGGCGCCTCGACATGGATGGCCCACATGGCACGGGATTGCGCGGTGGTGAAGGCCGCGAGCGAGGAGGGTTGATAGAGCGAGGCGTTGTGCACCAGCACGTCCAGACGCCCGAACAGGCGGTCAACGGCGCTGAAGATCTCCTCGGTTGCCTGGCCGGGTTGGGG
>Ga0101944_10001055_pt1 | contig 17988 bp, 13 predicted proteins | sample DewCreD2012metaG_FD_75245 | JGI IMG/M metagenome (GOLD analysis project Ga0101944, IMG submission 75245) | Hot spring sediment bacterial and archeal communities from British Columbia, Canada, to study Microbial Dark Matter (Phase II) - Dewar... ... | reverse complement strand
CTGCCAACCCCCTCCCCCTCCCAGGGAGGAGGCAGGGGTAGAGGTGCTCTCAACCCCCCTCCCTCTCAGGGAGGGGGTAGGGGGAGGGTCGGAGCGCGTCGCCACCCCGGCGCGTCGGGGTCAAGTGGCCACCTGGCGGCCTGAGAACCTGGCCCGTGGTTCTCGCAGCCACGCGATGGGCTTGAGGCCCAACCCTCTCCCCACCCTCTCCCTGCAAGGGAGAGGGGTCAGGCCCCCCTCCCTGGCCAGAACCCCCTCGCTGAGCGGGAGAGGACTGCCAACCCCCTCCCTCTCCCAGGGAGGAGGCAGGGGTAGAGGTGCTCTCAACCCCCCTCCCTCTCAGGGAGGGGGTAGGGGGAGGGTCGGAGCGCGTCGCCACCCCGGCGCGTCGGGGTCAAGTGGCCGCCTCGCGGCTTGACCGTGGTCGCCCCAGCGCTATAATCGCCTCCCAGTCCGGGGCGCTACCCTCACCATCAGGAGAATCGGCGTGTTCAAGAACCTCTGCGCGGGCGCAATCGGCGTCGGCGGCTCCACCCTCGAGGTCGCAGCATTGGCCAAGAAGACCGGCTTCGGCGGCATGGACCTCAATGCCGCCGAGGCCGCCACGCTGCTGGAGCTCGGCGAGCTAGACACCCTGAAACGCCTCTATGACACCCACGGCCTGCGGCCCGGCGGCTTCGGCCTCCCCGTGGACTTCCGCCGCGACGAGGAGACCTTTCAGAAGACCCTCGCCCCACTCCCACGCCTGGCCAGGGCCGCCGCCGCGATGGGCTGCCTGCGCTGCCCCACCTGGGTTCTCCCATTCTCCAACGACCTGCCCTTCGCCGAGAACTTCGACACCCATCGCCGCCGCCTGAGGGCCTGCGCCGAAATCCTCGGCGAACACGGCATCTGGCTCGGCCTCGAGTTCGTCGGCCCCAAGACCATGCGCGTCGGCAAGAAACACGAGTTCATCTGGAACATGGCCGGCATGCTCGAGCTCGCGGACGCCATCGGCACGGGCAATGTCGGCCTGCTCCTCGACTGCTGGCACTGGTACACCTCGCACGGCACGGTGGCCGACATCTTGGCCCTCAAGCCCCAACAGGTCGTCTACACCCACGTCAACGACGCCCCCGCCGGCGTCCCAGTGGACGAGCAGGTGGACAACGTCCGCCGCATGCCTGGCGAGACGGGCGTCATTGACATCGCCGGCTTCCTGGGGGCACTGGCCAAGATCGGCTACGACGGCCCCGTCACCGCCGAGCCATTCGTGCCCTCCCTCAAGGAGCTTCCCCCCGTCGAGGCCTGCCGCCGCACCTCCGCCGCCCTCGACAACATCCTCGCCTCCGCCGGCCTCAGGTGAACTGGAGGAGGCAAGCGAGTGAAACCCAGCGATCGGTATCTGAAGATCGTCGAGTGGTCCCAAGAGGATGGCTGCTACGTGGGGACGTGTCCCGGCCTGATGCTCGGCGGGGTCCACGGCCACGACGAGGCCAAGGTCTACAAGGAGCTCTGCCAGGCGGTCGAGGAGTGGATCGCGATCCAGAGCGAGGAGCGCGAGCCCCTCCCCGAGCCTACTGCGGGCAGGGAATACTCCGGCAGGTTCGTCCTCCGCGTGGGCAAGGAGCTGCACAAGGCGCTCGCCGTGGACGCTCTGCGCAAGGGCAGGAGCCTGAATTCCTATTGCGTGGGTGTCCTTCGGCGGCGAGCGACCCGCCACAGAGCGAGCACGCGCGGGCGAAGGCCGAGAAGGGGTCGCGCGGCTGCCTCGCGCCACTGACGTGCCCTCGTTCAACGCAGACGTGAGAGCCGGTTCCTGCCCCTGCTTCATATGAAGGCCATAGACACGCCTTGACTGCGCTCTGATGGACGATATACTAAGACCGGAGAACGCAGGGGGATGCGGCTGATGCCAAAGGCCCGTGAAGAGGTCCTGCGAATCGTGCACGAGTTCGGCGAGCGCCCCAGGGGCGTCTACCCAAGCGTCGTAGGACAGGGAATCCCCGCGTGAAGCAAGAGCGTACCAGCAGGCCCGCTTCTCGGCAGGAGGTCCTCAACGTCCTCCTTGCCCAGCTTCTCCAGGAGCGCGGGCTCGTGGCCGCGCCGGAGCAGATTCTGGACCTGCCCGAAGATGCTGTGGCAATGCCAGATGTCCTGGTAGATTTCCGTGGCCTCCGCATGGCCATCGAGGGTGAGGTCCCACCCTCGACACCGGGCGGCCCAGCGATCGCCCAGAAGAAGGCCCGGCGCGCGGCGCTTCGGCGTGTGGAGCAGGGGATCGCCCAGATTGGCGTGGCACTGGTCTATCCCAGCCACCTGCGCCCCGGCTCATTCCACGGCATGAAGGCCGAGTTGGCCAGCTCGCGGCTCAGCTTCGCCGTCATCACTGAGAGGACACAACAGCAGTCGTACCTGTTCCCTGAAATGGCTAGGGAACCCGTGCTATTCACGAGAGGCGATCTGAATGCGCTGGCGGAGGCGCTCCGCCGCGCCTATGAGCAGTTGATCCAGGATGAGGTGCTTCAGCTTGCCGTGCGCCGCGTCCAGACCGCTATGGTCTACTTCCTCAACGCAATGACTATCCAGCCCGCGTCCACCTTGCGCTTCCAGGATGCGCTGGAGGTGCGCGCGATCACGGGCGAAGAGCGGACGGAAAAGGACGACCCCGGCCGCAAGCGACGCCTGTTCCATGGGGGCCAATTCGTCACGCCAGAGCAGTTCGCGGCGCTGAACCGCGTAGGCGCCCTCGTGCTCATCAACGCCATGATCTTCCAAGAGGTCCTGTCCAGCGAGGACAGGCGCGTCAAGGCGCTCGAGCGCGTCCTCACGCGTGAGGACCCCGTGGGCGACCTGGCTCGCCATTGGCAGTACATCCTCGAGGAGATCAACTATTACCCCGTCTTCCACGTCGCCCATGAACTGCTGCTCTGCCTGTCGTCTGACCGCGACATGACTGACGCCATATACAGGCTCATTGACACCGCTCGGTGCATCGTCGCCTGGCGCGTGCCCCTGCGGCATGACCTGGCCGGGCGCCTCTACCACTACTTCCTCCTCGACGCCAAGTACCTCGGCGCCTACTACACGTCAATCCCTGCCGCCGTCATGTTGCTGAAGCTGGCCATGGAGCCACGGCGATGGCCCGTCAACTGGGCGGACCTGGCGGCAGTGAAGCAATTCCGGATCGCCGACTTCGCGTGTGGGACCGGCACGCTTCTGATGGCGGCGGCTGACGCTGTTGTTGACAACTACATCCGCGCCCGCTCACAGAGGGGGCAGCGCGTGACAGTGGACAACCTGCACAATGCCTTGGTCAGCCACGTCATCTACGGCTTCGATGTACTCGACTCTGCCGTGCATCTGACCGCCTCGACTCTCTCGCTGCGCAGCCCCGAAATCCCCATCAACGTCACTCACTTGGGCAAGCGCGCCCTCGGAGGCCGGGACCTGGCCCTCGGAAGTCTTGACCTGCTCGAGTCCCCAGACCTCGGAACATTGTTCTCAGAACCCGGGTGGGTCGTCGGGCGCAAGGGCGCCGAGCCATCGGAGCCCAAAGCGCAAAGGCTCCCAATGATCGACCTGTGCGTCATGAACCCACCTTTCACCCGAAGCGTCGGAGGGAACTTCCTCTTCGGCGGCCTGCCCGAGGGCGAGCGACCAGAGCTTCAACGCAAATTGCGGGAGCTCGTGAAGCGCCGCGGCCTGTCGGCTAGCATCACAGCCGGCCTCGGCCCGGTCTTCCTTGCGCTGGGGGACAAGTATCTGAAGGAAGGCGGGCGGCTCGCCTTCGTGGTGCCGAGGGCCCTGCTGTCGGGCGTGGCCTGGCGCCACACCCGCGAGATGTTGGAGGGGAGCTACCACCTGGAGTGGCTGGTCGTCTCGCACGAGCCAGACCATTGGAACTTCTCAGAGAACACCAACCTGTCCGAAGTGCTCGTCGTCGCGCGCAAGCGAGCGGCTGCCGAAAAGTGCGAGCGCGTGAGCTGCATCAACCTCTGGAGGCAGCCGCGCAACGCCATCGAGGCCCTCGCGGTGGTGCGCGCCGCCCAGGAGAACCCACCTCCCGACGTGCAGACGGACCAGGGGGTCCTCGACATCTCGCTCGACTCCACGAAGTTGGGCGAAGCTGTCAGTGTCCCCTGGGAATGGCTCCGGGGCCGGCTGTGGAGCCTCCCCTGCGCCTTTGCCCAGGCGGACCTCACCCGCACCCTCTTCCACCTCCTTGAGGGCCAGCTTTGTCTCCCGGGGCAGTCCGGGCCAGGTAAGCCCCTTCGCCTCTGCCCGCTCAAGGCTCTCGGCGAGCTAGGCTTCGACTGCCGGGACATGCACGACGGGTTCTCCCTGGCGCGTTCGACGACGCCGTACCCAGCCTTCTGGAGCCATGATGCGCGGGTCGTCACCACGCTTAAGCAGGCGCCTAACCGCTTTCTCGCCCCGCTTCCGCGACCCAAGGACGGGCGGCCCCTTCGTAGTGCCGCTCACCTGTGGCAGAAGGCCGCTCGCATCCTGGTCGCGGAGCGCCTGCGGCTTAACACGATGCGTCTCACCGCCGTCAGGACGACTCAACAAGTCCTTTCCAACGTCTGGTGGCCGATGGTGCCCCGCGACCTCAGCGAGGAAGCCGAGAAGTCTCTGGTTCTGTGGCTAAACTCGTCTCTGGGTCTCCTCACGCTCATGGCCCACCGTGAGGAAACGGCGGGAGGCTGGGTGAAGTTCAAGAAGCCCGTCCTCGGAGACATGCCGGTCCTGGAAGTCTGCAAACTTAGCGAGAGAGTCCGAGGTAAACTAGCCGAGGCCTTCGACCGGCTTGCCCAGAAGGACCTCCTGCCGTTTCCAGAGCTCGCGTGCGACCCGACCCGCGCGGCCATTGATGAGGCCATTGCGGACGCCTTGGGGCTGCCGGACCTCGGGCCGTTGCGCGAGATGTTGGCGTGCGAACCAATCCTCTCCCTGAGCTTGGATAAGCTGGTCCCACCCCGATGAAATACGGCGGATTCACGCTTGACCCGTTTCAGGAGCGGGCGATTGCGGCGATTGACCGGGGGGAATCTGTCATCGTGGCCGCGCCGACCGGGGCGGGCAAGACGCTCATCGCAGAATACGCGATTGACCTGGCGATGCAACGCGGCCGCCAAATCCTCTACACCGCCCCCATCAAGGCGCTTTCTAACCAGAAGTTCCGCGACTTCTCGGCGAAATACCCCGACAAGATCGGCATCCTGACGGGCGACGTGAGCATCAACTACGATGCCCCAGCCCTCATCATGACGACCGAAATCTTCCGCAACACGCTGCTGGAGGACCCCGACCGCTTCGCGCGCGTGGACTTCGCCATCTTCGACGAGTTCCACTTCATCAACGACATCGAGCGGGGCACGGTGTGGGAGGAGAGCGTCATCTTTGCCCCGCCCCGCATCAGCTTCATCTGTCTGTCGGCCACGATGCCCAACATCGCGGAGCTTGCCGGCTGGATGCGCTCGGTGCGCGATGCGCCCGTCGAGGTCGTCGTCGAGGAGAGCCGCCCCGTGCCCCTCGACCACGCGCTGTGGGCCGACGGCTATGGGGTCCACACCCTGGAGTCCTTCGAGCGCCTGATGGACGACCTGGCCCACGGCCGGCGCGTCCCGCGCCGCCCCCATTTCGGCTCCGAGGCGCTCCTCGACTCCCTCGTAGCCTCGTGCCGCCTGCCCGTGCTCTACTTCTGTTTCAACCGCCGCCTGTGCGAGCAGCGGGCCGAGGCCAACGCCCGCCGCCAGCTCCTCACCGCCGACGAGGCGGCGCGGGTGGCCCACCTCTTCGACGAGCTGGCCGAGCGCTTCGACGTGGCCGGCGAGCCGAGCGCCGTGGTGATGGGGGAACTTGTCCGCCGCGGCGTCGGCTTCCACCACGCGGGCATCCTCCCCACCCTCAAGGAGGTGGTCGAGCGCCTCTTCACCACCGGCCTAATCAAGATGCTCTTCACCACCGAGACCTTCGCCCTGGGCGTCAACATGCCCGCCCAGACGGTTGTCCTCGACTCCGTCGAGAAGTTTCACGGCACCCACTTCGGCTACCTGCGCGCCCGCGAGTACCAGCAGATGGCCGGCCGCGCCGGGCGGCGCGGGATGGACACCCGCGGCTACGTCTACGCCCGCGTGGACACGGACGAGGTGACCTTCGACGGCGTCAAGCGGGTGGTCGCGGGCGTTCCCGAGCGCATCGAGAGCCAGTTCGCACCCTCCTACGCCACCATCCTCAGCCTCTATGGGCGCTGGGGCGAGCGGGTCTTCGAGGCCTGCGAGCGCTCCTTCGCCGCCTACCAGGGCCATGCCCGCCAGCGCTTCCACAAAGGCCCCAACCCCCACGCCGCCCTGCGCAAACAGGTCGAGCGCCGCCTCAAGGTCCTCCAGGCCCTCGGCTGCCTCGGCAAGCGCGGCGTCACGCCAAAAGGCCAGTTCGCCGTCCACATCTCCGGCTACGAGCTGCCCGCGGCCGAGCTGTACTTCGCCCGGCTCTTCGACGACCTCAACCCCCACGGGATCAACGTGCTCGTCAACGCCATCGTCCACGAGGCCCGCCGGGCCGACTTCGAGCGCCACATCCCGCGCAGCCTCCTGCCCGGCCTCCGCAAGCGCGCCCAACGCATCGTCGCCAGAATCCAGAACATCGAGCGCCGCTGCGGCGTGACCGACACCGTGCGTCGCCTGGACTTCAGCCTGGCCGCGGCGGTGAACGCCTGGAGCCGCGGGGCCGACTTCGCCGACCTCGCCTCCTTCACCCCGGCCGCCGAGGGCGACATCGTCCGCTCCCTCCGCATGACCATCCAGGTCCTCCGCGAGCTTCGCAAGGCCACCGACGACGATGCCTTCCGCGACAAGCTCCGCGCCGCCGAGCGCGCCATCAATCGCGGCGCTGTGGACGCCGAGCGCGAGCTGCGCGCCGGCTGCGACGAACCCGTCGCCAGCCCCCAGGAGCCAGGCGGCAGTGACCAGCAAGGAGGCAGCGGTGAGCGACAGGCGCTGCATCCCCCCACCCCCGGACTCGAGCGCCTGTAGTCGGCCCCGTCCACCTCACCGCTGTTGCTGAAGGTTGGGAAAGACGGTCATTCACTTGACGACGGGTGTGGGGCCAGGCTTTTCGCCCGGCTTGGCGAAGGGGCGCGGGTCGGGGGTGAGCCAGGCGAGGATGACCCAGCCGGCCAAGTCGTTGCGGAGGGGGGAGTCGGGGGCGGCCAGCTCGTGGACGCCGCCCCTGGGCGTGAGGGCGACGTCGCGCAGCCAGCGCCTGGCCTTGCGCAACTCGTTGGCGTAGGAGCCGACGCGCGAGGCGCCAAGGCAAAAGGCCGCCACGGGCAGCACGGGCGCGGGCGGCTCGCCCTTGTTGCGGCGGAACCCGCCGTCGGGCGCCAGCCGCGCCTCCAGCCACTTCATCGCGTCGGCGGTCTCGCGCGAGGCCCCGATGACCCAGGCCAGGTAGCCCTGGGTGACGAGGCTCTCGGCGTCGTCGGTCGGCGGCAGGAGGCCGCCGAGCTCGGTGAGCGCGGTGCCGAAGGCCCGCTCGCGCTTGTGGAAGAGGTGCTCGGCGAGGTGCTGCTCGAGGCGGCCGGCGGCCTGGGCGTAGCGCGGGTGGCCGAGCAGCCACGCGCCCGCCCAGAGACCCAGCAACACGTCGGCCTGGTCGGTCGCCACCTGGCGGCGGCAAAGCTCCCAGGTCTCCTGGCCCTTCGGCTGCTGCCAGCCGCGGTAGAACAGGTGGTTGTCGGCGCGATTCTTCTCCAGCACGAAGTCGAGCGCGGCCTGCACGTGGGGCCGGCACGAGATGGCGATGGTCTCCTCGCCGGTGAAGTACGAGTAGAGGGCGACGTGATAGGCGAAGAGCGCGGCGTGGGAGGAGAGGCCGCGGGCGTCCTGGGCCGCCCCATCGGGCGAGGCGGGGAGGGCGACGTGGGGGGGCTTGGCCGCGTAGGAGAACCGCCAGGTGCCCCGCCACTGGCCGTCCTTCTCCATCGCGTGGGCGAGCCACCTCAGGCCTTCGCGCCAGGCGTTGCGATGGGGGATGCGGCCCAGGGTGCGGAAGGCGTAGGCGGGCGCGAAGAGCGAGCGGAGCATCGCGCCGTTCTCGTCGGCGCGCAGGCCGCCGAGGGAGTCGGGGATGCAGCCCAGTGGCGTCTGCTGGGCGACGACGAAGTCGGCCACCTCGCGGATGTGGGGCGTCCACGACACCTGCGCGCTCGCGGTGCAGGCGAGAAGGGCGAAGAGAGGGGCAAAGCAGGAGCGCGGCATCGCAGGCCTCACATCAGGGTTCGCGCGCTTGTAGTGCGGGCTTCAGCCCGTGCACCAGTTACGGGCTGAAGCCCGCACTAGGAACGCAGCGCCATTGTCCCGGACCCGACTGCTTCACTTCTTACCGAGCGGCTCCTTGGGAGACGCGGGCTTTGGGAGGGAGCGAGGGGGATTGTCGAGGTCGAGGTCTGGGCGGGCGCCGAAGTCCACGGTCCAAAGCGTGGCGCTGATGCCGACGCCGATTTCGGTGTGGCCGGCGCCGAGCATGTTGCGGTGGTGGCCGGAGCTGTTGTACCAGCCGCGGAAGGCGCTGTCGGGCGTGGCGGGGCCGTTGGCGCAGTTTTCGCCGCGGAAGTGGCCGTAGCCCTCGCTGGCGCAGCGCTGGGCTGGCGAGCGGTTGGCGGGGGTTGGGGAGTCGTGGCCGAAGTAGCCCAGGCGCTGCATCTCCTGGCTGTGTTTGCGGGCGGCCTGGGTGAGCGGCTCGCTGATGGCCAGGGGCCGCAGGCCGAGCTGCATGCGATACTCGTTCGTCAGCTCCACCAGCTTTCGCTCGTCGCTGGTCATTGTGGTGCGAATGAGGCGGTTGTAGCGGAGGACCCGCCCGCAGAGGTCGTAGTAGTCGGCCAGCTCGGCGAGGGCCTTGAGGAGCTCGGGGTCGCAGCCGGTGAGCTTGTCCAGGGGCGGGGCCGGCTCGGCGTCCTTGACGCCGAGCTTGCTGAGGAGCGCGTCAATCTCCTGGATGCGCTCGTAGGCGCGGGGCACGCGCTCGAAGCGCTTCACGAGCGGGTCGAAGGCTCTGCGATGGGACGGGTAGGCGGCCTTCACGGCGTCCACCGCCTTGTCCACGATGGGCTGGCCGGCGCGGCCGTGGTCGGCGTCGGGGTAGAGCTTCGTGTCGAAGATCACGCGGAGGGCCTCGGCGCGGGCCTCGGCCAGGCGCCTGTGGAGGCTGAGGGCCTTCTTCGGGTCGTCGGGCGGATAGAAGTCGCGGCAGGCGGAGAGGGCGGCCTTGCGGATGGCCAGGAGCTCGTCGGCCAGGGCCTTCTGCCCTTCGGCGCCCTCGCGGAGGTAGGCGTCGTAGGCCGCCTGGCGTTCCGCCTTGTCCTTGCTCCAGAGCTTCGGCTTGAGCGCATCGAAGCGCGAGACCGGCGGGGAGGCCGGCTCGGCCGCCGCCGCGAGCGCGGAGGCGAGGGCGGCGAAGATCGCGGCCAGGCAGAGGCGTCCCATCGAAGCGGCTCCGGGGGTCACCGCCGGCCATGATACCATGCCCCAGCGCGGGAAACAAGCGAGGGCCTGGCTGACGAGACCCCGGTTTCGGCCTTCGACCTGTCCCGAGCCCCGGCGGGGCGGCGAGCAGCCGCGCCAGGGCTGGTGCCACGCTCATCGGGGCGCTTGCCTGCGGCCTCCGGTTGCGCTAAGCTGCGGTAGGAGGGAGTCGGACGATGTGACTCTCGACAAAGCGGCGTCCTACACCGAGCGGGCGACGAACTGAGGGCCGCCGTGCCGCGTCCCGCAGCCGCACGTCGGCAAGGAAATCGTGAATGATCACCAACGACGAGCACAAGGCCCTGGCGCTCCGGGCCAGAGAAATCCGCATCACGCTCCTCTGCATGATGGGCGCGGGCAAGGCCCACCACTTCGGCGGGTCGCTGTCGTGCGTCGAAATCCTCACCGCCCTCTACTTCTATAAGATGCACTACGCCGCGGGCGAGCCAGGCCACGAGGACCGCGACCGGCTGGTGATGAGCAAAGGCCACGCCGTGCCGACGCAATACGCCTGCCTCGCCGCGCTCGGCGTGCTGAGGCCCGAAGAGGTGCCGTTGCTCAAGACCCTCGGCTCGCGCCTCCAGGGGCACCCCGACGTGCGGAAGACCCCCGGGCTGGAGGCCCCCACGGGGTCGCTCGGCCAGGGGCTGTCGTTCGCCAACGGCCTCGCGCTCGCCGCGCGGCTCGACAAGGCGGCGCACCGCGTCTACGTGCTCCTGGGCGACGGCGAGCTGGACGAGGGCCAGGTGTGGGAGGCCGCGATGACGGCGGCGCATCACCGCCTCGACAACCTGACGGCCATCGTGGACCGCAATGGCCTCCAGGCCCAGGGCGCCACCGAGGCGATGAAGCGCCTCGACCCAATCGTGGCCAAGTGGGCGGCGTTCGGCTGGAACGTGCTCGAGTGCGACGGGCACGACCTGAGTGCCCTGTGCGCCGCCCTCGATGAGGCCACGGCCACGCGTGGGAGGCCCAGCGTCATCGTCGCCCGCACGGTCAAGGGCAAGGGCGTCTCGTTCCTCGAAGGCCGCGTCCAGTACCACAACGCGCCGCTCTCGGCCGATGAAGTGGCGCGCGCCCTGGAGGAGCTGAGAGAGCGCATCTGAACCCCTCTCCCTTCCAGGGAGAGGTCGCCCGCCGATAGGCGGGCAGGAGAGGGTCGGGCTGCATGAAACCCAATCCTCCCCTTCGCCCCTCCCTGAGAGGGAGGGGGGTGAGTTGGCCCTCGTCCCTTCTGCCCCTCGGAGCAACTCGTGATGTCCTCCCCGCTGAAGGAAGCCACCCGCGACGCCTATGGCCGTGCGCTGGCGCGGCTGGGCGCGGCCGAGCCGCGCATCGTGGTGCTCGACGCCGACCTGTTTCGCTCGACCCGCACGAATCTCTTCGCCGAGCGGTTCCCCGACCGCTTTTTCGAGATGGGCATCGCCGAGCAGGACATGGTGAGCACGGCCGCGGGCCTGGCGATGGCGGGCAAGATCGCCTTCGCCAACTCCTTCGCGGTCTTCATCACCGGGCGTGCCTTCGACCAGGTGCGCCAGCAGGTGGCGCTCCCCGCGCTCAACGTGCGCCTGTGCGGCTCCAGCGCGGGGCTCACCCTGGGCGCCGACGGCGCGACGCACCAGAGCGTGGTGGACGTTGCCCTGATGCGCAGCCTGCCGAACATGACGGTGGTCGTGCCCTGCGACGGCCCGGAGGCCGAGCGCGCGGTCGAGGCATCGCTCGCTCACCAAGGCCCCATCTACCTGCGCCTGAGCCGTTACGAGACGCCCGCCTGGACCGCTGGCGTGAGCGACTTTGCCATCGGCAGGGCCACCCGCCTGCGCGAGGGCCGCGACGTGACGATTGCCGCGACGGGCGTCATCATGGGCGAGGCCCTCGCCGCCGCCGAGCGGCTCGCCGCCAAGGGCATCTCGGCCGAGGTGCTCGACGTGCACACCGTCAAGCCCCTCGACGCCGACGCCATCCTCGCCTCCGCCGCCAAGACCGGCCGCGTGCTGACCGTCGAGGAGCACAGCATCATCGGCGGGCTGGGCAGCGCCGTGTGCGAAGCCATCGCCGAAGGAGCCGACCGCCACATCCCCGTCCGCCGCCTCGGCATCCGCGACACCTTTGGCGAGTCGGGCACCGCAGACGAATTGCTCGAGCTGCACCACCTCACCGCGCCCCACATCGCCCGCGCGGCAGAAGGACTCAGGAACTCTTCGCCTTGAGGAGACGCCGTCGTGAAAGCCCTTGTCTACTACGGCCCGCGCGACCTGCGGGTGGAGGAGCGCCCCGACCCGCCGCTGGGGCCCCGGGACGTGCGGCTGGCGGTGCGGGCGTGCGGCGTCTGCGGCTCGGAGCTGCACGCGGTGCTGGAGGCCCAGGAGCGCCGCAAGCCGGGCATCGTCATGGGCCACGAGTTCGCCGGCGAGGTCATCGAGGTCGGTCCCCAGGTCACCGCGGTACGCGTCGGCGACCGCGTGGCGGTGCAGCCGCTCACCCACTGCGGGGCGTGCGAGTTGTGCCGCGCGGGGCGGCCCAATGCCTGTCCCCACCGCACCCTCTACGGGATGACCTGGGGGATGCCGGGCGGCTATGCCGAGCGCGCGGTGGTGACCGAGGACCGCTGCTTCCCCATCCCGCCCCCAACCCCTCTCCCCTCCAGGGAGAGGATGCCCGCCTCTTCGGGACGGGCAGGAGAGGGCGGCCCCTCAAGCGGGACTCCGACCCTCCCCTCGCCCCTCCCTGAGAGGGAGGGGGGTGAGGGGCTCGTGCCCTATGAGCTGGCCATCCTCGGCGAGCCGTTGGCCGTGGCCCTTCACGCCCTGGGCCGAGGGCCGGCCACGCCGGCACACACGGTCGCCGTCGTCGGAGCGGGCACGGTGGGCCTCCTCACCCTCGTGGCGCTCTCGACCCTCAGGCCCGAGCGGGTCTTCGCCACGGACAAGGTGGCGTGGAAGCTCGACCTCGCGCGAGGGCTCGGCGCAACCGCGCTCCTCGCCGGCCGCGACGACGTGCGGGCAGCCGTCCGCGACGCCACGGGCGGCAGGGGCGCCGACTGGGCCATCGAGGCCGTGGGGGTCGAGGAGACGGTTGCCCTGGCCCTCGACCTCACGCGCCCGGCCGGGCACCTGACGCTGATCGGTAACGCCGAGCCGCGCGTCGGCATCAGCCTGCACGCAATCGTCCAGGGCGAGCGGACGCTGATGGGCTCCTACGGCTACACGGACGAGGACTTCCGCCGCGGGCTGGAGCTCGTCGCCGAGGGGCGCGTGCCCGCGAGCCTGCTGGCCGAGCGCCGCGTCACCCTGGAGTCGGCCCCCGCCGACCTCGTGGCCCTCGCCACAGGCGAATGGTCCTGCATCAAAGCCGTCCTCGTGCCGTGAGCTGGACAAACGCAGCTCTGTGGGGTATGATCGTCGTATGAAGTGCACGGGGTACTTCCGTCACACCCACGCGCGGCCCGACCGTCGGTGGATCAAGCTGGAGTGGATTGAGCGGGTCGTGGCCAATCCGGTGCGGGTGGCGACCCAGGCCGACGGGCGGATCAGGAAGTGGGGACTCGTTCCGGAGGCAGGCGGCAAGTACCTGCGCGTTGTGCTGCTCGAGGACGGCGAGACGGTCCACAACGCCTTCTTCGACCGGGACTTCAGGAGGTGAGCGATGAAGGTGCGGTATTTCCCTGATACTGACACGCTGCTGGTCAATTTCAGCGACAGGCCAATTGTCGAGACGCGAGATCTGAATGAGGACGTTCTCGTCGAGCTTGACGCGGAGGGGCGGGTGGTGAGCATGACGATCGAGCATGCGAAGCAGCAGACGGATGTCGGCGAGTTCTCCTACCAAATGGCGGGCGTTTCCTGAAGGCCCTATTTCTGGGGCTCTGGCCGAGCGCGGTAGAGCGCTGGCCGGCGCTGGCTCAAGAGGACTGCGCGGAGGTCGCCCGCGGCCTCGGGGCAGTTGCGGCCGGAGTACATCTGGTCGAAGCGCTCGCGCGGGATGCCGCGAAGGACGGGGTCGGGGTAGGGGCCGGCCTTGCGGACGGCGTCGGGCCATTGGTAGTATTTCGGGCGGTTGTCGAGCTGGAGGCTCACGATGAGCGGCTCGTTGTTCGTGGCGTACTGCGAGGCGGCGAGGACGAAGCCCCAGGGGTCGGCGATGTAGGTGCGGTGGTCGGTCTGGCGCGTGCCGCTGGCGGCGCGGAGGAGGAAGTAGCCGTTGTCAATGCAGCGGCTCGTGTCGCGGATGCGCGTGTGGTCGGTGAAGGGGCCGGCGTCCTGGGTCGGCAGCAGCATCAGGTCGGCCTGATGGAGCGCGGCCACGCGGTCAATTTCGGGCGCATAGACGTCGGCGCAGATTTTCACGCAGATGCGGCCGAAGTCGAGGTCGAAGAGCCCCACCCTGTCGCCCGCCTGGTAGTATTTCGACTTCTGGTCGGTCGTCTGGATGATCTTCGTGTAGCGGCCCAGCTCCTTGCCCTCGCGGTCGAAGATGATGGCCTCGTTGAAGCCGCGCTCGAGTTCGCCTGCGATGACGACGTACATCTTGTGGCGCCCCGCCGCCTCCGCGATGCGGGCGAGGTAGCCGCGGTTGCGGTCGCGGAACTTCTCGACCTCCGCGTCGTTGGCGTACCAGACGTATTCCCACAGGCACACGATGTCGCAGCCGGCCTTGCCGCAGGCGTCTAGCTTGGCGATGAGGCGGGCGATGTCGCCGTCGCACTCGATGGCGGCGGCCCTGATGACGCGCTTGGCCGCCTTCTCGCGCGGGAAGGGCGCGGGAAGCTCTGCCGCAGTGATCGCCGCGTACATGCCGCCCGCCTCGTAGCCGCCGTTGCGCGGCGCGCCGACGAGCCGCGAGGCGGGGATGGTGGCGATGGCCACCCCGCCGCCGTGGCCCGAGTCGGCCACCGTGTGGCCGTCGGGGTCGAAGACCTGCGCGCGCCCAAGCGGCCACGTCCCCGTCCACGAGAAGGCGTTCCTGTAGCCCCCGTAGCCCTCCTTGCCCGCATAGCGCGCCACGACGATGTGCAGGCTGTTGTGCACGGCGCGGCCCTGGACGGTCAGGGTCTCCAGGTGCTCGTCGCGGACCGGGAAGGGCGAGGTGGACCAGACGACGAGGCTGGCCCCCCGCCGCCGCAGCACGGCGTCAATCTCCGGGAAATAATGGTCGGTGCCGACCTTCAGCCCGATCGCGCCAAGCTCGGTGGCGAAGACCGGCAAGTCGTCGCCCAGGGCGAAGCCCTCCTCGTAGGGCAGCCGATGGCTCTTGCGGTACTTCCCCACGATCTTGCCCGCGCGGTCGCAAAGGAACGACGTGACAAAGGTCTTGTCGCCCTCGCGCTCGCGGAGGTTGCCCACGACGAGCATCTTGTGCTGCGCCGCCTTCCGCGCAATCGCGTCGGCGGCCGGGCCGGGGATGGGCTCTGGCGGCTGATAGACGCATTCCTCCGGCAGACACGCGAGGTCGGCCCCCGCCGCGCCCGCCTCGTCGAGGGCCTTCAGCGCATTCTCCAGCGTCCGATGCCCCTCGTCCCACACAAGCGAAATGGCGGCGACCCTCACCTTCCTCGGCGGCTGGGCATCGCCAGCGGCTGCCCCCGCCGCCACCGCGATTGCCCCCAGCAACCCCCACGCGACCACCCGCATCAACCCCATAGCCATGCTCCTCTCTCGGCAGCGCCCTGACCAAAGTCTACCCTACCCCGCTCCTGCCCGTCAAGGCCCATCGCAGGGGCCGACACAGGACAGAGGATCACTGTGCGCGCAAGGGTTTGATCCTCTGTGCCAAATATTGGCACGCCCTCTAAGCCCCGACGCCACCGCCACTTATGGCTCGGGACCGCCCCGCGCGACAGGGGATCAGGGGCCTCCGCCGCAGGAGATTGATCCCCTGTCGCCCGCCGGCCCGCCCCACCCGTCCCCCTCCCGAACGTTCCAATACGTTCGGGAGGGTAAGCGGGGCGGGGGCTTGCGCCAAACGTGCCCTACCCTCCCGAAGGTATTGGAACCTTCGGGAGGGAAGACACGCTCCTGTCCCCACACTCCCGCCTGGCGAAGCGGGTTTGCGGCAGACCCACGACGATGGGACGGATGGGACGAAAGGGACGCGGAGGGGCTACTTCTCGCCGCTGAGGAGTTCAAACACGCGCCCGTCGTGTAGCAGCACGAGGAGGTTCTGGGCGGGGGCGGGGCCTTCGGGGATGCGGCCTGGGGCCGCCGCCGCGATGTCGGCCACGGCGAAGGGCAACTTCTTGGCGCCCGTCGCATGGAAGTGCATGTGCAGCGTGTCGGTGGCCAGGAACGAGCCGTAGCCGCGGTTGACGAGCGCCAGCCCGCCGCCCTCCGTGAGGATGAGGTAGTCGGCCTTCTCGTTGCCGTCGTAGTCGAGGGCGACGGCGACGACGGGGTGGAGGGGCTTTCCGCCGAGGCCCTTGTAGGCGCTCAGGGGCGCGCCCGTGAGCCGCTCGAGGTCGGCGGGCTTCCCCCCCTTGCCGCCCACCTCGTAGCGGGTGACGCCGCTCGCGCGCACGACGAGCACCGACAGGGCGCCGTCCTCGCTCCAGTCGGGCGAGAAGGCGGCGGCAAGGGGCGCCTCGCCCCCCTCCCAGAGTTGTTTGGCGGACTTCTCCCACCCCTTCGCCGCCGCGCCGGGGTTCTCGCAGACGATGAGCCTGCCCGACTTCAGGAGCACCAGGGTATCGGGGCGCTTGTCGCCCGTCGCGTCGGCGAGCGCGGCGGCCAGCCACTCGCTCTCGGCGGGCAGCCCGAGGTCGAGCTCGCCCCGCACAAACTTGTCGCCAGCGCCGACATAGAGCGTCCTGCCGAGCAACAGGTCCGTCTTCCCGTCCCCATTGGCGTCGCCCGCGGCGCAAGACGCGGCGGAAACGCCCGCCAGGCCCCACGCATCGGTGGCCTCTTTGTAGCCCTGGGCCGAGGCGAGGAAGAGCTTCACGCCCCCCGCCGCGCCCACCACGAGGTCGAGCCTCTTGTCGCCGTTCACGTCAGCCGCGACGAGCCAGGCGGGCTTCTGGACGGGCAGCCTGGCGACCTCGGCCGCGCCGCCCACGAAGGCGTCGGGGTACTCCTCCTTTGCGGGCACCCTGCCGGCCTTGAGCGCCCTGATGAGCGCCACGAGGCCGCGGGTGGAGCCGGGGAAGCTCGCCGCCGCATCGGGCTTGGTCTGCACGACACGCCAGGCCGCGACCGGCGGGTCCCCGATGCCCTCGGCAAGAAGCCACGTGTCGGCCAGGTGCACGATGGCGACCGCCTTGCCCGCGTCCTCGCCAGCGAAGACGACGGCGGGCTGGCCGACGGCGGCGGCGGGGAAAAGCTCCGGCGGCGCCGCGAGCTGCACCCGCACCCGCTCGCCGGGGGACTGGCCCTTCAGCGCCTCGTCCACCTTCACGTCCACCACGCGGTTGGCGGGGCTGAGGCCCGTGATGGTGCCGGCTATGACGGCCTTGGACGCCCCGTAGATTTTCGAGACCGGCAGGTCCACCTTGATGACGGCGCCCGCGGGCGCCGCGAGGGCCGCCAGGACCGCTCCGCATACGATTGCCCAGTAACACCGCCGTGCCTGCATTCGTCGCCTCCGACGCTTCTCAGTTGGCCTCGCGACGCGGGGAGCCCGCACAGCACAAGTATATCCCACGGCCCCCTTCATTCGCAAGTGACGGGATGAGCGGATGAATGGATCTGGGTGTGGTCCGTTTCGCACACGCCTAATTCGGTCGTCATTCTCAGCGCAGCCCGCACCCCGGCGGGCGGAGCGAAGAATCTCTCTGCGCGCGGAGCCCGTGGTTGAGGGCTACACTGCGTAACCGGACACAAGCCAAAGAAGGATTGGGGCGTAGTCCGTCTCGGACGCCAGGTAGGGGCGGGTCCCCGTGCCCGCCCATCGGGCCCGCAGGTAGGGGCGGGTCCCCGTGCCCGCCCACCTATGTTGTGCCGCGTCATCGAGTTCGGGCAGGCACAGGGACCTGCCCCTACCCGCGCTTCCCCCCCGTGGTGTCCGAAACGGACCGCGCCCGAAAGACCCTTCGACTTCGGGCGCCCAGCGGCGGCCTACGCTCAGAACGGCGACTCTTTGGGGCTTGCGCCAGGGAAGGTAGCGTTGTCGTGCTAGGCGCTGTACGACCATAGGACGACCAGCGTAATGCCAGGATCTTGCTAGCACCCAGAGGCCGCCGGAAAGGCGAGGCTACCGATTGCGGCACACAGCCTAGCGCCCCCATCGGCCACGCGGCCGTTGACCGGCCTACCCCTTGAATTCGCTGCCTGCCGCGATATAATACCCCCGGCTGACAAGCCGCATCGCGGAAAGGAGAAGCCATCGGCAGGCCGACTATTGTGCTGCTCCTGGCCGGTGCGCTCTTCCTGGCCGGCGCCGCCGCGGTCGCCGACATCACGGTGAAGGGCACGGTCTACTACTGGAACGGCCACGAGCGGGACGACAAGGCCGGCACCATCGGCGCCTGGAAGCCCGCAGCCAACAC
>Ga0101944_10004277_pt1 | contig 17989 bp, 9 predicted proteins | sample DewCreD2012metaG_FD_75245 | JGI IMG/M metagenome (GOLD analysis project Ga0101944, IMG submission 75245) | Hot spring sediment bacterial and archeal communities from British Columbia, Canada, to study Microbial Dark Matter (Phase II) - Dewar... ... | reverse complement strand
GTAGCCGGCACCGGAGTGCGGTTGGCGCGGTACGCCTGCAATTGCTTGAAAGCCCCCAAAAAGTCTTCATAGATGCGGGGCTGGTTGAGATTGTTGTGCATGAACAGCTTGATGCCCCGGGTGCCGACATATCCGGCTTCCAAGACCGTGTTTCGGAACAGTTCCCGCTGGATGCTCAAGTTCGTATGGAGAACGTATCCGGTACGCAGATTGGGCATGAATTGGGTCACGCTCGTCGCTCGATTCACGGGAACCGTCAGTTCGATGGTCGCCGGCTGCGGAAGCGGCGGCAGCCCGTCGCTTGCGCGCACGTCGGATCCCGTGTTCTGGTTGGGATACGCTCTCACGTCGGTCGAAAAGCCCGGGATGCTGTCGGCGGGAGTCAACGTGGCGTTGATGAGGCGGTCATAAAAGACGCCCCACCCGCCGCGGATAGCCGTCTTGCCATTACCCCGGACGTCCCAGGCGAAGCCCAAGCGCGGCGCGAAGTTGTTCCAGTCGTTGTTGTAGTATGGCCCGCCTTTCTTAATCGTGAGGTCCGTCATCTTGTTGACGTGGTTCATCTGGTCCCGTTTGTCCAGGTAGCCCTGCAATCCGTCCGCTTCAAACGGCACCCCCATGAACTCGTAACGCAAGCCGGCGTTGATGGTCAGGTTTCTGGTCAGCTTCCAGTCGTCTTGCAGGAACAGCGCGAATTCGCGGTACTTGAAGGTTCGGTTCCGCCCCGTGCCGGCGGGCTGGTATTTTTCGAGGTTGCTGTAATAGCGCACAAGCACTTCGCTCACGCGCCCCAGCATGTCGTTATAGTAGCTTTCGAAGCGGATACGGTCATTGCTGGAAATCACGGATCCGCTCGGGCCGATGGTCGAAGGCGGAGCGTTGCCGAAGCTGCGGCTCATATAGATGGTAGGCCAGGCATAATCCTCGCGCCAGCTAAACTGCGTGGTAAGCCGGACGTTGACGCCGCCCTTGATCGTGTGCCTGCCGGAGACTTTCGTCATGTTGTCGGTGATCTCCGTGTAGGGGACCTTCCGCCCTTGGGCGAAATCTGTCGGGCTGGCGATCGGGCTGGTGTAAAGATTCGGCACCAGCATCGGCTCCTTCAGGCGGGGGCGCAAGAAGTCGCTGTTGGTCTTCTGCCCTCCCACTCGGAGTTCGTTCACCAGAGTGTTGGTGATCGTCCAATCCGAGCCGAACGACCATCCCGCGCGGTGCCCGCCTTGGCGTCCATTCTCGTCGCCGGGGAACCGGGCTTCCGCGCTGTTGGTGGTGTCGATCGAGTAAGTGCGCATCCAGCTATGGCGGTAGAAAATGCGGTGCCCGCTCCAAAGGTTGTGGTCGATCTTAATGGTGAACTGGTCGTTGTAACTGTTGGCCGGGGCGTTGAAGCGGAAGCCCGCGGCGATGAGCCCGTCCCCGAGGTCGTAGTTGTTCGGATTGGGCAGCCGGTCCAGCAGCTTTTTGACCAGCGGATCGATGCCCTTGCCGCGGGGGTCGTTGCGGACCACGTCAAAGCTTTGAATCGGGCTCGTGGGCGTGGTGCGCCAGCGGAAGATGCCCTGCTTGGCCTCGGGTGTCAGAACCGTGCGGTTCCGCACCACTTCCTGCCGCGTCCTGTTTCCTTCGTAACTGCCGAAAAAGAAGGTCCGGTCCCGGCGAATCGGGCCGTCCACCCGGCCGCCGAAAATGTTGCGGATGTACTTCGGCCGCGCTTGGCCGGAGCTGTTGTTGAAGAAATTGTTGGCGTTCAGCTTGGTGTTTCGCAAATAGTCCCAGGCGCCGCCGTGAAACGCATTCGTGCCGGAGCGGGTGATCATCTGCACTTGACCGCCGGCGTTGCGGCCGTACTCCGCTTTGCCGCCGTTGGTCACCACGCGGAATTCCTCCACGGTGTCGCTGGTGTTGGGGGTCATGGCCAAGCCTAGCCTCGGCGCCACCGGGTCGTTCACCGCGATGCCGTCCAAGGTCGCGTTATTGGCGCCTTGCCGCAATCCGTTGACTCGCGAGTAGCTGGTGTCGGAGGGGTCGATTTGAATGCCAGGGTTGAAGATGGCCAGAGTGATGGGACCCCGGCCCAGTTGCGGCAGGCTGTCGATGTCGCGAAGCGTGATCACGCGCGCGATTTGAGCGTCCGCCGTTTGCACCCGAACGGCGTTCGCCTCGACCACCACGGATTCCGCAACCGAGCCCACTTCCAGGCGGATCACCTCCGTCACAGTGTCGGCGACGTTCAGAGTCACGGCGTTGCGCACCGCACGGCGGAAGCCCGGAGCTTCCACCGTCACTTGATATTCGCCCGGCGCCAGAGAGGGCAAGATAAACCGCCCCTCGCCGTCCGAAGAAGTCTGCGTGCGTAGTTGTGTCTTGACATTGACCGCTTCGACTTTCGCGCCCGGAACCACCGCGCCGCTCTCGTCTTGAACGACGCCTTCATACCGGGCTGTCGTGACCTGGCCAACGAGCCACCCAGCGGCCAGCGCGCTCGCCAAGGCTATAGCGAGCCATATCCTCATTGACTGCATAAAGCTCCTTTCCGTTCAGTGGACTAGCGCCCGATTCCAGGAGGGTCTTCGCCCCTGAACCCTCACCTTCGAAAAGAGTATACTCCAAATCTTTGCCCGCTGAGCCTGGTGTTTTGACGCTACGTCCCGAAGTGGTACCATTTGATTAAGGTTTGGTCGTTAGCGGGTTGCTCCAGCTTTGGGGGGCTTCTCAGACCCGACACAGGTGGTTACAAACAGGCGGTTGGCGCTATGCTGACCCGCAGCGTTGACCCCGCCTCTTTAAAGGGAGAAAGACGAAACATGAAGCATCGAACATGGATCATGCTTGCCCTGTTGGCTGCCTTAGCCGCAGCGAGCTGGGCGCAACTGACACGCGGCTTCATTTCCGGCACCGTTTCGGACGCAACCGGAGCCGTGGTGGAAGGCGTCGCGGTAAAAATTACGAACACTGCGACGAATATCAGCACGGAAACCCAGACGAACGCGGTGGGATTCTACCGCTTCGTGGCCGTGGAGCCGGGGGTGTACCGGGTAGAGTACCGGAAACAGGGTTTCGAAGTTCTGAAGATTGAAAACGTCATCGTCGGAACCGCGCAGGAAGTGGTGTTGAATCAAGCTCTGACCGTGGGCGCGACTACCACCACGGTGGAGATTCAGGCAGTGGCCGCCTCCATCGAACTGGCGAAGTCCTCAGCCACGCTGGAGCGGAAGCTCTCGCAGCAGATGCTCGAGAACCTTCCGCTGGCGGGCGGTACGCGCGATGTCAACACCTTGGCGCTGCTGACGCCGACCGCGACGCGCGCACCGGGCTCGACCGGAATCGCCGCCAACGGGCAGCGCGCCCGCAACAACAATTTCATGATCGACGGCGTGGACAACAACGACTTGAGCGTCACGCTGGCCAACGCCCGCGTGATTGCCGAAGGGCTCTCCGAATTCCAGGTTCAAACCAACCCGTACTCGGCGGAGTTCGGCCGGAATACCGGAGCCCAAATCTCCGTCATCACCCGGGGGGGAAGCAACACGTTCAAAGGCGAGGTGTGGGATTACTACCGCGCCAATTGGATGGAGCCGGTCAGCCTTCTGAATAAGCGCGCCGGCGTCACTTCGACGCCCCGGTTCGTACAGAATCAGGCGGGCGGCTCTCTGGGCGGTCCGATCATCCGCGACCGGTTGTTCTTCTTCGGCTTGCTCGAAGCCAACCGGCGGCGTGAGGCGCCGGACGCCCGCAATGCGGCTTCCGCCACCATTCCCACCGCTGATGGTTACGCTGCTTTGCAGCGCGTGGCGCTCGGTCCCGGGCAAACTCAGGACAGCCGCCAGGCTGTGTTGAGCGCCATCACGTTCCTGCCGGACATCCACAAGATCGTGGGCACGAACTACCAGAACGTGCGCAACGTGACGGTGAACGGCACGCCGATCCAAGTCGGAACCATCCGCATCCCGCTGGCGAACCCTTACGACTTCTGGTATCAGCAGGGACGCGTGGACTACCGCCTGACAAACAACGACAACCTCAGTTACCGGATTCAGATCGACAAGCGCAACCAGCCGGACGTGGTGAGCAACCTTCAGTTCGGCAACAAGTTCTCCGGCGCTCAGACGATTCTCAGCCAGAACCACGCGCTGAGCCACAGCCGGACGTTCAGCCCGCGGTTCATCAATGAGTTCCGCTTCAGCTTCGTGCGGCGGAATCTGAACTTTCCGGAAAATGACCCGAAGACGTCCACCGCCACAATCAGCGGTTTCTTCACCATCGGCGGAGCGTCGAATTTCCCGCAGGGGCGCGTTCAGAACACGTTCCAGTGGCAAAACGTGTCCACTTACATGCTGAACCGGCACTCGCTGAAGTTCGGCATTGACATCCGCCGGAACCGCCTGTTTAACCGCGCCGGATTCGACTCAAAGGGCACATGGACTTTCAACAGCCTCGAGGATTACGTGAACAACCGGGCGTTCTCTCTCGCCCAGGCGATCAACGAGGCGACCTTCGACGCGCGGCAGACCAACCAGTATTACTTCTTCCAGGACGATATCAAGGTCACCAAAAACCTGACGGTGAACCTTGGCTTCCGCTACGAGTACTCGGGCGCGCCATTTGGCTTCTTCGGCGCCACCGAGGAGCAGGTTGTAGCCGCGTTGGTGCCCCGCCCGGTCCGCCCCGACAAGAACAACTGGGCGCCGCGCGGCGCTCTCGCCTGGAGCCCGACTCCGAAGGACGGACTTGCTAAGAAGTTGTTCGGCGACGGACAGACCGTGTTCCGGGGCGGCTGGGGCATGGGCTATGACGTGCTGTTCTACAACATCCTCACGGTGAACGCCAGCAATTACCCGCGCGTGGTGGTGCAGAACACAACCCAGCCTGAGACCTTCAACCTGTATCCGCGGCTCGCGCCGAAGGTCGCCGGACGCCCGGCGTTCGACCCCTTGGCGACGTTCGTGAATTCGCCGGAGGACACTCAGAACCCGACGACCCACTTCTATAGCTTCTCAATCCAGCGGCAACTCCGAAGCAATTACGTGGTCGAGGTCGGATACACGGGCAGCCGCAGCTACCACGGCATCCGGCAGGGTCAGTTGAACCCCGGCATCCTGACGGCGCAGCAAGCGGCGCAGGTCATCGCCACCCAGAACCCGAACTCCATCCCGTCCTTGCAGAACCGCCGCTTGTATCCGCGGTTTGGTTCGCGCGTGACGATCGAGTCTACGGCTCTGGCGAACTACAACGCCATGTTCATTCGCGTGGACAAAAAGATGTCCCGCGGGTTGACGGTGGGCGGGAACTACACCTGGAGCGCGCTGTTGAGCGACAACGACGAGTCGCTGGGCGTGGCTGATATCGTCAACTCCTCGCCGCAGGTGCCGCAAGACTACTTTAACTACCGCAACGAATGGAGCCGCTCGGTGTTTGACCGTCCGCACCGCCTGGCGCTGTATTACAACTATCAGATCCCCTGGTTCAAACAGGGCGCCATCGCTTCCAAGCCGATGCGTCATGTCTTCGCGGGCTGGAGCATCGCCGGCTTCTCCGACTGGCAGAGCGGGCAACCGTTCACCATCCGCACCGGCGTTGACTCCGCCGGCATCGGCACCGCCACTCCGGCGCGTCCGAATTACAACCCCAACGGCGTCTTCACCAAGGACCCGGTTTCGGGCGACCTGCGAACCTTCACGACGCCTATCGATGGAACGGGCATCGTGGTGGCGCCGCTAGGCGCCAACCGGATCCCGATGAACAATACGATGCCGGGCGGCGGCAACCTCGGGCGCAACACCTTCCGCGGTCCGGCGTTCACCAACTGGAACTTTGGTTTGCATAAGACCATCTCCATCGCCGAGCGGTGGCGGGTGCAACTTCGCGCCGACTGGACCAACCTGTGGAACCACAGGAATTTCGGCAACCCGGTGGCGACGATGAACTCGCCTGCTTTCGGAACGAACACCACCGATCCTGGCGCGCGCAGCATGCTCGTCAGCGCCAAGATTCGCTTCTAACCAACTTCCTTCCTCAAGCGGCGCCCGGTCATCGCCGGACGCCGCTTTTTTTTCGGGAGCCTCAGCCACCCCCTTCTCACGGTCCTGATCCTGGTGTATCTTATTGCAAACGGGCGTTTCAGATCTGGTAACTGTGCGGGAGGATTGTTTCACATGAAAAACAGAATTTGGCTCAGCCTATTATGCCTGGGTTTGCTCGTGGCTCCCCTTGCGGCTCAACAGAACACCGGCAGAATCACCGGTTCCGCGGTGGATGCTTCAGGCGCTGCGGTTCCCGGCGCCCAAGTGCAACTCTGGCGCGCTGACGGGGGCGTGGCGGCGTCCACTGTCACCACCACGGAAGGCTTCTTCACGTTCATCGGCATCCAGCCGGGCACGTACGACCTGACCATCGAAGCGAAGGGTTTCGCCAAGAAGTCCATTCGCCAGGTGAAGGTGGATCCGGGGCGGGAGACGTCGATTCCCGCCGCGGCTCTGGAAGTCGGCTCGCAGACGGAAATCGTGGAGGTGGCCGCCACGATTCAAGGCGTGCAAACCACCACATCCGAGGTGTCCACCACCATCACCACCGAACAAATCCGCCGGTTGCCGCTGCTCAACAGGAGCCCGCTGGCTTTGATTGGCACGCAGGCCGGCGTCACTTACAACGGAAGAACCAACACCATCATCAACGGCCAGCGGCCGTCCTTCAGCAACGTCACCGTCGACGGAGTCAACGTCCAGGACAACTATATCCGCACCAACGCGCTCGATTTCCTTCCCAACCTGCTCCTGCTGGATCAAGTGGCGGAAGTGACAGTGCTCACGGCCAATAGCAGCGCCGCGGTCGGGGGCGGATCTTCGCAGATCATCTTCACCACTCCCTCAGGCGGCAACTCTTACCATGGCTCCGTGTACTGGAGTAACCGCAATAAGGCCGTGGCGGCCAATACGTGGTTTAACAACCGCGATGGCATCGTCCGCCCGCCGTATAACCAGAATCAGGGCGGCGGATCGCTGGGCGGCCGCGTCATCCGGGACAAGCTGTTCTTCTACACCAATTACGAAGCCTTCCGCCTCCACCAGCAGTCATCCCGGAATACCACGATTCTGACCGCTGACGCGCGCAACGGAATTTACACTTACCGGGACTCCGGCGGGCAGGTGCGGAAAGTCAATGTGCTCCAAACCATGGGCGTGCAGGCGAATTCGGCCATCTCCGCTCTTCTCCAGAGAGTGCCTGGTCCGGAGAAGATCAACAACTACCGCGTGGGAGATAGTTCGGAGAGCCTGTTGCGCAACACCGCCGGCTATACCTATGTGCTCCGCAACAACCGCATCCGCGACAACGTCACCGCCAAAGGCGACTACATCCGGTCGACCAAGCACACTTTTTCCGGGACGTTCACGTGGAACCGCGATTTTCTGGACCGCACGGACCTGACATTCAATTTCGACGCCGTCCCGCCGGTGTTCAATGACAACAAGACGAAGTTTGTCTCCGCCACCTGGCGCTGGAATCCCCGCCCGTCCATCACCAACGAGCTCCGAGGCGGTTTGAACCTCGCTCCGGGCTTATTCCTGACTTCGTACGACCCCGGGAAATTCAACATCACCGGCTTGGTCTTCACCAGCCCTGTCAATTTCACCACCACGGCGCTGCCGCAGGGACGGTACACGAACACCTACAGCCTCCAGGACAATGCCAGCTACATGCGCGGGCGCCATAGTTTCCAGTTCGGCTACCAGATGCAGATCGTGCGCGTCAAGGCGTTCAACAACCCCGCCGACATTGTGCCGTTGTATACGATCGGCATCGGCACCGGCAATCAGGGTTTGGTCGCCAGCCAGCTTCCGGGCATCAGCTCCACCGACCTCTCGGGCGCCAACGCTCTGCTCGCAAGCTTGGGAGGCATCGTCTCCGCTTACAGCCAGACGTTCAACGTAACCAGCCGGACGTCCGGCTTCGTAGCGGGGGCGAATAACACCCGGAACTTCACCCAGGACAACTTCGCCCTGTACTTCCAGGACAACTGGAGGGTTTCGAAAAAGCTAACCGTGAACTTGGGAGTCCGCTGGGACTACTACCCGCCCGTGGATGAGCGCGACGCCTTGTACCTTCAGCCAGTTCTGGAAGGGAGGACGCCGATTCAGGCGCTGCTCTCGAATTCCACGCTCGATTTTGCGGGAGGCGCGGTAGGCAAACCTTACTACAATCCGGACAAGAAAAACTTCGCGCCCGTGGCAGGCTTTGCTTACGACGTTTTCGGCAACGGGAAGACCGCCATTCGCGGCGCTTACAGCCTGAGCTACGTCAACGATGAAAGCATCCGCGCCATCGCCAATAACGTGAACACCAACGACGGCTTGCAGGCTACCGCCACGCGCTCCGGTCTCACCGGCACTTTGGCGAATCCTCCGGCTGTGGTTCCGCCGCCGTACAAGGTTCCGCGGACCTTCGCCGACAACTACGCCAATAACACGCAGAGCGCGTACGGGATGCCGGATCCCGGTCTCCGGACGCCTTACATCCAGCAATGGAGCCTTGGCATCCAGCAAGCGGTGAAGGGGGCGGTAGTCGAAATCCGCTACGTCGGCAACCATTCCACCAAGCTTTGGAGGGCGTTCGATTACAACCAGGTCATCATCAAGGAGAACGGGTTCCTCGACGACTTCAAACGCGCTTACAACAACGCGATGCTGTCCCAGCGCGCCACCGGGCGCTTCGACCCGTCGTACAACCCCGCCATCCCCGGCAGCCAGCAGTTGCCGGTGTTCGGGCGGCTGTCGAACGCCCTGTTTACCAACTCCACAGTCCTTACTTACATTCAACAACAGCAAGCGGGAGAGCTGGCGAATACGTACCAAATCAACCGTTTCAACGGCGCGGTGAACTTCTACCGCAACCCGTACGGGCTCGGCTGCAACATGGTGACGAATTACACTAATGCCAGCTACAATGCCCTTCAGATCGACGTCCGGAAGCAGACGAAAGCGGGCTTGTATATGCAGGGCAACTACGCCTGGTCCAAGAATCTCAGCGACCAGGAAGGCATCCAGCAGACGCGCTTCGAACCGTTCCTGGACATAGAGAACGCCAAGATCGAACGCGCTCCGACGAGCTTTGATCTCCGCCATCAGATCAAGATCAACGGCACGTATGATTTGCCGTTCGGAAAAGGGCGCAAGCTCAACTACAAGCCCTTGGAGCGGGTGTTCAGCGGCTGGTACGTCTCCGGCATTTACACGTGGCAAACCGGCAGCCCGTTCTCGGTGCTCTCCGGCAGAGGAACACTCAACCGCAGCGCGCGTTCGGGCAACAACACCGCGACGCCGCTGGTCAACGCGGACGAACTGAAGAAGCTGTTCCAGGTGCGGATGACCGGGGTGGGTCCGTACTTTTTCGGCGAGAGCGCCATCAACCCGTTGGACGGGCGGGCGGTGGCGGCCGACGGCGCCGCGCCATTCGCCGGACAGGTGTTCGTGCATCCCGGCGCGGGCGAGTTGGGCGCCTTGCAGCGGCGGATGTTCAACGGTCCGAGAGCATGGACCCTCGATTTCTCCGCGGGCAAGCGCACTCGCATCACCGAGCGGCAATCCATCGAAATCCGCATGGACTCGACCAATATTTTCAACCACCCGACCTGGTATGTGGGCGACCAGACCATCACTTCGACGCAGTTCGGGCGGATCACCTCCACGATGTTCGGCCGGCGGCTGATCCAGTTCGGCGCCACATACCGCTTCTAACCCAACTTCCGCAGTTTGAAGAGTAAAGTCTTTGCTTTCAACGGGCACATGCCCGAGTTTTCACTACATCGCCGCGGGCAGCACCACGTCCACCGGGGCGATGTTGACCTGCTTGCAGTCTGGCCGATGATCTCGCGAATAGCCCCGTTGCGCTTGCGAAGGGGTGGCCCGTTTCAAAGCTCCCGCAGGCGGATGTCGCGGTACTCGATGGAGCAGTCCTCCTGGTGGATTTGCAAGCCGATTTGGCCCGCCTTGAGCGCGCTGTCCGGCAATCGATCCGTTTCGGCCACCGTCTGGCCGTCAATACGCACCAGGCACCGGCTTCCTTGAAGCAAGATCTGCATCAGGATCCACTCGCCTTCGTGGTCGCGCGTTATGCGGCTGCGCACCAGCCCATAAATGCTGCCAGTGGGATAGACCGCCTCCGGCGGACTATAGATCTGGACCTCGAAGCCGCGCGCGCCGGATTTTGGGGCCGATCGGACGCGGACGCCGCCGTTGGGATGGTGGCGGGTGCGCACCAGCAGGGTGAGTTCGAAGTCTTGGAATTCACCATCGGCGAAGAGCCAGCCGTGGCCGTTTGAGGCCTCGATGGCGCCGTTGCGAACGATCCAGTTGCCTCCGCCGTAAAGCTTCCAGCCGGCGAGGGATTGGCCGTCGAACAGTTCGCGAAAGCGCGTTCGCCCGCCGCGGTCCTCGATCCGAAGATTGCGCAGCGCGTAGGCGTGGCCGAGGTCGGGGAAACCGATATAGCCTTTGCGCAGACGGTAGCGCAGTTCCGGATGTGCGCCAAGGCGCGTGTTCTGGACTTCGACGCCGTCGATGGTCACCAACAGCAGATCCCCGTCGAGCGTCACGTCCACCGAATGCCACTCGTTGAAGGAGGGCGGCAGCGATTTGGCCGGCTTAAGGACGCCTCGGACGGCGCCGGTGACGTGCTCGGTGTCGCGCCGGCTATGGAAATCGTGCGCCAGCACGATCGCCAGTCCCGCTTCGCCGGGGTAGGCGGAGCGCGGCGCGCGCAGATAGACAGCGGCCTCGGCCCACTGCGCAAGCTTGTATTCGAACCGGAGGCGGAAGTCCTCGTATTCGCGCAGGGTGCGGAGCCAGTTGGGCCTGTTGCCGCGGCCGCTGGTGCGCAGTTCGCCGCCGCCTGCTGAGAAGGTCGCGCGCGAACCTTCTTGAATCCAGCCCTCCAACGTATGCCCGTCAAAAAGCGGGACCGGCTCGGCGGCCCTCGCGGGCGGCAGGGATGGCGGGTAGGCTCGCGCATCAAGACACGCGTAGGCCACCGCCTCGTTGAAATCCTCAATCACGCAGGACTGGCCGGGCAGGGCCGCCGAGATGAGGCTGGCTGCGCCTAGCGCCATGAGCCCGAATGCCGCCAGGAACCCCATAAATACCAGAGGGTACCATGAATCCGGGGGAGTTCCGGCGGATCGTCTCCGGGTGAATAGACCGCCTTTCGGCTCTACTGGTTTGATTCCATGTGACTCACTGCTTGTCCGGGCCCGCTTCTAACCCAACTTCCGCAGTTTGAAGAGTAAAGTCTTTGCTTTCAACGGGCACATGCCTGAGTTTCCACTACATCGCCGCGGGCAGCACCACGTCCACCAGGGCGATGTTGACCTGCTTGCAGTCTGGCCGATGATCTCGCGAATAGCCCCCTTGCGCTTGCGGGTTCTTCAATGCCCCATATGCATGGCGCTTGCCGTCCTTGTCTCGATAGCAGCGCCGCAGATGGAATCAAAGGGGCGGTCTCGTGTTCACCCGCACGGATGGCCTTCCAACCGACCCAAAAAAGTTGCGCACTCGCTCCAACTGCGGAAGTTGGGCTAATTTGCGAACAATTCGAAAAAGTCAAGGGATTGCCGGGCTGCCCGGTCCCAATGGAACGCGGCAGCCCGCCGTCTTGCATTCTGGCTGAGCCGGGCGCGCAGGGTAGGAGACGTTAACATGGTCTCCATCGCGGCGCGGATCTCCTCAACGCTGCGCGGGTCCACGAATAACGCCGCGTCGCCCGCGATTTCAGGAAGAGAAGACACATCCGAGGTGATCACCGGAACTCCGGCGGCCATCGCCTGCGCCACCGGGAAGCCGAAACCCTCGTACAGCGATGGATAAACCACCGCCAGGGCGCCGGCTGTGAGCGCCGGGAGTTCCGTTTCCGGTACGTACCCCATGAATTCCACGCCCGGCACGCCGGCGTTCAACCGGCGGAGCACTTCCTCGGACTTCCAGCCTCCTGCGCCGGCGATGATCAGGCGAAACTCTTCCCGCAGGGAAGGCTTCATCCGCGCCCAGGCGTCGAGCAGCGCACTGAGGTTCTTGCGAGGCTCAATGGTCGCCACGAACAACAGATATGGCTTTTCGGCGAGCCGGGGCTCCGCCCGGAAGTAAGCCTCCGGCACCCCCGGCCAAATGGTCCAAACCAAATCCTCGTCCACGTCCAGCAGGCTCACCAAGTCGCGCTTCGTGCTCTCGCTGACGGTGATGATGCCGTCAGCTTTCTGGAGCACGTTGGCCGCGAACAGGCGCTCCGCTTTGACGTTGGCGGGGGTGTGAACCTCCGGCATCAGCCAGCAGGTCATGTCGTACACCGTCGCCGTCACCGCCACGCGGCGAGGGCGGGTTCGCACCAGATTCGAGACGTGGAAAACGTCCGCTCCCCGAGTGACAAAATCGAACAGCGGCTGAAATCCCAAACGCGCCAAATGAACGGCGGCCAGCCGCGGATAAGTCTCCCACGGGCTGAGCACGCTGTGCTCGTGCGCCAGCTCGCCGAAATGATTGAGGAATGGAAACGCGCGGATCGTCCCGGCGCCGGCTTGGCTGCGCATGGCGCTGACCCAGTGGTAGAAGTAGGTCTTCACCCCGGCGCTGCGCAGCAGCATCGAACTGCAATCGATGACGATCCGCAAGCCCTTACTTCTCGGTCAGGGCAGCCACGCCCGGCAAGGTCAAACCAGACAGGAACTCGAGCGAAGCTCCGCCTCCGGTGGAGATGTGGGTGATCTGGTCCGCCACTCCGGCGGCTTTCACCGCTTTTTCGGAATCCCCACCCCCAACCACGGACACCGCCCCGGAAGAGGCGACCGCTTGGGCTACCGCTACCGTTCCGGCATCGAATGGCGGCTTCTCAAAAACGCCCATGGGCCCATTCCAGATGATGGTCTTGGCCGAGGCGATGATGCTTTTGTAGTTTTCCACCGTCTTTGGTCCGATGTCGAGGCCCATCTTGCCTTCGGGAATCTCCTCGACCGCTTCGGACGGGGCGCCCTCTTTCAGCTCTTCAGCGACGATGTGGTCCACCGGGAGGACGAGTTTGGCGCCCGCCGATTCGAGCAGCGATTTGGCCAGGTCCACCTTGTCTTCCTCCACCAGCGATTTCCCAGCCGGCTTTCCCTGCGCCTTAAGGAACGTGTACGCCATCGCGCCGCCAATCAGGAGGCGGTCGACGAACTTCAGCAGGTTCTGGATGACTTCGATCTTGTCGGAGACCTTCGCCCCGCCCAGAATCGCAATGCACGGACGGTCCGGGTTTGAGGTTGCCTTGCCGAGCCATTCCAGTTCCTTATCCATCAGCAAACCGGCGGCGGCTTTCTGGACGAATTTGATAATGCCCTCGGTTGAAGCGTGCGCGCGGTGCGCCGTGCCGAATGCGTCGTTCACATACAAACCGAAATCGCACAGCGATGCCAATTGCCGGGAAAATTCCGGGTCGTTCTTCTCCTCTTCGGGATGGAACCGCAGGTTTTCAAGCAGCAGAATTTCGCCAGGAGCCGGCTTCATGGCTTCCACTTCCGGTCCCACGCAGTCCGGGGCCATCTTGACCGTAGTCCCAAGAAGCTCTTCGAGGCGCTTGGCCACCGGCTTCAGGCTCATCTCCGGATTGGGTTTGCCCTTCGGGCGCCCCAGGTGGCTGGCCAGAATCAAGCCGGCTCCCTGCTCCAGAGCGTATTTAATGGAAGGCAAAGATGCCTTAATGCGCTTGTCGGACGTTATCTCCTGTCCGCCCGGCGCCAACGGAACATTGAAATCTACGCGTATGAATACCCGCTTGTCTTTCAGATCGAGGTCGCGAATGGATAATTTGGCCATACTGAACTCCGAATTACGATGGTAGCACCCGCGCGGCTGCCTCTACACAGACGTGGCGGCTCTGCGGCGCCCGGCGAGTTTCACCAGCAGGAACAGCGCCGCCGCCAGCAGCGCCGCTGCCAGCAGCAGCTCCTTCGAATGGTCCTTCAGCCAAGCTGCGGAATTGTAGCCTAGCTTTGCGCCGAGCCACGCCAATCCGAAATAACGCGGGATACGAGCCGCCAGTACGACGCCCGCGAAGGTCCACGGCTTCACGCCCAGCGCGCCCGCCGAGAGAATGAAAACTTTCAGGGGCAGCGGAATGGGTAACAGCGCCGGAATGAATACCGTGATCATTCCATAGCGCATGAACCAGCCTCGCAGCTTCCGCCCGCGTCCGGTGGCGGTGTGGCGGTCCAGATACCGCTCGCCTCCCTTGCGCGCGAGGTAGTAAAGAAACATGCAACCAGCGAGCGACCCCACCGTGGCGAGCGAGGCTGCAAAGTACGCCCTCCCGGGTTCCAGCGCCGCCACCACCGTGACCAGCGCGTCTACGCCCGCCGGCAGAGGGATTCCGGCGGAATCCAGGATGGCCAATATGAGAACCCCCCAAGGTCCCCAGGAGATCAGATAGTCTACGAAGTTTTTCACCGGGCGAGCATCTCCAAAAGTTCCGCTTCCCCGATGATGGGCACCCCCAACTCCCGCGCCTTATCCAGCTTCGACCCAGCTTCTTCTCCCGCCACTACATAGTGGGTCTTCTTGCTCACCGAACCGCTCACCTTCCCTCCCGCAGCTTCGATTTTCGCCTTAGCTTCCTCCCGGGTCATCGTTGGCAGCGTGCCGGTAAGCACAAACGTCAACCCGGCGAGCGGCCCTCCCCGGCTGCGATTCTCCTGCTCAAAGGTCAGACCCAATTCGCGCAACTGCTTGACCAAATCCAGGTTCCTCTTCTCATGGAAGAAATGGCGAATGCTCTGGGCAACCTTTGGTCCAACTTCCTCGGCGGTTTGCAGCCTTTCTTCGTCCGCCGCCATGAGTGCGTCGATGTCGCCGAACGTATCCGCCAGAATCTGCGCCGTGCGCTCTCCCACAAACGGGATGCCTAATCCGCCGAGCACCCTGGCGAAGGGGCGTTTCTTGGACTCGGCAATATTTTCCAGAAGCTTGGCGGCGGACTTCTCCCCCATCCTCTCGAGCCGCAGGAGGTCTTCCTTCTTGAGCCGGTACAGGTCGGCGATGTTCTTAACCAGGCCCTGATCCACCAACTGGTCCACCAGCGCTTCACCAAGCCCGTCGATGTCCATCACCGAGCGGGCGCTGAAATGCAGGAGCGATTCTTTCAGGCGGGCCGGGCAGTTGGTGTTGATGCAACGGCTGACCACTTCGCCCTGTTCGCGCGCCACCTCCCCGCCGCACACCGGGCAAATCTTGGGCATTACGAACGGACGGTGGTCCTCCGGGTGCCGCTTAACGCTCACAATCCGTGGAATGACGTCTCCCGAACGCTCGACGATGACCTCGTCGCCGACGTGGACGCCCAACCGCTGAATCTCGTCTTCGTTGTGCAGAGTGGCGCGGGTTACCGTCACGCCGCTCAGGAATACCGGCTTCAGGCGCGCCACGGGCGTAAGCGCGCCGGTGCGCCCCACCTGCACCTCGATGGCTTCGACGACCGTCGACTGCTGCCGCGGCGGAAACTTGAAGGCGATCGCCCACCTGGGCGCCTTAGCCGTCCAGCCGAGCCGCCGCTGCTGAGCCACCGAGTCGACCTTCAGCACCACCCCGTCGATTTCGTAAGGCAGCGAATCGCGGCGCTCCTCCCAACGGGCGCAGAACTCAAGCACTTCGGACAGAGAGTGGCATAGCCTGCGTTCCGGGTTCACCTTGAATCGCCAGCGCGCGAGTGTCTCCAGGGACTCCCAGTGGCTGTCGAAAGCCGGCTCGCCGTTCACCAGGAGGAAGTAGGCGTAATAGTCCAGTCTCCTTGCGGCTGTGATGGACGGTTCCAGCACTCGCAGAGAGCCGGCAGCCGAATTGCGGGGATTGGCGTAACGGGCCAGCCCCTCGCGCTCGCGTTCCGCGTTGAGCCTCTCGAACGCCTCGCGGTCCATGATCACCTCGCCGCGCACCTCGAAGGCAGGCAGTTGGGCGTCCACCGCCAGGGGCAGGGAACGGATGGTGCGGGCGTTTTCGGTGACATCCTCGCCTTCCTCCCCGTCCCCGCGAGTGATCGCCAGGTGGAATTTCCCGTCCCGGTAATGCGCAGCCATGGACAATCCATCCAGCTTCAACTCAGCCACATAGCGGTACGGCTCTCCGCCCAGTAACTCCCGGACACGCCGGTCGAAATCCCGCAACTCCCCCTCGTTCAGAGCATTGTCCAAGCTCAGCATGGGCGCTGAGTGACGAACCTTCACGAATCCCTCGCGCGGGGCGCCTCCTATCCTCTGGGTAGGCGAATCGGGCGAAAGGAACTCCGGGTTGGCTTTCTCCAGGCTCGCGAGTTCGCGCATCAAGGCGTCGTATTCGGCGTCGGTGATCTCAGGCTGGTCCAGGACGTAATAAAGGTACTCGTGCCGCCGCAGTTCGGCGCGCAGCCGTTCGATCCTGTCGCGAACGCTCTCGGGCATAACTCTATAATGGAGGAATCGTCACCCTTAAGAAAACACATCTCATTTACAACCCTGTCGCCGGAGGGCTGCGCAGGCGGCCAAAACACCGGCGGCGGGCCGCCAGCATCCTTGAAGCGCACGGTTTTCAGATCATCGAACGTCCCACTTCCGGGCCCGGCGATGCCACTCGACTGGCCCGGGAGGCTGTGGAAAGCGGCGCAGATGTGGTGTTGGTAGCGGGCGGCGACGGCACGATCAACGAAGCCCTGAACGGATTGATTGGCAGCGACGTCGTTCTGGGAGCATTGCCGGGCGGCACTGCGAACGTGCTCTGCCGCGAACTCGGGATTGGCGCAAACTGGGAACGGGCCGCGCAGACCCTTTGCCGGTCGGTCCCGACGCCGGTCCGGGTGGGTTTGGTCGAGACCGCGTCGGGCGTGCGAAGACACTTCCTTTCGATGGCGGGCGTTGGATTGGACGCGGCGATTGTCCGGCGAGTGGACCCTGACCTCAAACACCAGGCCGGCAAACTGGCATATTATGCGGCGAGTTTCAGTTTCCTGGCCAAGCGCTTGCCCGAGTTTGACGCGCTTGCCGACTGCGGCGCCGGACGTTTCAGCTTCCTCCTGGCCAGCCGGGTGCGCAACTACGGCGGCGATTTCGAAATCGCCCGGAGCGCCAGCCTGCGGCGGGACGATTTCGAGATGGTCGCTTTTGAGGGCTCGAGTTCTTTTCGCTATCTGAAGTATTTCGCCGGAGTCCTGGCGGGCAACCTGGCCAGGATGGGCGGGGTGACAGTCTGTGGGGCTGCCAAAGTCCAGCTCAGACCAGCCGGCGACGTTCCGGCTTATGTGCAGGTGGACGGAGAACTCGCCTGCCAGATTCCCGCTGAGATCCGGATCGCGGAGACATCCGTCCGTTTGTTGATGCCTCCAGAGTACAAATAAGCGCGGTTCAGAAGATCAAGCTCAGCCCGCCGCGCACCGACCGCGGGGACTGTACGATCACCACGCGCCTGCCGCCCGGCGTGGCCAGAGTCAGATAGCCCTGCCCCAGGATATTGCGCAGCTCCGCGTTGGCTTCGATGCGCCCCACGCCTGGGACCATATGGAGTGCGATCCACCATGCTTTCTCGTCCATCACCCACGCCTCATCTCGCGAAGATTGGGGCCTTGCCATATAGGCGTCCATATAGGCGTTGCATTATACTCTTGACGATCCGTGGGTTTCAACCAACGGCGACAGGCCGTGCGACGAATGACTCCCGGTCGCCCCGTTGGGTCGTGGCGCCCCGTCTGCGATCATCAAGGGGGACAACCTTGCCATGCGTGATCAGCCTTCATCCATCGGCCTTGACACCTCACCAAAGGAGCGGGACCAGGGGCCAACCGCGTTCCCCCACCAATCGGCGGCAGGGGGCGGTCGGCGATCGAGGGGCTGCGATCGGTGAAGGGCCTGGCGAATGGGCGCTCGCTGATCGGGGGGCCGGGATGCGTAAAGACCGGCGGCGCGTATAAGGGCCGTCCGGCCGAGGGGAATCGTGGCGGCGTGAAGCTTGGCGGTGGT
>Ga0101944_10004276_pt1 | contig 18000 bp, 13 predicted proteins | sample DewCreD2012metaG_FD_75245 | JGI IMG/M metagenome (GOLD analysis project Ga0101944, IMG submission 75245) | Hot spring sediment bacterial and archeal communities from British Columbia, Canada, to study Microbial Dark Matter (Phase II) - Dewar... ... | reverse complement strand
TCACCTGGCAATCGCCGATGCTGGAAGAGGCAGGCGCCTGGCACACGTCCGAGCTTGCTTTCTGTTTCGACAACACCGAGCGCTGCGCGCAGGGAACCGGCAACGGACCGGAGGCGCGCGCACTGGCCAGGAAGATGGCGACAGCCTGGGCCAATTTCGCGCGGACTGGCAATCCCAGCCAGCCCGGTCTGAAGTGGGAGCCGTTCGATCCTGCGCGCTGCCAGACGATGGTCTTCGATAACGAATGCCGTATGGTGGACGACCCGGAAGGAGAACTGCGCAGGATCCTGCTGTCCTGAGAGCCAGTCCTGGCGGACCAGCCCGGCTTTTGCGACGCGGCGTGCCAGTGATAGAGGAACCGGGCGCACCGCCACGCCGATTCCATTCACCAGAACGCGTTTGGCCCGCAGAGCGGAGATCGTCGCGCGGGCGCGCCCGCAAGCCGGACAATCCCTCAGCGTCTCGCGAGGGAGCCCCAATGATCCAGCAGGATTCCCGCAGGGATGAGAACCGCAGCGGGTTCCTCGCCGCGAACGAAAGGCGCGCAGCACCCAAAAGTGAGCAGTCCCCCGCGCGATTCCCAGTTCGAAGGGCAATTTTCGAAGGAACGGTCGCGTCGAGGCAGCGGAATGACGGGCGGGGAGAGGGATGCTGCGTGCCTCATCGGTTTCTCCGTTTGGATCCCTCACCGGGAATGACGCTGTCCCGTGGCAGCGGGCTGCGCGGCGTCATCGCATCCTCTCCAGCTCGGCGAGGACATTGAAGGCTGTGAAGGAGGCGGAAAGTTCGGTGGCAGGTCCTGCTCGAGCGAAACCTGCCAGCCGGGGCGGAGGACTGTCGGAAACCGGACACGTACAGCCGTTCGCGCGACGCAGCGGGCGCGTCGGGCAGCGGCAGCGGCACGCCGGTGGCGCTCCTGCGGCGCATTCCGCTCGGCATCCTCGCGGCTATGGACCTCTTCCGGGAGGGTGCGGGTGATGGCAATTCCGATCGGGCGCAGACGGGCGCGCGGAGAAAGGGGAATTGTGTTCCTGTCCCCTTTCAGCCGCGCGTCCAGCGCACGCGCGGTTTGCGTGCGGCGGACACTTCGTCGACGCGGGACACGCGCGTCGAGTGCGGTGCGGATTTGACGAGCTCCGGGTTCTCCTCCACCTCTTTCGCAATGGCGATCAGCGCATCGCAGAAGGCGTCAAGCTCCGCCTTCGGTTCGGTCTCGGTGGGCTCGATCATCATGGCGCCGTGGACGATCAGCGGGAAGCTCACGGTGTAGGGGTGGAAGCCGTAATCAAGCAGGCGCTTGGCGATGTCCCCGGTGCGGACGCCCTTTTTCTCCTGCCGCGCGTCGCTGAAGACGCACTCGTGCATGCATCGGGCGTCATAGGCGATCTGGTAGTGGGGTTCAAGCCGCGCCCGGACGTAATTTGCGTTGAGCAGGGCGTCGAGAGTCGCCTGACGCAGGCCGGCGCCGCCGTGGGCGAGGATGTAGGCGAGCGCGCGGATCAGCACGCCGAAGTTGCCATAAAAGGCGCGCACGCGCCCGATGGATTGCGGGCGCTCATAATCCCAGCGCAGCATGCCTTCTTCGCGCTTGAGCCGCGGAACAGGCAGAAACGGCGCCAGATGAGGCTTGACGCCGACGGCGCCGGCGCCGGGGCCGCCTCCGCCATGAGGCGTGGAAAATGTTTTGTGCAGGTTGGCGTGCAGGACGTCGATCCCGAAGTCGCCGGGGCGGGCGACGCCGACCAGCGCGTTGAGATTGGCCCCGTCCATGTACACCTGCGCGCCTTTCGCATGCAGGATTTCCGCGATCTGCTCGATGTGTTCCTCGAACACACCCACGGTGTTCGGGTTGGTGACCATCAGCGCCGCGACGTCTTCGTTGACGGCGGCGGCGACGGCCGCGGGATCCATCATCCCGTGCTCATTGGAGGCGAGCGTCCTGACTTCATAGCCGGCCATGACGGCGGTGGCAGGGTTGGTGCCGTGGGCCGAATCGGGCACGAGCACCACCTTGCGGGGATTGCCTTGCGCCGCCAGGTACGCGCGGATGAGCATGATGCCCGTGTACTCGCCGTGCGCGCCGGCGGCGGGCTGGAGAGTGACATCGGACATGCCGAAGATTTCAGCCAGGTACTGCTCGAGCGTCGCGATGATCTCCATCGCGCCCTGGCTCAATTCTTCCGGCTGATACGGATGCGCCCACGCCAGGGCCTCCGTGCGCGCCACGGCCTCGTTGATGCGCGGGTTGTACTTCATCGTGCAGGAGCCGAGCGGAAACATGCCGAGGTCGATGGCGTAGTTCCACGTGGACAGGCGCGTGAAGTGGCGCAGCACCTCCACTTCGCTCAGTTCCGGAAAGTCCTCGATCTCGCGCCGGACGTTGCCTGCGCCGAGCGCCGCTTCCGGGTCCGTTTCCGGCACGTCGAGCGGGGGCAGCTGGTAGCCGCGCTTGCCCGGGCTCGACAGCTCGAACAGAAGCGCCTCGTTCTGCGTCGGATGCGGGCGCACTTTTCCGAGTGTCTTCGGCATCAGGCGAGCACCTCCTTCAGGGTGTCGATGTCGGCGCGGCGGTTCATTTCCGTGGCGCACACGAGCAGGCAGTCGCCAAGCTCCGGGTAGAAGCGTTTCAGAGCGACGCCGCCCAGGATTTTCTTCTCGAGCAGAACCTGGAGAGCGTCTTCGACGGAGCGGCGGCGCGGACGCACAACGCACTCGTTGAAGAAGCGCCCGCTGAAGCGGAGATCGAGTCCCTCGGCGAGGTAATGGGCTTTCGCGAGATTCTGGAGTGCGAGTTCGCGCAGGCCCTGCTTTCCGTAAACGCTCATGAACACGGTGGCCATCAGCGCCACGAGCGCCTGGTTCGTGCAGATGTTCGACGTGGCCTTCTCGCGGCGGATGTGCTGCTCGCGCGTCGAGAGCGTCAGACAGAAGGCGCGGTTGCCGTCCTGGTCTTTCGTCTCGCCCGCAAGCCGCCCCGGAATCTGGCGGATGAATTTCTCCCGCGTCGCGATGACGCCGGCGAAGGGCCCGCCGTAGCTGGGGCTGATGGCGAAGGACTGCAGTTCGCCGACGGCAATGTCGGCCTCGCGGGGCGGTTCCAGAAGCCCCAGCGAAACGGCCTCGGTGAAAGCGGCAACCAGCAGCGCGCCGCGGCTGTGGGCCAGTTCGGCAGCGGCCTTGACGTCTTCGATGATGCCGAAAAAGTTGGGCGACTGAAGAATGACGCAGGCGGTGTCATCGTCGAGCGCCTGCTCCAGAGCGGACAGATCAGCCCGTCCGGTTTCCGGGTCGAAGGGGAACCCGGCCACATGCATGCGGGCGTTGTGGGCGGCGGTGTCCAGCACCTGGCGGTATTCGGGATGGAGATTCGAAGCCGCCAGAAACCGCGAGCGGCCGGTGATGCGGTAGGCCATCATCGCCGCCTCGGCGACGGCGGTCGACCCGTCGTACATGGAGGCGTTGGCCACCTCCATGCCCGTGAGCTGGCAGATCATCGTCTGGAACTCGAAGATCGATTGCAGCGTGCCTTGCGCGTATTCGGCCTGATAAGGAGTGTAGGAAGTGAGAAATTCGCCCCGCTGCACGATGACGTCGCAGAGCACGGGACGGTAGTGCGCGTAAACGCCGGCGCCGAGAAAGGAGGCGTAGCCGTGAGCCATTTTCGCGGCTTTTTCACGGAAATACGCCGTAATCTCGTATTCCGACATGCCGGGCGGAATGCGGAGCGGCTCGCGGATGAGGGCGTTCTCGGGAACGTGCTTGTAAAGATCTTCCAGCGAGGAAAGGCCGCAGGCGGCGAGCATGGCCTGCCTGTCGGCATCGGAGTTCGGTAAGTATCTCAAGGATCAGGCCCCCGGAAAAGACCATTCTAGCGGAGCGGCGGCCGGTGCACACCACTCTGTAGAGGGTGATGCCGGGCAGGATGGACCGGGTGGGAAACTTGGAAAAGAACACACTGGCGGCGGCCGCCTCGGGCAGCGGATCTATGCCGCTGAAGGCAGGGAGAGACGCATCCGCGGCGGCGCAGCTGCTACGATTGCGGTCAGTGAGGTTCTGGATTCCAGGGTTGCGAAGGCGCCGTGCTCCCGGCGTGGATGAGGGCAAACCGGCTTCGCAATCTCAGGCGGAACCGGTGCCCCCGGCTTTCTCTCCGCCAGAACCAGAAGAAGATCGCCAGGCGCAAGCCGCGTCCCGCTGCCCCGCGGAGACTGTCGCTCCGCAGTGGAAAGACTGGACCGCCTGGGTGCTGGATCGCTGCAGGGAGCATGCGCCGGACGCCCGCAGGGTTCTGGAAGTGGGCGGCTGCGGGACGGAGCTGCGCGAGTATCTGGAAGGCCGCGAGTTTCACGCGCTCAATTTTCCGTCCGCCGACATCTGCCGCCGCACACGCTTTCCGGACGGCCATTTCGACGTCGTCTTCAGCAAAATGCTCTTCGAGCACGTGTATGACCCGCAGGGGGCTGCTGAAGAGATGACCCGTCTGCTCGCGCCCGGCGGGCTGCTCGTGCTCATCACCGTCTGGTCCTGGCGCTATCACACGGCGCCCGGCGTGGAGGACTACTACCGTTTCTCCACTGCCGGCCTGAGCCAGCTCTTCCCCCGCCTGGAGGTGATCGAATCAGGCTACGACCTCTCGGATCGCCGGGTCGACTGCCGGATGGACCAGGTGCCCGTGGACGATCTCGGCGGCTGGCGCGAACACTGGGCCGTCTATCTGGTCGCCAGAAAGCCCCTGCGGCCTGATCCGGCAGCGCCGCGGACTGTCAGGCCCTTCAATCTCTCCGTCTTCAACTACTCTCTCGAACAGCTGCTCGAATTCGGGGCTGAGATCGGCCGCTCCGCGGAGTGCGCCGAAGCCGTGGAAAACGTCATGCAGCTGACCCCCGATCAACTCGATCCCCAGCTGCTGGGAGAGGGCGAACGCAGCCTGCCTGCCGAGCCGCGCTTCCACAGCATCGGCTATTCCCGCATGATGCTGGCGCGCTATCTCGTGCCGGGCGCGCTGCTGTGCCGCGGGCTGGACGTCCTGGACTCCTGTTGCGGTCTCGGCTGGGGTGCGTATCTTGTCTCGCAGTTCGCCGCCCGGGTCACCGCCTACGATCAGGACTCTGCCGCGGTGGACTTTGCGCGCCGACACTGGCAGTCCGGCAACATCGAGTGGCTGGCGGGCGATACCCTCGATGACGGCTTTCTCCGGGGGCGCCACTTTGACGCCATCCTGGCCATGGAGACCGTGGAACACTTCCCCTGCCAGGAAGGCGAGCGGTACGTCGCCTGGCTCGCGACGCGCCTGAAAACCGGCGGACTGCTTGCGGGGACATCCGGCTTTCCCAAAACCCGCGAAGAAGCCGACCGCCTCGCCGCGAAGAATCCCCACCACCCCTGGATCTACACCGAAGACGAGTTTCTCGCCCTCCTGCGCCGGCACTTCAGCCGCGCCACCATCATCGGCGGCTGGATGTTTCTGGCGATCCGGTAGGAAGCTGCGCCCTACTCGCCCAGATACGCCTGGTAATCGGCTGCGCTCATCAGACCGTCGAGTTCCGCCGGGTTGCTCAGGCGGATCCTGACGAGCCACGCGGCGCCGTGGGGATCTTCATTCAGCTTTTCCGGCGCCGTGGCCAGAAGCTCATTCACCTCGACCACCTCGCCCGAGACAGGCGAATAGATGTCGCTCACCGCCTTGACGCTCTCCACCGAGCCGAGCGCCTTGCCGGCTTCGACCGCCGCGCCGGGCTTGGGCAGATCGACATAAACGATGTCGCCGAGCTCCTTCTGGGCGTGATTCGTGATGCCGATGGTTCCGGTGTCTCCTTCCACCAGGATCCACTCGTGTTCTTTCGTGTAACGGAAGTTCTCTGGATAGCTCATTTCGGCCGCCGGTAGAAAGGAATGGGAACGGTCACCGCCTCGACGGGCTGCTCGCGCACCATGATTTCGATGGCCGTGCCGGGCTGCGCAAGCTCCGCGGGCAGGTAACACATTCCGATGTTTTTGTTCAGAGCGGGCGCGGGTCCGCCGCTGGTCACCCAGCCTGCGGGCCGGCCGCCCGCGCGCACTTCATAGCCGTCGCGGCCAATGCCGCGGCCGCGCATTTCAAAGCCAATGAGTTTTCTGCGGACGCCTTCGGCTTTCTGTTTTTCGAGCCGGGCGCGGCCGCAGAAATCCCCTTTGTCCCACTTGACGATCCACTCGAGCCCCGCCTCGAGCGGCGTGATGGATGCGTCGATTTCGTGGCCGTAGAGGGCCATGCCCGCCTCCATGCGCAGCGTATTGCGCGCGCCGAGGCCGCATGGCCTGATGCCAAAGCCCCTGCCGGCTTCCAGCAGGGCGTTCCAGATTTCCGCGGCGTGCGCCGGAGCGATGTACAGTTCAAAGCCGTCTTCGCCGGTGTAGCCGGTGCGGGCGATGCGCGCCGGACGGCCGCAGACTTCGCCGTCGCGGAAGCGGTAGTAACGGATGTCCGCCAGCGGCGCCGGGGTCAGCTTCTGGAGCGTCTCCAGCGCGCGCGGTCCCTGAATCGCGAGCTGGGCGTACTGCGATCCGTTGTTTTCCACGGCGCAGTCCCAGCGGTTCTGCGACACGATGTGCTCGTAATCCTTGTCCTGGTTCGATGCGTTGACGCAGAGAAAATAATGATCCGCGCTCACGCGGTGGACGAGGATATCGTCGACGAAGCCGCCGTGCTCGTACAGCAGCCCTGAGTAATGGATCTGCCCGTCGGCGAGTTTCGCCGCGTTGTTCGTGCTCACCCACTGCACGAGATCCAGCGCCCCGGGACCGCGGATCTCGATCTCGCCCATGTGGCTGACATCGAACAGCCCCACAGCCGTCCGCACGGCGCGGTGCTCGTCGAGAATGCCAGTGTATTGCAGGGGCATTTCCCAGCCGCCGAAATCCACCATCTTCGCGCCCAGAGCGCGGTGGACATCCGCAAGCGGGATCTGCTTGAGCATGACGGTCTTAGCCTAGCACAACGGGCGGCGGGCCGGGCAGCCGCCGGACGCCCCGCGGCCGCTGCGGCTGTTGCAACTCAGTTTCCTGTAAATCATTGCATTTAAAGACGTTGTTGTCCTGACGCCATTCCGGATACAATGCAGGAGTCGTACCACGGCTTGACACTGTTCGATCTTGAGGAGGCACGATGAAAGGCGATCCGAAGGTTCTGGAATATCTGCAGGAAGTTCTCACGGCTGAGCTGACCGCCATCAACCAGTATTTCCTTCACGCGGAGATGCTGGAGAATTGGGGCTACGAGCGGCTGGCGAAGATCACCAAGAAAGAATCCATCGAAGAGATGCGCCATGCCGAGGCGCTGCTGCACCGCATGCTCTATCTGGACGGCACGCCCAACATGGCGCGGCTGTTCGACCTGCGCATCGGACAGAACGTGAAGCAGATGTTTGAAAACGATCTGCAGCTCGAGTACGAAGCCGTCCCGCGTCTCAACAGGGCGATCAACGCCGCTGTGGAGGCGGGCGACAACGGCTCCCGCGATCTGTTCGAGTCGATTCTCAAGGACGAAGAGCACCACATCGACTTCCTCGAGGCTCAGCTCCACATGATCCAGGAGATGGGCTACGAGAACTACCTCGCCCAGCAGATCAAGGAAGAAGAATAGCTCCCTCCGATTCCTGCAGCCCGCGCGGCCGCGCCTCCCACGGGCGGCCCCGCGGGCTTTTGCTTTGGCCGCGCCCGCCGCGCCGCCGCCGCTGCTTACAATAGAAAAACCGATCCAACCATGAGACTCTGGCCCCGGCTGTGCGTGTTTGCGTTCCTTCTCTTGCTGCTCGCTCCTGCGGAGGCCTCCTGGCGGCCCCCCGTCGGCGCGGCTGCAGTCCGGCAGCAGCTCGAGCGGCTGCGCGTGGTGGGCAGCGTGCTCATGATCGCCGCGCATCCGGACGACGAGAACACGGCCTTCCTCGCCTGGTGCGCGCAGCACCGCAAGCTGCGCACCGCCTACCTGTCCCTGACCCGCGGCGAAGGCGGGCAGAACCTCATCGGCACCGAGCAGGGCGAGCTTCTGGGCGTCATCCGCACGCAGGAGCTGCTGGCCGCGCGCCGCGTGGATGGCGCCGAGCAGTTCTTCACCAGGGCCGTCGATTTCGGCTTCTCGAAAACGGCCGACGAAACGCTGGCGAAGTGGGGCAGGGACGAAATCCTTTCCGACATGGTCTGGGTGATCCGCAACTTCCGCCCCGACGTCATCGTGCTGCGCTTCTCCGGCACGCCGCGCGACGGGCACGGGCATCATCAGGCTTCGGCGATTCTCGGCCGGGAGGCGTTCCGGCTCGCGGCAGACGCGAAGGCGTTTCCCGCGCAGTTGAAGCATGTCAAACCCTGGCAGGCGCGGCGGCTCTACTGGAACACGTTCTCCTTCACCCGCCAGCAGGAAGCCGAAGAGGAGAAAATGCCGCAGCGGCTGCGGATCGACACCGGCGACTACAATCCGCTGCTCGGGCTCAGTTACGGAGAGCTGGCTGGCCTCAGCCGTAGCCAGCACCGCAGCCAGGGCATGGGGTCGCCCGAGCGGCGCGGCCCGGCGCCGAATTTCCTCGTTCTCTACGACGGCGAGCCGGCTTCGAAGGACTTCTTTGAGGGGATCGACACGAGCTGGAACCGGATCCCCGGCGGGGCGGCGGTCGGGGCGAAGCTCGACGCGGCGCTGGCCGCCTTCCGTCCTGAAGCGCCGGAGCTGGCGGTGCCGCACCTGATCGAGGCGCGGCGGCTGATGGCGGCGCTCGATCATCCCGACGCACGGCGCAAGCTCGAAGAGCTGGATGAAGCCGTGGCCGCAGCGGCTGGCTTGTGGCTCGACGTCAGCGCATCGCGGCCGTGGGCGTCCCCGGGAGGCCAGGTGGAGCTGGCCATGACGGCTCTGAACAGGTCTTCTCTCCCGGCGCGCCTGCTCGGCGTGGCCCTCGAGGGAATGCGCGGCGCGCCGTCGTTCTCCGGCGGGCCTCTTGGCTACAATCAGCCGCAGACCGGCCGCGCCACTCTGCGCGTGCCGGCTGACGAGCCCCTCACGCAGCCTCTGCAGCTGCGCCATCCGCAGAAGGGCAATCTCTATGGAATTCCGAACCTCGCCGAAGTCGGCCCGGCGGAAGCCCCGCCCGTGCTGACCGCGGTCTTCCGCGTGGAGATCGCGGGCGGAGAGATTCTGGTGCGCCGCCCCGTCGAGCATCGTTATGTGGATCGCGTGCGCGGCGAGCTCACGCGGCCTTTTGTGATTGCGCCGCCGGTCTCGCTGCATGTCTCGGAGACGCCGCTGCTGTTCCGGACCCCCGCGGCGCGGCCTGTTGCCGTGGAAGTGCGGGCGGTGACGGGCGCTACGGAAGGCGCCGTCAGGCTCGAGGCGCCCCAGGGGTGGAGCGTCGAGCCGGCCGAGCACCGGTTTTCCCTCGCCGACGCCGGACAGTCGGCGACAGTCACGTTTCAGGTCACGCCCCCGGCCGCGCCGGCCGTGGGCGTTCTCCGCGCCTCGGCGCAGGCTGGCGGGCGCGACTGGCGCGACAGCGTGGTCCGCATCGAATACGAGCACATCCCGCCGCAGGTCGTGCTGCGCCCGGCCGAGACGCGCCTGCTTCGGCAAGAGATTCTGATTTCGGCTCGGCGCGTGGGCTACGTCATGGGCGCCGGGGACTTCGTGCCCGAGGCGCTCCGGGAGATGGGCTGCGAAGTCGAGCTGCTCGACGAGCGGCGGCTCGCGCAGGGCGATCTCTCGGGCTATGACGCCATTGTCACCGGCATCCGCGCCTTCAACACGCGCGCCGATTTGCGCGCGGCGGCGCGAAGATTGCGGGAGTACATGGAGCGTGGCGGAACCGTGGTGGTACAGTACAACACGCTGGAAGGCTTCGGCCCGGACGCCTCCGATGCGCTGCTGCGCAATGTCGGGCCGTTTCCCCTGCGCACCGGACGCAGCCGCGTCACGGTGGAAGAGGCGCCCGTCCGCGCGCTCCTGCCGGACCATCCGCTGCTCCAGCGGCCGAACCGGATTTCGGCGAAGGATTTCGAAGGCTGGATCCAGGAGCGGGCGCTGTATTTCCCCTCCGAGTGGGACGAACGGTACGAAGCCCTGCTGGAAACCGCCGACCCCGGCGAGCCGCCGCAGCGCGGCGGGCTGCTGTATGCGCGCGTCGGGCAGGGCTCGTACATTTTCACTTCTTATGCGTGGTGGCGGCAGCTGCCGGCCGGCGTAACCGGCGCATGGCGGATCTTCGCCAATCTCGTCAGCGGGGGGAAATGAACCTGCAGGAAGAGAAGCCGCCCTTCTGGGGCTCGTGGGGCCGGATCTATGCAGCGCTCGGCCTCTACCTGGCGTCCGTCATCGCGCTGTTCACCTGGTTCACCTGGAGCTGGAACCAGTGAGGCCGCTGGACTGGTGGGTTCTGGGCGCCTCCCTGGCGGGCGTCGCTCTCTACGGTGTGTGGCGCAGCCGCGGCAGCCGCACGACGCAGCAATATCTGCTGGCCGACCGGACGATGCCGTGGTACGCCATGGCTCTGTCGATCATGGCGACGCAGGCCAGCGCGATTACGTTCATCTCCACGACCGGCCAGAGCTACGTCGACGGCATGCGCTTCGTGCAGATGTACCTCGGCCTGCCTCTGGCGATGATTCTGATCTCGGCGTTTGCCGTGCCCCGCTTTCACGCCTCGGGCGTGTTCACAGCCTACGAATATCTCGAAAAACGTTTCGACGCGAAAACGCGCGCCCTCGCCAGCATCATCTTCCTCCTCTCGCGGGGCCTGGCCGTCGGCGTGGCCCTGTCGGCGCCGGCAGTGGTGCTGACCGTCATCCTCGGCCTGCCCAGCCATTGGACGACGCTCATCATGGGGGCGTTGGCGGTGGCATACACGGCGTCAGGCGGCATCGCCGCCGTGACGTGGACGGAGTTCGTCCAGATGCTGGTGATGACCGCCGGAATCCTGGCGGCGCTGCTGACCGTCATTTTCCTCCTGCCCGCGGAAGTAGGGCTGCGGGAAGCGCTCGCCGTTGCGGGCGCGGCCGGCAAACTCAACGCCGCTGTGTGGCGCTTCGACTGGAACGACCAGTACAACATCTGGAGCGGCGTCATCGGCGGCATGTTCCTCTCGCTTTCCTATTTCGGGTGCGACCAGAGCCAGGTCCAGCGGTATCTCACCGGCAAAAGCGTGGCCCAGTCCCGCCTCGGGCTGCTGTTCAACGGCGTCGCCAAGATCCCCATGCAGTTCTTCATCCTCTTCACCGGCGCGATGGTGTTCGTCTTCTATGTGCACACGCAGCCGCCGCTGGTGTTCCATCCCCAGGCGATGAAGGCGCTCGAGCGGCAGGCGGCTTTCAGCCTATTGAAGCAGGAATACGACGCGGCCTTCGCGCAGCGCAAGGCTGCGGCGCAGCGGCTCGATCTGCCCGCGTTCCGCGAGGCGCACGGGCGCGTGGATGAAATCCGCGGGCGCGCGCTCGCTCTGGCCGGACAGGCGATGGGCCAGGAGCGCGTCAACGACACCAATTACGTGTTCCTCTGGTTTGTCGTGCACCATATCCCCGCCGGCGTCGTCGGCCTCATCATGGCTGCGATCTTCGCGGCGGCGATGTCGACCATCTCCGCCGAAATCAACTCGCTCGCCACGGTGACCATGGTGGACATCTACCGGCGATTCCTCCGCAGGGAAGAGCGCGACGGGCACTACCTCGCCTCCTCCCGGTGGCTCACCCTCTTCTGGGGCGCCTACGCCATGGTGACGGCGCTGTACGCCCAGAATCTCGGGTCTCTGGTCGAAGCGGTCAACCGCCTCGGATCGCTCTTCTACGGAACCCTGCTCGGCGTGTTCATTCTCGCGTTCTTCTTCCCGCGCGTGAAGGGCACCCCTGCGTTTCTTGCGATGATCCTCGGCGAGGCGGCGGTCATCGCGGTCTGGCGCTCCACGGACCTCGCGTTCCTGTGGCTCAATGCCATCGGCTGCTTCGTCGTCGTCGCCTCCGGCTGCCTGCTTTCGGCCGGCGCCCGCGCCGCGCACCGGCCGGCCTGACAACGCTACAATCGGCTTGGAAGCTCCACTGGGCCGGTGCCCGGCCTGGTCTTCAAAACCAGTGGGCGGCCCTCTGGCGCCGCTGGTGGGTTCGACTCCCACGAGCTTCCGCCACGCCCTTCCCCCCCCCTCGGAAATTCCGTGAAATTTCCTCTATAATTCCGGGTTTCCGCCCGCTCCCGGTTTCGGTAAAATGGGCTCGATTCGGGGCGCCCCCCAGTGAGGTTAGCCGTGAGCCAGATGGAAAGAATCTACAAAATTCATAAAATGCTCGACAGAAATCGGGCTGTGCCGTTTCAGAAATTACTCGAAGAGCTGGAAGTCAGCCGGGCGTCCCTCAGGCGTGACCTGCAGTACATGCGGGATCGCCTCGGGGCGCCGATCGAGTACAGCCGCGAGCGCCGCGGCTACATTTACTCCCAGCCGACTGCCGGCGAAGACGGCGACTCGGCTCGCTACCAGCTGCCCGGAGTCTGGCTCACGCCCGGGGAGATGCACGCGCTGCTGCTGATGCACGAGCTCCTCAGCCAGATGGATTCGCGCGTGCTCGAAGGAGTGCTCGCGCCCGCTGCGCGCCGCATCGAGTCTCTCATCTCGGGCGGCAGGGTGAAACCCAAGGATATCCGCCGCCGTTTCCGCATCATCGCCGCCCGGCACCGTCCCGTCGATGAGCAGATATTCCGCATCGTCAGCACTGCCGTGCTGCAGAGAAAGCGGCTGAATCTGACCTATTTCAGCCGCTCCCGCGGAGAAATCATGCCTCGCACGGTCAGCCCCCAGCGGCTCATCTGGTACAGCTCCAACTGGTATCTCGATGCCTGGTGTCATACGAGGCAGGATTTCCGCAGCTTTTCGCTCGATGCGATCCGCGGCGCCGCGCTGCTCGATCAGAAGGCTGACGAGTATCCGCAGGAAATTCTCGACGAACGGCTCGGCGCGGGATACGGGATCTTCGCCGGTCCTCCCCGGGAAACGGCGGTCATCCGGTTCGGGCTTCCCGCGTCTCGGTGGATCGAAAGGGAAATCTGGCACCCGGACCAGCGCCTCACCCCGCTTCCGGGCAACGAATTTCGCCTGGAGGTGCCCTACTCGGATCCGAGGGAACTCGTGCAGGACATCCTGCGCTTCGTCCCGCATGTGGTCGTGGAGGCGCCGGAATCGCTTCGACAGCTCGTTCTCAGCCATCTCCAGGACGCCCTCGCCGCGCACAGCGGCGATGTGCGAAAGCCCGCTGGCGGCGAAGCCCGCCTGTCGGCTGGATGAATTTTTTTCCGGCAGGATCGCGTGGTGAGCCACCAGGCGAAGCACAATCCATTCAGGGGAGGGAGATCGGAGGAGGAGCTGGCGTCGGCCGGCGCTGGAGAGTAGCTCCCTGCTCTCCAGCGCCGCCGGACGCGGCAGGCGCCCCGTGGCGCTGGAGAGGAGAAGCGCATGGCAGTCAGACTGCTCCACACAGCCGACTGGCAGATCGGAATGAAAGCGGCCCACCTCGGCCCGGCGGCCGCTCGCGCCCGCGAGGCGCGGCTCGAAACCGCCCGCCGGATCGCGGAGCTGGCCCGCGCAGAAAGAGTCGATCTCGCCATCCTTGCCGGCGACACCTTCGAGCACCCTGCAGTCCCGCTTGACGATGTCGGCCGCGTGGCCCGCGTGCTCGCGGATTTCGGCTGCCCGGTCATCGTCCTGCCCGGCAATCATGATCCGCTCGGGGCTGGCAGCCTCTGGGAGCTGCCGGTCTGGGAGGAGTGCCCCAACGTCCGCATCGCCCGCCTGGAATCCCCAATCGAACTGGAATCCTGCGTCGTTTTCCCCTGTCCTCTCCGCAACCGCTGGGGAACGGGCGATCCCACCGCCTGGATCCCCTCCGGCCTGTTCGGGGACCGCATCCGCATCGGCGCCGCCCATGGCGCCGTGGCCGGTTTGCCCAATCAGGAGCAGAATTGGTCGATCCCGGCCGATGCCCCTTCGCTGCGCCGTCTCGATTATCTGGCTCTCGGAGACTGGCACTCGGCGCGCCAGTACCGCAGCCCGGACGGCGCGGTTCGCATGGCCTTCAGCGGCACGCCCGAGCCTGCTTCGTTCGCCGAAGACGCGAGCGGCTTCGTGCTGCTCGTCGACATCGACTCGCCCGGCGCGGCGCCGCGGATCCGCCAGGAGCGCGTCGCCCGGCTGCGGTGGATCCGCGAGGAGTTCCAGATCCTCGAGTCCGGCGCCCTCGCCGCGGTTCTCCGCAAGCTCGAGGCGCTCGCCTCGCCCGAAACGGTCGCGGAACTGCATCTCGCCGGAGCCCTGTATCCCGAGGATCGCGACACGCTCGCCGCTCTCCGGCAGCTCGCGTCCAGGTTTCTCTTCCTCCGCATCCACGACGGTCTGCGCCCGGTGCTGCGCCTTGAAGATCTCCCGGACGGCCCCCTCCGCGAGGCCGCCCGCCGTCTCGATCAGCTCGCCCTGCAGGAAGAACAGTCCGCCGAGGCGCGTCTGGCTCTGCAGACCCTGCTCACGTTCGCGAAAGGAGCCGGCGCATGATTGTCCGCAGAATCGCAGTCGAACACTTCGGCCGGTTTCTCCAGCCTCTCGAGGTCGCGCTCGATCCCGGGCGCCCCAACCTTCTCGCCGGGCCGAACGGCAGCGGCAAGTCCACGCTCCTCGCGGCTCTCACCTCTGCCTTTACGGTCTCCGCGACATCCACGGCTCAGGAGATCAGACGCTGGCAGCCGTGGCAGCGGCATCTGTCCCCGCGCGTCACCGTCGAGTTCCAGCACGCAGAAAGCCTCTGGAGGCTTCAGAAAGAGTTCGCCTTCAGCCCCCGCGGAAAGGCGCTTCTGGAGCGTTTCGAGGAAGGGCAGTGGCGGCCGCACGCGCAGGGAAAGAACGTGGAAGAGCGCCTGCCTGAGTTTCTGGGCTCCCCGCAGGGCGGCCCCGGCTCGTGGCTGGTGGCCGGTGTTCTGTGGGCCCGGCAGAACGAACTCGCCGAACTGCGCCTCGATCAGCCCTTGCAGGAGCGCATCCGCAACTCGCTGGGCGCCCAGATCCGCTCCGGCGTAGTGGACACCGTCCTGCGCGAAGCAAAGCGGCTCTATGACGGGGATTGGCCGCCTGAGGGCAGGTCGCTCCGGAGGAATTCCCCGATCCTCACTCTGGAAGATGAACTGAATCGCCTGCGCGAAAGCGTCCGTGCATTGCAGGACAGCCTCGACGCGCTGGAGAACGACCGCATTCAGCTCGAAAAAGCCCGCGAGGAGAGCGCCGCCCTTGAGGTCCGCAGGTCGGAGCTCGAAGCCCGGCTCAGGGAACTGGGCGAAAAGCTGAGACTGAAAACCGCGCTCGACGCCGGTCGGCTCGAGCTCGAGAAGTCCATCCAGGCGGCCCGCTTCGAACTCGACACCGCCGCTTCGGTTCTCAGACTGCGGCAGACGATTGCCGGCGATCTGGACGCGGCGGCAAAGGCGGTCTCCACGCTTGAGGAGCGCCTGCAGCGGGCGCGGGCGGAGGTCAAATCCGCAGAGGACGCATGGATTCAGGCCCGGGCCGCCGTCTCCGCGCGCGCGGCGGAGGCCGAAGCGCAGCTCAGGAGCCTCAACGCCCCGCCGCGGGATCTGCTCGACCGGGTCGCCCGTCTGGACCAGCAGCTCCGCGAGCTGCAGGCCAGGCTGGATGGCGCGCTGCTCCATGCTCAGCTTCAGCTGGACGCGCCCGCCCGGATCGGCGTGCAGAAGGGCAGCCCGGAAGGCGTGCTGGAAGGCCAGGCGGGAGAGACGCTGGAGATCAGCGGCTCGCCCGAAATCGAACTGGTTCTGCCCGGCTTCGGGCGGATGCGCATCTGGGGGCCTTCCGCCTCGGTGGAGGAACTCCGCGGCCAGATCGCCCGCGTGCGACTCGAGCGCGATCAACTGACGCAGCCTTGGGGCGCCGCAGATCTGAATCTCCTCGAGGAAAAGCGCCGTCAGGCCGATTCGCTGGAGAACGAGGCCGGCGCCCTCAGAAAGGCCCTTGCCGCCCACGAGAGCGGCGCGAGCCTGGAAGCCGTCTCGTTCGCCCGCGCCCGTGACTCTGTCCGCGATCTCGAGGAGCAGCTCCGGCAGGCGCACGACAGGCAGCGCGCCCTCCAGCAGCAGAAAGCCGCCCTCGATAGCGACCCCCGCGGCGAATCGGCGCTGCAGCAGGCAAAGGAGGAAGCGGCGCGGAAGCTCGCCGTGGACGAAACCCGCCTCAGGGAGTTGCTCGAACACCTCGCGCTGCTGCCCGCCGGTCTCGACCTCGAGAAGCAGCGCGCGGAAAGCGAACTCGCCCGGTTGCAGACGCAGCTCGAACAGGCGCGCGAACTGCGCGCGCGGCTCAGCGAGCGGATCGCGCAGAAACAGGGCGAAGGCGCCTATGCCCGGCTCGCCGAGGCCGAAGAACAGTTGGCGGCGAAACAGCAGGAATACGATTCCGCCCTGCGCCGGGCCCGCGCCAACCGCCTCCTGTGGCAGACGCTCAACGCCGTTCTCGAAGAAGCCGAAAGCTCGATCCTGCCCCGTCTCGAGGAACGCACCCTTCAGGTCCTGTCCCGCATCAATGGAGGCTTCCTTCGCGGTCTCATCCTCGACCGGAACTCCTGGAAGCCGGCCGCCGTGACGCCGGCGGAAGCCGCGGGCGCGCTCGACGTGTCCCCGGAGCGCATCTCCGGCGGCGAGCAGGAACAGCTCCATTTCGCGCTCCGGCTCGCGCTCGCAGATATCCTCTCCGAAAGCGAACCTCAACTCGTCGTGCTGGACGACGTCCTCCTCGCCACTGACTCAGCCCGCCTTGGCAGGATTCTCGATCTGATCGAAGAGCGCCGCCCGCGCATGCAGTTCCTCATCCTCACCTGTCACCCGGAGCCCTTCAGCGGGCTCGAGGATGCGCGCCTCGTCCGCCTCGGCGCCCTGGACGCCTCGGCCTCTGCCTGAAACGTTCCCGCCAAAAGCCCAAGGGCATCCAGGCTCCGCCCGGATGCCCTTGACTTTCGGCGATGCAATCATTCAGTTCCGGTTCAGCCGCCGCAGCAGGCCAAGCCCCAGCAGACCGGCGCCTATCAGAACGTAGGTTCCCGGCTCAGGGACATACTGCGCGGACAGCACGACGTCATTCATGTCCCAATCGCCCCCAATCCGGTCCTCGAACCCGAAATAGAATTGCCGGGCCATCTGCGTGTGCCGGAATGCGGCCATGCCCAGAGGACTGGCGTCCGAACGGAAAAAGTCTCCTGAGGAAATATCATCCAGATACAGGGCGATCACATCTGTGGCGAAGACCGTGGCAGTGTCACCCACCCAATCGTCCTGGCTGAACAATGGGTAGAACACCGGCAGCGGGCTCAGAGGATGGTAATAACCAACCTGGAACGTCTGTGAGCCAGCAATTCTCCCTTCCAGCGTGAAGGTCCACTGCCCGGGGGCCAGCAGGAATGGAGTGATGGAGTCATTGTCAGAATAGTAGTTCAGATTGCTGCCTCCCAGGTTCAGGCCGGTGTTCGGGGTTCCGTTCTGGAGATTGCTGCATCCGCCAAATCCGCCTGCAAGGAAGAAGCCCACATTGCAGGCGCCGCCATCCCCCGAGGATTTGTCCCAGAAAGGCACGCCGTCGTTATTCACAGTCGGCCACCCGCTCCAGGAGCCTCCGCCGATGATGGGCGACCCGGACATGACGCCAGCCGCCAGGACCACGACGGCCACGAGCTGCAATATCTTTCCGAACATCTTGCAATTTCTCCTGAAATCTTGAACATTTCCAACACGAAAGCCTCGCGGTGGAAGATTCCAGGCGTGAGGCATACTACGCTCTCACCGTCACTGTGGGAGCGGAATCTGCATGTTTCAAGAGAAGTACCCGCCGCTCCCGTACTAGCAGGTCGCTGAAAAAAGCTGGAACAAGACACCTCGGAAATGTTTGATGCGTCTTTCCTGGTGTAGGGACGCCATGAGAGGAGAAGACCGTCAGCAGCAAGAGATGTTCCTGTACGCGAGCC